>Ga0207141_10077_pt1 | contig 32957 bp, 27 predicted proteins | sample Alteio_BWMinHeat_5_FD_153553 | JGI IMG/M metagenome (GOLD analysis project Ga0207141, IMG submission 153553) | Enriched cells from forest soil in Barre Woods Harvard Forest LTER site, Petersham, Massachusetts, United States -... | ecosystem: Environmental > Terrestrial > Soil > Temperate forest >... | reverse complement strand
GCGCTCCAACCATCACCGTGTTACCACTTATAGCCACCGAGTTGCCGAAGGATCAGAGTTTGGGCCCGGCATAGCGTACGTATTCGTCAAACCTGCCAGTGGCTGGCAGGCAGACATGGAGCAGACTGCCGAACTCACGGCCTCCGACGGCGTTTCGGGAGATTTTCTGGGTAGGTCCGTGTCTATCAGCGGCAAGACGATTGTGGCAGGGGCTCCGTATGCCGGGTCCAATGGGCAGGGCGCAGCATATCTGTTTGTAGAGCCGGAGGGCGGCTGGACCAATATGCACGAGATTGGCAAGCTGAGTATTTCGAACGGGGCGGCAGGTGACAACTTCGGTCAGTCGGTGGGCGTTATCGGGCAGGCAGTTGTGGGCGGAGCGCCCAATGCCAGCGTTACCTTTTTCCAGCAGGGTGCGGCATATGTGTTTGGGCAGCACTGACGAGTCTGTGAAGTGCGGTTGCTTGCCCCGGGGGGATTGAGTTTATGCGAAGAGATTCTCGATGGCTTAGTTGGGGTTGCGGCGCGCTGACTTTGATCTGGGCGACCGGCGTATGGGCGCAGGCAGGGATTCCAATCCCAACGCCCGAGGCTAGGAACAGCACAGCGAACAGCGTGCACACCATCCAAACCAACCTGGGCAAGGGCAACAGCTACGACACCACCACCGGCTATTTCGTGGACGGTAGCGACTTCCACAATCAAGTTCTGGCCATCGCCTTTACTCCAGCCAAAGCCGCTCATTTCGCCTATGCGTTGCTTCCATTCTCAGTCTATGCAAGCAGTGGCGGCGGGTCTCCCACCGTCGTATTAATGAACGACTCGGGGGGCCTTCCGAACAAAGTGATCGACAGGTTGAAGCAAGTAGGCACGGTGCCAGTCTGGCCCAAGAGCCAGGTGATGAAATACAAGTGCAGCAAATGCCCGGCTCTGAAGAGGGCCACGCAGTATTGGATCACCGCATACGAAACTGTTTCCAACGTGGAGATGGCATGGATGGTGAACTCAACCGGCGACATAAGCGATAGCGACCTTGCCTACAACGAGCACGGACTGCCCATCCCTCCGTGGACTCTCGATGACGGTGTGACTAACCCAGCATTCCTGGTGGCGGGCACAAAGTGATCGGTGGGCTGGCCCAGACTTTCCCCTTGAATAAAAAGCGGGTGCCTTGGCCTTCTCGCGTTCTTTGAGGGCGGGGTTTTTAAGTCATCACCAAAATAGAGAATCCCCGCCCTGTCCCTCCAAAAACCGGAGGGACAAGGCCAGGGCACCCGTCGGAGTAAGATAAGAACGAAAAGCTGGGCCAGCCCCCCGCATCGAGATCCGATTTTTATGTGGGAAAACGACCTGTATGGCGTCGTAGCCCCTGAATGGTCACCAACGATGTGCGTTGACCGGCTCTGGCGTAAGCATTATCATGGGTTGCTTGTCCTTGGATGATCATCCCATGAAACCGTCCGCCCGAGTCCCCTCGCAACTATCCGAGTCGCTACATAGACGGCTCAGTGCGTATGCTCTTGCTGCGAGTGCGGCGGGAGTGGGCGTGTTGGCGCTTACACAGTCTGCTGAGGCGAAGATTGTCTACACCCCAGCGCACAAGAAAGTTCTAACCAACGGCGGCCCGGCTTTTCTAGATCTCAACCATGATGGAGTGAATGATTTCTATCTCACCAACATGTTGGGAGGGCGATCGACTACTCAGTTGTGGGCTTTGGAGGTCGTGCCAGGCCACGGAAATCAAATCTTCGGCGGAAGCAATGGCGCGGGGTATTTCGTTGCCTCCGACCTTTCGGCCGGGAAAGTAATCGGGCCTAATAAGCAACACTTCGGAGCCGCCAACACACTTATGTTCAGGATGGGGCTCTATTATTCACACACACTCGGCTTTTGGGGTAATGTACACGATCGATTTCTCGGTTTGAGATTCCTCATCAAAGGAAAAGTTCACTACGGTTGGGCGCGACTCAACGTCAGCAGTGTACATGGCAAAAGCCTTACCGCAACCCTAACGGGCTACGCTTACGAAACCATCCCCAACAAATCTATCAAAGCGGGCCAGACTCACAGCGAAAATGAAGCGACCCTGGGACGGCTGGCTCAAGGTGCATCCGGTGTAGCAGTTTCACGGCAGAAACAATAGGCACGCACGTCCCCCAAGAGCGGCCTAATTCCAATTATGATCGGGCGGATTCTGCCAGCTTTTCCTCAGGACCACGACGGTGGCTGGCCCACCTTTACGTCTTTGGGGGTTTTCATCTTGACTTCACGCCTTGATTCCAGCGGTTGATTCCCACTTCCTTTAGAATCACAACACGGAAGCGCATGTGGTCCGGTGACCGTCCCGGTCTTCAAAACCGGCGGACGCATCTCTGATGTCGTCGGTGGGTTCGACTCCCACTCGCTTCCGCCAAAACCAAGCGCTTAGCTCGCACAGGCTTTACGCTAGAACGAAACCTGATTTCCGATCGGCCCGACTGATCGTTCTTTTTTTGGAAAGTTGCTGCCCTAGGCTCTGAAAAAGCGCACTAACGACGTGTGCAGACAGCCCACTCGACTAACCAATCAATTTGCGTTGATCGCTGATGCGGCGCTCGCGTTCGTTTGCGAATCGCTCCACGCCTGCGAAAATAGAATCGGAGTCGAGATGCGCTTCCGCGATCACGTCCGCTTCGAGGCCGCCGCTTCTCCAGGTATTGTCGAAGTCGGACGTGAGTGAATACTCATCCGTCAACGGACCGAGGTTGCGCAGCGGCCACACGCGTCGCGTGCCCGTCGATACCACCATCAAATCGTAGCGAGCCTGGGGCGGCAGCACGGAATCGCGATACGCTTGCGGCTGGCGATCGAACAACTCCTCGCTGATCGCTGCGATCACCTTCACGTTCACACCGGCGGCGTCGAGTTTCGGGAGCACTTTCACGAGATTCACGGTGGAACTCGATCCTTGCGCAATCACGAAACCGTGGCGCGGCTTGCCTGGCGCGAAATCGCGGATCACGTACAGCCCCTTTGCCGCGGCGCGCAGATCGGTGTCGGCGAAATGGTTGCGGTCCGCGACCGCGAAATCGGGGCGCGCCACCTCCAGCGTGATAATGCCCACGCGCGGATCGCGCGCTGCGATTTCCGCCGCCGCGAAATAGCCGGGCGCGACATCGTTGTAATCCCAGAAGCTCAAATTGATCGCCTGACCGCGCGGGAACAGCTTCCACACTTGCGGCGCGAAGATGCCGAAGTGGGTGCGCGCATCCGCCGCAGTTTCAGGACCGGAGTGCGCGGCGAGGATATGCAGCACGCCCATGCGGAATTTGCTGTCCTGATTTTGCTGACTCCAGACACGCGCCGGAGTGTACATCAGCGGCGTGAACGCTCCGTACGTGCCGCTCAAAGCCCAAACGCCGGCGAATTTTTGGGGATCGACGGAAGCGCTTTGACTCACCAGCCCGATGGCGGTGGAAACATTGCCCGCTTCCTGTATGGGCGCCTTCAAGCGCGTGCCCAGCGGATTATCCTTGGGACTGTAGTGTCCCCACAAACTGCCATGCTCCACGTTGATCGACTCCGAAAGGTCGGCGGCTATGGTGAAGAATCGTCCGTCAGTAACGTAATTCGTCCACTTGATGATTTCGGAAATCGCGCGCCGCGCACCGGCCACTTCGCCCGGTTTCTTGAACAGCGCAATGCTGACTTGCTTCTCCGCACCGGAAATCGCATTGCGAATCGAGACTTTCTGCTGGTCTTCCGGAAGCGCCGTGACGCGCAGGCGATCGTCGAGGAACGGATCGCTCGAGGCCGAGATGCGCAACTTCACGTCGTCGCGCACAGTGTCGCCGATTTCCACAAGGCGATCGGCGAGGCGATCGCCTAATCCGTTGCGGTCGAGCAGCGACATTACCACGTCGATGTTCGTCTTAAACTGGATCAATCTCTCGCGATTGTTGCTGATCGCGCCCTTGCGAATTCCTTCGAACTCCACGCCGTAATGCTTCTCGAACGTCTGCGCCAGCGCCAGAAAATACTCTGAGTTCATCTTCAGCGCGTAGGGATGGCTTGGGTAACTCACCAATTGATCGCCGTAGCCGGGGATTTTCCCGTCGACGGCTGCGGGCCAGTAGCCCTTGATCGTTTTGCCGATCGCGGCGATGGGACGGCGGTCCTGCGGGTCCACTTCGTCCATTGCTTTCAGCACGGCGGCCACTTCGCCATAATCGTTACCGTTCGCCATCGTGAAAACGTTCCATCCATACGAGGTCCATTGACTCACGAGATCGTAGCCATCGAACTGCGCCGCGATGACGCCGCCAATCAGGCGATCGTCGATGCCCGCGTTATTGTCGGAAATCATCACGCGCAAACGCTTTCCCACTTGCAGCGCGAGCGCCTGCGTCTTCAACTCCTGCGCGTGGCCTTCCGTGAGCGCGAATTCCCCTTCCAGAGCGATCACTTTCGGCGACTCTGGCGCGCCCGCCACATCCCAGAACGCCGCTTTGCCCGCGGCAGTCGCGATGCCGATGCCCGAGGGTCCGCCGTTCACGTCATTGGTGACGTCGGTGCTTTCGGCATGTCCCATGAGCGCACGAATGCCGCGGCCTTTCGCTTGCGCGAACAATGGATGGTCTTCCAAATCCGTTTCGTGCAGCAGGGTCTTCAGCGCGCCCGCGCCGCGCCGGAATCCCAACGCGTCGATGGGCAGCATCGCGACCTGCGGGTCGACTCGATAGCGCGGATCGCCGGTCTGCTGATACTTGCGATATAGCGCCTGGCCCATGATCATCCACAACGCGTAGCACGTAGGGATCGAGTGGCCCGCCGCGAGCATGAACTTGTCGGAATAAGGATGCTTCGGCCGGCGGTAATCGGAACGGAGTCCGCCGTTTTCAGGACCGATCAAGTGCGCCGCAACATTGTACGGTGTGTATGCGAGCGGTCCGCCGAGATGCCCGGTCTGCGCGTAATTTCCGAGCAGCACCAGGGTCATGCAGGTCATGAATCCAACGTCGTCGAGCAGCGGATCGTACGCCAAAGCTTGGCGCTGGGAGGGAGAAGGAACTGCCTGAATGAGCGTTGTCATAGACGGTCTCAAAAATCATAGCACGCGTGAAGCAAAGGACTTGTGGTCTCACGGATTGTTGAGGAAGCTCAACGTGAAGGCACTCCCTTATTTAAGCTTGAGCGCAAGGTAAAGGACGTTATCGGCGCCGTCCGTTCACTCGTCAGACTGGCCGAGTTGACGCAAGCGATCGAGCAGGAAGTCGAGAAATGCCCGGAGGCGCGGCGACTAAGGAGGGAAGGATAGCGCAAGGCCAACGAGTCTGACATTGGACCATACGGGAAACATTTATGGCACGATGGGAGATTTCTATAGCCCCAAAACCAACCTCGGAACGATATTCAAGCTGGATAAGCTCGGGAGGAAAACTATCCTGTAGCGCTTCAACGGCGGTCAGGACGGAGGGTCCCACTTTCCCTCGGCGGTCTTATTGGGGACTCCAAAGGTAACCCGTATTGCACGACCTTTATGGAGGAGATCCGTCGTGCAAACTGTGGAATCAGAGCCAATGAGCGAAACTCCGTTAAGGGAATCAAGGTGCTAAACAGAAAGCCACAATTGTCCGGCCGCGCGCACCCGTAGCCTTTTCTAGTTCCTGAACCAGAGCGGATTCCAAGTCAGCCGGGTCCGGATTCATCTCGCATGCGGCAATTTCCTCTTCGCTCGCGCCCTGAAAGCAAAGCTCGCAAATGCCAAGGCCATCTTCTGAGCGTACCGGTGGTCCGAACACGCGACAAGTCATCGGGCGCGCTTCATAGAGTTCACACAGCCCGGTCTGCGGATCGAGTGCCGGACAGGGCTCATCGTTTGCGAACTCAGCAAAGCGTTCTTCCGCCTCTTCGCCCTCATGCAGCAACCCGCTGATGGGATCACCGGGAAACTCTTTCGACAACCGGGAAACTGCGTCCCGAGCGCGTTGCCGCACCTGGTCAGCACGCTTCGGCGCACACGCTTCGAGCTTCGCGAGTCCCTCCCGCAGTCGCAGAGCATCCAGCGAATTTATGGCGAACACTCCGACGCAGCATTGGGTACACCCCGGACGACAGGCCAGCCACTTGCCGCTTCTGCGCGCGGTATCGGCGAGGGCGGAATCCACTATCTGAATCAACGCGCGATCTCGCGGTGGTAAAGAAGAACGCATTTTCTAAGGATACAGCAGCAAGGTGTCTTTGTTGTCCCGTTGCAGTTCCTCGGGTTTTGGGCAACCCGAACGGAAGAAAAGCAGAGACCTAGCGACCTGCCCCCACGCCAACGGGTCAACCCCGAGCCTTGTGCGGCGATTTATGGTTCGAGGCAAAAACGGGTGTATCATTGCGCGATGAGCGTGGGGTTCAACGATGCCGCACCCGCTGTTAATCCCCCTTTGGGCGGGGTTTCTCCGCCAATCGCTGCAGAAGCTAGCGCCGAACAGCGCTTTACTCTAGATCGTTCCTCCTTCGAGAAATTATTGGCAGCGGCTTGGGTCCTCCAATGTCTGCAAGATCGTTTCGACGTCGATCGCGACGAGTCGATTGTCACACCAGGATGGACCAAGAAGGACATAGAGACTGCAAACCCAGCTTTGCCAGCGGAAATGATTCCGGTGCGCCAGTTCTTACCGAGTGTAGAGGACGCTGACAGCAAGCACGAGGCGGTCAATGCGCAACTCGTGGGCGACACAAACTCTGCCGAACCGGTCTCAGATGCAGCTGTGAGTTTCGACCCTGCGGCGAAGTTCGACCTGAAAACGGCTGAACTCAAAATCCCCCAGTCGGATGCTATGGCAACGCTCCAACCGATTGATGCACCTACGCCGGTTTTGACAGATCCAGGCAATGGTAACCGCAAGGAGTGGGCGCAACCTCGAGCCATTCTCGAGGTTCGACCGTTCTTCAGCCGCGCGCAAGTTGCGTTCATCCACCTTCTTCCTGGCTTCCGCGTCAACCTCACAATGCGCGGTCTCCGCGCCGTCGCTATCGCGACACCGGTTTGGCTACTGTCACTCGTCGCTGCGCTGCTGTTTCTACAGGCATGGCGTCATGAATCTCTTCACAGCGCACAAGCTTCACGGCCAAGTCCTCCTACGGTCGAAGCGCCACTGACTAACATCCCGCCAACTGTGACTCCACCAACGCTGACAACCGCCCGGCCTGCGTCTATGGAGGTCAAGAGGACTGACGTCAACAGAACCGAAAATGAGCGGCGGTCGGGGGCGCTTGCTGCGCTTGAAAGCAGCCACGAGAGAATAACGGATCCAGCCACCTGGTCCGCAGTTCAGGAATTGAGCCGCTATGAGATTAAAAGTTTGCGGCGCCAGGCGATGTACGGGGACGACTCTGCGGCGTTCACTTTGGGAATGGCGTACGAGGTGGGCAACTCGGTTCCGCAGAATTGTGTGGAAGCCGCCCGCTGGGTTACGCTGGCAGCGGAAGCAGGCGATGCCGCCGCGCAATACAACCTCGGGCTGCGCTATCACGTTGGCGACGGAGTAGGCGCCAACCAAGCCGAGTCCGAGAAGTGGCTGCGCAAGGCAGCTCGCAAAAGTCGGCAGGCCAAGCTGGCTCTGAAAATATTCGCAGCGCCGTGATTGCTCACCCCCGACGCGAAGGTAGGAATCGCAGTTTAGCTCTGCATTTGCACTTGCAGGACCTCTCCAGGAAGCCGAACCATCCTTGTCCCAGGAGCAGATTCACGGCGATCGGGTTGGTTGCGATTACGCGTCCGGTCTTGCATCTGCGATAGATCCTTTTCCTGCCGGTCCGCAGTGGAGCTCATTCTCTCCATCCGAATTCCCAGCGTGCGTTCCAGTTGGTACAAGTCCGAACGCTGATCCCGGCCGAACAGGGTAGAGGCAACACCGTGGCCCCCGGCCCGACCGGTTCGGCCTACGCGATGGATAAAATTTTCCGCAATTTCGGGCAAATCGTAGTTAATGACGTGCGCGATGTCCTGCACATGAATGCCGCGCGAGGCCAGATCAGTCGCTACTAATATGCGATAGCGCCCCTGCTGAAATCCGGCGAGAGCTGCGGTTCGTTGCGATTGCGAGCGGTCGCCATGGATCATGGCTGCAGCAAACCCTTCGCGATTCAAGTTCTTGGTCAGCCGCTCCGTTCCTCGCTTGGTGCGCGCAAACACCAGACAGCGGCCAGTTTCTTTGGCCAACAAGCGATGCAGCACCTCTTGCTTACGGTCCGCATCGACCTCGAACGCCTGCACCCGCACATTCTCGGATGGCTTCAGCGTTGACCCCAATGCGACGCGCACTGGGTTTTTCATGTAGTCGTTCACCAGGTGGACTACGGAGGCTTCAAGGGTCGCCGAAAAACACATCGTCTGGCGATCTTTCGGCAGGACGGCCGCAATTCTTCGAATCGCGGGCAGGAATCCCATGTCCAACATGCGATCTGCTTCGTCGAGTACAAGCACCCGCAGCCCGCGGAAGTTGACCAATTTACGATCCAGAAAATCTTCCAATCGGCCAGGGGTAGCGACCATCACCCGGGCGCCGTTCCGAATGGCGCGAAGTTGCTGTCCTTCGGACAAGCCCCCGACTACCAGAGCTGCGGGCGATAGTTGTTTGCCGCGCAAGGCATCGTATTGATCGGCGACTTGCATGGCCAGCTCGCGCGTCGGAACCAGCACGAGCGCTGCAATCCCCGTCGTGTTTTGCTTGAGCAATTGTTCCATGATTGGAATCAGGAAGGCCAGCGTCTTACCGGTGCCGGTCTGCGCGGTTGCGAGTACATCCTTCCCTGCGAGCGCCTGCGGGATCGCAGCAGCCTGAACTGGAGTGGGCATGGAAAATCCAGCGACCGACAAACGGTTCTGGACGTAAAGTGAAATCGTGAGTTCTGAAAAATTCTGCATTTTGCTTTCTCTGGCTCAGGCGACGGTGCGCACACAAATCGGGCACAACTACCTGCATTGCCAGTCTTAGTTTTTATTACGCTGAAGACGTACGGAGGAGAAACTGAAGGCGGGAGTTCTCAGATCAAATCCAGAGCCATCGCACCATACAACCGATGTATTAAGCGTGACTACAGTATAGCACGCCCTCACCTGCATTCTTGCCCAAGTACCTAAAAGCTAACGTTACGTTGGTACCGTCCAAGTGTAGGCGTGGGGGTTCACGTCCGGGCAGCGCTACGACCGTTTTGGTTACAATGAACTGTGTTCTACGATGCCGGCGCGTACGCGCACCGGACGCACCGGCATCGTCATCGCAGCCATTTCTCCGGCTGGCGAACTGCGTCAGCAACCTCAGTCATAAAGACCGCGGCTCGCGCACCGTCCACTACGCGGTGATCGCACGAGAGGGTTAGCGTCATCATTGGACGGATCCCTGGCCGTCCATCGACGGGCACGACGCGGTCCGCAATGCTTCCCACCGCGAGAATCGCCGCCTGCGGCGGACTGATGATCGCGCTGAAAGCATCGACGTGGTACATCCCGAGGTTGCTGATAGTGAAAGTCGCCCCTGCGATGTCGGACGGACGTAATCGGCTCGCGCGAGCCCGTTCCGTCAATTCGCGGCGCTGAACCGCAATTTCGCGGAGATTCGTTTTGTCCGCGTTGGGGATTACGGTGGCAACGACGCCGTCGTCGACCGCCATCGCGACCCCCATGTTCACTTCCCGATTCAGACGGACCACCCCATCGTGCCAAGTCGCATTCAGGCGCGGATGTTTCACCAGAACGCGGGCGAGTATTGCAATCAGGAGATCCGTATGAGTAAGTTTGATGCCTCGTGCCGGCGGAATGGCTGCCCCCATCCGCTCGCGGGCTTCGACCAGCGCGCTTGCATCGACCTCTCGCACCACAAAGAAATGCGGGACCGTGGTCCAGCTTTGTGTAGTGCGCTCCGCCATGAGCCGCCCGATCGAACTGGGCATCTCAATATCCGGAGACGCGGATGGGTCTTTGGATGCGGCGCAGCTTTCCGATTCGGCCGCTGCTAAAACATCAGAGGCGAGGATTTCCCCACCCGCGCCTGATCCTCGCAAGCTGGTAATGTCGACGCCTTGCTCCCTGGCAAGCCGGCGAGCTTTGGGCGAAATCTGCGTGCCCGCCGCCGTTGCCACGGGAACAACTGGAGAGGCGGCATTCGCAGGTGCAGCAACGCTATGGATTTGCGATCCAGACGAAACTACTTCTGAGGGCGGGACTTCGCCCGGACGAACGATCCATGCGATAGTTTTTCCCACCGGCACCACGTCGCCGGCCTGCGCCTTTACGCCCGCGAGAACGCCATCCGCTGGCGACTCGACTTCGAGCACCGCTTTGTCGGTCTCTATTTCCAAGAGTGGCTCACCCTTAGCCACGCGCTCGCCCTCCGCCTTCCGCCAAGCCACAAGCTTGCCGGTTTCCTGCGCCATTTCGAGAGCGGGCATGACAACACTAAAAGCCATAATTACGATTCCGAGTCGTCCTGAGCGGATGTTTGCTCCGTCATCCTGAGCGCAGCAAACGATTCGCTTGCGGAGTCGAAGGACCCCTACAATGCGTTCAGTTCCCGCCGCCTCAGGAATTCTGACGTTGCCTTATGCAATCACACCCACACATTCCCTGCGATCTAATCCGAAACTCCAACCCGCTCCGTCCTCGAACTCTCTTCGATCATTTCCACCACCCGCCGGCTCGGCGCAGACTCGTTCTCACGAGTGGTTGGCAGCGGTCCATTGACGGTCACGTAGTGCGCCCCCGCGACCAGCAGTTCTTCCGCCGGAAAACGCGTGATGACCTCGTGCCCAGTCGGTGTAACTACAATCTCCTCTTCGATACGGGCCGCGCTCCATCCGTCAGTCGAAGGCCAAAACGTCTCCAGCGCAAAAACCATTCCCGGCTTGATCTCATGCGGATGGTCGAAGGACACGAGGCGGCTGATTACGGGTTTTTCCCAGATAGCCAGGCCAATGCCGTGTCCATATTGCAGCGCAAAGCACGCCTCCTCATTGGGAAAGCCGAATTCCTTCGCCTTTGGCCACACTGCGGCGATTTCAGCCGTAGTGCGCCCGGGGCGCACCAATTCAATCGCCGCATCCAGATACTCGCGGCAACGCTTATACGCGTCAACCATGGCGTGCGATCCATAACCGATGGTGAAGCAGCGGTAGTAGCAGGTTCGATATCCCATGTAGGAATGCAGAATGTCGTAATAAACCGGATCGCCGGGACGAAGAACGCGATCGGAAAACACATGCGGATGCGGATTGCACCGTTCCCCGGAAATCGCATTTACCGCTTCCACATATTCTGAGCCGAGATCGTAAAGGACTTTGCTGACCAGCCCAACTGCTTCGTTCTCCCGCATCCCAGGCTTCATCGCCCGATAGAGCTCGTCGTAGGCTGCATCCACCATCATCGCCGAAGTGTTTAGCAGCGCGATCTCGTCCTGTGTCTTGATCACGCGCGCATCGGACATCGACTGCTGCCCGTCGACGACGGTGATTCCCTCGCGCTGCAAGGCAAAGAGCACTGGCAGCTCAATGATGTCGATTCCAACTGGCTCTTTGTGCAGGCCGCGCATCTCGAGCTCGATGCGAATCTTCTTCGCCACATCCTCGGCCCGTCCCATCTCCGGCGACATCGCGCCGCGCAGCATGGAGATGCCGGGACGCGAGCGCTCTCCCAACCATGGGCAGTGAAGTTGATGATGTTTGGCGGCAGATCCAAAATCCCAGAGAATAGGCTCGTCATTCTGCGGCAGCAAGGTGAAGCGGTTGCATTTGTCCTGTGCCCAACTGCCAATGTGCGTCGACGTCAGATAGCGCACGTTGTTCATGTCGAAACACAGGAGGGAACCCATCTCCGACTTCGCAAGCAACTCCTTGGCTCGCGCCAAGCGCTCTTTGCGCAAGCGATCAAAGTCGACCCGCTGTTCCCAATCAACCGCCATCGTTCCATGAGTCGGTAATGCCACGATGCACCTCCTGCTCTCGACTTATATGAACTTAGGATCGTCCACAAAGCTTGCGGGCCACTTCGAACACCGATTTCTCCGTCGGCACGGTCGCGTCTTCGAGCGGAGGCGAAAACGGAATCGGTATGTGCATCGCCCCCATCCGCTTGACCGGCGCGTCCAGGTCATAAAACGCGCCTTCGGCAATCACCGCCGCAATTTCCGCGGTGACCCCATATCGTTCATAACCTTCGTCGATCACAATCGCTCGCGATGTCTTCTTTGCCGACTCGATCAGCGTCTTCTCGTCGAGCGGCCACATGGTTCGCGGATCAACAACTTCGGCGCTAATGCCAATCTCGTCAAGCAGAGTCGCCGCTCCCAGCGCGACTTGCACCATGCTGCTGGTGCCGACAAGCGTGATGTCGCGGCCCACACGCTTCACATCCGCCACACCAAATGGGATGGTGTACTCTTCCGCCGGCACCGGACCCTTCAACTTCGTGTACATCATCTTGTCTTCGAAAAAGACGACGGGATTCTCATCCCGGATCGCAGTTTTCAACAACCCCTTGGCGTCGTAGGGCGTTGATGGCATCACCACTTTCAATCCCGGGACATGACTGAACCAAGCGTGCAGAGACTGCGAATGCTGCGCGCCCGACCTCCGAGTCGCACCAAGAGTTGTCCGCATCACCATCGGGACCTTCCACGCCCCGCCCGACATGTAATGGACCTTGGCCGCCTGATTTACCATCTGGTCCATCGTGAGGGTAATGAAATCTCCGAACATAATGTCGACGATGGGCCGCAACCCCGCCATAGCCGCGCCCACTGCAATCCCGGTGAAGCCGGCCTCTGAAATCGGTGTGTCCAGCACGCGCTCGGTTCCAAATTCTTCGACCAGCCCGGAAAGAACTTTAAAGGGTGTGCCCGCCTCCGCCACGTCCTCCCCGAAAATGCAGACCCGCGTGTCGCGGCGCATTTCTTCCGCCAGCGCCTCTCGTACCGCTTGTCCGAACGTTAGTTCCCGAGCAATGACCTCAGGCATAAACGTCATCCTCTACTTCGCCTACGTCAGGATAGGGAGCAGCCACGGCGAACTCGACTGCCTTTTTCATCTCTGATTCCACTTCCAACTGAATCGCGGTGAACTGGGTAGAATCCGCAAGACCCTGCTCGATCAGCCAGGCGCCCAGCAGTTTGATGGCATCCCGCTCAGTCTTCCAGTGCTTCTCCTCTTCTTTGGATCGGTAGTATTCGCGATTGATATCGCCAACGTGGTGCCCGGTGTAGCGATACGTATTGCATAAAAGAAAAGATGGTCCGTTTCCGCGACGCGCGATATCGACCAGTTGCCTGGCGGCGGCATGAACCGCACGCACGTCCTGCCCGTCGACGGTTTCCGCGTGCAATCCGAACGCCGCCGCCCGCGCCGGAATATCGCCCGCGGTCGTCTCCATGTAGTGGGTGTATTCGGTGTACAGATTGTTTTCGCAGACATAAATCACGGGGAGTTTCCAAAGCGACGCCACGTTCATTACTTCATACAGAACACCCTGGCCAAGTGCACCTTCCCCGAAAAAGCAGACCGCGACGCGATCAGTGCCCAGACGTTTGGCCGACAACGCCGCACCAGTAGCGATTCCCACACTGCCCGCAACGATGGCGTTCGCTCCCAAATTGCCGGTCGCAGGATCGGCAATGTGCATGGATCCACCCTTGCCCTTGCAGTACCCCGCTTCCTTGCCCAGCAACTCGGCGAACATGCGGTCCGGCGAGGCGCCTTTGGCAAGGCAGTGCCCGTGGCCACGATGAGTGCTGGTAATGTAATCGTCGCGCCGAAGCGCCTCGCAAATTCCCACCGCAACCGCTTCCTCGCCGATATAAAGGTGGGCCAACCCGGGCATCAGGGCACGCGTATACAGTTCGTTGACCTGCTCCTCGAACAGCCGGATCGATACCATCTGCCGGTACATGCGGATCCACTGCGCAGCTTGGACTTCCGAATTCGCCGCCGAGTTGTCAGTTGCCGTCGTCATTTTGAAATGCCCGACATTCGCGCCAATACATCGAACACAACCGCGAAATCCAGCTTGGCCATCCCCATGCCGCGCGCGGCGGTCAGAAATTCATTGCTCACCGCAGTCGTCGGCAGCGGCACGTCCAGTTGCCGCCCCAACTCCATCGCCAGCAGCATGTCTTTTTGCATCATGTTCACATCGAACCAGGCCTCTTCCGGTTGCTGCAGAACGAACGGCCCGCGGTATTGAATCATCGGTGAGGCCACAGCGCTATGCGTAAGCACGTCCACGGCAGTCTCTCGTGCGATGCCGCTTTTCTCCGCTAACAGCACGCCTTCGGAGAATGCCATCATCTGAACCGCCAGACTCAGGTTGACAGCAATCTTCATCGCCAGCCCCAGCCCGTTATCGCCAACGTAGGTCACCTTCGGCCCAATATCCACAAGCAGCGGCTGGACGCGCTCGAAAGTTTCGCGACGCCCGCCCACCATCACCGACAACTTGCCTTCCTGCAGAGTAATCACGCTGCCAGACACGGGCGAGTCCACCATGTCCGCGCCCTTTTCACGCACCTTTGCCGCCAAGGCACGGCTGACGCTGGGACTTACAGTGCTGATGTCCACGAAGATCTTGCCCGCACTCAAACCCGCCAGTAATCCGTTGGGCCCTTCAGTAACCGCTGTAATCGCCGCAGAATTCGTGACCATGGCGAATGTCACGTCGGCAGCCGCCGCAACGGCGCGCGGCGAATCCGCCCACTTCATCCCTTTATCGATCAGCCACTGCGCCTTCGATCGGGTCCGGTTGTAGCCAGTGACGCTGTGCCCTTTGCCGAGCAGACGGTTCACCATCTGACCGCCCATGACCCCCAGACCGACAAAACCGAGATTGGCCATTCGTTATAAGCTCCGTGCTACGAGAGGGACTTCGAAAGCGCCGGATGCGCCTCGCTGGCTCGGGAGTCCTCGCGAATCTGCAGCAAGTGAGCCCGCATCGCCTCCCGTGCCTTTTCCGGATTGCGCAGCTCCACCGCCTGCAGAATGCGCTTGTGATGGTACTGCCCTCGGCTTGGCCCACCCTCAACTTGGAAAATCCGCATCCGCTGTTCGCGCAGTAATCCCACAATCGAATCCAGCAGCGACAGGATCAGAGGATTATCCGCCGCTTCCGCTAAAGCCAAATGGAAGTCAAGGTCCGCCTCAATGTAAGCATCGGGATCGTCCTGCGCGCGGTCCATGAGCACGACCGCCTCTCGCATCAAAGATAGGTGCTGTTCCTGAATCCTCGTGGCCGCGAGCGCGGCAATCTCCGGCTCAAGAATTGCGCGCACTTCCGCCAGATGAATCGACCCGCTCGGCTGGCCAATCTTGACCATCAGCCCAAGCGATTGCCGAATTGCCTGCGAGGTCCCATCCGTGATGAAAGTTCCGCGCCCGGAATAAGCTTCCACCAGACCTTTTTCACGCAGGGCCTTCACGGCTTCGCGAACCGCTGTCCGGCTCACCCCGAATCGTTGGGCAAGGTCCCGTTCAGCCGGCAACTGATCTCCCGCCTTCAGCGCGCCCTTAAGGATCGACTCCTCGATCTGCTGAACGATCTGCTCGTAAAGTCGTGATGTCCGAACTGTTTTGTACACAAATTCCCCAGCTAACTAAATAGTCTTGTGATCCGGACGCCAGGCTTCAGCCATGAGATTCTTGAATCCAGACAGTCTTGATATTCGCAAACTCCCGTATCCCGTACGGTCCCAGCTCCCGACCGTGTCCCGACGACTTCACACCCCCAAACGGCAGCCGAGTGTCGGACGCGACCATTCGGTTGATGAATACCATCCCTGCTTCGATCTCGTTAATCAGCCGCTCTCGCTCGTGCTTATCATTCGTCCAGGCACTGGCTCCCAGCCCAAACCGGCTGTCGTTAGCGATCGCAATCGCTTCATCCAGATTCTTCGCGCGGAAGATCGAGGCCACGGGACCAAATAACTCGTCGCGATACGCCGGTGAGTTTTTCGGAATGTTGGTCAGAACAGTCGGTGCGTAGAAGTTGCCAGGACGATCTACCGGCTTTCCTCCAGTGAGAACTCGAGCTCCCGCCTCGACGGTCTTGCGAACATCCGCATCCAGACTGGCCACTCCATCGGCCGTCGCCAGGGGTCCCAAATCCGTACTTTCGTCAAATGGATCGCCCAGCTTCAGCGATTCCATCTGGTTCACAAACTTCCGTTCAAATTCGCCCGCGACCGATTCGGCAACAATGAATCTTTTAGCCGCGATGCAAGACTGCCCGTTGTTCACAATCCGGGCCTTTACCGCAGTCGCGACCGCCTCATCCATATCCGCGCTCGGCATTACGATAAATGGATCGCTGCCACCGAGCTCCAGCACCACCTTCTTGATTCTCTTCGCTGCAGCTGTCCCGACCTGTACTCCTGCTTCCTCGCTTCCCGTAAGCGTGGCGGCCACAACCCGCGGATCATTTAGAATTCCGTCGACCTTCTGCGAGCCGATCAGCAGCGTCTGAAAAACGCCTTCGGGAAAACCCGCGCGATGAAACAGATCTTCAATCTCGAGCGCACATTGCGGCACATTCGACGCATGCTTCAGCAGTCCGACGTTTCCCCCCATGAGCGCCGGAGCCGCGAAGCGCATCACCTGCCAAAAGGGAAAATTCCACGGCATCACCGCCAGGATCGGCCCCAGAGGCTGATAATGGATGTAGCTACGGCTCGCCGCCGTCTCGATCACCTCGTCAGCCAGGAGGCGTTCCGCGTTCTCGGAATAGTAAAGGCAGGCCGAAACGCACTTGACCGCTTCATCAACCGCAGCCCGAAACGGCTTACCCATTTCGGTCGTCATGGTGCGTGCGAACTTCTCTCTATCGTTCTCCAGAATCTCCCCAGCCTTTACCATCATTCGCGCCCGTTCGGCGAACGAGGTTCGCCGATACTTGCAGAATGCCTCCGCGGCACGCTTCAGCTTTCCCTCGATCTGCGCATCTGTCAGGGGTTCGAATGACTTAATGAGCTGTCCTGTAGCCGGGTTGATACTTGCAATCGCCATTTATGCTCCCAGACAGGCTAAGAGCCGCTTCTGGTCTGACCACTATACCATACACCAGATTTCTATTAGTTTCGGGAGACCAGATGGGTTGGAGTGAACGCTTTCGAGGCGAAGGACCGGCGTCCTTAGTAGCGTGGGCATCTTGCTGGCCGTCCCGAGGGCAGCCTGCCCTTGCCGGGCAAATGCACAAACTGTCTCGCGACGGCAGGCCGGGGACGGCGACGCTACAAGAATCAACCTCGCGGCACCAACTCATGCACGCCATTGACCGGGACCGCCTGATTCGTAACCAGCCAATACAATCCCACGGTCTTGACCGTCTCCCGGAACTGGTCGAAGTCGACCGGTTTCTGGATATAGCTGTTAGCCCCAAGGTTGTAGCCGCTTACAAGGTCCCGCTCTTCCTTCGAGGAAGTCATAATGACGACTGGAATGGTCCTGGTCCGCGCGTCAGTCTTGATTTGTTTGAGCACTTCCATCCCATCAACCTTGGGCAGTTTCAAATCCAAGAGCACCAATTTGGGCGGATGGTCAAACGATCTTTCCGAGAAAGCGCCGCGACAGAAGAGAAAATCCAGAGCTTCCTCGCCATCGCGTACCACGAAGATGCGGTTCGCCAGTTTCTCCCGCCGCAGCGCATGCAGGGCAAGATCCATATCATCCTGATTGTCTTCCACCAGCAGTATGTCCAATTCCTGTGAGTTCATAATCGGCCTCCAGCCGTTGCTCCATTGCTTTTCGATTCATTTTGCATTCCTGCGCTGAGAGTGAAATAGAAGGCAGCACCTTTTTCTAGTTCCCCTTCAGCCCACACCCGGCCTCCATGCTTTTGAATAATGCGTTGCACCGTGGCCAAACCGATCCCCGTGCCTTCGAAGTCCTCTGCGCGATGCAACCGCTGAAATACTCCAAACAGTTTGTCGACATACTTCATATTGAAGCCAATGCCGTTGTCCCGCACCATGAAAACCAGTTGCCCGTCATTCTCTCTGCAACTGACCTCAATGATTGTCCGTGCAGGCATGGGCGTCTCCTCCCGTGCACTCGTGTCGGCGCCGCCGCGGGGACGGGTGAACTTGAGCGCGTTGGCCAATAAATTCTGGAACACCTGCCTGACCAAAACCGGATCACACTCCACCACGGGCAGATGCCTGATAAGCCATTCGACTTGCCGTCCTTCTCCCTCCGGCTGCAGAATCGCTATTACCTCCGTGACAATCGCGTTCAACTTCGTGGGCTGCCGATTTAGAGCCTGCCGCCCAACCCGCGCCAGATTCAACAGTTCATCCACCAGCAGGCCCATCTTTTGGGTTCCCGATTGGATGCGATCGAGGTAGTGTTGTGCGGTAGGATCAAGGGTAGGGGCGAATTCCTCCATCAGCATCTTGGAAAATCCTCCAATATGCCGCAAAGGCGCCCGCAGATCGTGGGACACCGAGTAACTGAAAGCCTCCAGTTCTTTATTAGCAATCGCCAACTGGGCCGTCCGCTCCTGAACTCGCCTCTCAAGTTCGTCATTCAGGGTCTTAATCTCGCGCTCATCTTTTTTTCTCTGCGTGATGTCACGGAATGCGACCACGGCGCCGTGCATAATGCCATCCTTGTTCATTAGAGGGCTGGCGCTGGACTCAATCCAAACCCCCTCGGCAAGTTCTGCATTGCATAAAAACATCTCGGCAGAGCTCACCTCTCCCTGAATGGCGCGGAAGAGCGGAATTTGCTCAGGCGGGAAGGGAGTTATCGTGTCGGGCAAAAAGACGCCGTAGTGCGCGCTCCATTCCTCGCTGGGTACGTTTGCCGCCCCCAGGCCAACAATTCTTTCCGCTGCCGGGTTCCAGATGATGAACTTCCCGTTCTCGTCCGCGACCACTAACCCCTCAGACATGCTGTCCAGCACCGACTGCAGCATCAGCGTCTGCCCCTGCAGTGCTTCCTGCGAGGTGCTCAATTCTTCGGCGTAGCGGGACAATTCCAACGCTTGCCCAGTCAAAGCTTCTGCGGCCCGCTTGCGTTCCGTTATATCCGCGCGGATGGCCACGTACTGCCGCGGTCTTCCATCCTCGCCGACAAACGGCACGATAGTGGTCTCCACCCAGTAAATCCAACCGTCCTTCGCTCGATTCTTGATCTCGCCGTGCCAAACTGTCCCATTGGCGATGGTGTGGTACATCTGCTGGAAAAACTGTTTCGAATGGTGTCCGGAATTGAGGATGCGGTGATTCTGGCCGATCAGTTCCGCTGCCGAATACTGACTAATGGCGCAAAATTTCTCGTTGACATAAGTAATTGTGCCCTGGACATCGGTGATCGCGACGATGGCATGTTGATCGAGAGCGAACTTTTGGTCGGCCAATTCCTTAAGGGCCCGCTCGCTGGTGGCGAGACTTTCCTTCACCGCCTCCTCGGCTCGCTTTCGCTCCGTGATGTCGGCTCGAATGGCCACATACTGGCTCGGTTTCCCATCCGTGCTCAAGGTCGGGACGATGGTCGTATCCACCCAATATATGGAACCGTCCTTAGCCCGGTTCTTAATCTCGCCATGCCAGACTCTCCCCTTGGCAATGGTGTGGTACATCAGCTGGAAAAACTCTTTCGAGTGGTGGCGGGAATTGAGGATGCGGTGATTCTGTCCGATCAGTTCATCCTTGGAGTATTGGCTGATCGTGCAGAACTTGTCATTTACATAGGTGATTGTGCCCTGGACGTCGGTCACCGCCACGATGGCGTGCTGATCCAGAGCGAACTTTTGATCGGCCAGTTCCTTGAGTGCTCGCTCGCTGGTGGCCAGGCTATCCTTTACCGCTTGCTCCGCCCGCTTATGCTCGGTGATGTCGTGCGCGATTTTTGAGGCCCCAACAATCACGCCGCTACCGTCCCTGATCGGCGAAATCGTCGCCGAAACGTCGATCTTCGTGCCATCCTTTCGGACCCGGACGGTTTCAAAGTGATCGACGCTCTCACCACGCCTGATTCGCGCCAGAATATCGGCCTCCTCGGCCGCGCGCTCCTTCGGCAAGAGCATGAGCATCTGTTTACCTATGGCCTCCGATGAGGAGTAGCCGAACAACTTCTCAGCCCCGGAATTCCAGCCGGTGATCGTCCCATTCAGGGTTTTGCTGATAATGGCATCATCCGATGACCTGATCACGGCCGCCAGCCATTCGCGCGTCTCCTCCCCCGCCTTGCGCTCGGTGATGTCCGCGCGAATGGCGACATACTGAAGCGGTTTACCGTCCTCACCCATGAATGGGACGATGGTAGTGTCCACCCAGTAGATCGAGCCATCCTTCGCCCGGTTTCGAATCTCGCCGTGCCACACTTTCCCTTTGCCGATAGTCTGGTACATCTGCTGGAAAAAATCTTTCGAGTGGTGACGGGAATTCAGGATGCGATGATTCTGCCCGATCAGTTCCTCTTTGGAATATTTACTGATGGTGCAGAACTTATCGTTCACATAAGTGATGGTGCCCTGCACGTCGGTCACGGCCACGATGGCGTGCTGATCCAGGGCGAACTTTTGGTCGGCCAGCTCTTTAAGCGCCGCCGTACTGGCAGCGAGACTTTCTTTCGCAGCATCTTCGGCTCGATTCCGCTCACTGATCTCGGATTGCAGAGCAGCAGTCCGCTGCTCCACCCGCTGTTCCAACTCGGCGTTGAGGGCCTTGATTTGCTCTCTCGCGTAGGTGCTTACGTTGATCTCGCGGTTGATCGCGAACCAAGCCAGCAGCAAGACCACAAGTCCCATCAAAGTTGCTGAAAATGTGATGAGGTGGGCACGGCGACGTTCCGCGGTGACCTTCCGAGAGCGTTCCACGAGGAGTGCTGCTTCCTCATCGTCCATTAGCTTGTCGGTGACTCGTAGCCTGTCAACGCACCTCTTGTTCTCTAGAAACATGCTGACAGGAAGAGGTCTGCGGTTCTGCGTCCGCGCAGCCACGATTTGCTCCTCAACATCGACGGCGTCTCGCACCTGTTGCTCGAGTTCCTCCAGGTGCCTCTGCTGACCGGTGTTGTCGGCGGTTAAGAGACGCAGGGCGGCTAGGTCTGCAGTCGCCGCACTTCGTCCCGCGGCATAAGGACTCAGAAAGGAATCTTCACCCGTGAGTGCGAAACCACGGACGCCGGTTTCCATATCGATGACATCCTTAATCGTAGCCGAGAGCTTCATTCTCACTATGCTGGTATGGGCAACCCAATCGGCATCGCTCGCCGATTGCCCGGTACTGCGCCAGAGAGAGATGCCCATAAATGCAGTCGACAAGACGGCAACACAGACTCCGACAGTCACCCAGCGCCGGAGGGGTGTGTCAGCTACCCCATCATCGAGCATCTTGCGCGCAGCAATCTCCTGTTCCAGCTTGCGATTCACCTCCTGCAAGTGCACCCGGCCGGGCAGCGAAATCATCTTCGGCACTAATGGGATCAGCATCGCAGCCGTGATCACCGACACCGCCGCCGTGATTGCTTTCAGCACCCCCGCCAGCAGGTAGTTGCCATGCCACACATTCCAGATTTCCATCAGGTGGGTGGTGCCGCAAGCCAGGATGAAGGTCCCGAACATCCAGAAAATCCGGTTGAACGGAATATCTCGATTCTTACGGATGAAATAAATGAGAACGACCGGAATGCAGTAATACGAAAGCGTGATCAGGCCATCCGAAATGACGTGCAGCCACACCATCCCCGGATCCCAAAGATAACAATACCCATGGGGCATGAAATCAGGAGAAAGTAATTGTCCGAAGAAGTGCACGGTCCCGGCTTGCCTCACTAGACTTTTATCGGCAAGTCGGTCGCCGTCACCAGCAAAGCCGCCGGTTACGTAGGGAGGGGGCAAGCAAGCTGACTCAACAGTAATAGCGTGTTGGTCAGATACATCGAAACCGGAAGCCCACCCAGCCGGGTAGCTCGGACGCCGCTGTCCGCGGTGCCGGGCACAGCGGGGTAGAATTCAACTTCACTCAGTTCCCCTACCGCTCTCCTGCTGGCCGCCTTTTACGAGGGCAATGTCGTACCGGGCCAGGTATTCGGCAGAGTCGTGCGAATCACTTCCAGGAGCTCATTGTTATCTGCTGGCTTCTGAAAGAAAGCCATGGCCCCGGCTTGCAGCGTCTTTTGTTCGTTCGATTGCGGATCGCGCGCAGTCAGCACAATCACGGGAATGTTCGATAGAGAATCGCTGTTCTGCAGCCGCTCGAGAACCACATAGCCATCCCCGGCAGGCAGGCCGAGGTCGAGAATGATCAGGCTGGGATTCTCCTTCTGCGCCACCGAAATCGCGGAATAGCCATCCGAGGCTTGTACCGTGTCGTAGTGGTTAGCTCGCAGACGAATTTTCAGCGCTCGTCTCAAATCAGGGTCATCATCGACGATCAGGATTTTCGGCTTGTCCATTTTGAGTCCTCCAAGTTATTTGTTCGTTCTAATTTGATTCGATCTTGTTTTGGCCTGCACTTACATCTCCGTCTGGGTTTGAGGGCGAAGTTTTCGGGGAAATCGCCGCCATGGCCATTTCGGTAACCCGTTCCGCCAACGCCTGCACTTGCTCTTCCAGCGCCTTGCCCTCCCCGGTGGAAGGCCATGGCACCGCGGTTGCCGACACTTTCAAGATGCCGGCAGCCTTGAAACCTGCGCCTGCCTCTAGTTGCTCGCGAATGCGTTTCATCATGATCTCTGCTCGCGCCAAATCCGTCGATGCAGCCACGAAAAAGGTCTCACTGAGTCCAACATTTCCGGTAACGGGAAGGACCAGGTCCTTATCGGGATAAACGCAACGCCGCAACGTATCCAAACTTTGCTGGCAGATCTCCTTCCACGTGGTCCGCGACGGAACCGAAAGCGGCTTCAGTTCAACCTTCACCAGGACCACGGCATCGCGCACTCGCCCCTGGTAGATGACGACCGGGAAGAGCAGTCTCGCCAGCGAATACAGCGGCAGGGTAAAGGAGAATGTGCTGCCGTTTCCGACTTCGCTGGCCACCCAGATTCGTCCCCCATGACGCTCGACCAGTTCCTTCGCAATAAACAGTCCGAGACCCAGCCCGGCGCGGTTGTTGTCAACAGAATTCGGGTCCTGGTACAAGCGTTCAAAAATCAACGCCCTGGCTTCCGGGCCGATGCCGCGGCCACTGTCCGCCACGGAAAGGTAAACCATGCTGGGATCGGCTTCCACCAGGCAGGCTTTCACCATCACCGACCCTTCGGGAGGCGTGAACTTGATCCCGTTGTCGATGAGATTAATGAGCACCTGCAGGATGCGATCGGGATCGGCGTAAACAAAGGGAATTCTGCTGTCCAGTCCAACTTCCAGGCCAACCCCTTTTTCTTTGGCGGTGGCCGCCATCATCGAAACTGCCTGATGAATAAGGTCGGCAATCGTGATGCAGCGTGGTTCGACGCGGATCTTTCCCGATTCGGCCCGGGTCGCCTCCAGAAGATCGTGGATCATGGCTCGCAACTGATGCACGCTGTTGAGCACGGTTCCGAGGTGATAGCGCTGCTCGGGGTTGATCTCGCCCGCCAAGCCGTCCACGAGGATGCTCACGAACTGATGTATGCAGGTCAGCGGCGTTCGCAGCTCATGAGAAACGTGAGATAAAAATTGATTCTTGAACTCCAGTTGCTGTTTGCGGCTCATCTCCAGAGAGCGAATCAGAGCCTGCCGTTCGATGGCATAGCGCATGACCCGGTCCAGATGGTGACTGGTGATATCACCCTTCACCATATAGTCCTGCACGCCCTGATGCAGCGCCTTTATAGCGAGTCCCTCATCATCCTGGCCGGACAGGATCACGATCGGCACGCCGGGTGCCTTCTCGAGCACTTTGCGGAACGTATCTGCCCCGTGGCTGTCCGGAAGATTGAGATCCAGCAGCACAACGGATGGCGGGTGCTTGGTCATGGAGGCAAGCCCGTCTGCAAGCCGGTTGACGCAGCTTATGTTAACTGCGGAGTCGCCCTCGACCAGTCGCAAGCGAACCAGGTCGGCGTCTCCTGGGTTGTCCTCTATCAACAGAACTTGAGTATGACCGTTATTCATGGGTTCTCCTCGCGCGGCAGACGTACTAAACCAAACCAAAATTCGCCGATGGAGGTCACGGCGGAGATGAAGTCCCGCAGGTTGCCGGGCTTGCTGACGTAACAGTTCGCTCCCAATTCATAGCTCCGGATAATGTCTTGCCTCGCCTCGGACGTGCTGAAGATCGTAATCGGGATCTTCCGCAGGAGTGGGTCACCTTTGATCTCGGCCAGCACGGCGCGGCCGTCTTTTCCAGGCAGGCTCAAGTCAAGAATCACGAAGTCGGGACGAAGCATGCCAGGCATATTTTCCCTCCCGGCGCAGAAACGCGATCGCCTCCGTGCCGTTCACAACGGCGTGAATTTGACTGGGGCAGCCGTTCCGGGTCAAGACCTCGGTGGTCAAGTCCGTGTCCGCGGGATTGTCATCAACCAGCAGAACCTCCGTGGTTTTCATGCGTGGGTTTCCCGGGTGAGCTTGGAGAGCGGCTGGGTGGGAAGAGTGAACTTGAAGCAACAGCCGGGTTTGGCTTGGGCTTCGATCCAGATCTTTCCGCCGTGCCGCTCAATGATTTTCTTACAGATCGACAAACCGATCCCATTGCCGGAGTATTCAGTGCGCGTGTGCAATCTCCGGAAGATGACAAAGATATCTTCCTGGCTCTCGACCGGAATCCCGATGCCGTTGTCGGAAACCGAGAGCACCCAATCCAGATCTTTTTTCTCCGCGTCGATTTGGATCACTGGAGTTTCCGGCCCGTGAAACTTTATGGCGTTGGCGATCAGGTTCTGAAATACCTGCGTGAGCTGCGCAGGGTCAGCCATGACCACGGGCAAATTGTTCCACTTCACCATCGCGCCGCTCTCCTGAATGGCGGCTTGCAGGTTCTTCAGGGCTTGTTCGACCACCGCACGGCACTCGGTGGTTCGAGCTTGAATTTCCGCCCTGCCAACCCGCGAAAACTTCAGCAGGTCCTGAATCAGAGCCTGCATGCGCACCGCACCGTCCACCGAGTAGCTGATGTATTTGTCGGCCTGTTCGTCCAGCTTGCCGCGATATCGTTCCGCCAACAGTTGCGTGTAGTTGGCAATCATGCGCAATGGCTCCTGCAAATCATGTGAAGCCACATAGGCGAACTGCTCCAGTTCTTCGTTCGAACGAGCCAACTCTGCAATCTTCTGGGCCAGCCCTTCTTCCGCCTGGCGGCGCAGATCGCGAAGCCGCTTTTCCTCGAGGGCCCTGCGCACCGAGGCAGGCAGTCGCGCCAGTCGGTCCTTCAAGACACAATCAGTAGCCCCCTGCTTGATGTAATCCACCGCCTTTTCCTCGCCTAGATAGCCAGTGACCACGATCAGCGGGACGTCCAGATTCTCGCGGCTCAGGATGTCCAGCGCCTCCGTGCCTCTCCATTCCGGCAGGTTGTAGTCGGCAAGGATCAGGTCGTAGTTGGTTGACCGTATTCGCGAGTTGAACTCTTCAGAGGTTTGAGCCACATCGCTAGAGACCTCGAAGCCATTCTTCCGCAAGATCGCCAACTCCAATTCAATGTCAGCCGGATTATCCTCGACCATCAGAACACGCAATTGAGTGCTGACCTTGCCGTCGGCAGTGATGCCCGTCGGAGGACGCTCCGGCAGATTGCACCGCGTGCTTTGGGAACCGTGCCCCTCCAGCGTGAGGGAGTCCGCACGGCAGGCAGCAGGATCGCTAGCCGGGGATCGTGGTTCAGCCGTAAAGTCCATCCTTTTTAACGTCGCAGCAACGGCACTACGACCTGTTCTCGCTCCTAGACTGCAAATCGACGGAGGTCGCCAATCGCTTGAGGCCGAAACTTCATCAATTTACCCAAACGACCAGTGTCCGGACGCGCCAGTTCCCACGCTGGATGTGCGGTTGGGCAGGACTTTCGGGGACTCATGAAGCCCGAGCGGCGACGCTCGCGCCAACATCGGCTGCCGATGGTCTGCTTGCCTACCCCGCCGCCGCCGCCATACAATCTCCCGATGGCAACGGAGCCGCTGACGATTGAGCGATTGAGCGCGCAGGAGGGTCCACGCGTGCTCTGCCTGAGAGGGCCGCTTACGTTAGAGAATTTGTCGTTGTTTCAGAACGCCATCCGGCGCGAGGAAAATGTCCCCATGGTCATTGTGGACCTGAGCGACGTTCCTTATATTGATTCCTCGGGTTTGGGATCGCTGGTCAGCGCCTACGTTACGCGCCACAAGGCAACCCGACGCATCGCACTAAGCGGGGTTAACGAGCGGGTGTTGAAGTTGTTTGAGACTACCAAAGTGGAACCTCTGTTTCTGATCTTTCCCACTTTGGATGACGCCATTGCAGCCCTTACCGCCCCTGCCGAAGCTTAGGCGCTCAGTTCTCGGACCCAGGCTCGTGATAATGAAATATGGCCATGCTGGTTCGGGCCACCTCTCCTCACTAAAACTCAGCTGCCGACAGTGCTCGCGACGCTGGAAAACACATTGTTCGCGTTCCCACCGATCAAGCGAATCGTGCCAACGACGATCACCAGAATTACCGCCAGCATCACGGCGTATTCGGCAATGTCCTGGCCTTCTTCCTCTGACCAGAGTTTGCAAAGTAATTTAGTCATGTTCTCCTCCCCTACGCTGTCGGGATTCCGCCGAGCACGGCGCCTTCTTCCTCTCCCGTGATTTGTTGACGACTGGCACCAGCTTGAGCCTTCGGCGGCTATCCGGCAATGGCCCATTCGGGGTTTGGATTCACGACTGTAACCGGGTAGTGATTACTGCAGTCACTTGGCTCGAGCGGAGAGTCATCGTTGTGCGCGGGAGGCCACACCACCTGCGAAGGATGATTGCAACACCTTTGTGCTATGGCACAAATCCTGCCAATGACCGAAGATACAAGCAGTCGGTAACAAGATCACTCCCCTCAAAGTTCGCGCCCTCTGAACGTTGCAGCAGTGACAAAGACAATAGCTAATAAATAAAGGAAGTGGCAGTGAATTCCTCAAATAAAGCTCTGGAAGCTCTGGCGGCACACGCACAGTCTCCGATAGGCGATCAACGGCGGATAGACAGGTCGAAGGCGGTATTGCCGGTAAGAATTCTCGGAAATGACACTTCTGGCGAGTCCTATTCTGAGCTCGTCCACACTCTCGACGTTAGCCGGAATGGAGTTCGGCTGGGCGGCGTCCGCCGCCAACTCGATGTTGGAGGCGTGGTCGTACTTCAGTATCGGCAACACAAGGCGGAATTTCGAGTGGTTTGGACGAAACCGCTAGGTTCTAGTACCGAAAAACAGGTTGGACTACAAGCCGACGTACAAAAAGACCTGTGGGGCCTCGACGCCACTGCGACAAATCGATCCCAGGTGGCGGGGCCTGCCCACAACAGCCGCGCTTCGGTTGGTGTGGGAAACTGATTTGTCTTCCTAGCCGAACAACCGGACTCTTTCACGATTACTCCGGCCCTACCTGATATTGTCCCAGCTTCCCGTCAGGGGAGCGCCGACGCAGTAGAGCCGTTCTCCAACTCACCTTCCCAGTGCGCGATCACCGCGCAGGCCAGGCAATTGCCAATGACGTTAACCGAGGTCCGCGCCATGTCCATGAGCGCGTCGATGCCGAGAATAATAAAGATCGGCTCCGTCGGCAGATGGAACGTGGCCGCGGTAGCGAGCAGTACCACCAGCACCGCTCGAGGTACGCCGGCGATGCCCTTGCTGGTCAACATCAAAGTGAAGACCATCAACAGTTGCTCCGACCATCCCATGTGCATTCCAGCAGCTTGGGCAACGAAAATCGACGCTAGCGCCAGGTACAGGGTCGAGCCGTCCAGGTTGAAGCTGTAGCCAGCTGGAATAACGAAGGCGACGATACGCCGAGGCACACCGAATGCCTCCATCGCCTCCATGGCGCGGGGCAGCGCGGCTTCAGAAGTACTGGTCGCGAATGCGATGGTGGCGGGCTCGGCCACGGCCTTGACGAATCGTCCAAGGGGAACCTGGGCAATGCGTGAAATGGGTAACAGGATCAGCAGCAAAAACGCAATGAGCGCGCAATATCCGGTGAGCAGCAGCTTCCCCAAAGGCAGCAGCACGCCAATTCCCATGTGTCCGACGGTGTACGCCATCGCAGCTCCAACACCGACCGGTGCGAAATACATCACCAGATTGGTAAAGGAGAACATGGTCTCCGTAAGCGATTCACAGAATTTCAGCATGGCGGCGCGCTTGGCTTCGGCGACTCGCGCCAGCGCAATTCCGAACAGGACCGCGAACAGGGCAACTTGCAGAATCTGATTCTCGGCAACGGACTTCGCGATGTTCTCGGGAAAGATATGGAGAACGAAGTCATCCCAACGAAGCGGGGCCGCGTTCTGTGGCGTGGCCACGGTGGCGGTCGGTGCAATCGCAAGCCCCTCTCCCGCCCGGCTAATGTTGATGGCGGCCACGCCCAGCAACAGCGCCAGAGTCGTGACTACCTCAAAATAAATCAGACTCTTCACCCCAATGCGGCCAACGCTGCGCAGATTTCCGTGTCCGGCGATGCCGGTGACCAGGGTTCCGAAGATGAGCGGCGCGACGATGACCTTGATCAGCCGCAAAAAGATTTCGCTCAACACCCGCAAATGCTCGGCGAACAGGGGACGGTCCAAACCAATCTCTCCACCCAGCAGCATGGCAAAGAAAATCCATCGAGTAAGCGATTGCCGCCAAAGTCCAGTGGCTGCGACGAAGAACAACCCGACCCAACGCAACGCAGCAATCCAAGGTTGTGCAGAGAGAAAGATCGGGAGTAACGCCCCAGCCAAGAACAACAGGAGACCGACTAGCGAGATTACTTGCAGTGCCGGGGATTTCTGCTCCGGCAGCGATGGTTTTGCGGTCGCTACACTCATCGGTTGCCAACTGCCATGGGTGGAGACGTGGGCCTCGCCATTTGACTAGCCATAGCTTCTCTACGGAACGACCGTCAACGTAATCATGTTCGACTTCTCCACGGCCTCAGGATGATCAGCCCACGCCCTCTCAAAATGTGAAAGCTGTACAGTGTACTTGCCAGGCTCCAAATCGAAGAGCTTATTAAGATCGGCCCGAAATTCCATCGCTTTTCCCGGTGCCAAACGCGTGGATAATGAACTTCCTGCTTATGTCCAACTGCGGACCAGGGCCCTGATTCTTTCCCTAGACAGCGTTCATGTAGCGCGTCTCGGGCGCTGCCTTGCCTTCAGCAGCGAGGACACTGAAGTCGCACCCGAATTCGCCTTGGTCCTCGCGATAGCCGCTTGAGAAAGCAATGGCGCTGCTCGATGTGTTGGTCACAGCTATATTTACAATGGCGACGGTGCCGGCCTTTACGCTCCCGGCGGCACTGATAGTAACTGAAAGATACGGCTTCCCACCCTTCCCAAATACAGCCACAGACATTGGCGAGAGGACAGCGACGGTAAGGAGCAGAACCTTGATTGATGAGCTTTTCATATCTTCCTTCCCAACGTGCTAACGCGTAGTCGCGGCAACCCCTGTGCTTGCCTCGCGATCGAACTCACTGGTACTCAGAACTTGGCGAAGCCGCCACAGTACCCACGCCAGCGCCGCAAGTCCTGCGATCCAAAGAGTAAGGCAAACCTCAACCACCCAACCCGGAGCTTCTCCCCCCCTCCTCAACACAAACGGCAGAAAATTCCATGTGGTGATATGCACATAGTCCCACGGATCCTGCTTCATCACATAATTGTTGAGCCCCCACGCGTCCATCTTCGCCAAAGCAAACGCGATCATATTCTTGAAGCGCAGCGCGACGACAAATGTCGGATGACCCAGCGTTTCCATCTGGTAGATCTCAAGCGGCAACCAGAAAGCGAGCGACGCTAATTGAATCAAAGCGCTGACCACGATCAGAGCCATTCCCATCGTCCAGATGAACTTCCCCAGTTCCACGCGATACCGCAACAGCAATGGCACTGAGATAAATGCGACGAGCTCCGCCGCCGTGGAAACGTATCGGTCGCCCCAGGCGAAGTCACCACTCCATACCGTGTACTTTGCGTAAAAGCAGATATACGCCAGGAGCAGCAAAACTGCCGCGATCAGGTACGCTCGGATCTCCGGGTGGAAGCGTTTCCAGCCAAGTGAAGCAATGACAATCGTGAGTACCAGCAGCGGGTCAAAAAGAAAGATGGATTTTTCCGGCGTAAAGAGCGCCCCTAGAAAGCCGGTATTGAATGGAGTCTCGAAAGGATAATTCGCGGGCAAGGACGGATCCAGAAGGTGATGCTCTATGGTGAAGTAGTGCACGTAGGTGTCAAAAAACGATCCGAAGCGATAGTACTGGTAAAGTCGATCGATGAGCAGAAAGACTCCGTAGACGGGCAGAGCGACCTTCACATAGTTGACAAACTGCTTCCACAATTCCCGCTCGTGGGCCCCTTCGAACCACAACAGAAAAGCAAGAAAGAAGGCTGCGGCCAGGAGGTCGAGTCCCGTGGTCAAGCGGGTCAACAGATTCAGTCCCAGAGCAACTGACCCAATGAGCAGCGCCCGGCGGCTTCCCGTGCGCAGCCATTGATACTGAAACGCGAATCCCGCCAAAGTCAGCAGCAGAATGTAGTTGTTCTCCATCATGTTCTGTGTGTAATGAAGATGGGTGGTGCAGAACAGCAGCGCCAGCACGCCGGCCGCGGATTGGCTGGTGTTGAAGTTCAAAAGGCGCAAGAATCGAAAGCAGATCACTGCCGTCAAGACACTGATGAGAATGTTAGTGCTATAGCTGACCACGATGTTGCGCACGCTTGGATCATTTCCGTTGTAATTCTCGAAAACCCGCAGCCGCTCGATGTAGGTGCCCACGATGTCCGCCGGCAACATAAGCAGCGGCTGACCTATCCCGTACCAATCGTAGAGTTTGCCTCCTCGGCCATGCACGCCGAACTCGGGATATTCGTCGGGGAAAACTGCCGGTTCCGCAGTCCAGAAAGAATGCGCGGTTTGCAGGCGATGCATGGTGTCCGCTGAGCCAAGCTCTCCGGACTGCACCACGAACCCGGCAAGGCCCGCAATCAAGGCGAGCAGAAATAGGGGATCGCGCAACCCACCGCGAGGGCGGCCACTCATTGCCTAGCTCTTTCGCGATCTCACAATCGCCTCTCTCGCTTCTTTATCCGCGGTTTTGCGGCGCTCGGTTTCGCGTTTGTCCCACAATTGCTTGCCCTTAGCTAGTGCCATCTCAACTTTTACTTTACCGTTCTTGAAGTACATTCGGGTGGGAATCAGCGTGAGGCCGCGCTGCTGCGTCTTGCCGATCAGCTTGCGGATTTCTTCTGCATGTACCAGCAGCTTTCGTGTGCGAAGCGGCGCATGATTAAAGATGTTGCCATGCTCGTAGGGACCTATGTGGCAATTCAGCAGCCAGAGTTCGCCGTCTTTGATCAGGCCGTAAGCGTCCTTGAGATTGCTTTGGCCCGCCCGAACCGACTTAACCTCAGTCCCGGTCAACACCACCCCCGCCTCAAATTTTTCCAGCAAGAAGTAGTTATGTGAAGCGATCCTGTTGACAGAGGCATCACGCTGCCCCGCCGCGGTGGGATCACGGCGGGGATTTTTCTCCGGGTTCGGTTGGGTTTGGTGCGTACGCGGCATCGTCGTTATAGCTTATCTCATTGCGGGAACGGCACCACAGGTTCACAGACGCAGAGGAAGAGGAGAAGACAAGAAAAAGATTTCTCTGTGTCTCCGTGACCTCTGTGGTGGAAGAGCTTTTCCGATACATGCTGGGAGAATTGGGGGAAGGCCAGACACATCGCATCTTCGGTACTAGAACCAAAGAGTGTAACTGCCACCACAGCAATCACTTCGGAACGCTCTGAGGCGATGCTATAATCGCGCAGCTAACGCTAACTTCGGCGAAAATTTAGAGTTGCATCCCGCGACCGGCTGGCCAGCGGGAGAAAACTGTTTTAAGAGGATTTTTTAATGAAACGCTTGATCCGCTCGGCGGCGCTGTTGCTGCTGGTCCTAGCTGTAACTGTAGCCATCGCGGCAGACAAGGCCAAGTCTCTCTATACCAAAGGCAAGGACGCAGAGGCGCGCCAGAACTACGAGCAAGCCTACGATGATTACAAGCAGGCTTACGACCTCAAGCCAGGCGATCTTACGTACCGCTCTGCCTTTGAGCGTCTACGCTTCCTTGCCGGGGCGTCGCATGTGCATCGCGGACAGTTGCTGCGCGAGGCGGGCCAAGTCGATGCCGCCTTGGCAGAGTTCCAGAAAGCGGCGGAGATCGATCCCTCCAGCGCCATCGCTCGCCAGGAAATCCATCAAACCCAACAGATGATCGATGCGGCCAAGTCCGCTACGCCGAAGGCAGAAGCCCCCCGGAGCGGCATACAGAGGAGGCTTGACCAGGCCGCAGGTCCAGTGGAGTTGGCTACCATCTCGAACACTCCGATCAATCTTAAGATCACGGAAGATTCCAAGGTCATTTACGAAACCGTTGGCAAGTTGGCGGGGATCAATGTCCTGTTTGATCCTGACTACACTTCACGCCGCATCAAGATTGAGCTGAATAACGTATCGCTCGAAGAGGCACTGCGGATTATCGCGCTGGAATCAAAAACCTTCTGGCGTCCTGTAACCGCGAATACGATTTTTGCCGCTGCTGACAATCCCGCCAAACGCAAGGACCTCGAGCAAAGCGTTATTAAGACTTTCTACCTGGCGAACCTTTCCCAGCCGACAGAGCTGCAGGACGTGGTTAATGCCATGCGCCAGATTCTGGAGATTTCCAGAATTCAACCCTTGCCGTCGCAGGGCGCGATCGTGGTACGCGGTACCCCCGATCAGATCGCGCTGGCACAGAAATTGATCGGCGATCTGGATAAGGCCAAGGCCGAAGTCATCGTGGATGTTGCTGTGCTGCAGATCAACCGCGACAAGTCGAGGA
>Ga0207141_10069_pt2 | contig 33021 bp, 30 predicted proteins | sample Alteio_BWMinHeat_5_FD_153553 | JGI IMG/M metagenome (GOLD analysis project Ga0207141, IMG submission 153553) | Enriched cells from forest soil in Barre Woods Harvard Forest LTER site, Petersham, Massachusetts, United States -... | ecosystem: Environmental > Terrestrial > Soil > Temperate forest >... | reverse complement strand
GTGTTTCGCAGTTCAGCAATGGTGCGGACGATGACGGCGGGACGAAAACCGAAACTCTTCTCGATCGCGTCCTCCATCCGCCTGGCCAGCGCGGCGAGGTTCCGCTCGTTGGTTCGGAACTCGGTGGCCCGGAAAACCACATTGCCACTCTGCACGTAGGTTTGCACTTCGCGCAATCCGAGCGATTCACAGAGCGCCCGCAGCGCCTCCATCTTGATCAGGTTGTGGCCGGCAACATTGACCCCGCGAAGCATGGCAACGATCACAGCCATAGCGCCACCAGTATATCCGCCCCGCGGCTACGTTTAATGCATCTCCGTGCACATGCTTACGAATCGAACTCCTTTTGGTTCGGTCGTACTGAACCAGTTGCCGGAGTTGTCTTTCATGCTATTGCCATGGCGTCGGTGATCGTGTCCATGGTCACGGCGAGGCGGCCCCGCGGGATACCCATCATCGTTTCGTAGTGTTCCAGTTCTTCCTGCTTCTCATCGAATACCGGCATCATTAGATTGTAACGGCTGCATGGTGTGGCGCATAATTGTGAGCTTGCTGTCCAACCGGTTGATCTGTACGTCAAAGCACCTAGCTATTGGCATTTGGCCAGTCAGCGTTCCCGGTGGAAGGCCATCCCGTGGGGCTAGATGCTAAATGCCACGAGCTGAATGCTCAAAAAACGGAGAAACATAATGCGCAAACAAATTGTATTTCTGACCTCGCTGTTGCTGACCTTAACCGCACTAGCCGCGTGCCAGGACAAAAGCCAAAAACCCAGCCCGCCCGCGCATGCTCAGTGCAAGTTCTCGGATGGCAAAACGCTAACTATCGACTATTCGAGTCCGCGCGCCAAAGGCCGCAAGATCTTTGGCGGTCTTGTGCCCTACGGCGAAGTTTGGCGAACCGGCGCCAATGAAGCCACCTCGCTTGTCACCGATGCCAACCTCAACGTCGGCGGGAAGGATGTTCCTGCCGGACACTACACGATCTTTACCGTCCCTAACGCCGACAAGTGGACGCTGATCATCAGCAAGAAAACCGGCGAGTGGGGCATTCCTTATAAGTATGAAGGGGACGAACTGGGGCGTGTGGACATGAAGGTTTCATCCACTCCGTCAGCGGTGGAGAACTTTACGATTGCGTTGTCTCCGATGGGCGGAGGCTGCACCCTGAACCTCAGTTGGGAAAACACGCAAGCTTCGGTAGACCTCAGCGAGAAAAAGTAGAGCACATTTTTAACCACAAAGGACACGAAGTTACACAAAGGAAACTCGCATCATAGAAACCTTTGTGTTACTTCGTGTCCTTTGTGGTTGATGCCTTTACAGAACCGGCTTCCAGCGAAGAACGGGTTTCCTGGCCGCTGCGGTTTCATCCAGGCGTGACACGCGCGTGGTGTGCGGTGCGGCCAGCACCATCTGCGGATCATCTTCCACTTCTTCCGCAATCGACTTCATGGCGTCGATGAACAAATCCATTTCTTCCTTGGACTCACTCTCCGTCGGTTCGATCATGAGCGCCCCCGGCACGATCAGCGGAAAGGCCGTCGTATACGGATGAAAGCCGTAATCGATCAGGCGCTTGGCGATGTCCATGGTCTTCACGCCCTTTTTCGCCTGCAACTTATCGCTGAAGACCACTTCGTGCATCGTCGGCGTCGAGTAAGGCAAATCGTAGACGCCTTCGAGGCCGTTGCGAATGTAGTTGGCGTTCAACACCGCGTCCTCGGTAGTCTGCCGCAAACCGTCTGGTCCGTTGGCCATGGTGTAAGCAAGGGCGCGAACAAACATCCCGAAATTTCCGTAAAAAGCCCGCACCCGGCCCACAGATTGCGGCCGTTTGTATTCGAAACCCAGAGCGCCGTCCGGCTTGGTAATGAGCACAGGCGTGGGGAGAAACGGCTCGAGCATCTTTTTGACCGCCACCGGCCCGGAGCCAGGCCCGCCGCCGCCGTGCGGCGTTGAAAATGTTTTGTGCAGGTTCAAGTGCATCAGATCCACGCCAAAGTCGCCGGGACGCACCTTCCCGACCAGCGCGTTCATATTGGCCCCGTCCATATAGAGTAGGCCACCCTTCGCATGCATAATGTCGGCGATCTTATGAATCTCTTGCTCAAAAACGCCGAGCGTGTTCGGATTGGTCAACATCAGGGCGGCTACTTCTTCGTTCATCTGCGAAGCCAGCGCGGCTACATCCACCATGCCCCGGGCATTCGATTTCAGATTTTCTACCGCATAGCCGACCATGGCCGCGGTCGCCGGGTTGGTCCCGTGAGCGGAGTCAGGAATCAGAATCTTCTTGCGCGGAGCGCCTTTTGATTGATGATAAGCGCGCACCATCAGCAAACCCGTCAACTCGCCGTGCGCGCCAGCCGCGGGCTGCAACGTGATCGCGTCCATCCCGGTGATTTCGACCAGGCACTCGCTGAGGGTTTGTAAGATGCGCAGCGCGCCCTGCGAAACCTTCTCCGGCTGATACGGATGCCCGTTGGCCAGTCCGTCCAAGCGCGAAACGACTTCGTTCACCCGCGGGTTGTACTTCATGGTGCAAGAGCCCAGCGGATACATCCCGAGATCGATGGCATAGTTCCAGGTTGAGAGTCGCGTGAAGTGGCGGATGATTTCAATCTCGCTCACCTCGGGCATGTTGCCCAGGTCTTTTCTTTCGCTGGACCCTAAAAGCTCTGCCGTATCTACTTCCGGCACGTCGAGCGGAGGCAGTCTCCAGGCCGCTTTTCCCGCCGAAGATTTCTCGAAGATCAGACCTTCGTTTTGATTGACGTGGGTGGTGGCCTTGCTAGGCGTGTGCTTCATCGCACCACCTCCTGCAGATCGACGGATTCCTTGGCAGGTTTCGCCGCCCGGTCGCCTTTTGCCACCGACTTGACTGCGGAATCAATCGCCGCACGCGTGGTCATCTCGGTGCAACACCACAACGCCGCATTACCGAGTTCCGGATAAAACTTCTTCAGCGGCAACCCGCCAACGATCTTTTTCTTAAGAAGGCGGTCGTTAATCTCATGCGGATCTTCGCCGGTCTGCACGACAAACTCATTGAAGCGGGGAGCGCCTGAGAACAATACTTTCGCGTGTTTGCCGAACTGCTTTGCGGCGTATGCGGCTTTCGCCAGATTCTGTTTTGCCAGTTCCCGCAGTCCGACTTTCCCGTAGATTGTCATGAAAATGTTGGCCATTAGCGCAATCAACGCTTGATTGGTACAAATGTTCGAGGTCGCCTTTTCGCGCCGGATATGCTGCTCTCGCGTGGCCAGGGTCAACACGAATCCGCGCTTGCCGTTCCGATCCGTGGTCTGTCCGACCAGCCGCCCGGGCATCTGCCGCACATATTGCTCCCGGGTCGCGATCACGCCGCAATACGGTCCGCCGAAGCCAAGCGGCACACCAAACGATTGCGCTTCCATCGCAATAATGTCAGCCTGCCGCGGCGGTTCGACGATCCCGAGAGAAACCGCTTCCGCAAGCGAAACCACTAGCATCGCGCCGCGCTTGTGCGCGATCTCGGCAATCGCCGCCACATCTTCAATCGTTCCGAAGAAATTAGGAGATTGAATCAGGACACACGCCGTGTCTGCAGTAATGGATTTTTCCAGCTCGCTCAAGTCCAACCGCGCATTGTCAGCAAACGAAACGGTCGCCAACGCCATGCCTTGATGATGCGCATACGTCGCCAACACTTCCCGGTACTCAGGATGGACGCTGCGCGCAATCGCGACGGAATGCCGCCCAGTAAGCCGCGCCGCCATCATCGTTCCTTCGGCCGCCGCCGTCGAGCCATCATACACGCTAGCGTTGGCGACCTCCATTCCCGTCAGTTCGGAGATCATGGTTTGGAATTCGAAGATGGATTGCAGAGTACCTTGGGAAATTTCTGGCTGGTAGGGCGTGTAGGCAGTTAGGAATTCGCCGCGAGAAATTAACGAATCGATAATTACCGGGCGGTAGTGATAGTACGCGCCGGCACCTAGGAAATTAGCGTAGCCATCGGCGTTCTCGCGGGAACGCTCGCGGAACCAGTCTACGATTTCGGATTCGGCCATCTGGCGGGGAACTCTCAGATCGCGATTGAGGCGGTACTCGGCCGGGATGGGAGCGAACAAGTCGTCAATCGAGCGCGCGCCAATGACTTTCAGCATGGCCTCGCGGTCGGCGGGGGATTTCGGCAGATAGCGCATAGCAATTAGATTAGATGAAACCAGCAGTCAGTTCGATTGTCGATTGCCATTTATCACCACAGAGACACAGAGTCACAGAGAAAGAAGAACCGAAAAAGTTCTCTGTGGTGATTCTATCCGCCTTCTTCCGCGATGAACTTTTCGTAGTCGGCGGCTGAGAGCAAACCGTTCAGTTCGTTTGCATCTTTGAGCGTGAGTTTGATCATCCACGCGCTGTGGGCATCTTTGTTGATTTTCTCTGGGGCCGTCGCGAGTTCTGCATTCACCTCGGTTACGGTGCCGGACGCAGGCGCGTACAGGTCGGAGACTGCTTTGACAGACTCGACCGAGCCCAACGTCTTGCCCTTGTTAATTTCGGTGCCGGGCTTGGGCAGTTCGACGAATACGATGTCGCCGAGGGCCTCCTGCGCATGGTGCGTGATGCCGACTGTCGCGTTCTGGCCGTCGGCTTTGATCCACTCGTGTTCTTTTGTGTATTTAAAGTCGGTTGGATAGGGCATAAACCGCTCTTAGCTCCTGGCTTTTAGCTGTTGGCTACTTCACAAATGTCATTCTCGCGCCGCGTTTGCGCGAAGAATCTGCAGTTTTTTCTTCGAACGAAAATCTAATCCCTCGCTTTACTCGGGATGACAATTCCCAAGAATACTCAGGCACTCAACTCTTTTTCGGACGCTTGTAGAACGGTGTCGGTACGACCTGGGCCTTCACGCCCTGGCCGCGGATCTCCACCTTTACCGTCGATCCTACATTTGCGAACTCAGGCGGCACGGAGGCCAGCGCGATATTCTTTTTCAAAAACGGCGCATGGGATCCGCTGGTCACGTAGCCGATTTCGCGTCCGCCATCATCCTGCACTTTATAGCCATCGCGGGCGATGCCGCGGTCCATCATTTCGAGTCCAATCAATGTCTGCTTCAGTCCGGCGGCCTTCGCTTTCTCCAGCGCGGCGCGGCCGATGAAGTCTGGCTTCTCCATCTTGCAGAAACGATCCAGCTTGGCTTCCCACACATTGATCGTATCTGAAATTTCGTGTCCGTAGAGCGACAGTGCGCCTTCGAGGCGCAGCGTGTTGCGTGAGCCTAAGCCGCACGGCACTACGCCGAATTCCCTTCCCGCTTCCAGCACCTTGTTCCAGACCATGGCGCTGGTGGCTTCGTCGGCGGGTACGTAGATTTCGAATCCATCTTCGGCGGTATAACCGGTACGTGCGATCAAAATGTTTTTCAGTCCGCAGACCGTGCCGCGCGTCACCCAGTAAAACTTTACCGCGGAAAGATCGGCGTCGGTCAGCTTCTGCAGCAGGTTCACGCCTTTGGGGCCTTGAATCGCGATCTGGGTAAAGTCGTCGGAGAGATTTTCGACCTTGCACTTAAACTGGCGCGTGTTGTCGCGCACCCAGTTGAAATCTTTTTCCCGCGTGCCCGCGTTAATCACCAGCAGGTAGTCGTCTTCGCCCAGACGGTGCACGATCACGTCGTCGACAAACGTCCCCTGCGGATAAAGCAGCGCCGAATACTGGGCCTGTCCGATGGCGAGCCGCGACGCATCGTTCATGGAAATGTGCTGAACCGCCGCCAACGCCTCGGGCCCTTGCAGCCGAATATCGCCCATGTGCGAAACGTCGAAGATGCCCACGCCGGTGCGAACCGCGTTGTGCTCGGCAATAATGCCGCCCGCCGACGGATATTCCACCGGCATATCCCAGCCATTGAATTCGACCATCTTCGCGCCCATCTGGCGATGGACGGCGTTGAGCGCGGTCTTGCGAACAGTCGGCGTGGTCGATTGAACAGCGGACAATGGTCCCTCGATCAGAACAGTGGCTACTGGGATGGTGAAACTCACTACCCTAACATGCGGATGGCGGGGGGTTCAACCGGACACCTGGCGGCGGCGAACAAAACACCCGCCCAAGCGGAGCTTGAGCGGGGCACCCTGAAGAGTCAATTAGAGGTTTAGGGCGGGCCAGCCCCCATCAACCGAAGCGCTCTCCCAGGTTGGCGTACAAAGAACGGACACGAACCTGGGGCACCGGGCAGGGCAGCTTAGGCGGAGATCACACTCTTGCGCCCTTCGATCTATTACATGACTCGCATAGAAGCTGAACGTTCCGTTCCGTGTTGCTGCCCCCAGCGACGAGCGGAATAATGTGATCGAATTCCAAGCGTTCTCGGGAACCACACTGGACGCATTGACCTTTGTCCCGTTGCCACACAAAGAGTCGCACATTCTCGGGAATTGGCTCACGGGCTGCCCCCTCAAGGCTCTTGCAATTCTCCAGAGCCTCCACTTCACGCTGTATCCTCTCAACCTTCCGTTCACGACGCAATACGTACTGCTTGATTAGCAGAAGGTGCTCATCGCGATTGCGAACGGCGGCCGACCCGACCCAAAGGACAATCGCTCGATAGACCCACCAGCCGAGCAAGGGCTGCGGGGCATGGCTCTGTCGTTGGAAGTACTCCTGCGCCGCTAGTTGATAGCTCGCGTCTGCATGAAGAGCCTTCTGGTAGGCCATGCAAGAACGACGCCATTCAGTCATGGCTTGCTGGTAGGCCCCAAGGAACGCTTTGCGCTCGCGTGACCTATCGCGGTGATTCGCGCCAAACCGACGAAATTCCGATTCCAGCGGTAGTTTTAGTTCGGGGAAACTCCCGATGCCGGGCCACTCGTATGCATTGGGTAACGCCTCGACGCAATACGACTGCGGCCATTTGCCACCTTTAGCTCCCAAGGTACTTAATGCGCAGTCGCCGCCGAGCCGCTGAACTAAATCGCTGCGATCAACAGGCACGTACAAGTTATGGCCCTCCGCAAACTCCAAGAGCAAAAACTCCTCTTCGCCATCTCCTTGATTGATGCGCTTGTGTCCCCGGTAGCGAGCAACACCATGCTCGCAGTGTACGACCAAATCTCCAATTGTCGGTTCGCCCTGATTAACCGATACCCAGAAAAGTGATGCAGCGCGAGCAGGCGCATGGAGCGATGGTGGCTCGTCAGAGGTGACCAAACAGACCAGCCCCCCGTCGTCTAGGAAGCTCAACTTACCAAGTTCAGCAATCTTCGTTCGCAGCATTCGTTTCTGAGTAGGATACACTTCGCAAGACGACAAGCCACCTCTACCCCCTTGATCCTGCGTTGACAGTGGGGTTGCCCGCAACTCCCGAGCCTCTCCAGAGCGAGTCATGGTCTTGGTATAGCGGGAGAGGGCTTTTTCGGTGATGTGCTAAGTGGGTGGGGTGTGCCTTGTTGTTGTGGTGGGGGCGGTTCCGTTTTCTGCAAAGCATACACGCAATCGCCAGCATCGCTTCGGTAATAGTTCTTCGGACAGGGATCGGGTTGCTTGTCTTTCTTCCAAAGTGAGATTATTCCGAGCACCCACGCCAAGAACGCAAAAGCCACGGTTACCCACTTTCGGAATTCGTCAAAACTCTGGCGCCGTTCGATCCTGATCTCACGCTTGAGGCGATCTATAGCTTCGCTTTTTAGATACCAGTCGACGGCAGTCTGGCTAAATCCCCAGTCTTCGCTCTCATCTTCGTAGTCGTTTGGTTGTCGTGAAACCCTCACCCCGTACTTGCGCGCCTGAGCAGCTAGCTTATTGGATTGTCGGACATAGATGGGATCCCAGATGGCCCCGTACTCGCAGCCGTAATCATGGTAGATCGCGTCCAATTCATCTCTGCCAGCATTTTTTCTTTTTGCTCCTTCCAGTTCGCTCCGGTGTCGCAGGTCCAGCGCTTTCTGTTCGCGGTTTGCCCTGCGTATATCCAACCAATCGGCGACGAACCGGACTTTTCGTAGCTGTTGCAGAAGTGCTTTTTTGAACCTCATGAGGCAGGAGTATAACGCAGTAATCAGCCTTTGAAAGTGAGCCGGGCGGGTGGCCCACTCAAGCCGTTTTTTGGCCCGGTGCCCGGTGCCCCAGGTTCGCGGGCTGCCCGACCTTTACGTTCTTTGTAAAGGTGGGGACGGAGGGATCAGGGTCAGGGAACTTTCTAGATCACACCGTGCTGCTTGGCGCATTCTTTGTCAATCCCGAGGAAGCGCACCATTTTCCTGATATGTCCGACTTCGATATCGTCGAACTTTGGTAAGGATGGATAAACCTTCCGATTGAAGGTAATCACCCGGCTGTGATTTGCGAGGCGCACAGTTGAACCCGGAGCACACCTCTCCAGCATGCGCAGAACGTTGGCGTACGGCGCAGAGGCCGACATTTAGCTAGGCGGCATTAGGCAGGGCATAGATGTCAGTTGCATTGTCACTGGACTTGAAACGCTTGCCCTCCACGTCTAACCGCTCGATGGTTATTTTAGAGGGCTTTGTCTCTGGCGATTCTCTTGGCAATTGAGCAAATGGCTCAGGCGGCGAGATTTTTGAGCTACGAATCGCTTTGAGAGCATTGTTCCACAAACGCTCATCTTCCTCGTCCGGTTCGTTGAAGAAACGCTCCACTTCGGCCTTGAAATCTTCAAATCGCTTATTTTCTTGGGCAATATCGAACAGGATTTCCTTGTATCTATTGCGGAAACGCAGAAAAGTCTCGTCGACAGTGTTGCCAGATTCAGCAATTGCCGCCGGGCGCACGCCGTACATCCACCACTTCCCATCGTCTTCCTTGCGCATTAAAGCGCGCCCGAAGAGAGTGACCCCAGCCAGGAATCCATCTCCCGAGATCGCGTCTCGCAGGGTCAGCATTATGGGATGATCCGTCAAATCCATCGACACACCTCCATCCAAATGTCTTTGCTCCGTCACACAATGTGGTATATCGGCAATTGTGCAGGCTGCAGCAGGGTACCTCAAGTTACGAACGGGACTCAGCTCGCAGAGCGCATCGCTAAGCAGTTTAGATGCCATTCAGGAGGAGAGGTTACCAAAGCTTGAGCTTTTATGATATATCGGCTGAATCCCAGGGGCAAGAACAATTACATTGTACTGTGTCACCGTACATTCTGGGAACGTACGCCGAGCAAACGAATACCGCCAGCGATATTGATCTGATCGATTACCACTGAGAGGCCAAAATGCCCATGAAGAATCCGCCCCACCCGGGCGAACTGATAAGAACCGAAGTCATCGAAGCCCTTGGCCTCACGGTGTCCAGGGCGGCGGAGATTCTGAAAGTACGCCGCGCCACGTTGTCCGACCTTCTGCACGGCAAGGCCGCGCTGACGCCGGAAATGGCCCTGCGCATCGAAAAGGCGTTTGGCCCAGACATGGATCACCTCCTCCGGATGCAGCTCGCCTACGACGTGGCGAAAACGCGAGCGCACGCACGGGGCATCGCAATCAAGCGATATGCCCCGGCCTGAAGCCGCGCATGGAGTTTCCGCGAGAACGGCCTAGAGCGGGGCCCCCAAAATCTTTTGTTCTTTCCGGCTAGAGTCGGGTGCGCCCGGACGAAACACGAGCTCCCTCCACTGCGCTTCTCATTTCCTCCGAGGACTAGCCCTTCGGAGACGAGACGCTCCGGTCGGGATGACAATTTGCGGGGCACTGTGAATTGAATCAGGGCCGTCATTCCCGGTTGTGGCTGGAGTTCCTATACTGAGCCGTATGCGTCTTGCATTGCTGTTTGCTCTCTCTGCTGTATCCGCATTTGCGCAGGAACCTCTGCGGCAACAGATTCGTGCCATTGCTGGTGAGGCGCACGGCAAAGTGTCGGTGGCCTGCGCGTTGCCCGGCTCGGCGCTGAATTGCGACCTTAATCCAAACGCGCAGCCCCCCATGCAATCCGTCTTCAAGCTACCGCTCGCGATTGCGGTTCTGCATCAGATCGAGCTGGACACGTTTTCACTGGATCAGCAGGTACGATTCCTGCCGCAAGACCGCATCTTGCCGCACGTCTATAGTCCGTTGCAGGACAAATATCCGGAGGCTGGGGTCGATGTGCCCTTGCGGGAGCTTCTGCGATTAACGGTTTCGCTGAGCGACAACGTGGCCGCGGACATTCTGCTGCGCCTCGCTGGCGGCCCGAATGCGGTTAATTCGTATATTGCCTCGCTCGGGGCTAGCGGCTTCCATCTTCAGGACAGTGAAGCAGCCCTCCACCGTGAAGTTTCAGCTCAATACCGAAACTGGTTTGAGCCAGCGGGAGCCGTTCAGTTGCTGCGCAGGATAAGCGACAACTCGCCGCTGACTCGGGACCATAACGATCTGCTCTTAGGCTGGATGACCGATATTCGGACAAAGCGCCTTGAAGGGGACTTGCCGTCCGGAGTGCACGTCGCTCACAAGTCGGGCACGTCCGGCGTGGACAATGGAGTGGCGCACGCGACCAACGATATAGGACTCATCCCGCTGCCGGACGGACGGCGAATTGCGATTGCTGTGTTTGTGACGGATTCGACGGCGGATGAGGCAACACGCGAGAAGGTGATCGCTCGCATCGCCAGAGCTGCTTATGATGCTGGTCTGCAGAGCAAGAATGCTGCCGAGACTAAGCGCTAGCGTCCGGCTCGGGCGGCGTGGGACTTTTGCGGTTTGGCGCGGAGGAGGTGCCAGGCTTCGCGGTAGCGGGCGTATTTCAGATTTTCGCGATGGGGTGAGAGATGAATATGGTATTGCCCGGATGATGTAGGCGGCAACGAAATCGATCTCGTTGGGAGCGTAGGGCCCGCTGCGGGTGAATACGCAGCAGGCGTAGGTACCACGGCGCAAGAATTTAGTCGACTTGACCTGGATGCGCAGGAAGTGTCCGCGATGCTCGATGGCAAAGTCATAATGGGCCATTTCGCCCCAAGGCTTGGTGATACATAGTCCGTGCTCGGCGGCGCGGGCCATAAAGATCAGTTCCGCCCACTCGCCCCGCTGCTTGGGGTGTTTGATGTCGATTCCTCGATTTGTCATGAATGTGAATTCCTGGAAAACGCTGGTTTGATGGGACGCGGCCAATAAAAAACGCGACCCGGATGCGGTCGCGTTTGAGCTAATTAGTATGTACTTATTATATCAGGTTGAAATAGGCCAGTGTGACATGACTTCGGAATTTATATTTCCAATGGAAACATAGCGTTGCGTGCGATCGTGTAATTTCTGCCTATTGACAAGAATTCGGCAACGGCGTGCCTCCCGGTTACCAAGGGCACTTTCGCGCTTTGCGCCCGCTGCGCTACAGTTCGCCCATGGCCACTTCTGCGCCGAGAAAGTATCGCTGCATGCAGTGCGAGATGACGGAAGACCGTTGCGACTGCGAAAAATACTGCTGCCTGTGCCAATCGCTGATGGAGGTCCGGCTTTGCGAAGATGGTTTGTACTACTGCAAGCCTTGCCGGGACGCTTGCGACTATAAAGTTTCGGATGATGGCGCGAGTTCTCACTTTTAGCTGTTTACGCGGTCTGCTTAGACGACTACCGCTTCTTTGTACTCGCCAAATACCTTCCGCATGGTGTCGGAAATCTCGCCTACAGTTGCGCAGGCTTCGACGGCGGCTACGATGCGGGGCATCAGATTCGCGCCGGAGCGGGCGGCTTCTTCGAGCTTCTTTAGGGAATCCTGCCAGGGACTGGCATCGCGGCGGGCGCGCAAGGCCCGCAGTCGCTCTACCTGCTTGCGTTCGAGATCTTCGTCCATGTGAAGAGTGGGGATGGGCTTTTCTTCCTCGACCGTAAAGCGGTTTACTCCTACCACCACGGACTCGGCGCGGTCGACCTGCTGCTGATATTCATAGGCGGCGTTTTGGATTTCCTGCTGCACGTAGCCGCGTTCGATGGCTTTGAGCATTCCGCCGAGGGCTTCGATCTTGTCCAGATACTCCGAGGCGAGCTTCTCGATTTCGTTGGTTAAGCTTTCGATGTAATAGGATCCGGCCAGCGGATCCACAGTTTGGGGCGCTCCGGATTCGTAGGCGACAATTTGCTGTGTACGCAGGGCAATGCGAGCTGCCTGTTCGGTGGGCAGGGCGAGAGCTTCGTCGTAAGAATTCGTGTGTAGCGACTGCGTGCCGCCTAGAACCGCTGCCATGGCTTGAATGGCGGTGCGGACGATGTTGTTTTCCGGCTGCTGCGCGGTAAGCGTGGAGCCGGCAGTCTGAGTATGAAAGCGGAGCATCCAGGAACGCGGGTTTTTGGCTTTGAAATACTCGCGCATGATGCGGGCATACATGCGGCGGGCGGCGCGGAACTTGGCGACTTCTTCCAGAAAATTGCTGTGGGCGTTGAAGAAGAATGAAAGACGCGGGGCGAACTTGTCCACATCGAGTCCGGCATCGATGGCGGCTTGCACATATGCGATGGCATTGGCCAGGGTGAATGCGACTTCCTGCACTGCCGTCGATCCGGCCTCGCGCATGTGGTATCCGGAGATGGAAATCGTGTTCCACTCGGGGACGTTTTCGTTGGTCCAGGCGAAGAGGTCGGTGATGATACGCATCGCTTGCTTCGGCGGGTAGATGTAGGTTCCTCGCGCGATGAATTCTTTGAGGACGTCGTTCTGCACCGTGCCGGAAAGTTTGCGGATGTCCGCGCCCTGGCGGCGGGCGACTCCGACGTAGAGCGCGAGCAGGATCGAGGCGGTGGCGTTGATCGTCATCGACGTGGAGATTTTCGTGAGGTCGATGCCATCGAAGAGGCGCTGCATGTCTTCGATGGAATCAATGGCGACGCCGACTTTGCCGACTTCTCCTACGGCGAGCGGGTGGTCGGAATCTAATCCGATTTGCGTAGGTAGATCGAAGGCGACGGAGAGTCCGGTGGTTCCGTTTGCCAGCAGGTATTTATAGCGCTTGTTGGATTCTTCGGCATCGCCCATGCCGGCGTACTGGCGCATGGTCCAGAGGCGTCCGCGGTACATGGTGGCCTGCACGCCGCGCGTGAAGGGATACTCGCCGGGGTAGCCGACTTGGTGGTCGTAGTCCCAGGCTTCGAGGTCGGCAGGGGTGTACAGTGGCCGAACGGCGATGTGGGATTCATTCTGCGGGTCGAGGACTGCTTTGGTTTTCTCGGTCATGGCAGAGACTGCACTTACTGAATACTCTACTTGTTCTGCCGCCAAGATGAAATGCCAGACGCGCCTTGAGCGAGCCGGCCGAGAGTGGAGTCGTCCTTGCCGTGAGTTTGGCCAGCCTTGATAGGTTTGTTGGGGATGGTTTCGTAGGCGTAGTCAATGAGGTGTTCTACAGCCCGGCAGAGTCCGTTCGGTCTGTTTCGGATGCGCATTCGTACCCAACCAAAGTGCTGCTTCCCCACAATCGCAAAGCGGAACCCCAGGTAGTCGATTTGATTAAACTTGAAGTTACCCTCATGACGTTTACTGCCCTGGAAACGGTGGTAGGTGAACAAAAGACCATCGGAGTTTCCTTTGCCAAATGTACGTCCAGACCCTACGAGCGAACCTTGTCTCAGCGAAGCAACGGAACCGTTGGGTGCTAACACAGCAGATGCACCCTCGCTGTTCCCCGAAAAGCCTTCGGCCACGAAAGAATAGCCACTTCTACTTGATCTGTAGTCGAAAGCTCCCCAAAAATTAAAGGTCGGCTTCCCGGTCAAGCCAGCAGGGTAGAACGGATAATTTTCAAGACCGCACAGCGCCACGTCTATTTTTCGGGAAACGATCCTCGCCTCAGCAGGCTGTGCTAATGCCAGCATCCCCGCTCCAGCAGCACTCGCCGCTAGGACGTAAGCACTGAGCCTTTTATGCAGTGACTCGGAAAGATGTGAGGGTACTCTGGCAGGCCGTTTCATGGCTTTCTCCTATTCGACACGCCGGATGCACCTTGAGCAAGCCGTCCGAGGGTCGCTCCATCTCTGCCGTGAGTCTTGCCAGCGATGATTGGTTTGTTGGGGATGGTTTCGTAGGCGTAGTCAATGAGGGTGGCCCGAGTTTGTGGAGGAGGGGCAACAACATCGAGTCGTGCCCAACCGTAGTGAATCTTTCCCTTAATGATGAACTTGAGGCCAAGGTATCGGTTGTTGCCATTCGCCTTTACCCAAGGACCGTCGGGACTACCACAGGTATGCCCGGTCCCGCCGCAATTCACCGACGCCATAACAAGATTGCGCGACCGAAAGTGCCTGCGGTTGGCCGCAATACGGACACCTCGTCGTAGGGCAGACGCGAAGCCGTAATTTTTATCGCTATTGTATCCCCATATCTCATTAACAGGATTACCGCCTCCTCCTATGCACGCCCCAGAAGCAGGTGCGCAGACGGCGAGCCCATAAGTGTCAAAACCAAAGGTGGACAATACAAAATCGTAAATGCCATCATGGTTGATATCGAGACGGTAAGCGCGAACACCGCCCACTCCAATCTTCACATGGGCGGAAGTGTAAACAATCTTGGCCTCAGCATGCTGCACCAAGGCCAGCATCCCCACTCCCGCTGCACTCGCGGCAAGGGCGTAAGCATTGAGTTGGCGATGCAGGGGCTCAGAAAATTGTGACGATACTCTGGCTGACCGTTTCATAACTCCTCCAAAACGGGCAAGCCATTATGATCTTGTGCCGGATGCGCGTCAACGCGTGGTTGGCTTGGGCGGGAGCATCCTGCGGCCCGCTAGCAGAAGTCTCAGTTGCGCTTGCGAACTTTCCAGAACGAGCTTAGGCCGAACCACGCAAAGAGGCCAGTGAAGCAAACCGCAAGCACGGCGCGGCTGGAGGTTGCGTGTCCCGCTTGATATTTGTTGTACTCGCGGAAGAAGGCGATGACTCCGATACCAGCTAAGGCTAAGAAAACAAAACCGGTCACCTCAAGCCAGAGCTGGCCGAGGATGCGTCCGAAGTGGGATGCGGTGGCGCGCGCGGCTTTAGCGACCGCGCCGACGGTTCGGCTGCGGCCGGCGCGCTGCGATATCACCCGGCCTGCGACTCGGGCGGCGATTCCCAGCTTTCGACTGGTGGAAACGCTTGACATTCCTACGATTCTATCAATATTTGCCGGGCAGGGTTTCGTTTGCCGGGTTTCGGGGGTACAATATCGCGGGCGCGAGCGGTTCGAGCCCGAAACGTTTGACGGGTGCGGGCATCTAATTAGTCAGAGGGCGGCACGTGCGAGGCGGCTTGAACCGGGAGTAAACTCGTAGGACGTTGGTTGAATGTGTAAGGGGGTTCCGTGGACCAGCAATTGAAGCAGTTGATGAAGGAACTGGGCGAGGCGATCAACGAGTCGCTGGCGGATTCCGAACCCATCGCCGACGTGGTTTCCCGAATCAAAGAGGGCGGTTACGATATCTTTCTGGTGCTCGAAGCCACCATCGGAGTGAGCAAGCCCGGGGAAAAGACCAGCGAAAAGCCCTCGCTGATGACTACTGAGTTCAAGATTAACGATCAGGATTTGAAATTCCTCAAGTCACTGCGCATTAAGGTCGAGGACGACGCGGCGTAAGCCGATTCCAGCCATTCGCGATTCTCCGAAATCTAAATTGGTAGAGACATCGCTATGCCTCTACTGCCATGCAATCTACGACTAGAGCGAGGACGCTCGCACCTACAGTATTATTGAAGAACATGTATCAGCCAGTCGCAAAAGTCCCTGATTTTCCCACCCTGGAGCGCGAGATGCTGCGCTTCTGGGAAGAGAACCGTATTTTCGACAAGTTGCGCGCACAGAACGCCAATGGTCCGCGCTGGTCTTTTCTCGATGGGCCGATCACGGCGAATAATCCCATGGGTGTGCATCACGCATGGGGACGGTCGTTGAAAGACATGTATCAGCGGTACCACGCCATGAATGGCCAGGCGGAGCGCTATCAGAACGGGTTCGACTGCCAGGGGCTGTGGGTCGAAGTCGAAGTGGAAAAGAGTCTCGGACTCAAGACCAAGCGTGAGATTCGCGACTACGGCATCGAGAAATTTGTTCGCGCCTGCAAGGAGCGCGTGCTGACCTATGCGGCCCGGCAGACCGAGCAGTCGATCCGCCTTGGCCACTGGTGCGATTGGGACGATCCTAACGTTTTGCTCGCATTACGCGATGCCCTCGCCGAGGGAGATCGAGTCGTAACCGTGAAACTCCCCAGCGGACGTGGCGAGACGGCACGGGCCAGCGAGATCGTCCGCAAGTTGGGTTCGGCCGAATACGGCGGCAGCTATTTCACGTTCTCCGACGAAAACAACTACACGATTTGGGGATTTCTCAAGAAGTGCCACGAGCAGGGCTTCATCTACCGCGGCCACGACGTAATGCCGTGGTGCGGACGTTGCGGGACGGGGCTTTCGCAGATGGAAGTGGCGGAGGGCCGGCGTATCACTACGCATACTTCGGTGTTTGTGCGGTTTCCGGTCGTTAATCCGGAAAACCAGGGTCAGGAAAAGACTGCACTGCTGGTGTGGACGACGACTCCGTGGACGCTGGCCTCGAACGTTGCGGTCGCGGTAAATCCGGAGATGACTTACTTGAAGGTTCGCCACGGCGATTGGAATTACTACGTCGCTAAGGCAAACTTCGAGCGCGACCGCATGCAGGAGTTGCAGGTCGAAGGCAAGCACGAAGTCCACAAGCTACCTTCGATCCGTACCATCCTGAAAGGCAGCGGAACGATCGAAGTCTTGCAGGAACTGCCGGGACGCGAACTTTTGGGTCTCACCTACATCGGTCCGTTCGACGAACTGCCGGCGCAGAAAACGCCGGGCGGCGTGTTTCCTTTCGGTTCTACGGGTGGTGGCAAGACTGCGGCTGAATCACATCGCGTCATTGGATGGAAAGAGATCAGCGATGCGGAAGGTACGGGGTTGGTGCATATTGCTCCCGGTTGCGGCGCGGAGGATCAGGAACTCGGCCGCGAAAATAACTTGCCGTTCATTGCGCCGCTCGATGAAAGTTCGGTTTTTCAGGAAGGATTCGGCTCGCTCACGGGATGCAACGCCAATGAAGTCTCCGACGAGGTAATTGGGGCGCTGAAAGCTAAAGGGCTGCTGGTGGCGCGCGAACCCTATCCTCACGTCTATCCGCACTGCTGGCGCTGCAAGTCGGAACTGGTGTTTCGTCCGGTTGATGAGTGGTTTATCCGCATGGACTGGCGTGACCGCATTGAGCGGACCGTGCCGACCATCCGCTGGATTCCGCCAGAGGGCGAAGCCCGCGAACTCGATTGGTTGCACAACATGCGCGACTGGATGATCTCTAAGAAACGCTTCTGGGGACTCGCGCTGCCTATCTGGGTGTGCGGCGAGTGCGAGCATTTCACGGTGATCGGAAGCCGCGAGGAACTAAAAGATCGCGCGGTCGAGGGCTGGGACACGTTCGAGGGCAATTCGCCGCACCGGCCTTACGTTGATGCGGTCAAGACTCGCTGCGAGAGGTGCGGGGGCCTGGCGACTCGCGTGGCGGACGTGGGGAATCCCTGGCTGGATGCGGGTATCGTGCCCTTCAGCACCATGCGGTACTCGACCGATCGGGCGTACTGGGAGAAGTGGTTTCCGGCCGATCTCGTGCTCGAGAGTTTTCCCGGCCAGTTTCGCAATTGGTTTTACTCCATGCTGGCGATGAGTGCGATGATCGACGGCCGCGCGCCCTTCAAAGCCTTGCTGGGGCACGCTCTGGTCCGCGATGCGCGCGGCGAAGAGATGCACAAGTCGAAAGGCAACTCCATCGCCTTCGACGAGGCGGCGGAGGTGTTGGGCGCTGAGGTCATGCGCTACATCTACGCCGAGCAGAAGACTGCGCAGAACCTTAACTTCCCCGACTTGCATCCCACCGGCAATGTAGGCCAGACGATCGATGGCGAGGCGCGGCGGAAGCTACTGACGTTCTGGAACTGCTACAGCTTTTTCGTCAGCAACGCTCGATCCGATGGCTGGAAGCCGGGCGCCGCGGTTCCCGTGACCAATCAGCTCGACCGCTGGGTTTTGAGCCGGCTACAACGTCTGGTAGAGACTGCGCGAGGGGCGTTCGACAACTACGAACACTATCGTTTGATCGAGGTTTTTCAAACCTTTGATGACGAGTTTTCGAACTGGTATCTGAGGCGCTCGCGCCGCCGCTTTTGGGCAAATGAGGCCGATGCTTATCAGACGATGTACACCGTGCTTACAACCGTGACCCGGGTGATGGCGCCGGCCCTGCCGTTCCTGACTGAGGAGATTTACCGGAACCTGGTGTGCTCGGTGGATCCGTCGGCTCCGGCATCTGTCCACTTGACCCGCTATCCGCAGGTGGACACTGCCTTGATCGACGAGGCGTTGGAGCAGAGCATTGACGCGGTCATCCGCATTAAGAACCTCGCTTTGAGCCTGCGGAAGCAGAGTGGACGGAAGACCCGCCAGCCCCTGAGCACGCTGTACGTCCGCCCCAAAGACGCTGCCGACCGCCACGCTCTTGAAAATGCAGAATATGCTGAACAGATCCTCGAAGAGGCCAATCTCAAGAGGCTCGTTCTGACTGACGACGAGACGACGCTGGTGAAGGTAAGTTTCAAACCCGATGCCAAGAAACTTGGCTCACGCGCTGGAAAATACCTGAAAGCGATTGCTCAGGCGCTGAGTCAGGCTGACCCCAAGGCTCTGTTGAAGGGCGATCCGTACACAGTGCAAGTCGACGGGCAGAGCTTCGAACTAGCGCCGGAAGAAATCCTCACGTCCTACGAAGGTCCGGAGAACCTCAGGTGCATCAGCGAGCAAGGCACGTTCCTGGCGCTCGACACAACGCTGACGCCGGAGTTGTTGCAGGAAGGCCTTGCCCGCGACTTCAACCGCGCGGTTCAGGACCAGCGGAAGGCGATGAACTTGAATATTTCCGATCGCATTGCGGTCACCTATTCGGCCTCGCCCCGCATCGCCGAAGCCATTGCGGCGCACGAATCCTATCTGCGCCACGAATTGCTCGCCGACCGGCTGGAACTAAGCGGCACCCAGAACGGTGGGGAAAAGCTTTCGCTCAGCGGCGAGGAGATTATGGTCACGATCACGCGGGTGTAAAGAAAGAAGGTTGTTCGGTCGTGAATGAACGAATCCGATTCATCACCCATAAGGGAAAACAGATTCTTCTCACTGACTTTTCGAGCTGCTCACCCACTGAAGTCGAAAAAATCGCGCGGGCCATCCCTGAATACGTGACGGTCCAACCGCGCGACTCGGTGTTGTTATTAGCGGATTTCACCAAGGCATCGTTTGGCGCGGAAGCCATACGTGCACTCAAGGAGAGCGCGGTCTTCAATAAGCCCTACGTCAAGAAATCGGCATGGGTAGGAGCAGAAAATCTCCCCAAGGATTTCGAGAAAAGCCTGAAAGATTTTTCTCGCCGCCAGTTCCCGATTTTCAAGAGCCATGAAGAGGCCCTGACCTGGCTGATTGAGGACTGAGAGGAGGGTGCTTCGCGCACCAGAGGTTTTCGAGATCCGGGCCTGGTCCGGTAACCACAGGTTCGCGTCCGTTCTCTGGACGATAACCTGGACTGCGCCCCCGAATCTGAATGTGGTATAACTGTTATACTCATGCGATTTCAGTTTCGATGAGCGCAAGAGCGGACGGCTAAGAGCAAACCCGAAAAGAGGCATCGGTTTCGAAAAAGCCCGGGAAATCTTTTCGCATCCATACTACCTCGACCAGCGCTCGGATTGGCCCGAGCAGTATCGGGCAATCGGTTGGGTGGGAGAGCACTTGTACGCCGTCATTTTTGAGGTGCGGGAGGACGAGGAAGGGGAATATTACCATCTCGTGACTCTCTGGAAAGCCACTAAGCAGGAGCACAAACTTTATGAAGAACACTCGTAAGCCGCGCAAGCCAGTGCCGGCAGAAGCCATCGCCCGCCTGGCCGACCAGGGCAGAGATGTGTCCCGGTTCTTCACCAACACCGGTCGAATGATGGGTCCGATTCAGAGGGTGAATGTTGACTTGGCCTCGGGCATGTTGGAAGAGTTGGACCGGGCCGCAAAGGAATTGAATATCAGCCGCCAAGCGGTGATCAAGACCCTTATCCGCCAAGCGCTGGACCAGCAGTATCTGGCACGAGGAATCCGCCCGTCGCGAAGGCGTAGGTAGAAACGAAACCCACTTCCGCTGTGCTAGTATTTAGCGTTTCCGTTGCACAATGAGATTCGAGTTGGACAAAACAAAGCGAGGGCATATCCACACGACCCATAACCATCATCCAAGAGTGGAAGCCCGATGCCGATGAAAGATACGCTCGGAGTCTTATTGGCTGGAGGAGCAGGCGAGCGCCTCTACCCACTAACCCGCGACCGCGCCAAGCCCGCCGTAACCTTTGGCGGCATTTACCGCATCATCGACATCACTCTGTCCAACTGTCTCAACTCTGATCTGCGCCGGGTTTACATTCTGACCCAATACAAGGCGCTCTCTCTCAACCGGCATGTCCGCGAGGGCTGGAACATTTTAGGTCGCGAGGTGGGAGAGTTTATCGAAGTGTTGCCTCCCATGAAACGAGTCAGCGAGGAGTGGTACCAGGGCACCGCGGACGCGGTTTACCAGAACATTTATTCTATCGGCTCGGAGCAGCCGCAGCATGTGCTTATTCTTTCGGGCGATCACATCTACAAGATGAACTATGGGAGGATGCTGCAGCAGCATAATGACGCTGGCGCGGACGTTACGCTGGCAACCATCCAGATCGATCCCGCCGAGGTCGCCCGCTTCGGCGTTGTGGATATCGACCGCGATCACCGCGTGAACGGATTTCAGGAGAAACCGAAGCACACCGATTTGCGCTCTCCTTACAACCCGGCGAAGGTTTCGGCGTCGATGGGCATTTACATCTTCAACACCGACGTGCTCATTCCCGCGCTTTTAAAGGATGCCGAAGAGCCGGAGTCCAGTCACGATTTCGGCAAAGATATTCTGCCCAAAATGGTGGATGAGTACCGCGTATACTCCTTCGATTTCGTCGACGAGAACAAGAAGGAAGCGCTCTACTGGCGCGATGTGGGGACGCTTGAGGCCTACTACGAAGCCAACATGGATATCGTTTCGGTCTCGCCGGTGTTCAATTTGTATGACGCGGAGTGGCCGATCCGTACCCACCAGCGGCAATATCCGCCGGCCAAGTTCGTGTTCGCCGAAGAAGGGCGCACCGGCACCGCGCTCGACTCGATTGTCTCCGCGGGTTGTATCGTTTCCGGGAGCACGGTGAAAAACTGTGTGCTCTCCCCCGATGTCAGGATAAATTCCTATAGCGAAGTCGACGAGAGCATCCTATTTTCGCATGTAAATGTCGGGCGGCATTGCCGCATCCGCAAAGCCATCATCGATCGCGACGTACATATCCCCGAAGGCACGACCATTGGCTACGATCCCGAAGCTGACCGGCAACGTTATTTCGTCACCGACAGCGGAATCACCGTGGTGACAAGGGATTATTCCTTGTTCGAGAACCCGGTCACGGTGGATTACTTCACCAGCGAGTAACCCTCCAACGTTGTACTTTAATTTCTTCTCACGAAGGGTTCAAAATAAGGCGGCTGGATTACTTCAGTAACTTTGGTGTCCATTACCATTAAGGAATAATGACCTTCTGAGTCACGTCCGGTTTCGGGCGAAGATCGGGCAACAATAACTCGCATGTCCACGAGTGTCCAGAGAGTTACGAGCCAGCATAACGCGGAATCGGTGGCAGCTTTGCCGCTGCTCAATGAAACCGTCTTGGGAATGATCCGGGCGCAAGCCCCGCTGCCGACGATCCTGGAGGTCTTGTGCACGCAGATCGAGCAGCAGCATCCCGGCCTACTGTGTTCCGTTCTCCTTCTTGATGCTGATGGAATGACTTTGCGGCACGGCGCGGCTCCCGGCCTTCCCAACGAATACACGGATGCGATCAACGGAGCCCGGATTGGTCCATCTGTCGGATCTTGCGGCACGGCGGCTTACCGCAAGCAACCGGTTATCGTTTCCGACATCGACACCGACCCGCTCTGGGCGGACTATCGTGATCTGGCGCGCCTTCATGGTTTGCGCGCCTGCTGGTCGACGCCCATCGCCTCGCAGGATGGTGGAATTCTCGGTACTTTTGCGGTCTATTACCGCGAGCCTCGCGCACCAGATGCCGAGCATCTCCAGCTCATCACATACGCAACTCATTTGGCTGGTATCGCGATTGAACACGACCGGGCGAAGGCCGAGCTTCGCGCGGCGGAAGCGCGCTATCGTACGCTGGTCGAACGCCTTCCTGCCATAACCTACATCGCGGAACTCGGCGCAGGCGGACCCTGGCACTATGTGAGTCCGCAGATTGAAACCATGTTGGGATTCTCGCCGGCGGAATGGCTCTCCGATCCGATGAATTGGATGAACCACATCCATCCCGACGACCGGGAGATCGCTCTCGCGGCGGAGAAGTTGTTTCAGGAGACTCACGAGCTGTTTCAGGCCGAATACCGCATGTGTGCTCGCGATGGCAGGCTGCTGTGGTTTCGTGACGAAGGCGTCTTGTTGCAACAAACCGAAGGCAAAGGACTGCTGATGCAAGGGGCGATGTATAACATCACCGAGCGCAAGCGCCTGGAAGACGAGCTCCGCCATTCGCAAAAGATGGAAGCCGTCGGGCAGCTTGCCGGAGGGGTGGCCCATGATTTCAACAACTTGTTAATGCTGATTCAGGCTCACAACGAACATCTTCGCGACGGGTTCGGTGCGGACGATCCAGCTCACAAAGATTCCTTGGAAATTGAAAAGGCGGTGACTCGCGCCGCGTCCCTGACTGCCCAACTGCTCGCCTTCAGCCGCAAGCAGGTGCTCCGGCCGAAGGTGCTCGATCTGAACACAATCCTCGCCGATGTAGCCAAGATGCTCCATCGCCTGATCGGAGAGAATGTTGAAGTGAAGGTTGTGCCTGCTCCCTCGCTGGGGCGAGTGAAGGCTGATCCGGGCCAGATGGAGCAGGTGATCCTGAATCTGGCGGTGAATTCCCGCGATGCCATGCCACAAGGCGGTAAGCTGACCATTACGACGTGCGACGTCGAATTGAACGAAGACGACTCTCGAAACCATGAGGGAGCGCCCGCGGGCAAGTACGTCATGCTGACCGTCAGCGATACCGGCAACGGAATGGATACACAGACTCAGGCGCACATGTTTGAACCGTTCTTTACCACCAAGGCGCCCGGCAAGGGCACGGGTTTGGGACTGGCCACGGTCTACGGAGTGGTCAAGCAGAGTGATGGCTGGATCTGGGTTGAGAGTGCACCTGGGCGTGGAACCAGGTTCCAGATTTATCTTCCACGCGTGGAAGAATCCGGGGTCGATGAATCTCCGATGAACGAATCCGTGATTGCAGAATCCTCGGTCAAGCAGTCCGTGGCCGATGCATCGCCGGCCCACGAACAACCTGCATCCAGAACTCTGCCTTCCCTGGCCGCCGCTCCAAAAGGAACCGAGACGGTTTTGGTGGTCGAAGATCAGGATGGCATTCGCGATATCGTGAGGGAATCTCTCCGGCGCAACGGCTATAAAGTACTGATCGCAATCGACGGCAACGAGGCCCTGCAAATGGCCGGCGCTTATCCTGATCCGATTCACTTGCTGGTAACCGATCTGGTTATGCCCAATATCGGAGGCCGCGAACTGGCGCAACTCCTGACGCCCGTCCGACCAGGGATGAAAGTGCTTTTCATGTCGGGCTATTCGGAACAATCTGCCTTGGATATTGAGGCCACCAGCCAGGCTGCCCCCGTCCTGCAAAAGCCTTTCTCGTTGGACGCTTTGGCACGCAATGTTCGACGCGTGTTGGATGAGCCTGCGTCGTAGCCGAGACGTAGCAAGCAACGTCTCTACAGCGCGTTTCATTGTGGACGAGACCGACGTATGCCTGGTGACGGGAAAACAAAGAAATAAATCCTTCAGATTTTGTGCCTCCGAGGCTTATACTCGCATTGAATTGAGGTAGGTCATGCCTCCCCGTATCGTTTGCCTGCTGTTGATTGTTCCGCTGTTGCTTGCCATTTCCGTTACTGCCCAGATTGATAACCGCGGGACGATCTCACTTGTGCTGGATCCATCTCATACGACCTTAAATGTCGGGCAGGAACAAAGATTCTCGGCGCAAATGAAGGGCGCGCCGGCATCGGCGGCGATCGTGTGGGCGGTTCGCGAACATGGGGCGAGCGTAAGCCAAGCTGGAATTTTCACCGCCAGGGTTGTCGGGATTTATCACCTGATTGCACTTGTCGTCGCCGATGGTACTTTACTTAGGTCGGCTGTCGCGAGGATCACGGTGGTCGCGCCGCATGATGGCCCAGTCTTCCGTTAACAACTTCTGTGATGCCGAGTTCTGACATTGGCGGCAATATAGCGATGGAGCGAGGTATGGCTCCGGTTCGATCTCCGAAGCTAGTTCGTAACTCCGTCCGCTGATGTAGATGGCTTGCTGTGATTTAGCCTGGGGTTCGGGAGCGTCCGTTGGGACGCGCCTTTTGTCTTTATCCACTTCCTGATTGTAAAATTCCCACACGCTAGTATTCGTCTTATCTTCGCTCCGCTTTGCGGCGCTGTTACAATGCCTATTCTCATAAATTCAAGAACTTTTGGGACCATACACACGTATCTGTTATGCGGTGTTAGGGTTGAGTGCGACAATCGGCTCAACCCGGTCGCGAAGCCAGGAGTTCCAGGAGTGGAAGTTTGGAAGACGCGCAAGTCGCCGCTATGCTGGTACGCCGCTGTATTACCGGCGACGCGGCTGCTTGGGAGGAAATCGTGCAGCGCTACCACCGCCGGATCTACAACATCTGCTATCGTTTTGCGGGCTCCGGCGACGATGCCCAGGACCTGACCCAGGAAGTTTTCATCAAAATGTACCGAACCCTGCAGTCCTACGATATCGATCGCGGGGCTTTCATGACTTGGGTAACCACCATCACGCGGAACCTGCTGGTCGACCACTTCCGCAAGAGCAAGCAGGATCGCATGACCGACTCGCTCGATACGCCGGCCTCCGAGCACGAAAATGCCATGCCGTTAGGCGAGCAAATCCACGATAATGCCCTTACTCCGGACGCGCGGGCGCAGAGCCTCGAAGTCAAGGTAACAGTGCACAAGGCGCTCCAGAAGCTGTCTCCCGACCTGCGCGAGGCGGTCATTCTCAGAGACTTGCAAGACATGGATTACAAAGAAATTGCCACTGTACTCAAGGTTCCGGAAGGAACCGTGAAGTCAAGAATAAACCGCGGGCGAGCGGAACTTGCGCGCCTGCTACAACGTACATATAAACAGGTGATGTAATGGCAGCGGAAAACAAGAACGGAATGCAATGCGCGGAGTTCGACGCTCTTCTGAGCGAAGCCCTCGACCAGCGCTTGAGCGGGGAAAAACTGGAGAGCTTCCAGGCTCACGCCCGGGGCTGTCCGACCTGCGGTCCGCTGCTGGCGGAAGCTGACGCCGGCCTACGGTGGCTGCACGAACTGGTGGAAGTCGAACCTCCCGTCACCCTGATGGACAACATTCTGGCCGCTACCACGGGGCTCAACACCGCGCGCCTGCACGGAACTGCGAGAGTTCAAGCTCAAACCTCATGGTTCGATCGTCTGCAGGACTGGGCGAACCAACTGGTCAGCCCGATCCTCGGGGTCGCCAAACAGCCCCGTTTCGCCATGTCGTTTGGCATGGCATTTTTCTCCCTCTCGATTACGATGAGCATGGCGGGCGTAAAGTTGAGCGACCTTCGTCACGCTGACCTGCGGCCCAGTGCCATCAAACGCAACTACTACGAGACTTCCGGCAAAGTCGTGAAGTACTACGAGAATATCCGCTTCGTGTATGAGATCGAATCGCGGGTGCGGGAATTCAAACGAGCGACCACGCCCGCCGAACCCGCACCGCAACAGGAAAAGAACGACAAACGTCAACGCAACGACAACACCAGTGGACAGCCCGAACCAAGACAAGATCGCAACTACAGTCAAGAGGGGAGTCAGCCCATACTCGCATCTCTAACGGATAACCCACCTGTAGTGATACTGGCCCCACACAGGAGGTTTTCATGAACTGCGCTAACCATCCCGATATTGCGCCGGTGGCGTACTGCCGCACATGCGGCAAGCCGCTCTGCGCCAACTGCACCCGAGACGTGAAGGGTGTGATCTATTGCGAGAACTGCCTGGCCGACCGGCTGCAGGGGGTACAACCAACGGTCGCGCCGCCCGCAGCAGGATTTGTTTCATCCCCACCTGTCCCGAGTACGCCGGGCAGCGGGCCAAATCCCGCGTTGGCAGGTATTCTCGCCGGATTCTTTCCCTTCGGCGTGGGCGCGGTTTACTGCGGGCAGTATGCCAAAGGACTGGCGCACCTGGTGGTTTTCACGTTGTTGATATGGGGCGAGTCGGTTACTGAGAACAGCGGCGTGAACACGATTCTCGCCTTCGGCATTGCCTTCTTTTACGTATGGCAGATTATCGATTCAGTACGCACTGCTAAGGCCATCCAGATGGGGCAGCCACCACCTGACCCATTCGGGCTGGCTCAGGCTTTTGGAGCATCGGATCCAGCCGCGGCCGGAGTGCCCATGCAACCGGCACAAATAACCGAAGGAACGCAGGCCCCCAAGATTCCCACGGCGGCCGTTGTCCTGATTGGTCTGGGAGTGCTGTTCCTGCTGCAAACAGCCGGAGTGTTCGAGTTTGGCTGGGACCGGCTTTGGCCGTTCTTTCTGATTGGTCTGGGAATTTGGATGCTCGCTGTTCGCGAGGGTTGGGTTGGTTCGCGGCGGATTTCTTATTACCGGAGTGGCCGCAGACGGACCATGGTCGGGCCAGTCGTGTTGATCACCGTAGGAGTACTTTCACTGCTTGAGAGTTACGGCGGTCCTCGCTGGCACCGCACCTGGCCGGTGCTGCTGCTGGCCATCGGCATAACCAAGCTTTTGGAAAGCAAAACGCCGCCCCCACCGCCGATGCCTGGGCCTGGGCCGACCAGCACCATCACTAATGATGTCCAAGCACCGACCAGTGAGGTGAGAAATGGCTAGCCCAGTGCAAGTGCCTCCGCCTCGCTACCGGCGCTCGTTCTCCGGCCCGATCGTACTTATTGCCATTGGCACCATATTCCTACTGGGAACCATGGGTGTGCTCGATTGGCACAACCTCGGCCATTGGTTCGCCCACTATTGGCCGGTGTTGCTCATTATCTCGGGCGTGATCAAACTGATCGAATATCAGCAAGCGCAACGGCTGGGCACCCGAGCCTCGGGGATCAGCGCAGGCGGCATTTTTCTGATTATTGTAATTATCTTTTTTGGGCTTATCGCCACCCAGGCTTCCCGCTTCAATTGGGGACAACTCAAGGACCAAATCGACATCGATGACAACGATTTTCCGATCTTCGGATCCAAATATAACTTCGATGACCAACTGGCCCAGGCCTTCCCCGCCGGAGGCAGCCTGCGCGTGAATGACACTCGCGGGGTGGTGAATATCACTGCTTCTGACGACGATCAGATTCGGGTTGTTGTCCACAAGCGCATCAGCGCCGAAAGCCAGGACGAAGCTGCGAAATGGAACGCCGGCACCAAACCCCAACTCACGGTCAGCGGAAATGTGGTGACTCTGAACGCGAACAATCAGGGCGCCGGCGATCACTGGGTGGCCGCGGATCTGGACATTTCCCTTCCGCGCAAGGCCGCAGTGGTTGCATCGACCCGCTACGGCGATTTCAGCGTGACCGGACGCGACGGCAACCTGGACATTAGCAGTCAGCACGGCGCAGTCAACACCAGCGACATAGGCGGAAAAGTCAGCCTTAACCTGGATCACAGCTCGGCCCGAATTTCTCAGGTCGCTTCCGATGTATCCATCGGGGGCCGCGCCAACGATGTTTCCATCGAGGACGTCAAAGGGGCGGTGCACTTGGAAGGCGAGTTCATGGAAAGCGTAAAGCTGGCGAAAATCAGCCAGCCGGTGCTATTCAAATCGTCCCGCACCGACATGGACTTCTCGCGTCTCGACGGCAATCTCGATCTGGATTCAGGCGACTTGCAGGCCTCGGACGTTGTCGGCCCCCTGCGCTTGACCACGCGCTCAAAAGACATTCGGCTGACCGGCGTCTCAGGCGACGTGCGACTGAAGGATGAGAACGGCTCGATCGAACTTCGCATGAACAAGATCGGCAGCATGCAGGTCGAAAACCGCAAAGGCGACATCCAGATTTATCTGCCAGACAAAGCGGGCTTCCAGGTAGACGCGCGAGCGCGCAACGGCGAAGTTGAGACCGATTTCGACCAACTGAAGATCGACAACTCGAACGACCAGGCAATTGCCACCGGAACCATCGGCGGAGGCGGACCGCACTTAGTGGTCAACAATGAGCACGGAACTATCGAGATCCGCAGGGGTTCAGCCGCGCCGCTGGAAGCGCCGGAACCACCAAAGCCCCCCAAGGCGCCGAAAGCACCTCGCCTGCCAGCGATGCCGAAAACCCCGCAAGTCACAGAGAACTGATTCTGTGTGGATGAAGGTCCTGTTGTGGGCCAACTCGGGAACGTTCTCTGTTTTCTGGGACGAATTAAGAGAAAATCGATTCCTTCTCCACCCTTTCGGGTTACCTTTTCACTGGAATTTCGTCACTTCCTGCCGATTTATCCCTTGGTGAGCACACCACGACCCCAGTTTTTTGATTGGTTTTTTGCCGAATTCTGTGATAACTTCGCGGCTCGATTTGCGATGCGTGCTCTAAAACTTTCTCCGCTTGCCCCTGTCCTCGAACCGGTTCATTCCGACGTCCCCGAACTGCGCGGGGCCGAAATGGCATCGGTCTATTACGCGCGCCGCATGGCGGGCGATTTCTACGATTTCATCCGCGTCGGCCCCAACCGCGTCCTCTTCGGCCTCCTGGATGCCGCAGGCGGGTTGGAGGACACACGCGCCATACTGTCCGCCGCTCAGCACACTTTCCGGACTGTAGGATCCGACCTATTCGCCCGGGACATCAACGAAGCCGATGCGATGATGGAGTTATGCATCGAATTAAACAAGACCGTCCTCAAGGCCGCGGGCGGGGTCTGCTCGTGCCCCGCATTCGCCGGCTGCTATGACGAAACTTCCGGCATTGTTTGCTATTTCAATTCGGGCCATACTCCGGGACTGCTTCGCGACCGCGCCGGTCTCAGCGAACTTCCCGCCACCGGTTTGCCCCTGGGATTGTTTACCCACATGATCTCGGATGCTTCCATGGTCGCCCTCGAGCCTGGCGCCGTCCTGCTTCTGGCTTCGCGTGGAATTATCGACGGAAAACGCAAAGGCGAGGAATTTGGATTGGATCGGGTGAAAGAAGTTCTTCAGCAATCCAAAGCGGCAACCACGAAGCAACTTTGCGTCTCAGTTCTTGACCACATGCAGCAGTTCATGCACGCCGCGCCGATGCGCGACGATGCGACGGCGCTCGCCCTTGCTCGAAAACCTTAGGAACCCTCAAGCTGTCAATGCAAGGCGCGTGCGTCCACACCTGCGCGATTCGAGCAGGACACCGCAGTTTGCTTAGCTTGCTAATCCAGTGTCACAATGCTTCATGCAAAAATCTTTGACCAATCTCGCAAAAATAATCGCCGCCGGGATGATGCTGCTAGGAAACGTCCTGGCGCAGCAGACTCCCACCGCAACAACTCAGCAGTCTACTGCGGCGGGGAACCAGAATACTTCCGCCCTCGCAACCCAAAGAGACAAAGTGAGCTACGCCATCGGGATGAATATCGGGACTAACCTGCACCGGCAGTCCGTAGATGTTGACCTAAAACTCCTGCAGCAGGGGTTGCAAGATGCTTTGTCCGGCGGCAAGACCCTCCTTTCAGAAGATGAAGCGCGCCTCACGCTCACTGAATTCCAGACGGAGATGCGCAAAAAACAACAGGAGAAGATGCAGCAAGCCGGAGAGGCGAATAAGAAAGAAGGCGATGCATTTCTGGCCGCCAACAAGTCAAAGGAAGGCGTGGTTGCGCTGCCCAGTGGCCTCCAATACAAGATCTTGAGCGCCGGCACCGGCCCAAAGCCCGCCGCGAGCGACTCCGTCGTCTGCAATTATCGGGGTACGCTCATCGATGGCAAGGAATTCGACAGCTCTTACAAACGCGGCCAGCCCGCGACATTCCCAGTGGGCGGAGTCATCAAGGGCTGGACCGAAGCCCTTCAGCTCATGCCCGTGGGATCGAAGTGGCAACTCTTCGTTCCATCTGAGTTGGCTTACGGCGACCGCGGCACCGGCGCCGACATAGGCCCCAATTCCACTCTCATTTTTGAAGTGGAACTACTCTCCATCCAGAGCAAAGAGAAGGAGCAAGAGAAGAAGTAGCCACGGCCTGGTCGATGCAGCGTCGGGCTATTGGTTCCGTATTTTTTTCTTGTGCGCGGACTTTGCCGCGGGCTCCTGCTTCGTAACGGGCGCCAGTTCATCGGCGGTCACGAAGATCGGCTCAATGTCGGTCGGGATCCCCTGCAAACTGTCCAGTGCCTTGCGCACGGCGGGGCGCACGACGCCTAGTTCGTCTAGTAGCTTTCTTGCGCCTGCATAATTGCCCTCGGCCTCGATGGTCAAGAGATCGTGATCAAGATCCGCGACGGCGGCCTTTATCTTGGTCATGTCGACCGAGAAAGTGCCGTCGGGGTGTTGGACGAATGCGCCTCTGTCCATCAAGTAATTAAACTGGATTGCCATGCCTTTGCCGTGAGCATCGTTCAGTCCGAAGCGCAGGCTACGGAAAGCGGAGGCGAGGTAAGTGGTGTAAAGTTGCCGCTGCGCGGCCTGGTCGGAGGGCAGTGATTTTCCCAGTCCCATTTCCTTCGCATGGTCCATCATGTACTGCAGGGCGAAGAGTCCGGTCACGTCGGCTTTCGGTTCTTCAATCGCGCTGTATAGTTCTTTCAACTCTTCGCGAGGTGTAGTGTCCCGCCCCTGAATTTTCATCTGATGCGGGCCCAGCCCGTGCATCAACTCATGCGCCAGGATATGGGTAAAGAAAGGCTCGAAGCTGACATCAACCATCGTTGTCTGGGACAACGTCCTCCGCGCAATGGGTAGCAGCACGCTGCGAAACTTCGCTTCCTGGACATTCTTGAGCATGACTCGCTTGCTGCCCTTCTGCTGCACCACCCGGTCGTCGTTGGGCAGATTGTAGGCAGCGGTCTGAACCCCGTGAGCGCCGTCGCCGGCGCTGATGATCTGATCCACTACTCGAATCGGCGCCGCCGCCCCCAGCTTGGGATTGCGGTATTGTGGGTCGATCGGCAAATTGTTTTCAATTTCCTGCAGATGCTGAGTGAAAACTGAGAGCTTGGCAGTCTCCTGATCGTCGCGCAAGTTTACGTAGGCTTCGAAAGCCGCCTTGTAGCCGAAAAGCTCGTCATTGTAGGTTTCGTACGGACCAATCGTGATGTCGAGCGGCGCATCCAGGTCCATCCAGGCCATGTCGCTCTCGTAATAATCGTTGGAAAGAAGAGCGTCTGCCCGCAGGTTAAGAAACTTTTTCAGCGATGCATTGTCGGTCAACCCCGCGGCCTCGCGAAGCAGGTTTGCCGCCCGCGTCAGGTCATCGGCATATTGCTGGCTGTAAGGAATCGCTAAAAGGCTATTCGGCGGTTTGCTATTCTCCCTCCAGCGGATCACCGTGAAGAAGCTCTTCGCCTGTTCCTGCTCTTTTGGCGAAAGTTGCGCAACCCAACTCTCGAAAGCTTCCTTGGTCATGCTTTCGGGATAGAAATTCGCTCCCAAAGGCTTGCGCGGAGGCACTCCTGGCAAAAAGGCTTTGTATTCGTCGAGGTCGGACCATGGTGCTTTGTTGATCCAAAAATAGTGCAGGCGCGCCTTGCCCAGCGGCGTGGTGTCCTTCTGCAACCGGGAATAGAGCGCAAGGTTAGCGTCCCACATCTGCTGCATGAAGATGTCATTCAGAATTCGGGCCGCTTCAATCAGCTTGACCAGTGCCTGCCGATCGCCCGCGGAGAGTCCTGACGTGTCTACTCTCAACGGTGTCGGCGCGAAACGGCCCGCCATCTTTTCGAGTTGCGCCAAGTCTGGCGGTGCTCCATTTTTTTGTGCTTTCACGGAGATACCAGTCGATCCCAACAGTATTACAAAAATGAAGTAGGCAGTAAGTTTCATGAGTTGCTCCTCTCATGACCGCAAGGCGAAAACGGATCATGATAGCAGGAGGGACGCTAGCCGCGGGCGGACATCCAGAGGTACAATTTACAAAAGGTCGTGAGCCCCAGAATAACTGAGCACCATAGACACCCTTAAGGCGGGGTTCGGCCTGCGGAATTCTTATGCGAAAACTTCTTCCATGCTTCCTGCTTGTCTCTGTCGTTGCCCTGCCGTTCATTCTCCAGGCGGACGACGCGGTCATCGAAGAGATTATTGCCCGGGTCAACAATCAGATCATCACCCGCACCGAATATCTACACAGCAAAGAGGAACTGAAGAAGGAAGCGCAGCAGCAAGATCCCGTGAACGCGGATAAGATCGTTGTGGAGCGGGATAAAGATGTGCTTCGCGACTTGATTGATCAGGAATTGCTGCTGGCGAAGGGCAAAGATCTCGGCATCACGGCGGATACCGAAGTTATCAAGAGACTGGACGAGATGCGCAAAGACATGAAACTCGACAGCATGGAAGAGCTCGAAAAAGCCGCCCAGTCCCAGGGAGTCTCTTTCGAGGATTTCAAGCAGAACCTGCGTAATCAGATCATTACCCAGCAAGTCATCGGGAAAGAAGTTGGCTCGAGGCTGTCCATCAACAAGGAAGACGAACAGAAATTTTACGACGAACATAAGGCCGAGATGGAGCGGCCGGAGACCATCCGACTGAGTGAGATCCTGATCTCAACCGAAGCCAAGCCGAAAGATCCCACCGACGATGCGCAACGGCTTCAAGCCGCAAAAGCGAAAGCAGATGACCTGGTTGCCCAGATTCGTAATGGAGCCAAATTCGAGGATATCGCCAAGAAAAACTCCGACGGGCCCACCGC
>Ga0207141_10025_pt1 | contig 33381 bp, 26 predicted proteins | sample Alteio_BWMinHeat_5_FD_153553 | JGI IMG/M metagenome (GOLD analysis project Ga0207141, IMG submission 153553) | Enriched cells from forest soil in Barre Woods Harvard Forest LTER site, Petersham, Massachusetts, United States -... | ecosystem: Environmental > Terrestrial > Soil > Temperate forest >... | reverse complement strand
GTGTAGGCCGGCCACTCGGCGGTTTCGGCATTCGTCGATGCGGCATTCAGCGTCTCGCGAACCATGACCCCCGGAGCCGCATACACGGAACCTCCCTGCACGCTAACCAGCCGCGCCACGAGCGTGCCGTCTCCCGCCAGCGGTTGATACACGAAATGAAAGGCATCGGCGGTGCCGTAAATCTGCGCACCCGCGCCCTTCACTGTGAATGTCCCGCCGGTATAACTCGCGCTCCCCGCCACCCCTACCAAGCCCACATCCTGATCCAGCCAGGAAGTCGGCAAGGGCTGCGCCGTCACCGTGAAGTTCACCGGGTTGCTGTCGTTCATGCCCGGGGCTACCGACACCACTAACGGCCCGGAGGTCGCTCCCACCGGTATGGTGATGCTGATGGACGTGGCGCTCCAGGTGTTGATGGTCACTGCCGTCCCGTTCAGCAGGACCACGCTGTTCCCTTGGGGGGCTCCGAATCCGGTGCCCGATAGCACTACCGGACTTCCGATGGATCCCGTGGTCGCCGATGTGCTGCTAATCACCGGTGCCGGCGCGGAGGCCGAACTGACGGACACATTGTCAAAAACGGCGGTGGCCAGTGCCGAGGTGCTCCCGCTGTTCACTGCCATACCCACGTACACGTTCTGCGCCATGGTGATGGTCTGGCTGGTCCCGTGCTGCGTCCAGTTCACGCCGTCCGCGGAGCTATAACTGCTGAAGGTGTTCCCGATCCTGGTCACCTTCACCCAGAGGGGCAAAGTTGCAGACACGGTGCCGGAAGTGGAAGCGCTTGCTCCCGTGCTGGCGCGAACACCAAAAGACACTTCAGTGTAGGCCGCCCACTCGGCGGTGGTGGCATTCGCCGCTCCGGCATTCAGCGTCTCGCGGATCATGACCCCCGGGGCCACATACCCGGAACCTCCCTGCAGGCTCACCAGCCGCGCCGTGATGGTGCCGTCTCCCGACAGCGGTTGATAGACGAAATGGAAAGCATCGGCGGTGCCGTAAATCTGCGCGCCTGCGCCCTTCACCGTGAACACACCACTGGCGTAACTCACATTTCCGGCTAGGCCGGTCGAGCCGACATCCCCGTCGGTCCAAACGGAAGGAAGCGTGGTGACCGCCAAGGCCTGGATGGTGAGGAAAACGGAGGTGGAATTCGTCAAGGTGCCGGAGGTACCGGTGATGGTGACGGTGACTGTTACGGGAGCCGCCGTAGTGCTGGCTGCCAGCGTCAGTGTGCTCGCGCCCGCCGTGCTAGTGGGGTTGAACGAGGCCGTCACGCCGCTGGGCAGGCCGGAGGTCGACAAGGTGACGTTGCCGTTGAAGCCGTTTTGCGGAGTGACGGTGATGGTGCTGGTACCGCTGGTTCCCTGGGTCATCGCCAAACTGTTGGGCAATGCGGAAAGCACAAAGTTCGGAACCGGGACCGGGTTCACGGTGAGAGAAACGGTGGTGGCATTCGTCAAGGTGCCGGAGAAGCCGGTGATGGTTACCGTGGCCGTTCCTGTCGTAGCGGTGCTGCTGGCCGTCAGTGTCAACGTGCTGGTGCCGGTGGTGCCAGTGGGGTTGAAGGAGGCGGTCACGCCGCTGGGCAGACCGGAAGCCGACAAGCTGACGTTGCCGTTGAAGCCGTTTTGCGGAGTAACGGTGATGGTGCTGGTGCCGCTGGCTCCCTGGGTCATCGTCAAACTGTTGGGCGAGGCCGAAAGAGTGTAGTTCGGCGGAGCGGTCACGGTGAGCGAAAGGGTAGTGGCATTCGACAAGTTGCCCGCGGTGCCGGTGACGGTTACAGTGACCGTTCCTGTAGTCGCGGTGCTGCTGGCCGTCAGTGTCAACGTGCTGGTGCTGGTTGTGCTATTCGGGTTGAAGGACGCGGTCACGCCACTGGGCAGACCGGAGGCCGACAAGCTGACACTACTGTTGAAGCCGTTTAGCGGAGTGACCGTGATGGTGCTCGTGCCGCTGGCTCCCTGCAGGATGCTCAGGTTGCTCGGCGCGGGGGAGAGGGAGAAACTCGGCGCGGCTATAGGCGTGGTTAGCGAGACGTGGTCGAAGGTGGCGGTGGCCAAAGCCGAGGCGCTCCCGCTGTTCACGGCCAAGCCCACGTACACGTTCTGTGCCATGGTGATCGTCTGGCTGGTCCCGCGTTGTGTCCAATTGACTCCGTCCGAAGAGGTATAGCTGCTGAAGGAGTTCCCACTCCTGGTCACCTTCATCCAGTATGGCAAAGTCACACCCAGGGTGCCGGAAGCGGAGGTGCTCCCCCCAGTGCTGGCCCGCACATCAAAAGAAATCTCAGTGTAGGCCGGCCACTCGGCGGTTTCGGCATTCGTCGATGCGGCATTCAGCGTCTCGCGAACCATGACCCCCGGAGCCGCATACACGGAACCTCCCTGCACGCTAACCAGCCGCGCCACGAGCGTGCCGTCTCCCGCCAGCGGTTGATACACGAAATGAAAGGCATCGGCGGTGCCGTAAATCTGCGCACCCGCGCCCTTCACTGTGAATGTCCCGCCGGTATAACTCGCGCTCCCCGCCACCCCTACCAAGCCCACATCCTGATCCAGCCAGGAAGTCGGCAAGGGCTGCGCCGTCACCGTGAAGTTCACCGGGTTGCTGTCGTTCATGCCCGGGGCTACCGACACCACTAACGGCCCGGAGGTCGCTCCCACCGGTATGGTGATGCTGATGGACGTGGCGCTCCAGGTGTTGATGGTCACTGCCGTCCCGTTCAGCAGGACCACGCTGTTCCCTTGGGGGGCTCCGAATCCGGTGCCCGATAGCACTACCGGACTTCCGATGGATCCCGTGGTCGCCGATGTGCTGCTAATCACCGGTGCCGGCGCGGAGGCCGAACTGACGGACACATTGTCAAAAACGGCGGTGGCCAGTGCCGAGGTGCTCCCGCTGTTCACTGCCATACCCACGTACACGTTCTGCGCCATGGTGATGGTCTGGCTGGTCCCGTGCTGCGTCCAGTTCACGCCGTCCGCGGAGCTATAACTGCTGAAGGTGTTCCCGATCCTGGTCACCTTCACCCAGAGGGGCAAAGTTGCAGACACGGTGCCGGAAGTGGAAGCGCTTGCTCCCGTGCTGGCGCGAACACCAAAAGACACTTCAGTGTAGGCCGCCCACTCGGCGGTGGTGGCATTCGCCGCTCCGGCATTCAGCGTCTCGCGGATCATGACCCCCGGGGCCACATACCCGGAACCTCCCTGCAGGCTCACCAGCCGCGCCGTGATGGTGCCGTCTCCCGACAGCGGTTGATAGACGAAATGGAAAGCATCGGCGGTGCCGTAAATCTGCGCGCCTGCGCCCTTCACCGTGAACACACCACTGGCGTAACTCACATTTCCGGCTAGGCCGGTCGAGCCGACATCCCCGTCGGTCCAAACGGAAGGAAGCGTGGTGACCGCCAAGGCCTGGATGGTGAGGAAAACGGAGGTGGAATTCGTCAAGGTGCCGGAGGTACCGGTGATGGTGACGGTGACTGTTACGGGAGCCGCCGTAGTGCTGGCTGCCAGCGTCAGTGTGCTCGCGCCCGCCGTGCTAGTGGGGTTGAACGAGGCCGTCACGCCGCTGGGCAGGCCGGAGGTCGACAAGGTGACGTTGCCGTTGAAGCCGTTTTGCGGAGTGACGGTGATGGTGCTGGTACCGCTGGTTCCCTGGGTCATCGCCAAACTGTTGGGCAATGCGGAAAGCACAAAGTTCGGAACCGGGACCGGGTTCACGGTGAGAGAAACGGTGGTGGCATTCGTCAAGGTGCCGGAGAAGCCGGTGATGGTTACCGTGGCCGTTCCTGTCGTAGCGGTGCTGCTGGCCGTCAGTGTCAACGTGCTGGTGCCGGTGGTGCCAGTGGGGTTGAAGGAGGCGGTCACGCCGCTGGGCAGACCGGAAGCCGACAAGCTGACGTTGCCGTTGAAGCCGTTTTGCGGAGTAACGGTGATGGTGCTGGTGCCGCTGGCTCCCTGGGTCATCGTCAAACTGTTGGGCGAGGCCGAAAGAGTGTAGTTCGGCGGAGCGGTCACGGTGAGCGAAAGGGTAGTGGCATTCGACAAGTTGCCCGCGGTGCCGGTGACGGTTACAGTGACCGTTCCTGTAGTCGCGGTGCTGCTGGCCGTCAGTGTCAACGTGCTGGTGCTGGTTGTGCTATTCGGGTTGAAGGACGCGGTCACGCCACTGGGCAGACCGGATGTCGACAAGCTGACGTTGCCGTTGAAGCCGTTTTGCGGAGTGACCGTGATGCTGCTGGTGCCGCTGGTCCCCTGGAGGATGCTCAGGTTGCTCGGCGACGCGGAAAGCGTGTAGTTCCCAATGGGGTTCACGGTGAGGGTTATGCTGGTCTGGTTCGTCAAACTGCCGGACGAGCCCGTAACGGTTACCGTAGCCGTACCGATGGCGGCTGTGCCGCTTGAAGTAAGCGTGAGTGTGCTCGTGCCAGAGGTGCTGCCGGGGTTGAACGAGGCCGTCACGCCGCTCGGCAGACCGGATGCCGACAAGCTGACGTTGCCGCTAAAGCCGTTTAGGGGAGAGATCGTGATAGAGCTCGTGCTGCTGGCTCCCTGCAGGATGCTCAGGCTGCCCGGCGAGGCCGCAAGGGAGAAATTCGGCGCGAAGGAAGGCCAATTGTTCACCAGGTTAGCGGCATTGACGCTGCCGATTCCCGTGGCGAAGTCCCAGCCGGGCGTGGTGCCGAATGCCGGCTTGAATGAGCTGTTAGATGTCGAAAGAACGCCGACTGAGCCGTCGGCCAAGTAGCAATTGGCGCTGCCAACGCAGTTCACGTCCATGTCGCCGAGGGTTACGTCGTAAAAAATGCAACTGCTGGCAACGCTGCTGCCATTGGACGAGTTGCAAGAACTGCTGCCGCTCGAGCCGTATTCGTTGGCGGCGAGTTGGTAGTAGGCGGGATTGGGGTTGCCCTGGGGCCCGCCCACCTTCTGATTTACTAGCGCCTGAATGCCGGCCACGATAGGCGCCGCGAAAGATGTACCACCGGCACCGGACCAGCCACTCGGATCACCAGTGCAGGCGGCTCCTCCATTTGCCGTGTCAGACCAGCAAAAAACGTAGAAGTGGCTCCAGAGCCCGTCAGCGGCGAAAAGCGAAACGTCCGGCGTGTCGCGCACACCGTCGTTTGGGTTGCCGAAGACAGATTGCCACGATGGCTTGGGCCATCCTTGGCAGGTTCCACTCACGATACTGCTATTGGATGGAGACGGAGTCCCCGTCGCACAAGCGCTTGGGCCGCCACCGCCGGCAACGGTGGTCTGAAGAAGCGACCCGATAGAGGGATCGTTGCACAGGCTGGTCGAACCATACGTCAGGCTATAACCCTCGTAATTCGAGAGCAGAGCGCCCGCGCACGAGTTGTTCCACGGAATTTCCGGGATGTAAGAGATCGCGGAACCAAAAGTGGGCGTGTTGCTCGAATTCCAATACGTGGCGTTGGTGCCGGCATAAGTGTCGCTGAAGTCCGTGCCGCCTACGGCCACGTTGTACGGGGTAGAGGCGAAAGCGTTGACACCGATGCCGTTGGTTGCATTTGTAGCACTATTGTCGCAGCCGGCGGCGCCGCTATCACCCGCAGCCACGAAAACAGAAACGCCCTCAGTAACCGCCTGCTGATACGTCGAGTTGTACGCGGCATTGGCAGCCGCGCCGTTCACCGTCTCGCACTGGCCATAGCTGATGCTCATGATGGCCGGAGGCTGGCTGCTGGCGTTAATCAGGTTTTGTACCGCGATCAGGCCGCCGAATGTCGGGCCGGTATCGGCGCAAGTCGCCATCACAATGGCCGCGTTCGGCGCGGCGGCGCTGGCCCATTCCGCGTCCAGAATCGCTTCCGCGTCATTGGGAGCGATGACGCCGGGGGAGGTGCAGTTGTTAGCCCCGCTCGGAGGAGCTGGATGCACGGTTGTAAAAGAACCCGAGGTGTAGCCTGAAAGGCCCAGTGTTGAGCGAAAGGTATTCCAGTCAGAAGCGCTGAACACGTTTGTGTCTTCGATGACCACAATCGTCTGGCCCTGCCCCGAATAGCCCGCGCTAAATAGAGGGTTCAGGTTGTAAATGGTCGCCAGGTCCGCAGGAACGACCGCATAGCTGTTACCGCCGAAACCGTCTGGAAATGTGTACTGGGCCTTCGGCTGGTGCATCTTGTACATCGCGTGAGGACGGAAGTCGTGTAAAGAGACGACGCCGGAAACTGCGGACGCGAGCGCGGCGGGGATCCGAGGATCGCTGATGTTGGCATAGTGCTTCTCGCCCTTGACTTCAAGGTGGCGGATCTCCGTTTGGAAGGCTGCGCGTACCTGGGCGGCGGTTCCCGAGAAATCGATGACCATGCCGCTGGGATAGACCACGTTGACCTTGAAACCGTGCGATTGCAGCCAGTTCGTAATCGTATCGAGGTCTTGCTTCGCTAAACCGAATCGTTCTCCAAATTCCTGCGAGGTGATCCACCGGTGGAAGTTTGGGGATCCTTCCGTTTGCTGCTCGTCAATGAACTCCTGGAGCGCTTGTTCTTGTTCGGGGGGGCGCTTCAATTGCAGGAGCATGTGCTCCATCGGAAAACTGTCTGCAACTGCGCCACGGTCGTTCCCAACCCTTGCTTCCGGACGAGTGTTACCGGCAAGCGGGACGCGATTGCTCTCGTCGATTTTCTGGGTGATGAGGGAGCGCGAATGGCGCCCTGATTCAATCCCTTGGGCATACGCGAACTGGGAACTGCACGCGAACGCCAAGACACCTAGTAAGAGGGGGGGCAATCCCATTTTGCGGGGCATGGGCGTCCTTTCGCAAAAATAGACTTGGCCCTAAACAGGGCGAGGTAGATTATGCCCGCGGCCTAAGAATTGCCTGCCGTGCTGTTCGTCGGGAAGCCGGAGTCCAAGTCCTCATCGAGGCCTTCTGACGCAACGCGACTCAACTCCGCGGATACGAAGGATTCAGGGACCGCGCTGTATGCCAGAGTAATAGTCGAAAAAAGAGTAGAAAGCAACGGTCGAAAGGACAGGCCTGGGACAGGGAGCCGGTGAGGACCTTATGGTCTTATCTTTGGGGTCGAGAGGGCCCTGCCCCGAGCTCTGCAGGGCAATTGGAGTCCATTAGGCCCACGTTCGGTGGTGCCGCGGGATCGGCATGCAAGATTCTGCCACAAGCTAAGTTCTTTGTGGACTTGGCTGCTTAAACGCCAGCGTGGGCCATGGCTACTGCTCGTAGTTTTCAACAATCTTTGCCGGGCGCACCTTTGCCTCATCTGGATCCCGCCCAAACTCTCGCAAGGCTCGGCGCTGCCGCAACAAATCCCAACACTGGTCCAGTTCGACCTTTATCTTGGCTAAGCGGTCGCGATCATCATCTGTAAGCTGAGACTGAGAATAGAGGCGCTCTTCTTCTTTGACTAAGGTATCAATGTGACCTAGTACAGGTTGGTCTTTGCCTTCGTTTGCCATGGAGGTCTCCTTCTGCGAACGGTGTCGGAAGGTTCTGCGGCATACCTGAAAGCGTTCCATCGCAGGCGTAGCGCAGACAGTGAACGGATGGTGCCGGGGGCCAGAATCGAACTGGCTACGCCCGCCTTTTCAGGGCGGCGCTCTACCAATGAGCTACCCCGGCACAGGTGATTTAGAAATTGTAGGGGTGCCGCGAGGTTGTGTCAATTCGGCGGAAAACGCTGCCTAATTCATTGCGAGGATTCGTCGAATTCCTTCATCCAATTGCGGTTTTTCAGAACTTCGCGCGGCTTGGTACCATCGGGCGGCCCTACGATCCCGTCCTTCTCCATCAAGTCGATCAGCCGCGCGGCGCGCCCGTAGCCGATTCGCAAGCGTCGCTGCAACGTGGAGGTGGAAGCGCGGCCGGCGTCGCACACGACGCGAATGGCGTCCTGGTATAGAGCATCATCAACATCCTCGCCGCCTTCAGCATCGCCTTCGCCCGCGGCTTCCGTCTTGCCGTCCGCATCCTTCGGCGCTGCAAGCAGCTCTTCCTGGTACTTCGCTTGCGCCTGTTCGCGCCAGAAATCGCACACCGAGGTGATCTCATCTTCCGTCACCAGCGGACCGTGAATGCGATGAAGCCGCGCCGAACCCGCCGGCAGATACAGCATGTCGCCCCTCCCCAACAGCGATTCCGAGCCGTTCGAATCGAGAATCGTGCGCGAATCCACCTTGCTGGCCACCCGGAACGAAATGCGTGCGGGGAAGTTCGCCTTGATCAACCCGGTGATCACGTCTACGGAGGGCCGCTGCGTCGCCAGAATCAAGTGGATGCCCACCGCCCGCGCCATCTGCGCCAGCCGCGTGATCGATTCTTCCACGTTGTTGGTGTCCACCATCATCAAATCGGCCAGTTCGTCGATTACGATGATCAGGTAGGGAAGCGGCTTGTGCTCGGTCTCTTCCAGGTTGTCGAAGAGCGAAAGCGATTGTTCTTTCTTGAACGTGCGGTTGTACTGGTCGATGTTTCGCACGCCGCGCTGCGCCAACAGCTTCAGGCGGTTTTCCATTTCGCGTGTCGCGTTCCGCAGCACGTTCGAGGCGATTTTCGGATCGGTCACCACCGGCGCGATCAAGTGGGGAATATTTTCGTAAAGATTCAGCTCCAGCCGCTTGGGGTCCACCAGCACCATCTTCACCTCGTCGGGGCTGGCCTTGTACAGAATCGACATCATCAGCGAGTTGATGAACACGCTCTTGCCGGTGCCCGTCGACCCCGCGATCAGTAAGTGCGGCATGGCCGCGAGTTCCGTCACGCGGATCCTCCCGTGCAAATCGCGCCCCATGGCCAGCGTCAACTTGCTCGGCGAATTGACAAACTCCGGCGCCTCGATGATCTCCCGCAGCGCAATCGTTTGCCGCTTGTCGTTCGGCACTTCGATGCCAATCGTGGATTTTCCGGGGATGCGCTCGATCAGGATCGATTCCGCCTGCAGCGCTAAACACAAATCTTCCGTCAGCCCCGTAATCCGGCTGTACTTGATGCCCGCTTCCGGCTTGAATTCGAATGTCGTAACCACCGGTCCGGGATTGATTTGTGTTACCCGCCCCTGCACGTCAAATTCGAGGCATTTCGCTTCAATCGTCCGCGCGCGCAGTTTCAGCTCGTCCTCATCGAGCTTCTGCCCGCGCTCGCCCTCGCGCAGCAGGGAAGTGGGAGGAAGTTTGTAATTCGGGCTGCCCTTTGCGATCTTAGGTTCGCCGGTTTTTTTAGCCGCGCTCTTTTCCGTATCGCGGTTGAGGAAGAAAATCGGCGTCTTCCGCCCCGTATCCTTCGTTTCCTTGTCTTCCTCTTCCTCGATTTCCGTCCGGCTCTTGAAAATATTGCTCTCGTCGGCCAGCCGAATGCTCTTGGGAGGCTCATTCAATACATCAGCCTTTCCAATCGATTGCGGCGCAACCGGCTTCCTGCCCGACAGCCGGGACTCTTCCAGACGCCGCCGCATGCGCCGCTGCTCGCGGTCTTCGCGCCAGGCGTGCCAGCGCGCTTGGGCCTTCTGCAAAACGCCCAGCCGTTCCACTTTCCCAATCGGCCCGTTCGGTCCGCTGGCCCACGCGTGCGCCCCGGAAAAGGAAAAACGCGTGGTCATAAATAACGCGGTCACCAGCAACGCTGGGGTGACAATGTAGGCTCCCCATTTCACGCTGGCAAGCAGACCACTGGAAGCAAGCCCACCTACAAAGCCTCCTGCTGGTATGGCCCCGCGGACCGCCGGAATGAACGGAAGAAGGGAAATCAGAGCAGGGAGAGAAAGGAGAAGCAGCCCGTAACCGCTAAGCGTCGCAACTTGCGAATCAATCGCCCGGCTACGGAACCACCGCCAGCCCAGAACGAGCATTGCCGCTGGCAACAGAAACGCCGCAAACCCGAAAATTTGGAAAAGCAGATCCGCCCCATAGGCCCCGGCAGGCCCAATCCAATTGCGCGCCGGGCTGCCGTCCGCGGCTGGAGCGCTGACGTTAAACGCCGCATCCTTCGGAGAATACGACAGCAACGCCAGCGCGATCAGCACCGCCAACGTGATGCACAAAAACCCAACCAGCTCATTGAGCCGCTTATTTCCAGTCGGAGTTAGAAGGCGCAAGAAAATCTCCTCAGCTTCTTGGGGAAGGCTGAGTGTCGCGGCGGGTGCTGGCGCTATCGCAATCCCGCTTGGAGGAACTTCCAAACAAAATGATGATACCAAACACCTGCCGCTCGACAACAAATACTTTCAAATCGCGTGTTTGCAAACTATACAGAAAGGACATGGCCGTCCACCAACCCAGTCAGCCAGCTATTCCCCCAATCGCGAAGCCCAATACAACACCGCTGCGCCCACGATAATCCGGTATACCGCGAACGGGGCGAACCCGTGCTTCCTCACCCACGCCAAAAACCACGCCACCGCTCCGTACGCCACGATGAACGACACCACGAACCCGATCGCCAAGACCATCCAGCCGTGTGGATCAATGTGCGTCACTCCGATCGCGTTCTCGCCTTTGCCTCGCAGCGATTTCAGCAAATCGTAGCAAGTGGCCACCACCATCGTGGGGATCGACAGGAAAAACGAAAATTCCAGCGCCGAAGCCCGCGACATTCCCGCCAACTGTCCCGCTGCAATCGTTGACATGGACCGTGACGTCCCCGGGAACACCGCCGACAAAATCTGGCACGCCCCGATCCACACCGCTTGCAGCAAACTCATGTCCTCCATGTGCCAGGTATGAATCCGCGTTCCGGTAGCTCCCAGTCCCGCCGCTTCCGAAGCAGAATTCATCTCGTCCACAATCCACATTACGACGCCGCCAATCAGCAGGGCCGCGCCCATGATGTACAGATTCTCCAAATGCTTGCCGATAATTTTGGTCAGCAAAAACGCCGGGATCGCCGTCACCACGAATGCCACGATGACCAGGCCCAGAGGATGCGTCAAGGGTGTTCGATCGCCTCGCTCGCCTTGCGGGAAAGTGGCGAGGAGTTTCTTTATGCGTTCGCGGAAGTAAACCGGCAAGCAAAGAATCGCGCCTAGCTGAATCACGATCGTGTACATCTTCCAATAGCCGCTGGCGAGATCCATGCTCGGTGCCAACCCAGAACTGTGCAACAGCGCCTCGCTAATGCGCAAATGCGCCGTTGAGCTCACCGGCAAGAATTCCGTCAATCCCTCCACGATCCCCAGCAACACCGACATCAAGTAGTCGCTCAAACTCCATCTCCTGAATGCCTAGCCGTTTTTTCCGCGCCCGGCAGGATTTTCCGCATCTCGTATGCGTCGATGCGCTGCAAATAGTACCGCTTCAGCGTTGCTTCGATACGATAGCCATGCCGCCGCCAGAACGCAACGCCGGCTTCGTTATCGGTTGCTGTTTCCAGCAAAATCGTTCGCACCCCCCGTAGCGCCAGGTTCCTCTCGCTTTCCGACAGCAGCGCCGAGCCTACTCCCCGCCGCCGGTGCGATTCCGCCACGTCCAGCGTGATGACGTGCGCCAGAGGCGGATTTTCCTCCGTCAAAATAAATCCCACAATCTTCCCGCCATCGTCCGCCACCAGCCCGTCCGCCGAAGGCAGTTTCAAGAAATACCGCAGCATTGTCTTTGAGTAGGCAATCCCCGGAGGAAAGCACGCCTGGTCAAGCCGGAACAGGGCAGCAAAGTCCCGCGGTTCATGGGCGCGCAGGGTGAGCGGCATGGCGCGATTGTAGGCCGAACTCCCCCCGCTGAACAGCGCGCCCTACTTACTGCGGCAGTCCTGCCGAAATAAGTAGGGGCACGATAAATCGTGCCCCTCTTCGTCCTTCGCTTCGTCTTTTGTCCGTCATAGTTTGATTGTCACGGTCTTCACTTCCGTGTAATTCGCCAATCCATATTCGCCCAGTTCGCGCCCTATTCCCGACTGCTTGAACCCCCCGAACGGTGCCCCTGCGTCGAACACGTCATAGCAATTCACCCACACCGTGCCCGCGCGAACCTTGTCCGCGATGGCGTGCGCCTTGCCGATGTCCCTCGTCCAAACCGCTGCCGCCAGCCCGTACATGGTTTTGTTCGCGCGCTCCACGACCTCTTTCAGGTCCTTGAATTTCAGGATCGTCATCACTGGCCCAAAGATCTCTTCCTGAGCGATCTTCATGTTGTCGTTCACGTCGCCGAACACGGTCGGCTCGATGAAGTACCCCTTATTTCCCACCCGGTTGCCCCCGGCCAGCAGCTTGGCCTTCTCCTGCTTCCCGGACTCGATGTACCCCATCACTTTATTGAACTGCTCCTGGTCCACTTGCGGCCCCTGCTCGGTATTCTTGTCAAATGGGCTTCCCACGGTGCGTTTCTTCGCCCGCGCCACGCTTTTCTCCACGAATTCGTCGTAGCACTTTTCCTCGACGAACAGCCGCGACCCCGCGCAGCAGCACTGTCCCTGGTTGAAAAACAGCGCAAAGTGCGCTCCCTCAATGGCCTGCTCCATGTCCGCATCCGCGAACACGATGTTCGGACTTTTCCCGCCCAGCTCCAGCGTGACGCGTTTCAAGTTTGTGTCCGCCGCCGCGCGCATAATCAAATGCCCCACTTCCGTCGATCCCGTGAACGCCACCTTGTCAACGTCCATGTGCCGTGCGATCGCCGCTCCGGCCGTTGGTCCGTATCCCGGCAGCAGGTTCACGACTCCTTCAGGAAACCCTGCCTCCATCGCCAATTCGCCCACGCGCAGCGCCGTCAGCGGCGTTTGCTCCGCCGGCTTCATCACCACCGTGCAGCCCGCCGCCAGCGCCGGTCCCAGCTTCCAGGCCTGCATCAGCAGCGGAAAATTCCACGGAATAATCTGCCCCACCACCCCTACCGGCTCATGTTTGGTGTAAGTAAAATAGTTGCCGTTCACCGGAATCGTCTTCCCCTGATTCTTGTCCGCCCAGCCCGCATAGTAGCGGTAGCAGGCAATCGTCAACGGTAGATCCGCCGCCCGCGCCACGTGCGCCGGTTTCCCATTGTCCAGCGCCTCCAGTTGCGCCAGCTCATCCGCATTCTTCTCAATGAGGTCCGCCAGCTTGTTCATCAAAACGCCCCGCTGCGAAGCGCTCATCTTTCGCCAAGGGCCTTTGTCAAACGCCGCGCGCGCCGCCGCCACCGCCTTGTCCACGTCAGCGGCGTCGGCCTCCGCCACTTGGGTAATCACTTCGCCCGTAGACGGATTGATCGTCGGGAACGTTTTCCCCGACGCGCTGTCCACCCACTTCCCATTGATCAGCAGTTTCGTCGGTCCAATCTTGACGTTCGGTTCCACCACTGTAGTTGCCGTAGCCATTTCAATCTCCTCCTCTGTATCTCTTTCCTGCCCCGAAGCCCGTAGAGGCGCGCCTCAGGCCGGCTCTAACCAGCCCACTTGCTTTGCACTCTTTGTAGTGGCCGGTTAGACCGGTCTGTCTGATCAAAGCTGTCCACGGAGCAAGACCCCTCAAGCTCCATGCCGCCCAAGCCAACTGCAAGCAAGAAGCCTATACCCCCGCGTCTCCCGAGGCAAGATGGTGGAAACAGTGTTTTTTCATCGTCGCTCTTTCCCTGTACGGGCCGCAATACTGCGGTGGAGCAGGAGTCCATCTTTGCGCGCATCCCTCCCATCGTGTCTTGCGGAAGTGCTATCCTTGTTCCCAGGAATCCTATCCCATGAAGCCCCAGAACAGAATGGTCGCGGGCGTGCTGGCCCTGGGCCTCGTGATGGCAATGGCCATCACCGTAGTCACAAAAGGTCCCGCCTGGCGGAAAAAGGCGCAAGAACGCCACCAGGAGGACCTCCTCGCCCGACTTACCCCCGAGCAAGCGATCGCCCTGTGTGGCAACCCCATCCAGGACGAGACCCAGACGACCCCGCCAACTCCCACCAGGCGCTTGATCATCCGAAATGACTACGCCTTAGCCGTCGAGCTGGATTTCACCGCCTCACCCTCCGAGCCTCAAAACTGGCGTCTCGCTGCCATTCAAGACCCCTCCGGCGAGATCAAGTATCAAACTCCAGCCGCCCAAATCGGTGTTCTGCCTTGCCTGGACCCCAAGTTGCCGAAAAAGGCCGATCAGAAGCAGCAATAATCCATCCCCAAAACCGCGCATCCTCCCGCGCATACTAGGGGAAATACCTGACACGAAATCGGGGCCATCGCCCGATTGCTGAAACCTCAACCCTGCCGGAAAATGTCCGCACATCGGGACAGTGGGTTGCCTCCGTGTCCAGGACCCCCACCTCAAACCACCCCGGATTAGTTCGTCGTGGCGCGGAGGCCCCCACTTCAACCTCAGAATCTCCCTCGACGGAGCCAAAAGCCCAGGGTGCTAAGCCCGACACCGACCATCCGGCAGCGTGCTCTTAAGCCCTATCCGCGACGGTACCTCTTCAATTCAAGCCAGTTCTTAAGCGCGGGCCAGAAGAGTAGCAGACCGAGAGTTAGCAGGCTGGCGCCGCCCACTAACTCCATGGCCTGGCTCGCATCAGAAATGGAAAAGCCTATGTATAAGAGTGTCGCCCCTCCCAGGACACACAAGCACGCAAGCGCCGCACTGAGTTGGTTCAGCACCGAGGATCCTTTCTGAACGCAAGTCAAGTAGCTGGGAAGTCAAGTACATGGATGCGAGGGAACCGAAATTCGTTTCACGGGATGAATAGCCACGGACCTAAGTCTTGCAGTCGAGTGGGGCGAAGGGGCGGTGGTAAACTGTCAGCGCGATTTCCGCCCCAGGCCGCTAATCGCCAGCGCGTGAGCCCTGTCGGCGGTTTTTACCGATGGGTGAACGATCGCAGCAGTTCCGTAAGGAGTATGAAGGAGCCGGAGCATGAGAGTGATTCTAATCTCCGTAACGATCTTACTTTTGCCGGGCGCGATGGTGGCCCAACAGAGGAGACAGCCTGCTATCGTGCAAAGGACGTTTGTTCCCGACGAGCCGCTGCCGTGCGTCGCATTTAACCGCATGGCGGCTCGCTTGGACGCGGTTTACGGAATCGAGGAAATCAGCAAAGCCGACTACGACGAGGGCATGAAAAAGTACAAGGAGCGCACTCAGGAAGAGGGCGTGGATTATTTCGCGGCTGGAAAGGACAAGTACCAAAGGATTTCGTTGCTGCCGGACAAGCTCACCGACTTCATTCGTTGGTACGCCGTGGATGGCGGACGCGGGCAAATGAGCGCCGCCGATGACCAGTGCAACACCGAATTGCAGGAGAAAGAGGAAAGGTATTCCGGAATTTACACCCTTCGCCGGCTGCAAGACGCCATGACCGTTGCGCAGGCCGAGGGTCTCTTGGCCGATGTGGCTTTGCAAGGCCAGAATGTAATGCTAAAAGCTCTCTCGGAAAGTGAATCCGCGCGGCGCAACGTCGTCGACCGCTACAACAAGCTGGTCGATAGCGTCAACTCCTACAATAAGGCCGTGAACGATCTTGTCGTCACCGTGAATACCGCCATGAATGAGCCCAAGGGCTCCAAGCTGGCGCCAACGCTCAGTTTCAACTTCGTGCGCCTACCAATCATCACCTGCACGGCGAGCCTATTCGCGTTCACCAATTCGATGGCCTACATGGCCAACGTGCGCACCATGTCCAACGCGGTCCCCACGATGAACTGCGAGTAAGCGCTGAACTGGTTAAGCCTTTCAGGAAACGCGCTTAACCACGCGCCCTCAAAGCGTGGGCCGTGACGTCCCTGCTTTTACTCGTGCCTAAGCGCTGCCATCGGATCAATCCGGCTAGCTCTGCGCGCCGGAATCCAGCAGGCCAGCGTCGCAACACCCAACAGAATCGCCGGCACACCGAGGAAAACCGGAAGGTTGACCCCGCCCTTGGTCATCACGCGCACGGAAATCACGAGCGCAAGCACCCACCCAATCGCCGTGCCCCCAGTGATCGCGCCCAAGTTCTCTCGAATAATTTGCAGGACCACCCGCCCGCTGGTGGCTCCGAACGCCAGCCGCACGCCAATCTCTCTCGTGCGCCTGGCCACGGCATACGAAACCACGGCGTAGATTCCGATCGCCGCGAGGCCGAGCAGGAGCGGCCCGAGCACGGCGAACATTCGCGCCGGAATCCGGCGAAGATAGAGGTTTCGTTCGATGTGCTGGGAGAACGTTCGCACGTCGTAAAGAGGAAGCATCGGATCGAGATCGCGCAGAACCGCACGCGCTTCCGAGGTGAGTGCCGTTTCTTTGCCGCTGCGCGTCCTCAGGTGAATCTCGCCTTGCTCCTCAGGAAGATCCCGGTACGAGAAATACATCGCCGGCTGCGCGGGCTCGCCGAATGCGTCGTAGACCGAATTGCCCGCCACGCCGATGATCGCGAAGCTTCCCGGGCGCCTCTGTATGCGGCGGCCGATCGCATCCTCGCCATTCAGGTAATGGCGGACAAACTCCTCATTGACGATGGCCTGTGCGGGCGCCGTCTTATCGCGCATCTCGGCAAAGTCGTTTCCCTCAAGCAGCGGGATGCCCATCACCTTGAAGTATCCCGGCGTGACCGTGTTGGAAATGGCTCGATCCTGCCCTGCTTCCGTCCGCACGCGGCCTTGCACCGTGAAAGACCGCCTCGGAATTCCGTGCAAGTCGACCGGAACATTCGTTGCGATGGCGGCTGCCTCGACGTCCGGCAAGGATCGCAGTCGCTCCAGCAACCGCGCGGCAAATTCACGCTCGGAAGCCTCGTCGGGATTCCGTCCGCTCAAGTCGTACGCGGCCAGCAAAACGCCCTCGGGACGGAATCTCGGATCCGTTTGGCGCGCCGAGCGGAAACTCTCCAAGAAGAGCGCCGCCGCGATCAGCACGACCATCGCTAGCCCGACTTCCACTCCCATCAGAACTTTGCGCACACGGCCGCGGGGCGGCGTGTTGGAACTGGAGCGAAGCCCCTCCTGTGGATCGAGCCGCGCCAGATGGACCGCTGGCGCCGCGCTGAAAATCAAACCGCACGCCGCACCGAGCAACATCGCGAAGGCCAGGGTGAATTCATCCACTCTTGTCGGAAACAGGATCGGAAATGCGCCAATCATCGGCGCCACGCGCAATGCCGTTGTACCCCAAACGGCGATGGCTGCTCCGAGCCCGCCCCCCAGGAATGCGAGCAGCATATTTTCCGATAGCACCAGGCTGACAATGCGCCAGCGTCCCGCGCCCAGCGCCACCCGCACAGCCATCTCGCGCTGCCGCGTGCTTCCGCGAGCCAGCATGAGGTTTGCCGTGTTCCCGCACACCGCCAATAGCAGGAGCAGCATAACGCCTTGCAGAATGGCTAGCCCGCTGATCAGAAAGCGCTGCGGACCGCGAGGCGCATCCCAGAAGGGAAGAATCTCACCGCCAATTCCGGCGCTGGCCTCAGGATAGTCGCGCGCAAGCTGAGCCATGGCCGCACTGAACTCGGCTTGTGCTTCCTCGCGTGTCGCGCCCGGCCTTAACATTCCGATCAGCGAAAAAGCGCGGATGCTGCGATCTTCGAGGTCACGTGTGCCGCCGAGCAACGCAGGCGCCATCGTGGCCGGGACCCACAGTTCGAACTTCAAAGGCACCATTGTCCCTTGGAAATCCTTGGGCGCCACGCCCACAACGATAAGTTCGCGCTCGTTAACGCGCAGTTTTTGTCCTACAGCCCCCGGCGCCCCGCGAAACCGCGTTTGCCAGTAATCATACGAAATCACAACGACCAGCTCGGTTCCGGGCCGCTCCGCCTCCTCCGGCCGAATAAATCGTCCGATCGCGGGCTTCAGTCCCAGCGCCGAAAAATAATTGCCGGAGACGAGTTGTCCGTGCGTCCGCTCGGTCCGGCCCGTCTCCCCCACGTTGAACGCCACCATCTGAGATGCCACGATGTCCCGCAGCGCCGGCACTTGCGACTGCAAATCGTGATACTCCAGCCATGAAGCGCCCGTATACCCGCCGTTCTCCGCCCGAGGCTCGACCATCAGAAAGTTCGCTGCACCCCTCACAGCGGGCATAGGTTCAAACAGGACCACCTGAATCCATGAAAAGATCGTTGTATTCACGCCAATTCCGATCGCCAGCGAAACGATGATCACGGCCGCAAGCCCCGGCATGCGGCGAATCGTTCGCCCCGCGTTTCGCAAGTCCCCTAGCAGATTCTCTATAAACAGCAATCCTCGCTCGGCTCGATAGTCTTGTTTCATCGCCTCTACTCCGCCAAACTTCAGCATGGCTTGGCGCCGCGCCTCGATCGGCGATAAACCGGCGCGAAGGTTTTCGGCGGTTTGCAGCGCGATATGCCCCTCGATCTCTTCTCTCAGTCGTTCCTCCTGCGTCCGCCTTGCCGCTGAGTTGGCCAGCCGGGTGAGGAACCGCCTTAGAAATCTCATGGCAAATCCTCCGCTTTCGCATCGAAGAAGCGAGCGATGATCGCTGCCGTTTGCTCCCAATCCTTTGTTTCGGCCTGCAACTGCTTGCGCCCTTCCCGAGTCAGTCGATAGAACCGCGCCTTGCGATTGTTCTCCGACGCGCCCCACTCGGACGCGATCGCGCCTTCTTGCTCCAGCTTCAGCAGCACCGGATACAGAGTCCCTTGATTCACCGCCAGCAGATCGCCGCTGATCTGCTCGATGCGCCGCGCGATTCCATACCCGTGCTGCGGGCCCAGCACATCGAGAGTCTTGAGCACCATCAACGCCAACGTGCCCTGGAGAACGTCCGTTTTTTGTTTCATAGGAGTATTAACGCTGCACCGCCATTTTGGTTTCCAACAGGAAGGATGCCGCACTTCATTTGGGAAAGCAACAGGTAAATGTTGGGGTAAGCTAGAAACTGTCTGACTTTTTATCAGATTTGGGAAACAACGAGCCGGCGTCGCCTGCTATAGGTTCTCTATATCTCCGAATAACCATCACGGGGAGTGAAATGAGGAGGACCGCGCCGCCGATTACGACTCCTGCTAAAGCCAAAAGGAGCAACACCAACTGACTCATGTCCGTGCAAGGGCCTACGCCTCCCCACACCACCTCCAACACCACAAAGGCGAGAAGCCCCAGCCCCAGAGAAACCGCGCCGAATTTCACTGCAGCGCTACCCATGCTGAAAAAAGAATACCATGCGAGTGGGATTACAAGTAGGGGCGCGCTTCAGCGCGTCCCTCGGTCGACCCATCAGGCAAAAATATTCCTTGCAAGAGGTGGGTATTCTTCCCATTTTGGAATGTGCTATTCGCTACTTCACAACCGCTGCTGTTCCGCCAGACCATTGCAGCACGGTTCCCGGAGCGTTCGCCTCTTTGCGGACGTAGCCCATGCCAATGACCCGCGGGGGGTTCGAGTCCCAGGCTCTCGCCGCCCTCGTAACGTATCCAACTTCCTTGCCATCGAGCGTCACGGGCGTTTCGGGTTCGGGCACGCCGGTGCCGGAGAAGAGCAGTTCCACGCGGCGGCGGTTGACTTGCCCACGCGAGCGCACGCGCTCCACAATCTCCTGCCCCGTGTAACAACCTTTGGTGTAGCTGATGTGGCTGTCTTGCAATCCGGCTTCGTGGGGAATCTGTTTTTCGCCGAAGTCATAGCCAAACCACGGCACACCTTGCGAAAGCCGCAACCCGCTCAGCGCCGTGTATCCTATCGGCCCGCCGCCGTGTTTCCGCGCCGCCTCGGAAAGAAATTGCCAAAGGGTTGGGAGGTTTGTAGTTTCTGTGACGAACTCTGCCCCGGGAACTCCCCCAGGGGAGCGTCTTACAATCCGGCAGGGAAGCGAACCAACAGAGCGGTCGTGAGAGGAAAGGTCCTCAAATTTCGTGACGTCGACGCCGGAAAGCTCTTGCACAATCGCAGCGGCCTTCGGCCCTTCCAGCGCAAGCGTGCCGTAGCGCTCCGTCTCATCCGTCAGCGTCACGTCATCCATGATGATGTATTTGTCCAGCCCTTCGATCAGCCGCTCGCGAATCATCGCGTACGACACGCAAAGGAGCCGGTCCGCGAACGCGTACGTCTCGATCTCCGCCAGAATGTGTCCCTGTGGATTCAGCAGCAGCGAAACGTTGCCGTGGTCTGTGATAAGGTCCTTGATGTTGTTCGTCAGGATAGCGTTCAGGTAGCGGACGCGGTCGGGCCCGGCGAAGGAGAGGTAAGCGCGGTAGTTCTTGTCGATCAGGGCCACGGTCTCACGGGCGCAGCGATACTCGGCGGCTGCATCGCCAAAGTCATCCGGCATCTCGCAGCCAAGCCACACGCCCATCTTCGCACCTGCCGCAACGTGCATCGCCGCAAGCGGAGTGTTCAGGACCGTACCACCAGCTTTACCGTCAGCTGTACCCTGCGTAGCCATTTCCGCGCCCTGCGCATCCTCCTATCCTTAGTCTAGCAAAGGGCAGTCTATCCATGCGCTCCGCAGCCATGCGCCGCCTGCCGCAAATCCCTTCCTCTCCGATGCTATACTGCTGTTCATGAGCGACGGCCGAACAGCCCTCAATGCCGCCACCGACGGATTGATTCACATCACCATTCCAGTGGGGATGTTGCAGTGCAATTGCACCATCATCGGCGATCCCGCCACGCGCGAAGCGCTGGTGGTGGATCCGGGCGACGAAGTCACCCGCATCCTGGAGTTGATCGGGCGCCACCGCCTCATCGTCAAAGCCATCGTCAGCACTCACGCGCACATCGATCATGTCGGCGGCTTGAGCAAACTTCACAAATACACCGGCGCCCCCGTGCTCATGCACCGTGACGACCTCCCGCTCTATCAAGCAATGGACATGCAGGCGTCATTCCTCGGCGTGATGCCGCCCGAGCTCACCGACATCGATCAGTTGCTGAAGGAAGGCGACGTTCTTCGCTGGGGATCGTTCGAGGCCCAGGTGATTCACACGCCCGGCCATACCCCCGGCAGCGTTTCGCTCTATCTTCCGCATAACGCCGGCAGGGTCACCGTCGCTCCGGGAATGCTTACAGTATTTGACGAGGCCGGCGAAAAAATCGCCCTGTCGGATTCGTTGAAAAAATCAGCCCACGCGGATGACGGCGCGCCGGACGTGCCTCTCGATGAATCGGAGAAAATCCTGCCTCCCGCTCCGCAGCTTTTTTCCGGAGACACTTTGTTTGCCGGAAGCATCGGCCGCACCGACCTGTGGGGCGGCTCCATGGAACAGATCATGGATTCCCTGCGCGCAAAATTGATGCACCTGCCGGACGACACGGTCGTTCACCCGGGCCACGGCCCCGTCACCACCATCGGCAACGAGCGCCACATGAATCCTTTCTTGCAGCCGGAATAGGAATCAGAAGAGAACAGAAAATCTCAAAGTACGTTTAAAAAATGTCGAAAGGAAGATCCGCTTGTCAGCCCTGTGATTTTTGTCTTGCGAGGCGCAACTCTTCCATCACCGATTGCACCAATTCCTTCGCGTGCACCAGTTCCTGATTGATGATGCGCAGGTCCATCGCGGGTACCGCCGCATTGCGCTGGCTGGTGCAGTAAACGCCGTGCTGGCCCACCAGCACCAGCGCGTTCGTTAAGCGGTCCAGCGACACCGCGAGCCGCCCACGGTGGCGTCCAAACATTTGTTCATAATGCTCCAGCTCTTCCCGGTGCTCCTCGAACGCGGACATCATGTGGCTCCCTCTTGTAGCTCCCTCTTGTGGTACAGCCCAAAATGTTGCGACCAAACGGTCCCGTGTGGGGATTTCCGTGGAGTCCGCCAGACTCCCGAATTCCCCTATTCCGGATGGCCTTGCCGGACCGGAGTTGCACATCGGGCACACGCGGCTTGCACCAAACTTTACCGCATCGCGCACGCGGAACATAATTTGCTCAAGCCACAAAGACGCGGTTCCTGCAATTCGTGTGGCTGGCGATTTACATGGCGTACTGAGCGCCCAGCCCTTCAGGGAGTCCGCGAAGGGATGGGGCTGGAGCAACCAAACAATGCGACGTTCCGACCTGGTTCAGCACAAAGAGAAGGAGAAGGGCGCATCGACGCGCACTTCGCAGATCGTTTTCGGCGAGCGGCAGCACCTTCTCCGGGTGCTCGATTCGCTCGAGGGCACGGATTTGCCGATCGCGCGCATGCAGCAGGAACGCCGCATTCTGGAGGAATTGATCCACGCGCGGACCCGCGATTTGAACCAAATCAATACGGCGTGGGATGAAAAAATCGGGCTGGTGTTGAGCTCGGATGCCAAGCCGGAGATGCTCGAAAAATTAGTGAAGCAAGCGCCGGAAGAGGATTTTTATTTGCTGCGGCTGATCAGCGAGCACCCGCGAGCCAACGCCAAGACGCTCAACAAACTGGCGAAGCATCCCTACGGAGCGATTCGCGAAAATGTCGCGCGCCATCCCAACGCGGACGGCAATACGCTGACCTGGCTGAGCCGGGATCGCAGCCAGCCGCTCTGGTATCTCGTCGCTTTCAATCCCAATACCCCCACACCGCTCCAGCGGCGCCTCCGTGATCGGCTGAAGCGTCTAGGGGAAAACCAAGCCTCCAAGTAAGATTCGAATCGATAATTGTGGATTCTGCTTCGTGGCGCGTCCGCGGGGCTGTGCGCCTTAGTTTGGGGAAACGCCAACCTGCCAGAACAGGAAGCTAAGGATATCGGTATTCTCTTCGATCTGTTTGTTGACAGGCCTTCCGCCGGAGTGGCCGGACTTCGTGTCGTAGAGCAGCAGAATCGGATGGTTCGAACCGCTTGCGGCTTGCAGCCGCGCCGCCATTTTTCGCGCATGCAAGGGCGCGACGCGAGTGTCGCCGTCACCGGTAACGAAAAGTGTCGCGGGGTATTTTGTGCCTGCCGCAACGTGATGGTAAGGCGAATACTCGTAGAGATATTTGAATTGCTCGAGATTCTCAGCGCTCCCGTACTCGGGAACCCAGTAGGATCCCTTCAAGAAGTTTTGAAAACGCAGCATGTCCAGCAGAGGATAGCCGCAAACGACGGCCTGGAATAACTCGGGGCGCTGCGTCATCGCGGCGCCGACCAGCAACCCGCCGTTGCTTGAGCCGTCAATCGCCAGTTTGGAAGCGGACGTATATTTGTTGACGATCAGGAATTCCGCGGCCGCGATAAAATCATCAAACACCGTCTGCTTTTTCCCGAGCATTCCTGCGCGATGCCACTCCTCGCCAAACTCTCCCCCGCCGCGAAGATTCACATCGGCAAGAATTCCGCCGTGCTCGGCCCAAACGAGAGCGAGCGGCCAGTAGAACGGCGTTTCACTGACATCGAACCCTCCGTAGCCGGTCAGCAAAACAGGATTCGAACCGTCCATCTTCAAGCCTTTCTTGTGGAACAGAAACATGGGCACGCGCGTTTTGTCCTTGGATTCGTACCACACCTGCTGAATCTCAAAGGCCGTGAAATCAAATGGCGGTTTGACACTGGCCCATACTTCGGATTTCGCCTGTTTCACGTCGTACCGCAAAATGGACGGCGCAAAGTTATACGAGTCGAAGGAGTAGAAGAATTCGGAGCTTTCCCATCGCCCCGAGGTGGCGCCAACGGAACCTAGCGCCGGCAGAGCGATTGATGATTGAACTTTTCCGTCGCCATCGAAGACCTTCAGCTCGGACGTGGCATTGTGCGTGTACTGTCCAATCAGCATCCCGCCGGAAGCGGCGATGGCTTCCAAGTGGATTTGGCCGGCCGGAACGACTTCACGCCAATGTTCGCGCTGCGGCGTCGCGAGGTCAGCCGATAAAACGCGCCACTGGGGAGCTTTCCAATTCGTCAGTATGAAAAGACGGTCACCGGCGAATGTGGGATAAAAGAGCGACTTCTCGTCATTGACCGCGGCCACCACCGGGCCGGTCTCTTTCATGTTCTGAATATAAATTTCGGTTTTTTCCGATCCGGAACCATAGATGATCAAATACACAAGATAGGCGCCGTCCTCCGACAATTGGAGCGCAAGAATTTTGTCCTTGCCCAGGCTGTTCCCATAGATAAGTTTGTCGTTCGCAGCATCGCCGCCCATCAGATGGTAGAAAGCGCGTGGCCCATCGGGAGTAACTCGCACATAGTAAACGCCCTTGTTGCCGGGAGTGGGTTCGAAGCCGAAATATTGCCCCTTTGGAAAGGCATCCGGGAGAATTGTTTTTGTTTCAACGTCCAGCACCCTGGGAGTGATTTCGTCTTGGCCGCCGTCGCGGCGGCCATAGAAGACGAATTTGCCGTCCCGGCTGACGTTCTCCAGAGCAACGCTGGCGGAATGATCGGGGCTCCACGGAAGCGGATCGATCAAAACTTCATCGGGAGCGTTCAAGGCGCGGCGAAAATAGAGCTGCATCAGATCCTGTCCCGCAGGGCGTTTACGGAAAAAATAGCGGCCGCCGCGCTCGACAGGCGCTTCAAAGGAATCCGTGTGAAGGAGCTCACCGAGACGCTTGGTGAGTTGAGCGCGGCCTGGGAGATTCGAAAGCGCTGCTTCGGTGCACTTTTGTTCGGCGTCGATCCATACGCGCGTCTCGGGACTGTTTTGATCTTCCAGCCAGCGATAGGGGTCAGCCACAACGGTACTGCCGTAAGTGTCCTTTGCCGAATCGATTCTCGACGCCGGCGGACATTTTGTCGTCGGCGCAGGTTCTTGAGCGCACGAGGGCGGTGCAATGTGCGGGCTCACGGCAAGAAGCAGCGCTGCCCGCAGCACCGTTCTCCATGGTCCGATTGATACTCGGCGCGTGCGAAAAGCAGTAATCAAGCGGGTTTGCACGGTTCCTCCTGCGCCAATCTGATGACGGATAATATCACTGAATCTGCGGAGGAACCGAAGCTCTTCAATAGTAGAATCGCCCAGAGCGAACTTAAGAGAACAACATGGCGATCTTCAGGTGAGAATGACGGCGCGTGGCACGCAATCCGCGGATGCGCTTGCTTTCCTGCGGCAGTCCAAGCTGCGCATGCTGATTCTGTCCGCTGTGCTCGTTATCCCGTGTGTGTGGCACCTGCGCGTCGAGGCAGGGGATCTGGCGAGCCACATTTACAACGCGTGGCTCGCACAATTGATTGAAAAGGGGCAGGCGCCGGGGCTGTACATCGCCAAGCAGTGGAGCAATGTCTTGTTTGATGTGCTGTTGCTGCGGACGGCGAATCTTGTGGGCATTGCGGCTGCTGAGAAAATCATCGTTTCGATTTGCGTCCTGGTTTTTTTCTGGGGAGTTCTCGCGTTTATTCAAAAGGTCACGGAACGGCCGCCGTGGTTTCTGGCGCCCTGCATCGCCATGCTGGCGTATGGCTATTCCTTCAGCATGGGCTTCATGAACTATTATCTGTCGCTGGGCCTGGCTTGCTTTGGACTGGCGATCTTGTGGCGAGGGCCGGGAATCGATTGGATTGCCGGAGGGCTAATCGCGGCGCTGGTATGGCTGGCGCATCCGATCGGGTTTCTGTGGCTTCTCGGGACGCTCGCTTATGTGAAGGTTCGAGCGAAGTTGCCGGGCTGGTGGAAGCTCGCCTTGCCGTTGTTGGCCGTGAGCGTGTTTGCGGCGGTCCGCTGGTACGCGGCGCGTCGGCCAACTCTGATGGCGGATTGGGATCGCGGGCCGTTTTATTTTTACAATGGCGCGGATCAGCTGGGGCTTTATGGAAAGCGCTATTTCTTTCTCGCGGCGGCCGCGTTTTTGTTCGGAGTCGTTTGCGTGGCGGTGGATCTCTACGGGCGGCAGCGCGAGGGCTCTTCCTGGAAGGCATTCGAATTGCCGCTCGAGTTGTACCTGGTGACGTTTTGCGCGACGGCGCTGCTCCCCGAAAATCTTCGGCCTTCCATTTACGGCGGCTGGATTGGCCTGCTCGGTTCAAGACTTACGAGCATTACGGCGATTCTCGGTCTTTGGCTTCTCGGGTGCCTGAAGCCACGAAGATGGCATCTCGCTGGCTTCGGTGTCTGCGCCGTGGTTTTCTTTGCGTTTCTTTATCAGGACACCGGCTGGCTGAACCGGCTGGAAGCTAATGCGGAAAAGTTGGTGAGCGATCTGCCCCCGGGGACACGCGTCATCGCTACCATTTGGGCCCCGCCAGGGTCACGGATCAATTTTATCGGCCATGCAGTCGAGCGGGCTTGCATAGGACACTGCTTCAATTATGCAAATTACGAGCCGGCGTCCGGGGAATTCCGCGTGCGGGTTCGAAAGGGTAGTCCGGTAGCGACCTTTTCTTCGGATGATGCGCAAGACATGGCTTGGGGGGAATATGAAGTTGACGAAACGGATATTCCCATGAAGCAGGTCTACCAGTGCGATGCAAGCGACCTGGCGAAACTGTGCATCCGCGAGCTGAAAGCGGGCGAGGCAAACGGACGGATTGGATACAAGCCCGCGAGCGCACGGTGGTTCAGCTTCGAATGGCGGGTCTTGGCTTGTGGGAGAGCGTGGGATAGCATGGCGAGCAGTGAGAGCACGCTTCGAGAAGCTGATTGGGAATCCCGTATTTCTGCTGGGCGTCGTGGCCTTCCTGACGGCCCTGCTATTGCAGTCTGGCGAACTCGGTTCGATTGATACCACGCGGCGACTGCAAACCACGCATTCTTTCTGGACTTCGGAGCCGCCGGTCGTGCCGGAAGATTACCCGGAGTTCGGAGTCGTAGGACGCAACGGGAAGATTTACGCGTGGTATGGAATGGGGCAGAGCTTGCTGATGCTGCCCGCGGACATCATCGGCACATATTTGCAGCGCTTGCCGGTGTTCGCCAACTTTGCGGACCACGATCCGGACATCCGCGCGATTGTCGTGAGCTATAGCACCAGCATCCTGGTGTGCGTGCTCACGGTGCTGGTTTGCTTCCGCTTTCTGCTGCTCCTCGATTTCACCCCAAATCAAGGCGTTGCAGGGGCGCTCACGCTGCTCTTCGGCACGACCTTTCTCCATTACACCCAGAACATGATGGAGAACGACCTACTCTTGCTTCTGACGTTGACCGGCCTGTGCTTTCAGTACGAGTGGCCGCATACCGTAGTCCCTTTGTAGTAATTTTGCAAGCGTTCTTATTCGCCTCCTGCGGGAGCAGCCGGTTCTCGCTGCCCCACTCCCCCTTCGGGGACCGCCATTTGCCGGTAAATCCTCTCTCTTGGCCGAATCTCTGATGCACCCCCCTGGAGGCGCCTCTATTCTCGCCATGTCGCAAGGAAATCGCCTTTCAGGAGGACAATATGGCAGCCCGGCAAACATCCTCTCGGATCCTGAAATCCATAACGGGGGCGGGCATCTTCGCGCTCGGTCTCCTCCTTCTCTTTGTCAATCTGAACGCGGTCCTAGCCCAGATCAGCCACGCGGTCGGTGCTCCCACGGAAGCACCGCAAATCCTCCCAGTGCTGGGCCTCCTGAGTTTGCATGCCATGCAAGCCTACACCTTCGACTACGCCGGGTTTTTCCCGACTCTCCTGCGGATCTTGGTATCATTCTGGCCGCTGCTCCCGATCTTCATCGGCGCGGTGCTATTGCGCAGTTCGGTTGTCGAGGGCATCGCGCGGCAACGGATCGGCGCTGATCTGGAAATCCACGGCGGCCCTGACCGGAGAACGGCGTGAGCGACGAAAACAAATTCGACCCGCAAAAGCTCGCTGAAGAGCTTCGCGACCGGATCCACGGCAAGATCCGCGACCGCATCACCGGGCGGCGCCCCCCCATGGTCGTCGGCATCGGTCTCGGAAACCGCCCCTATGGCGGAGGTCTCGCCTGGGGCGTGATCCTGACTTTATTCGGCGTCGCCATGCTTCTCGATCACCTCGGAATAATCTCCTTCGACCGCCTCTGGCGCTTTTGGCCCCTCGTGCTGATCTTTGCCGGGGTCGTCAATTTCAGATCTCCCGAGCGCCGCTTCTGGGGCATCATCCTGCTCTTTGCGGGCGTCATTCTGCAATTCAATCAGTTGGGACTTTCGCACTTCGGATGGGGCGATTTCTGGCCGTTCCTTCTGATCGCCGCCGGCCTGCTGTTGATGTGGAACGCCTTGGACGCCAGAAAGAGGCGCGCCGAAGTTTCGCCCGCAGGCAGCGATCCGCGCACCACTCTCAACGAAGCCGTCGTCTTCGGAGGTCTCGAGCGCCGCATGACCAGCCAGGATTTCCAAGGCGGGGATGTCACCGCCATTTTTGGCGGCGTCGAACTGGATCTCACCGAAGCCAACATGCAGGCGAACGAGGCCATCTTGGCGATCACCGCCATCTTCGGCGGCGTGGAAGTTCGCGTGCCCTCCTCCTGGCAGGTTGCCTTTCGCGGAGCGCCCATTTTCGGTGGAATCGAAGATAAGACGCGCACCGCCCGCGTCGATGATCCCGCGAATCCCAACCCCAAAACGCTGGTGATCACCGGCGCCGTCATCTTTGGTGGTTTGGAAATCAAGAACTGAGCCCGCCCGATGCACCCGCTCCTCACTCGCAACCGCCTGGGACTTTACCTGCTCGCTTGGGTCCCGCTCACTGCCACTTCGATCTACGTCCTAGTCACCCGCGGGACGCTCAGTTGGCTGCAAGCAACTGTCCTCGCCATGGCGGTGTTTCTGTTCTACGCTCTCCTCTGTCTCTCGGCCTGGTACCCCTGCCGCGCCACTCCCCTGGGTAAAGTCAGTTTCATCCGCTTGCTGTTGACGCATTTGATCGCTGCGGGATTCATGAGTTTCGTTTGGACTCAGGCTGGCGCGGCGCTCGCCTACGCCGTTCTCAGCCCCGAAAAATTCGCTGCCATCAAGCACCAATTCGAGCCGCAGGTTAACGCCATCTTCACCGTCGGCGTCCTTCTCTACCTGCTTTCAGTCGCTTTCCACTATGTGCTGATCGCCATGGAAGACTCCCGCCGCGCGGAAGCGCAGGCGATCGAAGCGCGCGTCCTTGCTCGCGACGCCGAGCTAAAGGCCTTGAAAGCCCAGGTGAATCCGCACTTTTTGTTCAACAGCCTTAATTCCATCAGCGCCTTGACCAGTATCGACCCGGCGCGGGCGCGTCATATGTGTGTCTTGCTTGGTGATTTCTTACGGTTAACTCTCGGCTTGGGCGAAAAAAATCTAGTGCGCTTTTCTGACGAGCTGGAGCTGCTTCAAAAATATCTGGCGATTGAGCAAGTTCGTTTCGGTGATCGATTGAAGATGCACGAGGAGATTCAAGAGGATTCCAAAGTCTGCCTGCTGCCGCCATTGTTGCTGCAGCCGCTCGTCGAAAACGCCGTCAAACATGGCATCGCCGCTCTCCCCGAAGGCGGCGACGTGCGCCTCGCCGTGCAACGACAGAACGGGCGTTTGTCCATCCTCGTCGAAAATTCATGGGACCCGGAAGCTCCCCCGCGTCGCTCCGGAGGCATGGGACTGAAAAACGTCCAACAACGTCTCGAGGCCCGCTACGGAAAAGATGCCAGCCTTCGCGTAAATACTGAAGGCGAACTTTTTCAAGTCAGTTTGGATCTTCCGGCGGAAAGCGAGGAAAAAACGTGAGCCCTGGCCAGGACAAACGATGGAAGGCCCTCATCGTCGATGACGAAGAGCTAGCGCGCCACGTCATCCGCGAGTATCTGCAATCTCATCCGGAGATCGAAGTCGCCGCCGAATGCGCCAACGGCATGGAGGCCGTCAAGGCCGTCGCGGAGCACAAGCCCAATCTCATTTTCCTCGACGTGCAAATGCCCAAACTCACCGGGTTCGATGTACTGGAACTGATCGGCACCGACATGCCCGTCATCTTTGTGACCGCCTACGACCAGTATGCGATGCGCGCCTTTGACGTCCACGCCGTCGACTATCTACTAAAACCCATCGGGAAAGGGCGCTTCGATGCAGCCGTCGAACGCGCGAAAAACCGCCTCGGTGAAAAAATGCCCGCCGCGCACGAACTCGCCGCCGCCGCGCGGCCACCGCAACAGTTTCTGGAGCGCCTGGTGGTGAAAGACGGCACCAAGGTCACGCTGATTCCGGTAGGAAAACTCGATTACGCCGAAGCCCAGGACGACTACGTGGCGCTAGCCACTCAGGGCAAAAAGCATCTCAAGCAGCAAACCATCGCCGGCCTCGAAGCAGGCCTCGATCCGGGCAGCTTCGTGCGCATCCACCGCTCCTACATCGTGAACCTGGAACGCGTCGCGCGCATCGAGCCCTACGGCAAAGACAGCCGCCTCGCCATTCTAGCTGACGGCACGCGCTTGCCCGTCAGCCGCGCCGGCTACGCCCGCCTCAAAGCCCTCCTTGACGGACGCAAATAATCAGCCTTCGCCTCCGATCCATCGATGCAGAAATGCGCTAATGGTTCTTACTAAGGACGGAAATTACCGGCAGGCTGAAAACCAAACACGCAGAACTAAGAACCTACAACTCGCCTCTTATGCGCTGAGACGCCGTACCCAGATGCGGCTCGTGGCAGGTTTGCCGAGGTGCATGGTCTTTCCATTGGAGCGCAGCGTCATCGTTTCGTCGTACTCGCGCTTCAGCACCTCGACGGTTGTTGCTGGCCGCAAGCGCAGCCCTTCCAGAAATTCCAGAAACTGCGCATCCTTTTCGTATACGCAAAGAATCTCGCCCGCTTCCTTGGCCCGCAAATCGGCGAGCAACACCGCGCCTTGTTTCCGCAACTGCGCGATGCCTCCGCGCATCGGCACGCCGTGCGGGCAACTCTTCTTGTCGCCAAAACGCTTGAGCAGCAGCGCTTCCACTTCCGGAGAAATAGCGTGTTCCAATCGCTCCGCTTCGTCGTGCGCCTTCGCCCACGAAAGCCCAATCACTTCCGTCAACAGCATCTCCGCGAGCTGATGCCTCAGCGCGAGATGTTCCGCACGCTTGCGACCCTTTTGCGTCAGGTCGATCCGCCCGCTGCGCTCCACGCGAACGTGCCCATCGCGCGTCATGCGCTTCAGCGCCGCCGTCACCGCCGGAGGCGTCACATTCAATTCCTCCGCCAGCCGCGCGCTGATGGGCACGTGATCCTCTTCCAGCATCTCCCAGATGGCCTTCAGGTAATCTTCCTGCGATACGCTCGTTTTTTCCCGTCGCAACGCCGCTCCTATTGTGCTCTTGTTCTGTGTTCGCGCTTTTCTCTCAGCCCCAGCGCCAATTGATTCACGCGTCGCTTGATGCCCTCGAACACCCGCTGATACGTCTCCGGCGAAGCGCCGTAAGGATCCTGCACGATCCAATCCTCGACTTTGTCCTGCTCCCAATAAGATTCATCCCTTTGCCTGCCGGTCATGTTAATGATGATGTCCGCGGCATCGGCGGCTTCGCGCGTGAGAACATCGGAAGTCAACCCGTCGGCGGAGTAGCCGTTCAGCAGCAGGGTTTGCTTGGTTTGTTCGGCGATCGATCCCATCGGACTCAAACCCGCGCTAGCCGCCTCGATCACGTCCGCGGCGTCATAGCGCGCAATAGCTTCCGCCATGGGGCTGCGGCACGCGTTCCCCACGCACACAAAGAGAACTCTCGTCCGCCGGGATTGCCGCGCCTCAGTATCTGCCTTCTTTTCTTTTTCCACGATTAGGACTTCGCGCTGCCCGCCGCTTGCTTCGTTCCCGCAGCGACAAGCCCAAGGAAATGTTCGTGCACGGTGGTGTCGTCTGTCAATTCCGGATGGAACGTCGCAGCCAAAATATTGTCCCGCTGCACCAGCGCAGGCTTCCCGGCGTATTCCGCCAGAATGGCCACGTCCGGCCCCGCCCGCTCAATGATGGGGCCGCGAATAAAAACCATCTCCAGCGGCTCCGTCTTCAATTTGGTCGGGCCGCTGACCACATCGCTGGCAATTTGCCGCCCATATCCATTTCGCAGCACCGTCATGTCCAATAGCTTCAAGGAATCTTGCCGCGGATTCTCTACTTCCGTGGCGAGCAGTATAGCTCCGGCGCATGTCCCGAAAATCGCACCGCCTTCTTTCGCGAATCGCTCGATGGCCTCCGCCAATCCCTCTTCCCGCAAAAACTGCAACTGCGTCGTACTCTCGCCACCTGGCAAGATCAACCCGTCGCAGCCCTCAAGCCGCGCGGGAGTCCGCACCTCCATCGACTCCACCCCCAGCCGCGCCAGCATCGCCGCGTGGGCCTCAAAGTCACCCTGCACCGCCAGAATCCCAATCTTCAATTCACTGGCTCCCATTCTCATCCCTGAATCACGGTTTCTCTCAAAAACGAAATCCAACCCTGTCGAACTTTTTTTACGCCACCGTGTTCGACTGAAAACGGATTATTGGCAACGGAGAACTCTTCTTCACCATCCCCGCGTCGACAGCATGTCCTTCTCTTCCATCTGACGCACGTCCAATCCCCGCATGGCTTCGCCCAGCTCTTCGTGAGCTTCGAGCACGATCTTCGCATCCTCGAAATGCGTCGCCGCCTTCACCACTGCCTTCGCCCGCACCTCCGGATCGCTAGACTTGAAAATTCCCGACCCCACGAACACCGCCTCCGCGCCAAGCCGGCGCACCAGCGCCGCGTCCGCCGGAGTCGCGATCCCGCCCGCCGAAAAATTCGGCACCGGCAGCTTGCCGGTCTTCGCAATCTGCCGAACCAATTCCAGCGGCGCGCCCAGCTCTTTCGCTTCGCGCATCAACTCGTCGTCGCGCATGGTCGTCAGCTTCTTCATCTGGCTCACGATTGCCCGCATGTGCCGCACCGCTTCCACCACGTTCCCGGAACCCGCTTCGCCCTTCGTTCGAATCATCGCCGCGCCTTCCCCGATCCGCCGCAGCGCTTCACCCAGGTTCCGCGCTCCGCAAACAAACGGGACCCGGTAATCGTGCTTCCAAATGTGATTCTCTTCGTCGGCAGGCGTCAGCACTTCGCTCTCATCAATAAAATCCACTTCCAGCGCTTGCAGCACATCCGCTTCCGCGAAGTGCCCGATGCGCACCTTGGCCATCACCGGAATCGTCACCGTAGCCATAATCTCTCGAATCACTTTGATCGACGCCATGCGCGCCACACCGCCCTCTTTGCGAATATCGGAAGGCACGCGCTCCAGCGCCATCACCGCGCACGCGCCAGCCTTCTCTGCGATCTTCGCTTGCTCCGCGTTCGTGACGTCCATGATCACGCCGCCTTTGAGCATCTCCGCCAGGCCAACTTTTACGCGCCACTCATTCGAGCCTTTGCTTCCGTTGCCGCTGCCATTCACCTTTTTCACGTCCATGTCGCTTCTCCTCTCGCTCCTGAAATTCTTGGCGGTCTCTCTCCGTCAAAACCTTCTTACTTCGGGGCGATAATCACAAACCGCGCTTTGCCCCTCGCCAGAACCGCGCCAGCGGTATCACGAATCTCTCCGCTCATAAAAATGTTTCTTCCCTTGATCTCCGTCTCGTATCCCGCCACTTCAATTTCTTTCATCACATCGACCGGCTTCAAATACTCGACCATCAATTCCGCCGTCACAGCTCGCACTTCCCGGAACCGGCAGACCTTACCCATCGCTTCATCCAGCAGCACCGCGATGATTCCACCATGCCCAAATCCTCCGCCGCCCTGGTACCTCTCGCCCAGCACAAACTTCCCAACAATTCGCCGGT
>Ga0207141_10075_pt1 | contig 33440 bp, 38 predicted proteins | sample Alteio_BWMinHeat_5_FD_153553 | JGI IMG/M metagenome (GOLD analysis project Ga0207141, IMG submission 153553) | Enriched cells from forest soil in Barre Woods Harvard Forest LTER site, Petersham, Massachusetts, United States -... | ecosystem: Environmental > Terrestrial > Soil > Temperate forest >... | reverse complement strand
GCTGGAGTGGCCTCACCAAGTCCCGAGTTTGGACGGCGCAATCACTTCGTAGTCGACGTGGAAGCCGCGGAAATCGGAGGTCCGACGGTTTGCAGGAACCGCATTGGACGCAATCATCCTGACGACAATGACGTCATTGCCGGATGGCGTCGGTTGCCTGGCGACCACAACGCTGCCAAGCGGCGCACCAAGATGGCGAAGAAGCTCTTCTCGCACCTGAACGCTCGCCTTATGCGCGCCCTGCGGCATCGATTTGGCTCCAGAGAATTTCAGCATAATCTCAATTTAAGAACCCTAGCACACATTCGTAAATGGTTTTGAGAGCCGCCAACTCAACCGTGGGCGCTGACAAGCGACATCTTCAGAGCATCGAGTGCTGGCTTCAAAGGGATAATGTAGGTCTCTTGATCTCCCCGTCCACCAATCACCAGCCCAACGGCTGCTTCTGGGGCATTGGATCCTTCCTCCCGGCGCACCACGAGCGCACCCGAATCGCCTTCTATGGAGAAGGTGCCGCCACTGCCACGAACGATGAAGACAGGATCGAAGAAGACGCTACCACGGAACACGATGTTCTCTTCCGCGGAGTGATAGATCGTCGCGTTGTAGTCCATTCTGAGGGGACCAACCAGCTGGCTCTCGATGATCCCCTTCGTGTGGTGCGTCGAGCGTCCGACCTTTTCGACGGGCGCGTCTTCCTCCGGGTCCTCGATCACCGTCGGCGTATCGTAGGCATGTCCTTGCCAAGACGTCAGTTGATCTGGATGCAGAATTTTGAAAACGGCAGTGTCCGAGTTGTTCTTGTAAGCGCGGATCGCGCTCGGATCGCCCTGGAGAAAGGGCAACGATCGATGGTGGTGGCCAATCGTTCTTGGATCAGGTGCGCCAGGGCCGACATCCATGATACCGGGCGCCACGATCGGCGCCAGCAGACGGGCGTTGGAACAGCCGCCGGTTACGTGATTACAAGAGAGACCATAGAGGTCGCCCGCGGCATCCTTGAGCAATGCGCCAATGGTACCTGCGGTTCGATCGTTGGCGATGCTGATCGATGACCCGCAGGTCAGGCGGTCATTGCGAAACATCGCCGCGAACGTGGCAGCCTTTGAGGGCGTCGAAACACTGAAGGGTTGTGCCACACGGAACTCGAGAGGAAATTCGAGCGCATTCTCCGAGAGCTGTGCTTCCTCGGCCTTCGTCAATCTTCGGCGGGTGTAAACAAAGATTCGCGGCGGCCGGCGCTCTGAATTCGCAAAACCAACTGCAGTGATAGCTTTGCTGGCGAATGTTTGAGCGGCGCTGGCTGAGAACATGGCATTGCCTTGCAGCGCGTCAGCAGGCACGAATGGTGCGCTGGCGCGGCCCTGGCTGAAGACCCCCGCTTGTTCTGCCCAGGTGCGTAGGCGCTGCGCCTCGGCGCTGACCTTGGAATCCGCTACCATCGGTGTCTTATCCTGTGTGATCGAGGTCTTCTGCCGAGACAGGCTCTGTCGGCGGCGCGGGTGGGGTTGGCGGGACCGGCAAGCCGAGGCCCTGCAAGAGATCAGCGCGCAGTGCTTTCGCGTTGGGCGATCCGTCGTCAAGATCAAGGGCGTTGGTCATGGCGTGGAAGCCGAGCGCCCTGTACGCCTCGAATTGTTCTTCACTGAAGAACTGGTCGCTGGTTGGCTCGTGCGGGAATTTCGGGTTTCGACGCTCATAGTCGAGGATATAGCTGCTTTCATTCCCTGTGACGGTCGATTTAACGTAGAGGATTGTACCCTCGTCGTTGTCAAGGCCAGCGGTCGGCGGATACAAGATCTTGCCGATCGCCGCGTGCGCGTAAGCCGGCGCGCTCGCTGCCGTGATCGGATCTTTGATGTTGTCGGCCTTCCGTTTGAGCGCAGCAGCTCTCAAAGGCTCAATCGGAATATCGATGCGCACGCCAAGATCGATCCGCGCAAACCGCTCCGCATCGACCAACGCAGGAAACTCCATCGCAGGATCAGCTTCAGCATCCGAGACGATGATGTAGCGGCATCGACGCTTCAGCAGCTCGTGCAGACCGAGGTTGTCTATATGGCCACCGTCGGTCACATAGACCTTTTTCATGTCTTCGTTCAGCAAGCCAAAAGACTCAGCGAAGACATAAGAGAGCGTCCAGTCGCCGCGGCTTGCGAGCTCCCGTGCTTCCTCAGAATGGGCATACAGCGGGTTGCGCATCCAAAAGCCGAGCCGGAGATTGAGGAGGGCAAGCGTAGGAGCAAGGACTGCCACTCCAACCCGTCCCATTGCCGTCGACACAGCAGCGCCGGAGATCGCGATGGCCGTCGCCAAATCGAGATGGGGTTCGGCTTTTTCGAACTCCTCCGCCTCGACATACCCCGTCGCGTCGCTGCCGATGTGATGCGGTGTGAAAATAAAATAGTCGGCGTTTCGCGCGCGTTTGTTTTTCTTCGAGCCGCTGCCGAGATTGATCGTCGCGTTGACGATCGGATACGGCTTCACCGCCTTCAGGTCCGAAAGCTTCAAGGGGCTGGACGAGAACCCTTTCTCAATGGCGAATGCTTCCTGGAGACGATCGCGGTACAGCCGATGCAGCGAGTTGCCATTCTCTGAGAAGAAAAACGCGATCAAGGCCAACCACGTCGCGATGGCGGCGTACTTCCAACCAGCAAGGTCAGCGTGAAGCATAGTCTCGATGACCGGAATGAGCCAGCGGCCAAAGACGAACTGCCAGATCAGGAAGACGCCGATGAGCCATACCGCGGTGAGATAGAAACGTCCCGTTCGAAACGCGGACGTCTTCCACCAAGTCGGGCTGCAGACTGAATTGGGAATCGCGCCAAAATTTGCCTCGATAGTGACGAGCGCGACGACAAGAAATACCGGCAAGAGAGCGACCGATACGGCGTCGAAACTCCACTTGGCAATGAGAAAGTCTGGCGCGCGAACAAGCTTTCCATGATCGGCAAGACCAAGAAGCACGATCCACAAAAACACGCCATAGATCAGGGCCGGCAAGATCGCCGCTGAGATGTAGAGGATCGATCGCGCAGTCAGTGCTTTGAAGAAAGATGCCCACGATGCGTTCTTCTGGGCATCTTGAAGGGCGTTGAGAAAGAACCGGAAGGTGATCCCGACGACGCCTGTGCCGGCGGCCATGGCGAGAAAGATCACCTCAATATGCTGCTCGGCTTTCTTGATGTCGTGTTCGGTACCAAACCATCGCAAGACGGCCTGGACGATTGGTCTTTGGACTTCCAGAAAGAAAATCACACAGATGGCAATGATCGCGGCGCCGGTTGCGCGCGCCGGCCATGATCCAGGATCCGATTGGAGCTCCGGCGAAGCCCTTGCCGCAACCCCAACGAAGCTTCGGTAGATCGCAAACAGGACGAGCCAGATAGCGAACAATAGCAGCAGGATTTCTGTGGCGAGAAACCGTCTCCCAAACGAGCTTTCGACGAAATCGCCTACATTCTTGGCAAACAGCGACCGCAGACCCTCCAGGGCGACCGAGTCGTGGAGGTTGCTTTGGTCCGGGCAGAGGAGGAGCAGGATCGCGGCCGCCAGATACACGATCGTCGCAACATTCACGACGTTGACAATCAGGCCGCGCAGCAAGATGCCAAGCGAGACGACGAGATCGAACTTGCCGTTCGGCATGAGGTAGCGGCTATGGTCGCGGATGGCGCGGACGGCGTCGTTATCGGCGATGTCTTTAGCTTCCATGTCGTCCGGATTGCTGTTTGTCGAAAATGGGAAAACGCCGGGCTTCCGGTAGAGCGCAGCCGTCAGCGCACCCCCCCGTATAGCCTCCGCCAGAAACCGTCGAAAGGTAATGGATCTTGTGAAAGGCACGCTTGGCCGCAAGCGCCTGCACCACGCCGAGCGCCACCGCTGCGGAGCGAATGCCCCCGCCGGAGAGTGCCAACCCGATGGCTTCAGTTTTCGGCTGCGCCCCGGCTGCTTGGGGGCCGGCGACGGTTGTCTTGAGCGTGCTCGTTTCTCGCCGAAAGATCTCGCCAAAAGTCTTACGCTTGGCGACGTCTTGAAGCGTAGCCGTCTTGGCATCTGTATCCGTGGTCACTGAAGCCCCGCTTCATATCAAGCCAGAAAAAACCTTGCGATTATTGGCGACTTTTAGCGCTCTTCGTTGTTTGCGATCCTGCTATTGAGCAGGAAATCTTCGCTACTCGCAATGCGAAGTGCTGGGATATCCCGTCGGAGTTCCAAGAAATTTGATTTCATACCCACCTCTAGGCGAGCTTGCTCACTCCAACTCTCGCGGGACCAGATCTTCGTCCGAAGCGACGGTTGGCATCAAACTCTCGTAAGACGGTAGCCGGCGGAATGTCTGAGGCTAGCGACATCTCATCCAAAACCTCGACGTTTTCGCGGAGTCGAGCGTCGATCTTTGTGCTAGCGTATCCTCGCGCACCGATCCGGTGCACATAGAGGCAATCCGAGATGCCGCACGGACTTCCAACGGTCACATTGGCATCTGACGCGGATCTGGAAATAAATGCTGTTCTGTCGACCTGTAGCGCGCCACCAAAAGGTGAGGTCGACTGCGTCGCCGAAATTCTTGTCAACGGGATTCCCGCCATCGCGAACGCTTGGGCACCGACGCTTGCGTCAGTCGGATGCAGCCTGACACTACACAGCGTTTTCTGTCATGGTTCGCCGATGGTGGATCACCCACCTGGAAACACATCAAACCGGTGCGAGCTAGCTGACTTGTTGGTTGTGATGGATTTTGTGACGATAAGCGGCACGGTGCGCACGGCGAACCTCATCCAAGCGAAAATGGACAAGAGCGGGCATGTCGCCATCTCGAGCGGTACCCCGATGCGCCAACTGAAGCTGTACCAAGGTTGGCCGACTTTTGAGTTCACATCGAAGGCCTATGACTCACGAACCCGAGATTATAGAACTGGTATCGCGTCACCATCAAACACAGAGGACGCGGGACGATACGGTGCGATCGTCCTCACCGTTGGCAGCGAGGTATGGCGGCAAATTGATCCGACGTCACCGACACCATTCACAACAAGTAAGGGCATGACGTTCGGTGACTTCTTGGCTGGTTTGGCCGATGCCCAAATTCACTACGGAGCAGAAGCCGGGCATTGTGTCGGCCCGCCTCCGATGACCTTTGACGACTGGTCCTTTACGGTCGGTGAGCTTCTCGATATTACCTACCGGCGGACCCACCGAGCCCTTGTGCGGGCTGGTGGCTCCGGCACGCGCGGGGTCACACTTCCGCTTACGGTGCCAATTCTGCGAGCTAGACTTGGAAATGCTGCGTACTCGGTTTCGGTTATCGGCCCCGGCGGTGAGGGCCCGCCAATCGGAGAAGGGGGGCGTCCCCAAAGCCCGGCCGGCATCAGTGTCATCCACGGCATAATCGAACAGGTTCCGGGCCCCGATCGGAGGCTGTAGGGCCGATCGCTGAAGTGGGTACCCCGAGCTACGTGTGAATCAGCGCAGCATCCGCATGCTTAAGCTAGAAAAGCGTTTCGACCCGCATCCGTTTTGCTCAAGATATGCGGCGTGCCCAGATCCACAATTTCTTCCGCAATGCGATCGGAAAACCTGGACGTATACGACAAACCGGTAGCCGTGCTTTGAAAGAAGGCGACTGCTGGTGTCGATAACAATATTTTTCGGCATCCACCGCCTTTCGAGCCATTTGAAAGTGCATCCGGGTTCCCGCTGCTATAAATTGTTAAGGCACGTCATCGCAGATGGAGCATCATGATTGTACGCTAGGACTCTTTCCCTCTACGAGTTCAAATGCTTCCATAAAGCGAAGCTGCATCTCCAGTATCCTGGGCGCAAAGGATCTGGCGCGTCTGAAATTTCGAACATCAACCTGATCCTCGGCGACAACGGCGGAGGCAAGTCGTCGGTATTGCGCGGCTTGGCGATTGCCATTTTGGCACCAGCCTTATCGCGGTCCGGCTTCGTTCCCTATCGCCTCGTGCGCCGACAGGCGCCAGGTACACCTGAGGTTGGCCACTGCTTACTCAAAGTTAGGGCGGTGGCGGATCCTTACGAAACTCAGGGAGGTTTGACGTCGCGGTTTGAGCTACTGGCTCGCCTGGAGCCTTCGCTTCGCGGCGAATTAGATCGTCTATACCTAGACTACACACCAGAGTCGCCGATCGAACCCCTTCTGGACGACGATTCTTCGCCAGCCTTCTTCGTTGTCGGCTATGGCGCGACACGTAGAGTGGAAACGAGCGACTTTTCAGAGAGTACCGCGCGCCGTTCGCGAGGCCTTCGGTACCAGCGCATCGCTGGCCTGTTCGAAGACCATGTAGGGCTACGTCCTCTCAACACCTGGTTGACCCGTCTACATCGCAAAGAAAACCGATTTGAGGAGGCAGTTGCGCTCCTCAATGCGGTGCTTCCTAGTAACGTACGTTTCAGTGGCAAGTTTTTGGAAGGGGAGGATCAGTACAGCTTCGATTTTGACGGCGTACCTACGCCGTTCACAGCGCTCTCTGATGGATATAAAGCGTTTATAGGTTGGGCGGGCGATCTGATAGGTCACCTTGCAGATGTTGCCCCTCTGGGTAAACGTTTGAATGAGATCACCGGCGTTGTCCTCGTTGACGAGATTGATCTTCATCTCCACCCCGCATGGCAGCGCCAGGTGGCGCCACAGCTCTCGACCACCTTTCCATGCTTACAGTTTGTTTTCAGTTCTCACAGCCCCCTGGTAGCAAGCAGCGTTCGACGCGAAAACATCTTCGTCACCGATCGCGCAGAGAACGGAACGGCTACTATCAACCAGATAGACGAATATGTTTACGGCCAGAGCGTCGAACACGTACTTTTATCGTCCTATTTTGGCCTGACTACCACACGACCGCCGTCCTTTCAGCAAGAGGCCGAAGGCCTTTTTAAGCGTGTGGCCGAAGGTGACGCCCAGGCGGCCTTAGAGTTTTTGAACCGCCTAACCGCATCGAACCAATCCCGCTGACAACAGGATTTGGCCGATGATACGCTACCCATATGACGACGACGCTGTCGAGAAAGCCACCGCTGAACTCGATAAGAAGTGGCGTCAGAAGGCAACGATGCGTACCTCTCGCTTCGCAAGGCTGGGCCGCTACGAGGAATCGACCGCCATTTGGAGCAAGGTCAAGCCGATTTTTATGAAATTACAGCACAATAAGTGTGTGTTCTGTGAGCAGGCGCTTGAGGGGGGTCTTTACGGGCCTGTAACTTGGGATCTGGAGCATTTCAGACCCAAGTCTAATGTTGCTGCTTGGCCGGATCCCGACAAGCATCCGGAAATAACATACCATGAACATCTCGGGTTGGGATCGGATGTAGGCTATTATTGGCTCGCCTATGAACTTCGTAACTATGCAGCCTCATGTAAGATCTGTAATTCAATTTTTAAGTTGAACTTCTTCCCGATAGGGGCGGACCGTGCGGCACCGGAATGCGCTGTAGAGGAACTGAGAACGGAAGAGGCTTTCCTCTGTTATCCGCTTGGTGAGATCGATGACGACCCCGAAGAAATTGTTACTTTCATGCTGACGACGGCGGTACCGAAGCACAAGTCTGGGCGCCAAGCATTACGCGGCCGTATCATCATAGACTTCTTTGGACTTAATAAGCGCGACCACCTACATCGTGAGCGAGCCCGCATAATCGGGGCTGCTGGGGCATTGCTACAAGAACGAGACCTAGGCGTAGCAAACGCAAAGACATTAGCGGCATTGGAACGGCTTCAGGAGCCTCACATTCCCCATGCAGCCTGCATGCGTAGTTTCTTAAGGCTTTGGGAAAAAGATCCCTTGACCGCGCGACGCGGCTACGAAGTATGCCGCCTTTATGCGTTCGATTCCACCACTGCACCGCCCAGACTCTAGCGAAATTCGCTAGTCGCGAAGTGGCCGGCTTGCGTCGGACCGAGCATCATAAGACTCACTCAACTCCACCCCTTTGGTGGAGGCGTCATTTTGGACCGATCGAATGCAAGATCTCGTTTTAGCAACTCCCCCAGTGTTTTGTCGAAGAGTGAATGCCAGTTTTCACAAACGTCACAGAGACTGAGGGGCCCCCAGCCTTGCGACGCCCCTGACGGCTCGGCAGCACCGTTCTCGGGAAGAATTTTTTTGCCGAGCAAAATCGGAAGTTCGATGCCCGTTTCTGCGTCAAATACAAATTCGGCCATCATATCGTTATGGTGGGTGATTACGTCTCTTGGCTCAACCGCGAATTTGATCCATCTATGGTAATCATCGACAAGAAATCGGAAAATCGGATCTGTCGCGGCATTCGTTAACGCATAGGCCATAAGGCCGCTGGCCCTTCCGTCGTTTTTGATGCGTCCGAAAGTCGTATTCGGTGAAAATCCTCGGTAGTAATAACTAAGTAGGAGCACGAGCCTATCGAGGCCGGATTTTACTGCGAGTAAGACAGATTGCGCTGGGACTTGAAACGACAGCCGGCGCATAATGTTTGAAGGTCGGTCTTCCGGGGGAATCCGACTTTTAAAGTCCTGCCAGAACAAATCTCTTAAAAGATGGTCTATGTAGGAGTTGTAGTGCCATGCTGGGGCTATAAAACTGGGTTCCAGCGCATTGATGACGGTAATCACATCGGACCTTGCATCATACCACGTCTCTGCAAATGGAGCTGAGCCCGAACAACTATCAGTCCCAAATTGCTGCAAGTCGTCTGAATTACGAGAATCTTCAGAAAACATCTTCATTGAGAACTTAGCAAAATGACCGCAATGGACATTCAAAACGGACTCTAGGTCGAATTTCTTTCTTAAGAGAAATTCGTGCAGTTCCACCCTAGCCGCCGAACCACGTGACGACTGATCGTCAATATTCTCCTCCACTCGCATCACTCCTTCAGCGAAAGGGCAACTGCACTAACGCCAGTGCTAGGACACGATCCACTTAAGAGTCTGCTCTCCAAAGATCGAGGCTGTCGCCGGGGACAAATGCAATGTCCGCCTCCAGCGCGCCAGCCAATATCGCAGGATAACTGGAAGGGAAGCAAGGCATCGCCAATCAACCGCACTGAACATCCGGTTCCGCGACCGTCCGGATCGCCGAGTTGGCCGCTGAGGTGGATCACACTCGGTCGCTTGTCGAAGTGAGGCCAATATCCACTCTCTGCATTTACGGGCTCGAAAGCTGACCGGCCGCTTTTCTGAAGAGTTTCGGGCGACGGCCGGCGTACGAAAGTCGGGAAGCGTGGTGGTGTTTAGGAGCGACAAAGAATTTTGCGGCTCAATCTTTTTGCCGATCTCGAAGCTGGACGAATACGAATTGCCCATATGGTCGTTTCCTGCATTGGTCATTTGGTTCACCTAATGGAAACCTCCCACTGGCCGTTCAGTCGTGCAAAGCCCATCGGTCGCTTCACCGGCTGAGCTTTTGGTTTGGTGGCATCCATCGTGAGGGCCGTCATCCAAACCGTGCCAGGCCCATCGTGGTTGGCAGAACAATCGCCGAGCTTCACCTCTGCATTGGCATAGGTGCCGAAAAAATCCTTATGGCGGCGAACGGCGGCTGTTGCTTCGGCATCGGTCGGCTGAGGCTCCTCCCCGGCCATAGGCGGCGGCGCACTGGCATTGATCCGTGGCCAGAGATCGTGGCCACCCCCAAGGCCGGCCGCTAACGCTACGACCACGATCGCTGCGCTACTTCCAAATTTCATCCATTGCTACTGGTGATGCATTGGGCCAGTGGATTGGGCGCCTTCGCATTGTCGTCGCCAGGGGTTGTCTCGTGGATCCATCTAAGACGGGGAACGCTCGTGTAATCTGCGAGTCTATCGGCGCCGCGATATATCCCCCGACCAGCGAGCTTTTGCAGGCACAAGATTTCGGCCGCCGCGAGTTCAAGGGCCCGTTGCAGGTCAACGCCGGCTTCCTCGAGAAACCGCGTCACCACGGCGCTGAGAGCAAGGGGGTCCACTGTCATGGCACAAGCGCTCCTGATCGCAAACCTGGACGCCAGATTCTTTATTGACGCTGGCCGCGCGGCCGATCCTTGGGCGGCTGCTGCTGATTCAGCTGGTCGGCGGTGCGCGACTCCGCTTTAACCCGGGCCTGCTCATTTGCCAGTCGGTGAATTTCAGGCGAAGTTTCGAGCGTAACCGGAATGTCCTTGGTTCTGTTCGTCTCGACGGCCTGGTCAGCGGCGCGAGCAGAGGCGGCTTCGCCCTGAGAGCGATAGTCTGTATCGCCCGGCTTTTCATGAAGCGCGGAAGTCACAGTGGCTTGGCGCGTCTCGCGGTGCGCTTCTTCGTCGGTACGGCGCTGAATGCGGGCTAATTCTGCATCACGCTCCGCATCTGTACGAACGGGGCCCGCAATACCTGTGGTTGGTTGAGTACCTTGTTTCTGAGCATTGTTAGGTTCGCGGATCGCGCTATCGAGTTTAGCTGGGGCGCCCGGCGTCTGCGCCGGAGCGGCGGGCGCGGCTTGTTCCTTGTCAACGCCACGGCGCTCGGCGGCAAGCAGTTCGGTGCCGTCGATTTTGTTGTTGTATGAAATGAACGTGGCGGAGGCGGCCGCGAACCGCAGCTGATCCTGTGACGGCAAGGATTGGATTGCCTCGCGGCGGGCCATCGCGATCGCGACCTCGGCGTCCTCCCGTTTGCTGTAGGGGCTCCCCGGCTGCCCTTCGGTATAGCGAGTTTCACGCAGCACCGTGACGAGGTTGTCCACCGCGGCAGATTTGTGCGCTGTCATATCACGATAGGCCTCGGCGTATTTGGCGTCTCGCTCTGGATCGGCGGGCTTGACCGCCACCGCCCCCGCAACCCCCATCCCGGGATAGGTCTCAAAGGGAGCTGGCTCTGGCCGCTGAGCCTGTGCCGGCCCTTCGAACCCTGGCCTGCTTTGCCTATCCGCGGCGATCCGCGCCTTTTCGGCCTCGAAGCGGTCCTGGAGCTCCGGATTGGCAATTTTGTAGCCGTGCTCCGCGGCGAGGGAAATCACCATCGCCTTGTATTTTTCTGGACCCTTGACGGTGAGCTCGTCCCATTTCTCGGTCGCAAGCTGCATCGCGGCAAGCGTAGCCTCCTTATCTTTCCAATCATTCACCTCGACCCGCTTGCCTGTGTCGACGAACGCAATCTTGCCAGCGCTGCCGTCATCGTACTTATGGGCATAGCGGATGGCCTCACCACGCTGCTCCGGCACATAGGCGGTGAAGTTGTCATACTTGCGCGGCTTCGGTTCGACATAGGTGTCGCCCTCGATGCCGACATTTCTTTCCTGCTTGGCCTGGGCCCGGGCCGCCCGGTCGTAGTTTTCGGCAATCTTGTCGCGGTGCCGGCGCACTTCTTCCCGGTGTTCCTCGGGTGCGTTGTCGGCCAAGGCATTCAGATGTTTAAACAGATCCGGACTGGCTTCTTGCATGGTTTCAAAGTCGGGCATATCCGGGCTTCCTTTAGGACGAGGCGTGACGGCCGGGTTGGCAGGTGGCTTGGATTCGATTCTCGCCGAATTTGAATAATTCAGCAACTTATAGCTGGAATAGTCATCCGATGGCGCCTGGAGATCACTCGCGCGCGCGGCTGTCTCCGTCCGCGAACGAAGCTCCAGCACCCGGCTCATTGGTTCGGCCGCAGCCATGACATTCGCTACAAGCGGCTTACGCTGATCCGCCAGAACAACGGGAACGACAAAAACGCTCCCCGGCGCCGACCGGGCCGGCTTCAATTCACCGAGCCTTTCGATTGGAATATCGACATAGGATACCGAGCCCCCAGACCGGGCCGCCATGGTCTCAGCCGCAGCCCGATCACGAGCGAAAAGCGGCGCGCTTGTTTGTGCCGCGCCAGGTCTATCGGCACGATAGAGCCGCACCGCCCCTTGCGCGATCGGAGGCTCCGCCGGCGCAGTCGGCGCAAAAGCCTGCCATTGGCCCGCAATGGCCCTCGCCTTCTCACGCCCTTCCGGACGGCTGGGCACATGCACGACACTGGTCCGCACGGCCTCGACGCGCCGGCGGACGCTTTCGCTTGCCTGTCCACGCTCGACGCGCCGGATGTCCTTCAACTTGTAGCCCGGCGGGTTGGCCTGCTCGAAGCGGCTCGCCGCCTCCATGGGAATATTCCGCTCCCGCGCTTCTTCGGCCAGCGTGGCCCGCCAACGTGCGAAATCCTGAATACGAGGATGCATCCGGCCGCCGTCGCGCGACTGCATCTTCACAACGGCATGGACATGCAGATGAGCCCGGTTCTCATGCAGGGCAAAGGCAAAATCGTGCGCCTCGAATTCTCGCTCAAGTGTTGCTCGAGCGGCGGCGACAAAAGCCTCCTTGTCGGTGCCGGGCTTCGCGCTGAGGATCACATGCGCGACGTCGCGCTGCTCGCGCGATCGAAGATCGCGCTTCCAGCTCTTCGCGACCGAAAGGTTGGCCTCTCGTCCGGCGATCTGCCTTCTACCTACGAGCTCCGCCGCCTGGGCGCCACCCCTGGTCAAACGCGATAGATACCGGGCCGCGCCGTCGACGCCGTGAGAAAAGCCGCGCTCCTCGAAATGGGCGTCTTCGCCGAGGGCGCCAGCGACACGCTCAGCAAATGCGGAGAGCGACTTTTCATTGTCGTAGACCCGAAAAGCCTTGCCTTTTTCATCGCGCCGACTGCTCGCCGCCGTGGCTACAACTTCGATCCGGGTCTCGGTTCCCGTGTGCTCCGCGCGCCAGGCGTATTTATGCCCGACAAGGCTCTCCGATAAGACGCCGCGGATCCGTTCGTCAGATTCTCCTGGCGCGACTGTGATACTGAACATCATCACGTCTTTTGAGACTTCGCGAGACGGCGCATCACTCGCCCATTCGTCGGCCAGGGCCTTGATGCGCTCAACGCCGTCGACCCGTGAGCCGTCCGACATTTCCAGGGCAATCTCCCCACCATGACTCTGATAGGTCATGAGGGCGCCGACACGCGATCCGCCACTCGCAAAGGAGGCGAGCTTCACGACGGCCGATTGAGAGCCGCTGGCCAGGCCGCTCTTAACCGCAGCGCTAGTCCTGGGCACAGCCAATGACGTCGGCCGAGCGGCGGCTACGTTGGATGCATGGGGCTTGGGCGCAGCAGAGCGTAGCGCAGCTGCGATTGGCGCCGACGGCCTCGCCCGGGACCCGGCTGCCATGCCGGCATCCCTGCCCGTCACGCGCCGGCCTGGCCGCCGGTTCCGGGCCTCGTCCTCAAATGCTATTTCGCCTCCATCGCGATTCTTCGATCGCGATCGACCCTTGCCGGTCTTCGGCGAAACTTGGGCAGCACGCGGCAACGCTACCGGCGGCTTCGCTTGGGCGTGGGCTCGCTCATTGTTCTGCGCATCCTGCAGGATGAGGTTGAGCTTTGCGCTCCGCTTGCGGACAGCATTGAAGGCATCGCTCGTGAGAGCCGATAGGCCCGGAAACAGATCCTCAAGCCCCGCCATGACCTGCCTCGCTCGCCGGCGCAACCACCTGGCTCTGCGCTCGAGCACACAGCGATAGGTAGGCGTCCTGACAGTCGGCAAGCAGCGTCGTCAGCCGCCCGAAACCACTCGCTAACTCGGAGTTCATTGGAACCCGGCCGCTGTTCATGGCCTTCGCCATCTGGTTGATGTTGGTCGCCACACCCCGCACCTGTCGCACCAGGTCGACGATCTGGCCCCGAAACTCACCGTCGAATACAGGCCCCTGCCCCGCCGCAATTCTGGCACCGCGTCGCAGAAGTTCGCTCATTGGAACGCCCTGAGCCGCCGCAAAGGCCGTTAATTCGGCATGGTCGGCCTCGCTGATGCGCAGACGAACGACGCGGGTTTTTCGGTCCGGAACAGCCATTCGCGGCAATCTATCCTTCTTGTGTGTGGCGCCGGGACCGCTTGCGGGACTGCCGGTGCCACCCTTCAAGCCCGCCCGGCGAGGGCACGCGCAAATGATGTACCACATTATTTGCTATCCTGCCATAAAGACCCTACTCAAAAAAGACTCCTTCTTCCCAAATCCACTCGTGACCTCAACAGCTGTACCTACTGCGCCCTACCCCAACGCTGACGCAGGCCTTGCTTGGGGGTATAGGGGCACCGATGGCCACAGGCCTCCGAGGGGTAGAGGCCTCCGGTGCCATGAAGACCCTGGTGTCCATACGCCTTCGACGGCTTACGACCGCGAGGGGCCCCAGGAGCCATAGACCCTCATGACGCCTGTCCCTCTGGGACCTGCCCACCTCTGGGAGCCTCATCATCATAGTGGCTATAGTCGCACAGTGCCCTTGGGCCATTGATTTTTTGAACAATGACAAGCTATATGCGTCACAATGAGTTCAGCTAGGAGGTGACACGCAGTGCCCATCATTTCACTTGCTGCGTCCAAGGGCGGTAGCGGCAAATCCACGCTGTGTATGTTGATTGGGTCCGAGCTGGCCGTGATGGGACTGCAGACGCAAATCCTCTGTGCCGATCCCCAGCACTCATCCTGGAAATGGGCAGAGCGCTGCAAGCAGCTGGGACGGCTTCCTGAAAACCTATCGGTCCAGTTGGTCGACCATGAGACGCAACTGCAAAGTCACCTCAACAAGGCTGACCAGCAGGACATCGTCCTGATTGACCCCCAAGGCGCGCTCACCTCCATGTTGGCCCTATCAATTGTCGCGGCGGACCTATCCGTGGCGCCGTGCAAAGCCTCGTACATGGACGCAGTCGAAGCTCAAGCTGTATTCGGCTTTGCGCAAAACCTAAGACGCGCCAACATGCGCCTGGTGCTGAATGACGTTAAGGGGATTGACCAACGGACTGGCGCTTATCGCGATGCGATTGGCGCGATTGTTCGCCACAAGATCCCCTACTTTGAGACCGTCGTCCAAAGCAGGCCTGTCTATGCTCAATTCTCCAAGGATGCGGGCAGTCTTGATAACCTCAATGATGGACCAGCCAAGGCGGAGCAGATTGCCAAGGCAAGGGCGAATATCGGCCTTCTCATCAAGGAAATTTTCGCCCTGACCGGGGTGACGTCCGATGAATGACGATACGAACGAGGTCCGCCACGCGCGCTTCAAGGTCACCCGAAGCAAACCGATGCAGATGGGAGATTTGAGCGGAATCGTAGCAGACGCTCTTGCTGCCGGCGAAAAGATGGGTATGCGCGTGCCAACGCCAGCCGAAGTCGTGGCGCAGCCTGTGCCGGTCGGGGCGGCGGAGGCCGCAGATACCCCAACGGCATCACGTACCCGATCTCGTGTGAAATCCGACGCCTCCAAATCCGACCCGAAGCGCCCGATCGCACGACGCAATGTTCGCGTTAAGATCGACGTCGAGCTTATCTCACGGATCCAACACCACTGCATCGATGTGGGGCTGCACGTTCGCGATGTGGTCGAACAGGCCCTGGAGGAGTTTCTGACACGTCGCGGCTAAGCGGGGCTTCGCCCCCGCGCGTGCACGCGCGAAAGCTATGGATTCTGATTTAGGAAGATCACCGGAATGGGCAACAACTCGAAACTAAAGAACGCCGTTCAACGGCTCCAATCGATCGATGACCAAATCAAAGAAATGAACGCGGAAAAGTCGGATATCTACAAGGAGCTGAAGGGCACCGGCTACAATCCCAAAGTGGTCCGCAAGGTACTCTCCATCTTGCGCCACGGCACTGCCAAGCACGAGGAAGAGGAAGCCGAGATCCAAAGCTACCTCTCCGAAGTGTCGTGACGAGTTTCGGCATTCACATCGCAACCGTCCGTGAGGCGGCGTCGGATTGCACAATCCAAACCTGGTGTTGAGCGAAGCGCCCTACCCCGCAAGCCTATGCCGAACTTCAACTGGCATTCGACCACTTCAACGCCGCTTGCTCGGCGCCTAGATTGCAAATTGCCTGAGCACGCTCCAGCGCGAGCGGCGGAGAATGGGATATTTTGCCAGGGCCCGGTTTGCCCACTACAGCGCCCAGATCACCGATGAGATCGCGATCAACCTCGCTTGCGATCGCGTTCCCTTCGAGGTTGTTCACTGATTGTCTGGGCTAGCGCATGCGCTGGCGGGTCTTGGGCTTGTCGCCCTCCGGTTTCGGCTTTTCAGGGACTGAGGGGGTCCGCATGGCTTCCCCTGCCCGCTCAAGGGGCTTTTCGCCCTTGACGGGCGCCGCCAGTTCGGGCGACGGCTGTGCCGTCTGGGCTGGGGTCGACGCCGGAATCGTGGCCTCCGCAGAACTAGGCCCAAGCCCTCGCAATTCCTTTAAGGCATTCGCCGCCACCTGGCGGTCACTCGTCTTCTGCACATAGGGCTTAAGATAGGCGTCGAGCTGACCGTTGCCGGGGCTATCGAGCTCGCGCGTCAACGCGGCGAGATAATCCGCCTTATTGGTCTTTTCCCATTCGACGCGAATTCCCGCTCTATTGGCGAGCTCGGTATGAACCGTCATGATCGTGCGGCCATTGCCGTCCAGGAACGGGTGAGCATAGGCAAGCGAGCCTATGACCTCTCCCGGTTTGCTAGCCATGAAGGCCTTGTCCCGACCTTGCCGCAAACCGTATTCGGTCGCCATCTGCACATCGTTCGGATGGGCGAACATGTCCCGACCGGCCTTTGTAATCGCGACATCCGGCGCATGCTTGCGCCGGTCCTCGCCAGCCCAGGGATAAACGTCGCTGAAAAGAGTCTTATGGGTATGCAGAACGTCGGCATAGCTAATCTGCTTAGCCTTGGACAGATCGTGCAAGGCCTCGTCGACATTGTCGAGGAAGGAAGCATGCTCCAGGCGCTTCACAACGGCCATGTCGTTCGATGCGGCCGTATTGCGCAAATAGCCGCGGAGGGCGGGGTCACCAAAACGTCAAAAGCCACGGCTAGCGTTCGCCGAGATAGGCCGCATGCAGCTGCACACGCTCCGGCTTGCTGATGACGCCGGCCCGCCGCAAGGCAAGCAGGGTCAATTCAATTTCGTCCAGTTGCACGGTGTCGCCGGCGAGCTCCGTCACCTTGTTCGCCCACTCATCACGCGGACCTGGCTCATAGACGACGCCGTGGGCACGTGCCAGCGCGCGAATTTTATCGGCAGTGCTTTGCACACTGGGACGCCGGCGATCGGGCAAGGCTACGCTCATGACTTCATTCCTATGACGCGAGGAAAATAGCATAAACACGTCCAATTGTCGAAATAAAATAACTACTTAGCTTACCCGCACCATTTGAAAGAGGCGGTCAAGACCGAACCATTTATAGGTGTGATCAAGGCGCTGCGCATGACGTCAGTTACCTACCCCCTTGCCCAGACAGAGCATGTGGAAGCCCACGCCGAAAATGGCGAGGGCGCCGACCGAGCCATCGGCGGGCGGTGGGAGCCAGGAGGCAGGCGGCTAGGAAGGACGGGGTGGTGAGCATGAGGTCACGCTGCCGGCTTCGCCTTGTCGGGCAGGAGCATAAGCCCGTCATCAGGCAATGGCCGCTGAAGCTTCAAGGCTTCCTGTGCGGGGGCCATCATCCAGACCTCAAACTCCTCGGGCTTGGTGAGAATGACCGGCATGGCCTTCTCATGGATGGGCTTGACGATGGCGTTAGGCTCGGTGGTGAGGAAAGCGAATATGTCGGTAGTGACCGGTCCCTCCTTCACCTTCCGAGTTGAGGTCCAGTTGGTCCAGATACCCGCGAAGAAGGCCAAGGGCTGGCTCTCTTCCAGGGCGAACCATGCGAGCCCCTTTCTGGCCTGCCCCGGAATCGTCTTGTACTCGCTGAAGGAGGTCATAGGGACCAGGCACCGGTTCTCGACCCCGAGCCAGCGCCGCCAGTGTGGGGAGGAGACATTGCGGATGTTGGTCACCCCTGGGTCCGTCTTCTTGCCTTCGAGGAACTTCGGGGGTGTCGGCATGCCCCACTGCGCGGTGACCAACTCGCGGACCCCGTCGGTCCCCTGCCGGATGATCGGCGCGGGGTAGTCCGGGTAGATGTCTGTCGCATCGGGCCAGTTGATGGTGTCCCGGATGACGTGCCCAAGCTTGCGAATTTCCGCCTGGGTCATGTTGAGATTGTACAGATTGCACATGCTTTGGCCCTCCCCGGTTCCTTATGTGGACACGCTCGGGCCGACTTCGCAACCCCGGTAGCCATAAGAACAAAAAGAGAACAAAAAGCTAGACTCGGGGCCGGACCGATCATAGCCTTTCCGGGAATCAGGAGCCCCGAAGCATGCCCACCAACCCCGCGAGCAAAGGGCGGACCATCACCGATACCGACCTAGAGGTTTCCGCCAGAGAGGCCATAGCGGCCTGTGATGGGGATGCTCTGGCAGCCGTGAAGGTCCTCCTCGTCACCGTGGACCACCTTCACAGAGAACTCGCTGCCCAGGAGGCAGAGGTCGCCAAGCTCGTGCTGGACGTGTCCCGTGGCTACTCGCGTGGTCGCTGGGAAAGCCTGCTGGAACGTGCTGAGGAGCCGATACCGTACACGCCCGAGGACTGAGGCACGGGGCTAGACAAGCCGGGAGTAACAGGGATGGTCTACCGCAAGGGCGAGCTTCAACCCTTCATGATTGACATTGGGTGGCCTTACCAGATTGCCGTCCACACGCCCAATGGCCACGTCAAGAACTACACGCAGATACACCAGTTTATCCGGGATCGAGGCCTCAACCATTGTGACCTGGGGCACACCTTCCAGGACGACAAAAGCAACTTCTACATCGTCTACTGCTTCGCCCATGCCGACCACGCGGCCATCTTCCAGGCCCGCTTCGGGGGCGTGCCGTACAACCGCAAGGAGTGGCGGAAGAGGCAGATTGCGGAGAGGAAGGCCGCAGGGTTGCCGGCTGGCAAGCGCTAGACCGCAACTGCGCGTTGGTGCATGCTGCATTGCGGTATCTCAACCTCAGCATGGGGAATCCTACATGATTGAGAGAGAAGAGGCCCTGAAGCTCGCGCAATCAAGTTTAGATGCATCGTGTAAACACCCTGATCTCACAGCCCGTGTAACCGAGCTGAGGGAATGGCCCCATGCATGGGTCGCTTACTATCAGGCTACCGACTACATCGAAACGGGCGACCCCCGCTCTCGTCTCGTGGGCAACGCGCCGTTGCTGATCGAGAAGGAGGACGGCTCACTGCACTTCACCTGCGCCGCGTTCCCAATCGAGGGCTACATGGGCCACTACGAGATGGCTAGGTCGCGAGGGCTTCCACCCGAACAATCCCATGGTGCCGCGCTCAATGGCTGTACAACTGACGGTCCAGGGGCCAAACCGAAAGGGTAACGGGAAGGACGCGAGACAGCATAATGCCCGCCAGTGAGTCCCAGCGGGCATTCTCCGGGCAACCTGATCATCAATCCCTGCCGTCGATCCTTCGCAACAGCGCCGCGATGCCCAGCTCATCCACGTTCATGGAGGCGACCTCTAGTGACATCCATTGCACATGGCGTTCCGCTTGTTCTTTCCAGACGGGCGCTGCCGCGTGCCTGATCACATGAGCGCCGAGGTCGACCGGAAAGCGAACTCGTTATGGTAGCGGTCCATATATTCCGACGAAATTTTGATATGCGTCGAACGGACCGAAGCTTCGAACTGTTTCCAGAAGCTCTCGATATGCTTCGTATGGTGCGGTTCGCCCGTGCGATAGTCGTAGTAGGGCCATTCCTTCCTGCCATGCTTTACGGCGCCACGTTTAAAGCCGTAAGCTTCCAATAAACCATACGAATAGAGTTCATCGGTCGATACCGCAGCGCCCGGCTTAACGTTTTGCAGGACATTTTCGAGTGCACATTTGACTGTTTCCTGCCTCCATTGCAGTATGGATTATCCTATCAAGTTACCCTCTATAAATAACGGGCGCTCAATAGGTATATATTTATCTAAAGCTCGCAATAGAGATTCCAGACGGCTGATGTAAATGCAATTTGTAAAAAATGGCCCTGATGTCCCGGAGCAACTATTGCAAGCTCATGAAGAAGGGCGAGTTGTATTCTTCTGCGGAGCAGGTGTCTCTTATCCAGCTGGGCTTCCGGGATTTAGCGGTTTAGTCCGCCGTATCTATGACAATCTAGGCGAAGCACGCACCGGCGTCGAGAATGCCGCCTTCGAAAACGGCCAATACGACACAACCATCGCGTTGCTAGAAAATCGAGTAGTGGAAGGTCGGTCAGCGGTTCGGCATGCTTTAGCCGATATTCTTACACCGAACCTCGCCTTGCCTGGCGCCACAAAGACTCACGAGGCGTTGCTCACTCTTGCGAAAAGTCGAACGGGCCACACTCGACTGATAACGACAAATTTCGATCGTCTCTTCGAAATTGGATTGACTAATTTACGCATTGAACTGAATCGTTTCGCTGCGCCACTTCTCCCAGTTCCGAAGAAACGATGGGATGGAATTGTTTATCTTCACGGTCGTCTCCCGGAGACACCAGAACAATCAGGTTTGGATAGACTCGTTATATCCAGCGGCGATTTTGGCTTGGCCTATCTGACAGAGCGGTGGGCCGCCCGTTTTGTTAGCGAGCTTTTTCGAAACCATACGGTCTGCTTCGTCGGTTACAGCATCAACGATCCCGTTATGCGATACATGATGGATGCGCTTGCGGCAGACCGACTACTTGGAGAAGCACGAATAGAGGTGTTCGCATTTGGCAATCATGTTCGCGGCAAAGAGAAAGAGGCAGAGGCGGAGTGGGCCGCCAAAAATGTAACTCCCATTCTATATCGGAATCACGATCGGCACCGTCTCCTACATCAGACCTTGCATTCTTGGGCGGAGACTTACCGAGATGGCGTGCGCGGGAAGGAGGCAATCATTGCCCGATACGCCGCACTGAAGCCCATGGGCAGCACGCGCCAAGATAATTTTGTAGGCAGAATGCTATGGGCCTTGTGCGACGAAAGCGGGCTTCCTGCAAAGGCGATGGCTGATCACAATCCCCTTCCGCCCTTCGAATGGCTCACCGCGCTCGCTGACAACCGCTTTGGCCACAGGGATCTTATTCGTTTTGGAATTCGCCCTGATGAGACAGAGGATAAGAAACTCGCCTACAGCCTAATTGCCCGCCCCGCCGCGTACGCGCGATCACCGTGGATGCAGCTAGTTCACCACACTGACCGAGCCTTCACGAGGTGGGACAATGTTATGCGGCATATCGCGTCCTGGCTCGCTCGGCACCTCGACAATCCGGAATTGTTGATTTGGGTCGCCAATCAGGGGGGCTGTGTCGACGACAATTTCCGGCATTTCCTTGAGAGCCAGCTCAGTGACCACCCACATTCTGTTGCCATCGCGACTCTGTGGCGGATCGTCTTGGCTGGTCGTCTACCTGACAGTACTGCCCGACTTAATCTCTACTCCTGGATAAGACGACTTAAGGGCACAGGACTAAGCCCACTCGTTCGGATGGAGCTTCGAGAATCTCTGTCTCCCCGCGTTAGAATACGGCCGCCGTTTCGCCTGTTTACAGCGGACGAACAAAATGACGATTCCTCTCCTGATATTTTGCGCCCCGATCAGCTGGTTGAATGGGAAATTGTTCTTTCTACCGAATTTGTGCACTCGGCATTTAAGGAACTCACAAAACTTCAAGAGTGGCAAGCGGCATTGCCCGCGTTGCTGTCAGATGCAACGGGACTTCTTATCGACGCAATGGATTTAATGCGAGAACTACAGGCGGCGAATGACAGATCGGACCGCTCATACTGGCACCAACCTTCAATTGCAGACCACCCTCAGAATAGGAGATTTCACGACTGGACCGCATTGATCGAACTAGCACGAGACTCGTGGCTGGCAACCGCGGAATCAGCGCCGGCTCGCGCCATCAGTGAATCCTATCATTGGTTCGAAATTTCCTACCCTCTCTTCAAGCGTTTAGCTTTCTTTGCATGGGCGGAGAGACACGACCTTTTTTCGGCAGCAAAAACGATTGACTTTTTGATATCGGAACGGGCGTGGTGGCTCTGGTCCATTGAGACTCATCGTGAGGCCATGCGCCTAATCGCAGCACTCTCCCCGGGGCTGCCCAAAAATGAATCAGAACGGCTTCAACAGACGATTTTGGCGGGGCCCCCCAATGATATGTACGCCGACGACAAGGAGCCGCAAACCCTTGAGCGCGTGATCGAAAGGGGCATATGGCTCCGGCTCGTTGCCATGCAACGGGCTGGCGGAGAGTTAAGCAGTCAAACAATGACATACCTCACATCCCTCGAGCAAAAATATCCCGAGTGGAAACCGGAGGGAGAACGGGACGAGTTCCCCGTATGGATGGGGAGCGACGGCCTGTGGCGGAATTATTCCGCAACACCGTTGACCGCCAAACAGATTGTCACGTGGTTACTTGAACACCGCGAAGAGGACGAGTTCCGCAACGAAGACGACTGGAGGGAGCGCTGCCGGAACGACCCACGGAGGACTTCAGCGGCACTACTTCACCTGGCACACCGCGGAGAGTGGATCGTCCACAGATGGAGGCAAGCCCTTGACGCATGGTCGGACGCAGAGCTCGCCCCGCGCTTATGGCCCCGACTTGCTGAACCACTCGCAAATGCCCCGGACACATTAATCGATAGCCTAGATCATGCGATAGCATGGTGGCTTAAAGCCGTTTGCAAGTTCGTCGGAGCTCGGCGTACCGAGTTTTTCACGTTAGTCTGGCGTGTACTTGGAGTTCCTCGTGAAGAAATCGACGAGGACGAGCATAATGCCATAACCATCGCTATCAATCACCCGGTGGGGAGGGTCACAGAAGCCGTTCTCGATTTTTGGTATTTAGGTGGCCTGGAGGACAATCAGGGATTACATGGCGAAGTAGTCTCCGTCTTTACGTCTTTATGCGACATGACCATTCCTTCGTTTCAACATGGGCGCATACTATTATGTATGCATGCCGTAACGCTTTTTCGGGTAGATCGATCATGGGCAATCAAGTTTTTATTGCCTCAATTTGACTGGCAACAATCACGGCATTCGGCCCTTCTTGCCTGGACGGGATTTTTGTGGTCTCCGCGCCTATATCGACCGTTTCTTGAGGCGACCAAACATCAGTTCATTGTTACTGCCCACAACTACGCAGACCTCGGAGAAGTCAGCGAACAGTACGCCGCTTTCCTGACGTATATCGCCTTGGACGATGGCGATACATTCACGAAAGCGGAGCTCCGTGAGGCAACTGAAGCGTTACCGCATGATGGATTAGTGCGCGCGGCACAGACACTCGTTGACGCACTTAGTGGAGCCGCGAATCACCGGATCGAATATTGGCAAAATCGCGTGAAACCGTATCTCAACAGCGTCTGGCCAAAATCACAGATAAGGGTATCTGCCACAATCTCGCAAAAGCTATCGCAGCTTGTAATCGCTAGCGGCGCTGCTTTTCCAGACGCGCTGAAAGCGTTACGTGGTTGGTTGCTGGCGGCCGAACACCCGCAGTACACCCTTAGGTTGTTATCTGATGCGCAGCTTTGCGATGAGTTTCCGCAGGACGCGCTAACATTCCTGGGCCTCATCATTCCGGGACAACCGATCTGGGGCGTTGAAGAGCTTCGGGAATGCCTCGTTGAGATTCGAGGGGCTTGGCCACAGGCGGTTGAAGACCCCCGCTTCGTTCGTCTCGAGACTATTGTCCGGCAGGCGGGCCAGGCCCTTTGACGACTGTCGATTAGTCAATTCATATTCGTTGCTCCGCCAGATCAAGGCGTGAAGACCGTTCCTGACGTGCCCAGTCCCGTCGGCCTTCGGCCCTTTTGCCGATCTACATCAAGTTGACCAACTCGCGGCTCGAAGTTGACTTAAAGGCACCGCCTTCAAAGGTGGCCAAGGTGACTTAACGCTTGGCGGTTATGGCGTGGTCGGCACCTCAGTGACCAGCATCGATCTGACCCCGTACCCGGTTTCCGGCGCCTCGCGCGGCAAGGGCAAGATCTACACCACCGGCTATAGCGTCGGCGCCAACGCGGCCTGGCTCGGCGGCAGCGGCCTCTATGCGGATGCGGTCGGCCAACTAATGGGCTACAGCTCCAACTTGTCGAACACGCCCGGCGGTAACGACCAAGGCTGGTCTTCGGTGCTGAGCCTAAAAGTTGGTCAGCGCTTCAATCTTGGCTCTGGTTGGGCGGTCGTGCCCCAGGCGCAGCTCGCCTGGACGCATGTCGATTTCTCCAGCTTTGCCGACAGCCAGGATAATCCGATCTCGGTCGGGCGCGGCGACAGTCTTCGCGGACGGGCGGGCGCGCGCTTTGAAAAGCTCGAGACTTGGCGCGATGCCGATGGCAAGAACCGCCGCCTGCAGCTCTACGGCATTGCCGGTCTCAGCTACGAATTCCTCAACGGCACTAGCGTCGACTTCTCGGGCGTCGGCCTCGACCAGCGCAACGAGCGCCTATGGGGCGAGGTCGGGCTTGGTGCCTCTTACGCCTGGAACGACAATTGGAGCGTCTACGGCGAGGCCTCCTACGCCACCGCTCTGGCCGACCATGTCGGTGATGACAACTATGCCCTCTCGGGCACGGCGGGTCTGCGGGACAGGTGGTAGTGGAGGGTTCGAACAATCAAAGAACGCGGCGTCCTACGCAGCGGCATTCGTGACTGCTATGCCCCTCGCCCCATCACCCGATAGACGCTAGCCCGGCCGATGCCCAACCGCTTGGCAATGTCGGTGGCGCCAAGACCCTCCGCCTGAAGCTCCTTGATCTTGGCCGGCTCAATGGAAGGCTTGCGACCCTTGTAGACCCCCGCCTGCTTGGCCTTGGCGATGCCTTCAAGCTGCCGCTCCTTGCGGAGGTTGGTCTCGAACTCGGCGAAGACCCCGAGCATATCGAGGAAGGCTTTGCCGGCTGCCGTGCCCGTGTCTATGGGCTGCTCCGTGGCCCTCAGCGCAACGCCCTTGGCCTTGAGTGCCCGCACGATGTCCTGAAGGTCCCCGATGCTCCGCGCCAAGCGGTCAATGCGGGTGATCATCAGGGTGTCCCCGGAGCGGAGGAACTGAAGGAGCGTGTCCAACTCCTGTCGTCCCTCGCGGGTGGTGCCAGAACGCTTTTCCTCGCGGATCACCTCACAGCCTGCCTTGTGCAGTGCGTCGACCTGGATGCTGAGGTCCTGGTCTGTGGTGCTCACACGAGCATATCCGTATGTGGTCATAAGAGCTGGCTTCTGTCTCGTTTGGCTCTAGGCCTTTGACACCTACTGTCTCGGAAGTCCAATATCAACCCTATTGAGACTCGGAAAGTGTCTCGCGGTGTCGTCTCGCCGGGGTATACCCAACTGGTCCGCCTACGAAACTTCCACAGGCTGCACCTTCTCGAATGCGGCTCCGGCCTTATCGAGGAGTTCTTTGAGGCTATCGGTTGGCTGATAGCTTGTTTGCGTCCCACCAATCAGCGGCATTTCCACCGCCAAAAGAAACCCCCTGCCTGCCAATTCGTGAATACCCTCCTTGAGTTGGCGGACAGCCACGACATTCGACCTCAAAGCGCCCTCCCCTAGAATCCGATCAGCAAGGGCATCGAGATTGTAGGAGGCATTGCCGAGCCAATCGCGGGTTGGACCAAGCATCGCGGCAATATGAGCGATGAGCCGCAGTTCGTCCTGAGTAAGACCTTCAAGCCTCTTAGCCATGCGCGCGAAATTCCCCGCTTCCGGCACTTTCTGCCCCGTCTCACCCGCGATGAACGCCGCGAGTACCTTCAAAGTGTGCTCGTACTCGCCTTGGCGGGTGGCCTCGATGATCCGGTACACCATCGGAACTAGTTCAGCCTTCTGTTCCTCATCGAGCGGCGGGAAGCCGCGCCTCCCGAAGGCGTCGACCACAAAGCCTGCGGTCTTCTCTCCGCGAGCCCTCAGGATGTAGTCGACGGTGGGGCCAGCCATCGCGGCGGCCACGGCGAGCAGAGGGCAAAGAGCCGCAACCGCTACTGCACAAGCATTCGTGGCGAACACAAGGGCATTGTCGTCGAGGTCCATCCCAGCCTCCCGAAAACTAGATGGCACTCAGCGTGACGCCGCAGTCGCCGAGCCGCAAGTACCCCCTGCTTTCCTCGCAGGCAAAAACCGAGCCGATGTGACGTTGACATGACGGCCACCCCGTAATTTATAGGGCCAGCTGGGGAAGACATACGGCTGGCTCTCGGTCACCGTTAACTCGGAAAGGGGAGCGTTCCATGAGTGAGAAACGACACCAGGTCTATGCGTCGCTGATTGAGGGTGCAAAATCGGGCCTCACTGACGACAGACTCTAGGCCTTCGTCCTGAAGCGCCACCCGAATACACCCAGCAAGCGAATTGTCCGCGCCTCTCTTTATGCTCTTAGTGATCCCCACATCCGAGACCGGGACGTCTTGAATGCGATTTACGCATTGGCAATTAAGTACCGCCTGGATGATGTCGGGCGGACCTAGCCTTGACCCCGGCATCCTCGAAGCGGACTACCACACCAGTTGCGTCAGACGTACAGTAGCGCTTCAAATTCAACGCCACTTCCAGTTCATTGAGAACCTGTTCCGGCGCCGAGTGGCGTCCGGCATTGGGGCGGAAGGTCAGGGCATATCGTCCGTTGACAATGTCCGCCGTGGCGAGCACCCCAGACTTCACTTTGGCTCGGGCAATCGCCTCAACTTCTGCTAAGCCTTCGCGGGATTGCTTTACGGTCAGGTCGGCCATCTCTCTCGCCCCCTCGTGACGATCTTGCTGACCGGCGCTCTGTAACATGCGGTGGACAACGGGGCCAGCCCACGGCCGGGCATTGAGGTTTCATTGGACGTGGCACGGGGGGAAGAGGCCAGGCAGGCGCGAGTGATGGCGTGTCATATAGTCGACGCGCGGGTAGTTCGGGAGCATGTCACGGAACTTTTCCGCACGCTTGATATATTGGGCCTTGGTTCTCCTCAGGGAAGCGCAACATGGACATGATCGAGCGTGCTTGCCGTGCCCTCTGCCGGTACAATGGTGTATTGCCTGATGCGGTTACAGACGACGCCCCAGCGTGGCAGTCCTACCGGAAGGAAGTCCTAGGCCTCGTCGCGTCCCTTCACGATTACCATGAGGTCCCCCGCAGCCAACAAGCGGGGTCTGACGTAGAACCCAGGAAACCCCTCTCACCACAGCAGTGGTCTTAGGGTTTCTACGCGCCCCCGCACATATGCTCCCAGTCCGGCAAGACCCAGCTCCCATGGGTCCGCAAGTTGGTCACCTTGTACTGCGTGCCGCGATCATCGCCAGGTCGGCAATCCCATTCGCGCCCGAAACCTTGAGGGCGGTAGCAGTCAACATAATCTCGGCCATGGTCGTTCTCTCTCCTTCAAATCAACGAGGCGAAGCAGGCCCCGTCCTGCTGCCCGAACTCGCGCGGAGCAGCCGGAAGGCGGGGGCAAGGCCGATCGCAAGGCGGGGATCACCTGGCTCGCATGAGCGAGCACAGCGAGGGAGGAGAGTTGGGGATACCGCGATTGAGCGCAGCGGGCCTTGCTGGGGGAGGAAAAGCGGAGCGGCCCTTCCCCGACTCTGCCGTCGCCTTTGGCGCCGGCAGCACCAGGTCATGGGATTTGCCGCCAATGTCGGCGAAAGCCGCCGCCGATCGACGCGTCTAGAGTGCGCCCCCGGCACGCAGCCGCCGAGAGGCTAAACCAAACGTTCGTGATGGAACATTGCGCCAAGGAATTTCAGCGCGCCGGCCAGGACGCAGAGCGCGGCCGGGTAGCGCAGATCATTGGAGAGCGTTAGCAGCGACGCGCCGTCCAGCTGGTTCCGCAGTCCCACCTGATAGAGGACCTCGCTTGCAACGGCCAATGGCAGGGCGAGCAAGCCGGCTACGAGCAGGAGGCGCGATCGGTAAAACCAATTGGTCATCGAAAATCCAGTGTCTTGAAGGGCCATGGCTGGGAACTTTACCAATATTGCTGCCGTGTGGGAATCAGGCAGGCGAATCGTCGTTCGCCGGCGGCTCGATCTCAATGCGGTCCCTAGGGGCCTTGGCCGCGCGGTCACAATGCAAGGCGGATAATTTGCACAGCGCATCATCGGTAAAGGCGCCCTCGCCCAGCGAGACGACGAGCTGAGCGGACAGTTCGCGCCCCTCTGCGCTCGTCATGCCGAAGCAAGTGCGAATGGTCTCGACATCGGCCGCACGCAAGCGCGCGGCCTCGTCGCGAACAGCCGCAATCGCCTCCAAGGTTCGTCGGAAATTCTCTTTGGTACGATCGAGCAATTCCCAGAGAAGATCCGTATCAGTGTATTCCATTTCGGTCGCCCTCGCCTCGAATGTGCCGAGGTCGTCCAGGAAGCGCGTGACGGCGTCTGTCAGAATGGGGTGTGCCATGATGAATTTCTCCCGTCTGCGTAAAATCACTCGGCCTCGAAGGCCCGACCGAATTAAAGGGGCTCGCGCCGCGCCCCATCCGATTTTACAACTCGCACCACGATCGTGTTGCAATAGGCTTAGTTCACCGTCCGGCACGAGAATGCACGCAGACGCCTATTTAGGCGTTGCCGCGCCCCCTTCGCGGCGCGAAGGGCCGCGAAGATGCTTTTGACTGCCGGCGTCTCGTCGGACTGGCGCGCGCAGTTCAGTGCCTCGGACAGAAGCATGATGGCCATCTCGATCGCCTCGGCATTCTCAGGCGTGGCGGGACGCAGCCCGTGCGTGGTGAGCGTCTTGAACATCGGCTGATTTCCTGAGTGGGGAGGAAGGGGCCGGCCTTCCGGCCGGCCCCGAAACACTCACGCGGCTGTCTTGAGCTTGGCCATTTGCTCGGCCAGGTGCCACAGAGCCTTGTTCAGCTTCACATCCTGATCGATGCCGTTGACGGCCCGGGTTGTGACCCGGCGGCGACGGCCATCCTCACCAGTGGCCCAAGCCCGCAAACCGCCCCTGATCACATTCTCCTGGGTCACGTTGAACGTGGTCCACAGGTCGCGATTGGTGTCCTCGCGCCGATGCGGAATAAGCAACTGTTCCGGCTTGATGGGCGTGGTAACCTCGCCGTCGGCATCGCCGAAGCGCACGACATGGGCCGCCTCGGCAAAGATCTTGCGCTCCTCGCCATTGAGGCGGATCGTCGACCAGTCGGCTGGCGCCGCAAGGGCCTTCTGGGCTTCGCCCAAAACCCGATAGGTCCCTTCGATCACTTTGCCGGCTACATCGCCCGAATGACGCACCTTCACAGTGTCGATTTGGCCGGTCTGCGCAACAAGGCTGTTGAGGCAGCAGATCCGAAACAAGCCCGCCATCAAGTCATAGGCCGACGTGCCGTCATTGGCATTCTTCAAGAGGATTTCGCAGACGGTATCACCCACACGGTAGACCTTGCCGTCGTCGAGGCGACGCAGGCGGATAAGATGCTTGGTGTACGCAGCCTTGCTGGCATCGCGCGCTAGTGACTGCTTCACGCCAACCGGGGCAAAGCCCTCCTTCAGCAATCCGCGCAAAACATCAATCGTCGGGATCGGCTGGAAGCGTTCAGACCGGCTCTCATGGGCGGATGTCGCAAAGATCGACGGCGCGATACGGCGCATGTCTTCTTCGGTCAGGGCGCGAGCATGGTCGAAACGGGCGGTTTTGGTGTAAATAGTCATCATTCTCTCCTCTTTCTTCGGACGGCGAAGCAGGCCCCGTCCTGCTTCCCGAGCTCGCGCGGAGCAGCCGGAAGGCGGGGGGGCAAGGCCGATCGCGGGAGGGGGATCACCCGGCTCGCACGAAGGGAGCGCAGTGACTGAGGAGAGTTGGGGAGACCCGCGGTAGAGCGCAGCGGGCCTTGCTGGGGGAGGAAGAGCGGAGCGGCCCTTCCCCGACTCGGCCGACGCCTTCGGCGCCGGCAGCGCTAGTATAAATGATTTGCCGACAATATTGGCGCTAAGTCGCCACCCCTGAATATTCGCCTGGCGACCGGTCGAGGCGTGAAGGCGGTCGCCAAGGAGGCTGGCCTCGCTCAGCAAAGCCAACCCCTAACGATAGTCAGCCCGCGCCGCAAAGCGCCGGCAGAAATGATGTCCTGGGCAATGGGCGCCCTTATCCCTGAGCGGACGTTCCTTCGGTGGCGCCGCTTTGGCTCGTTGCGGAGCTTCAATATAGCTGCTGTTGGATCAAGCCCGGATGTGGGCAGTAGGCCGGTCGCTGAAATTCCAAGCAGCGCCGCAGGCGGGACTGCACATTGATGGAATGTATCGCTGATGCGGCCGATGGGATGGTGGGCTGAAGCCAGCTGAGGTCCAGCTGCGCTGTCAGGCTCTCGGTCGGATGGCGCTCGTCCAGTATATCCAGTCCACTTTCGGTTAGCATTCTCTTACGGTAAGTGATAAATGACCGAAGATGGATGGATGGAGCGCCCTCGCGGACCCTACGCGCCGCACGATCCTGGAGTTGGTCGCGATGCGCCCGCGCGCGGTGCAGGAACTTGCGGACGAGCTTCCGGTGACGCGGCCCGCGGTCTCGCAGCACCTTAAGTTGCTGAAGTTGGCCGGCCTGGTAGTCGATCGTGCGGAGGGAACGCGGCGCATCTACCGAGCCAACCCCGCCGGCATGGCAGCGCTTCGCGCCCAGCTCGACCGATTCTGGAGCCAAACGCTGGCGAACTTCAAACAGCTCGCCGAAGAGGAAGAGGAGCAGACATGACCAGCAAAACGACCGCCGCGTCTGTCCGTATTGAGATCATCGTCGACGTCCCGATCGAACGCGCCTTTAAGGTATTCACGGAACGCTTCGATAGGATCAAGCCGCGGGAACACAACATGCTCGGCGTCGACATCGCTGAGTCGATCTTCGAGCCTCGGGGCGGTGGCCGCGTATACGACCGAGGCGTCGACGGCAGCGAGTGCCAATGGGGGCGTGTGCTGGCCTACGAGCCGCCCACCCGGATCCTGTTCACCTGGGACATCAGCCCTCGCTGGCAGATCGAGACCGATCCAACGCGGACGAGCGAGGTGGAGATTCGGTTTGTCGCCGAGGCAGAGCGGCGGACTCGCGTGGAACTGGAGCACCGTCATCTCGATCGTCATGGCGATGGCTGGCAAGGGCTGGCGGAGGGCGTGCAGGGCGACCAGGGTTGGCCGTTGTACCTGCAGCGGTTCGCCGCGGCGACACGCTGACGACAGTTTCCAGGGTGCGCCTTTGAACCGGGACGGATGGCGTTCCGCTCTTCCAGGTTGATCAAGCCCTCTCAACCATCCCGGGGCCTTGTGATGGCGATCCCGTGCAACCGAACGGTCTAGGAGGACGCGCCATGCCGCCTTATACGGCCCTTGTCACGCTACTGTCAGTCGCGCTCTATTTTTACTTAGCGACACGCGTTGCTGTCGCCCGTGGCAAGTTCGGCGTGCCGCTTCCGGCGACGACCGGCAATGCGGACTTCGAGCGTATCTTCCGCGTCCATCAGAACACTCACGAGTGGATGCCGATCTTCCTGGCTCCGCTTTGGATCTTCGCGCTCTCCCTGAGCGACCTCGGAGCCGCCGCTGTCGGCTTGCTGTGGCTGCTCGGTCGGGTCGTCTACGCGATAGGCTACACCCGCGCCGTCGAGAAGCGCTTGCCGGGCTTCTTCATCCAATTAGGCGCCTGCATCCTGCTCTTTTTGGGCGCTGCGACAGGCGTTGCGTGGCGTCTACTCGGCGGCTGATGCCCGTGTAGCGTCGAGCACCTCCTATGGCGAGGCGACCGAGCCGGCCGATGTCACCGGCGGGCGCTGGGGGGCCACTCCGACCGATGCAGCCAAGGTCCGCTTCCCACTCGGACTGGACCAAGCTCGTGTGCGAGTGTGAGGGCGCCGGCATCCAAATCTGGGAAGGCTTCCAGCGCCGGATGCAAGGACCGGCGCCGGAGTAGGCGAGTGGAGGGGCGGCAGGCCGCCCCGAGAGGTCTCAGAATGCGGTTTCGTCCCGGTGTTCCGTCGGCTGGCGCTCATCCTTCGTCCCGGTTTTGACGATCAGCTCGAAGGTGTTGGCCAGGCGGTCCGTGGTGTAGACGGTCTCGCCATCCTTCTCGTAGGAGCGATCTTCGAGGTTACCCTCGACCAGAACCAGGTCACCTGCGACACGCTTGGTTTCGACCCATTCGGCCTGCTTGCCGAAAACTGTGACCGTGTTCCAGCGTGTGCGCTCGTCCCACTTGCCGTCGTCGCCCTTCACGCTGTAGTTCGAGGCAATGTTGACCCTGAGGGTCTTGCCGACGCGGTTGATCTTGGCGATGCGGCCGATCAGGCGAAAGCTGGCTTCGTTGTACATGGTGGTCTCTCCTCATGTGGGGCGGCGCCCCGTTGCGATGAAACCCGGAATCGGCCGCAACTAGGACCGGATGGAGCGGGGCAAGGCCCTGGCTAGCGCAGCGCTGCGCCCGCCAGTCGAAGGAATTTTGTCTCGCAAGGAATGCCCGATAAGGCAGGGGAAAATTCTGCACGGCCAGGGACGAAATCTGGGCCGGCGGCCGTACGGAAAGTTTCAGGACAGCAACGGAGCGCCGCCCCAACAGAGGCAAGACGGCTCGCAACGATGTGAAGCCGCTCCTCCAGATCGGCAGCATTGCCGCTGTCTAACTCGGGGCGACGCGGGGCAGATTTCGTCACTATCGCGGCGGGCGATGATGCAAAAGGGAATAGCTCAGAAATACAATCGTCTTCGGCAAGCTGGCCGAGTGGGTCTGGCCAGGTGTACCGGTTAAATGACCTGGCGCTGATCGCGGGAAATCGTGATCGCCGCACCAAGAGGGGCACGGGCCTTCTAGACGTCGGACCGCGCAGTCCCTGCGGTTGATCGCGTCGGAGGCGCGTAGAAGCAGCAATCGGCAGCGAGATCGGCCCTGCCCTGCCCTGCACCTGTCGGGGACGACCGGGCGTCTCATCATTCCGCGCTATCATCTTTCGATCTCAGCAGGTTGAAGAGGGTCGCAACAAAATCCGTGCCGTACTGGGCTTCTCCATTTTTTTCGAACTTGGTCGACTGGATCCGCCCTTCGACGAAAACCTCGTCGCCGACGCCGACGTTGGCAGCCGCCCAAGTCCTTTGTCGCTCGTTCAAGAGCGAAACCTGGATGAAATCCGTTGATTTGACAGGCTTGCCGATCGCGTCCGTGCCGGCCCGGTCGGTCGCCACAGTGATTTTGACGACCTTGTCAAATTGGCGAAGCGAGGCGACGTTGCCAATTAGGGTGAAGCGATTGACCGAGCGCACAGAAAAACCCCGAGAGTTGCTATATCACATCATATAAGTCGATATTGTTCAAGCAATGCCCTCGAATAGCGCTCGAAGATGCGAGGCCGGCGCGGCGTCGACGGCCTGCTGTGCCTGCCTCAGGCGGGCTTAGGGTGTCATTTCACCCCATACCGGAACCGACCCCCGCGATGCATGACACTCTGGGCGGTTGTTGAAACTACGACGTCCGTATATCGGGGATGCGGTTAGCTGCAGCATGCGAGTTGATTTGATCAGAAATCTAATGCCACAGAATTAGAACACCCTGCGACGCGGCCGAAGCTGCTCGAGCTGGGGCCCGTGGGCGATTTGTTCAGCGAGCTTCGGTCATTTTCGAG
>Ga0207141_10073_pt1 | contig 33593 bp, 32 predicted proteins | sample Alteio_BWMinHeat_5_FD_153553 | JGI IMG/M metagenome (GOLD analysis project Ga0207141, IMG submission 153553) | Enriched cells from forest soil in Barre Woods Harvard Forest LTER site, Petersham, Massachusetts, United States -... | ecosystem: Environmental > Terrestrial > Soil > Temperate forest >... | reverse complement strand
GGCATCCGGCGACGGCGCCCGAGCGGCTTCGCTCACCTGGGTCCGCAACTGCGCCACCGCCGCGCGGTCGGCGGTCGCGTCCTGGCTCAGCTTTTCGACAGACTTGGCGAGGTTCGTACTGTCGACCGTTGCAAACTGCTCCAGCTCATGGATTTGATCCACAAGTTTGATCAGCTGGCGATGGAGCATAGTTGCGTCCGGCGAAGGCGCCTGGGCGGCTTCGCTCACCTGCGCTCGCAACTGCGCCAGCTCCGAGCGATCGGCCGTTATCTGTTGTCTTAACTTTTCGATCTCAGCCGCAAGCTCTACCAGCTGGCGATCGAGCGCGGCCGTATCTGACGACGGCGCGCGGGCGGCTTCGCTCACCTGAGTCTCCAGCTGCGCCAGCTCCATGTGATCGGTGCGGGCCGGCTGCCGCGCCTTTTCGATCTCAGCGGCGGACGCCGTGCGTCGGCTCTCCAGCTTCGCTATCAAAGTGCTGTGGCGCTGGGAAGATTCGTCGGCTGGCACCTCCGCTGGCGTGAACCGCCCGGACGCAGGCGAATGCGCAATCGTCGCACCGAGGATCAGCACGCTAAGCAAGACTTTTTTTTGCCAGTTGACGCGAAACCAGTCCCTGCCGTTCGGCAAATCGGCGGCGCCGCTTGCAGGTGGAGCCGCAGCAGTGCGACCTAGCAGGGCGTAATCCGCTTCAGCGACGGGCTGGGACGCCGTAGGGAATCGAACGAGTTCGCCGAAATGCTCGAGGTTCACAATGCCCTCCCCGATCAAATCCACGGTTCAAATATAAGCGAAGTATCTTAGACAAAATAGGCGAAACTCTGCGGTTCGCTTCATCCGTTCGGTGGATAGAAAACGTTGTGGCGTTCCGTATGGCTTAGCTAGCTGCCGATTCCGACGAAGCCGCCTCTTTGTTCCGATATGACTGGGCCCCCGGATTCCGAGATGATCTCGCCCCCTGGGACCGGGGCTTTGCTGGCGGTGATTGGTGTCGCTTGGCACTTAATTATGAGAATCCAATGCCAATGATTTCAATTATATGCGCAGGCACTTAATTTGAGTATGAGCAGTTAATTTGATAATACTGCTTGGAATTTGTCACTTAATGTGAGAATGGGATTCGTGATATTTTTCCTCGCGAGCCTGCCATGAGCGCCCCATTCCCCGATGAGATTGACGATGTACTCTGGGATGAGGCGTGCCGACGGGCTGATGCGATCCGTGAATTTCTGAGACGCAATCGTAACAGCGCGACCGCGGCAGATGTTTCTGCTCTCGCTGCCAAGACGAATGTTAGCCAGGCGACAGCATACCGGCTGATCAAGTTGTTTCGTGCCGGTGGGACCGTTTTGTCTCTGGTGGATCGCAAACGCGGGCGCCCGGAGGGTCATCGTACCCTGGACGAGAAACGGGAGGAAATTGTCAGCGCGACGATCAACGCATACTATCTGAAGCGGAACCGGCCGACAGTCTCGCAGCTGGTCCGAGACGTGCAGACAAACTGCATTTCGGTTGGGCTCAAGCCACCGCATCGCCGGACTATCGCCACTCGCCTTGCAGACATCGACCTGCAGAAGCGCGCAAAACGGCGCGGCGAACAGAAGATCGTCAAGGCGACGACCGCGGTTCCTGGGACGTTCGGCGCGGTCCGTCCCCTGGCAGTTGTCCAGATCGATCATACCAAGGCCGACGTTTTTGTTGTCGACGAGGAAACCCGGGAGCCTATTGGCCGGCCATGGCTGACGCTGGCGATGGATGTCTGCAGCCGGATGGTGACTGGGTTCTACCTCACGATGGAGGCGCCTTCGCGGCTGTCGACCAGCCTGTGTCTGTTGCATTCCGTCTTCGACAAGTCGGCTTGGCTGCGAGAACGCGAAATTACGGAGCCGTGGCCCGTCGCTGGCCTGCCGGACACTGTTCACGTCGACAACGGCGCCGACTTCCGCAGCCGGGCGTTCAAGCGAGGATGCCAGGACGCCGGTATCGCCATTGAGTGGCGGCCACCGGGTGAGCCTCGCTTCGGCGGTCACATCGAGCGACTGATCGGCACCCAGATGGGAAAACTGCACCTGCTGCCCGGTACAACATTCAGCAACGAACAGGAACTGGGGGAATACGACTCGAAGCGGCACGCGGCACTGACGCTGCGTGAGCTCGAGCGGTACATCGCACTCGACATCGTCGGCTCCTATCATCAGTCAATCCACGGCACCCTGGGGCGCCCGCCGATTGCGGTCTGGCGGGAGCACGAGGGCGAGATCCCCCTTCGGCTGCCACCGGATCGGCTGCGCTTCTGGCTCACCTTCCTACCCGAGCAGGAGCGCACCCTGCGGCCGACTGGCGTTCATCTGTTCGGCCTGCGTTATTGGTCGGTGGCGCTCAGCGCCGACGTCGGGCATTCAGACCGGCGCCTGCTCGTCAAATACGATCCACGCGATATGGCGCGAATCTTCATTCGACGGCCATCGGGAAACTTCGTGGAAGCCCATTATGCCGATGTGACCCTGCCTTCGATAACCCTTCACGAGGCGGTTACCGCCCGGCGCACCCTGCTGGCGAAAGGCCGCCGTGAAGTCGACACCCGCGCGATCGTCCGCGCCGCTGTCGCACAGCGAGAATTGCTCGATACAGCAATGACGAAGACTGCTGCGGCACGACGCGGGAAAGCCTCTTCGAAATCAAAGGTGGATGATCGGGAATGGGGCTCGCTCCGCGGTGTCGACTCCAGCAAACCAGTACCCTTTGTTGAGGATACAGATTGAGCTGGAGCGCATATGAAGGACGAAGTCTCTCACCTGACCGCGGGCGCCGCGGCTCTGCTTGCCGAAACGGACGAACGACGCGTTCGCGCGATACAATCACGCCGCTGGGTGCTCTAGCCCCGCGCTAAGCAGGCACTCGACCGGCTGAGCGTGCTCCTCGACCATCCGCGAGGCACGCGCATGCCCTCGGTCGCGATCTACGGCGATAGCGGCGTGGGCAAGACGATGATCATGAAGCGGTTTCGGGACGAGCACCCGCCGAGCTTCAATCCGCTGTCGGGCACGTTGAAGACACCGGTCCTGGCCGTGGAAATGACCAGCCGGCCGGGCGAGCGACGGTTCTACGCTGAACTCCTCACCCTTCTCGGCGCGCCACAGCGGCCGCGCGCCGACATTGCCCAGATGGAACAGGCGGCATTGCGGATCATGGAGGCCATCGGCGTGCAAGTGCTGGTCATTGACGAAGTGCACAACATCCTCGCCGGAACCTATCGCGAGCAGCGCATCGTTTTGAACACGCTTCGCTTCCTGGGGCGACGACAAGAACTGTTCCCGGTGGCACGCCGCCTTCATCATCCAAAAGCATAATAGTGTTGAAATTGCTTACTTTTTGTTAGATTCTGGAGCTGTCGGCGCGATACCGTATAGCGTTCGATCATAAAAGCTGGCGATGCTCGCCCCTCGCGGACAAACTGCCGGTAACGGTCGGGATGCACGGAAGCGCTGAGTCTTGCCGGAATTCCGATCTACCTGATCTAGCGCAGGCGGTCGAGAATGTCGCGAACGTGATCGGGCTTCACTGCGGTCGGTATCGCTCTCATCCAATTGGGCGGAATGATGCCCTTGGTTGGTTCGATGATGAGAAGCCCATCGAGCGCTCCCAGTTGTTCCGGACGAAAGCCTGACAGAAGGGCATGGGCGGCCTGCTTTCGGGCTCGTGCTCGCCCGGCGATTCCGGCACGCTCCACTGTCGATAGTGAAGGAAGAAGTATCCTCGCTTCGCGCAGCGTGTCGATCACGCCGGTAGCGATGACGAGACCCTTGTCCGTCACCCAAGCGGCCTTGGCGGCCGCATCGATCATGAAGGGAATATCCGCCCTGACCGCGCCGCGGAGTCCAAGCGTCGCCGTCAGCGCTCGAGCATGATCCGTCATGGTTTGTTCCCGGCTCGCATAATCGGCGAGTGTCCCGGTCCGAAGATCCAGCTGCTCAGCGATGAATGTCACCAGTTCGTCAGGAAGAGTTTCGGAGCGGTCGAGAACCTGCGCCATTGTCATTTCCGGATGGCGAAGCAGTGCAAGCAGGAGAGCAACACCTAGGCGATAACGGTCCTCCCGCCGCAGTCGGATCAAATCAAGGTCGGCGGATCGAAGGTATAGAGCCGGACGAGGCCGTCGATTTCGGTAGCCATCGCTACATTCCGTGTACTTTGAAGCTGAGATCACCCAAAGAGGTGAGGCTTCTAATCATGAAGGCGATCTCCCCTTTTTTCTGGGCGACGCGTACTATGGATGCCCAGTAGAGGAGTAATGGTGATGGAGTGGGTGATTTTCGTCTTCATTCTGCATGCCGTCCTGCTTACCGTCCTGTTTCCGCGGGCTGTGAAAACCGGCGTCTTCTTCGTGGTCCTCGCAACGTTGCTGGCCTGCGTCTCGATTGCGGATCACTTGGTGACGGCGATCTGATCTGGATTTTCTTGCCATCAGATGTACTGACCGCCGGTCGCGGTGACGCCCGCCGCATCGCGTTCGTGGCCGGCGTTTCAATTGCAGAGCGGGCAGGTCCGGAAATCGTCCCGGAACTCCAGCGTCGAACGATTGGTGCAAATCGTGTGCTGTTCGTGAAAATCGCCGCTGGAATAATCGATCAATCCAGATAAGCACAATAACTGCAGTTGAGCAGTTCGCCGCCCTGGTGCCGACCCATGATCTCAGGGAAGGCCTCGCCGCTTGGATCGAGCGTCGCCCACCAATCTGCGCCACCCAATAGAACTCGACCTTCACATGGGGTCACAACAAGAGCTGTTCGAAATCATACTCGGCCTTTTTCAACCAAAGACAGCAAAGTGTTGTAGAATCAATATATTAATGCAGCTCTGAGGCCTGATTTAGCCGAGAGATTTTGTGATGTCCGAATTCGTTCGGGCTATGTTGATCGCCATTCAAACCGTCGAAGAAATGATTGTTGCATTTGGCGAGGAACGACAATGTCGGCGCGTTCTCGAAGCTTTGGTATGGCCAAATGGTCGGATATGTCCCGCCTGTGGCTACAAGAAAACCATTCCCATGGCGGGCCGCGACATGGGGCGAGGCAGAGCAAGACCAGGGCTCAATCAATGTTCCAGCGGCGATTGCCCCGAGAAGCATACGATTTTGCACCAGTGATCGAGAATACATCGACGCTGGAGCTCACCGACAATTCTCAGCCACTGCCCATCCGATTATCATCTTGTCCTTTGTAGCGGCTCACATTCGCGGATCGAAATCTCACATTAAATACAGCACGAGGGCCATGAATCTCAAATTAAGTACAAATTCTCAGAGTAAACACAAATCTAACATGTTGATTTCGTTAGGCCCGCCTTCTCATAATTAGTTGCAGTACGACACCCCCCACCCGCCAGTGAACGCCTGGTTCTGGCCGCTGCGACCGTTTTCATGATAGAAGTGTTCCTACCTTGCAGAAGAGGTGACGGTATGGCTGAGGACGAGCAACATAAACCCGCAATGGCGATCCGTGCTGGTACAGCAGCCGCGATATCGTCGAAATCGGTGACAGTTGCCTTTGAGGAATTGTTGCAGGCCTACGAATTCGCGTCTATGGCAACAGAGGCTCAGGCCTATGTCTGTATAACAACTGGCAAAACTTATCTGCTATCCAACAGTCTCGATTACGAATTGGACGAAGACTTGCCCGTCGACATCGAGACCTCGGACAATTATCTTTGTCTGCCAGACAGGAACGAACTGGACCTTGGGCGCGATCTGGTATTTTCCTTCGTTCGCCAAAACCTCCCCGACGCCTATGACGACGTTCGAAAGTATTTTCGTAAAGCCGGCGCATATCGCCGGTTCAAGGCCTTGCTTGAGTCACACGGCTTAGTCGACGAATGGTATCGGTTCGAGGAAGAGGCCACTGAAGTTGCCTTGCGCGAATGGTGCGAAAGCAACGATCTTCGGTTAACTGGCTCCGAAAACCATCGCACAGGCCCCGGAAATCCATGAGCACCGGCGCCGAACTTTCTGGACTGATGAAGTTTGCCGGCCGCGATGGCTGGAAGATGCGCTTCGATGATGTGCTCGAACGGCACTTCGGCGCCGTGGTGAACGCCTTCGAAATCGAAATTGAAGAGATTTCCGACCTGATCGGCGAGTCCTGGATGATGACCTTATGGGGATGCGCCTTCGAAGACCTCTTGACGCGTACGTTCGGGGCTGAACAAGGCAACATCGTTGATGTCTAACTGAAGCGCCGTGGCTGGAACGGAAAAATTCAGGCCAGGCTCTACAGGAAGGCACTGACGGGGCAGTCATGAGCATCTATGAGGTCGGTGACGTTATTCGTGGGAAGTCCATGCTCATGCGCGATCTGCTGGTGCGTACGGCGCTATAGGATCGTAGTTTGTCGGTGACCATTACCCGAGGGGTGCGAGCCCGTCTGCGCATGAGCTTGGGCAACAAGCTCTCCGCCGCCCGCCGGTCACGATGGCTCTGGACCAGAGCATCGAGAATGAAGCCATCCTGATCGACGGCGAACCAAAGCCAGTGTCTTTCGCCATTGATGTTAGCGACGACTTCATCGAGGTGCCATTTGTCGCCGAACCGTGGTGCGCGCCGACGCAAAGCGGCGGCGAAATCCCGGCCGAATTTCTCGGCCCAGCGCCGGACGGTTTCGTGGCTGACGATGACACCACGGATCGCCAGGCGCAACGCCACACCCTTGAGCTTGGCCAGCTTCACCGGTCGCTCGCGCGCCCGCTGCATCAATCTGGCATCGGTGGGCTCCGCATTTCCAAGGAAATGCTAGGGCTGATCGCCTTTTCCTGCACCGTGTTGTCGACAATCACCGCCTTGAAGTCGGCTGGCTTGGAAGCCTCCATACGCACCGCCGTGCCCAGGCCTTCTTGCATCAAGGCAGTGAGCTTGTCCTCGCCCATGCGCTGCTCAAGGCGTGTGTAGCGGATTTTGAAGGCGGGGTTGGGTAGAATTGGCAAGCGATTGCGCTATCCCGCAACCGCCCCTGGCTTGCGATGTTTGCGCCCTGGCCGGAAATGGAACGTCTTTTGAGGCGCTCTCTCCACGTCTCAGCGCCGAGATTGAGAATTTATGGGAGAGAGGCAGCGCTTGCCAGGGAAATCAAGGCTCTGGGTGCCAAATGCCTCGCTTATCGAGGTAGTGGAGCCTTTCTCCCGAGAATGAATAGGTCGCTAACTTTGTCGATCGCGAACGTAAAAGTCCAATCGCTCGCACTGTGGCGCTCCGACTGGGGTATGCCTGCCGGCGATGCCCGGCCCGCCGCCACACGGTCCGCAGACAGCCGGATTGGGCGCGCGCTACGATCATCTGATGGCCGGCACTGTGAACTTAACCCAAATTGTTCAAAGTCTCGGCAATTTCGGTTCACTTGGATCGCCTCTTTTGAGGATTCTCGACCAAGCGAAAGTTGGAATCAGAAAGAAAATTGCTCAGACTTGTGCGCTCTTCGATTAAGTTGATGGTGCCGCCGGGATGTACCCTGACAGAGGAGCCCGGTGGCCTAACTTGTGGGGATCAGGTGCAGTGCAGACTTCCCGCCCTTCACGGCCGCCGCCGACAGCTTGCGGTCAAAGCTCGCAAGTTGGCCGCCATGCGCCTTGGCGAGCGCAAGAAGATAGGTATCGGTGACCTGTACCGAGGTCAGGATTTTCGCCGCGTCGATGTCGCCGCAGCCAACAAGGCTCACATCGTCGGGCCAGAAGCTGTGCCCATGCAGGGCTCGCAACTTGGTAACGATTTGCGCAACAACGGCAGGCGAACCGGGAGAATTAGGATATTTTTGGTGGCCGATGATGCGCAGGACGCCGTTTTCGGTGATGGGACAGGTAGCCCATGCGGCGTTACCGGTCACTTCGAACCAGCCATGCGCGTCATCGTGGGCGACATGGCCAGGATCGATCAGCGCGATCAGCACATTGACATCGAGCAGGAAAGTCACAGCAGTTCGTCACGCAAGGCGTTGACCGTCTCAAGCGTGACAGGAGGTGCATCCGGCCGAGGCGACAGCAGAGGAATCCCGTTGCGCTCGCCGCCGGCTTGCGGGCGGCGCAGCGAGCGCCGGGCGAGATCGCTGATGACCTCGCCGACGCTGCGATCCTGCTGCCGGGCCATGGCCTTGGCCGCGACCAGGACGTCGTCATCGATCGCCAGTGTCGTTCTCACATCGCCCTCCTTGGTGCGCATCAATCATCACGCATCATATAGGGCAGCGATGACGGATACTCAAGCGATACGACTTCGTAGTCGTCGGACACGAAGCCGTATTCGCCGTCCGACGTCGACGAGTTCGGCCCACGTTCCATCTGGCCAGATGGCAATGTCCTGGCAACCAAGAGCTTTTGTCGTGCCCGGATATCATTGGCAAATGTGCGCCATAATGGCTATTTAGTGCCCACTCCGACGCAAAAATATAGATCCCTATGCAACCTCGCCGGCACAAAGCTGCCAGCTTCCTCTCGGCTCCTCCGGTATTCACCCGGGCTGAGTTTGCGGCGGCCTTCGGCCATCCGGCGACCGCGGCCAATGTCACCAGCCTGCTTCGACATCACCTGCGGGCTGGAAACATCAAGCGGGTTAGTCGCGGGGTGTTTGCCGCGGTGCCGGCCCACCTGGCGGTCGAGCGGCTGGTGATCGATCGTTTTGCCGCGGCGAGCATGTTACGCCCCGACGGCGTCCTGGGGTTTCACTCAGCCCTTGAGCTACACGGCGCAGCCTATTCCGAGTTCAACGAGGTTCAGCTGATCAGCACCGGTCGAACCGAACTCGTGAACCTGCCATTCGGCGCCTGCCTCTCAGTCACTCCGTCGAAGGCTCTGGCGGCGGCCGGCAAAGCTGACTACTTGACCGCGACTATAGACCGGCAGGGGGTGGCAGTCCGTGTAACCGCGGTTGAACGCACGGTCGTCGATGTCCTGCACCGGCCGGAACTCGCCGGCGGCGTCGACGAAGTCCTGCAGTCGCTGGATCTGGACGCTATCTCGATCCTGCGAAGGTCGCAGATTATGTCGAGTTGTTGGAAAACCGGTCGCTTGCCTCCGTTTCCGGCTGATGGCTCGAGAAGCGACGTTCGGCGCTCGGCGTCACCGACGACGTCCTGGGGCGCCTGCAGGCCCGGCTTCCACGGTCGAAGCACTACGCGCTCGGCGCCGAACCTGGTCAGGCTGTGCTCGTCGAGCCGTGGCGCGTGCTTCTGCCGCGGCAGGCTGTCGACGCTGCTTTTGAGGGCGTGTGATGGTCGCGTCGCGCGAAACGCTTCAGCACATAGCTGCCGAACGGCAGCTTCAGGCTGCGACGCGGGAGCGGTGATCCGGCTGATCGATATTCTCGATGCCTTTGGGGCGGACACGCTGATCGGGCCGCAGATCGCCTTGAAGGGCGGCACGGCGCTCAATGTCTTCCATTCCGATCTGGCCGCCTCTCGGTCGATATCGACGTCAACTATGTCGACGCGCTCAACAAGGAGCAAATGGACGCGGACCGGCCGGGACTGGAAGACCGGATCGAGCGGCTGATGGAATCGAAAGGCTACGCCGCACGGCGCGAGCCTTCGGAACATGCGAATGGCAAATGGATCTACCGCTACGCTTCCGCGCTCGGTGGGGCAGGGACCATCGAGATCGACATCAACTACCTCAACCGCGGTCCCCACTACGGGGTGGATCGCATGGCTTCGGCAACGATCGGATCCTACCGGGCCACGAACGTGCCGGTTCTTGATCTCCATGAAATCATCGCCGGCAAGATGGTCGCACTGGTCACCCGGCGCACCGCACGCGATCTATTCGATGCGCACCGGATCATCGCCATGCCGGGTCTCGACTGGGCGAAGATTAAGGCGGCGACCTTGATGATCGGTGCGAGCGCCAAGGGCTTCGATTGGCGTACGGCCTCGCCGCGGGCGATTGGATGCGAGGTCGGCGACATCACAGGCAAGCTGACCATGTGCCTGCATGATCGGTATTTCGATGCCTTTGGCAGTCCGGCGGCCTGGATCGAGAGTGTCACGGCCGAATGCCGGGACAAGCTCGCGCCGCTGTTCGAGTTCACGGCTGGCGAGACAGCATTTCTGGATGCCGTGCTGGACCGAGGTGAGATCGACGCTTCCGGTCTAGAGGTGCTGGAGATCGTGCGCGGCTCGATCGAAGCCAATGCGGCCCTGCGGTGGAAGGCACAGATAGTCATAGCTTGGAAATCTGGCGACAAGTCACTGGCTCCACGTACGAGACGAGCACGGCGGCCGCGTGGAGAGACCAGGTGAATACTGAAGCGGATACCTGCCGGAAATTCGTTGTTCCGCGGGGTCGCCATGACTGATCGGCCAGGGGCGCTGAAAGGGCACAGCATCCGCGCCTTCGCAGGGGCGTACACGGCAAGTGCGCAAGCTCCCCGGTACGACAGCGACGAAGGCCAAATGTATGTAAGGCTTAAAAAGCCATTCAAGCCGGTCAGCGTCTGACGTGTTGTGCTGAGTGAAAGTGGATTCGACCGGGTTGCCGTTCAGGTCGACGATATGTTTGTCCCGCCGGCGCCCGCGATGCCGCCGACAACTCCGGATGAGGATGAAATCCCGTTCTAACCAAGCTGGGCGTTGGCACGGGACAATCGTACGGCAGGTATACACCGTCCAATTGCCTGAAAATTACGAAACCGCCTGGACATCCGTGACCGGACGGCGAATGGTTCTATATTTCCGTACTTCTCAGCTATGTCCACTTCCTCAATGAATCCTACTTAGGAGGAGACGTCCAGGCCCTCAGGGGTGAGGTCAAAATTGACTAGTACCCTAGCGTCAAATATGTCCTGTCGGGTATCCTTGAAAAGCCTGCGATGAAACAACATTCTCTGATTACAAGGAGTACGTTACATGGCTGACAAAGATACCTCGATCGAGCAGGGAGTTACACCCCCGGCACCGGGGAGGAAAAAGAACACCAAGGCCTCAGCCGACCGGTGGGGGGACAAAGTCATGGAGCTAGGATTCTGCATTCTGCCCTCCCTGGTTTTTCGCGCCCAGAGGCGTCTCGGCCTGAATCCCACGCAGTTGGCCGTGCTGCTGCAGATCGCGGACTTTTGGTGGGATGCTGCTCGCAAACCATTTCCGAAGAAGAACGATCTTGCCGAGCGTTTGAACCTCAGCGAGCGCCAGGTGCAGCGTCACATCGCCGACCTGGAGAGTGCGGGTTATGTGCGCCGGATCGAGCGGTTCGCGAAGCACCGCGGCAAGATCTCGAATGAATACGATCTCTCTGGCTTGGTGGAGAAGCTGCAGGCCCTTGAGTCCGAGTTTCGTGAGGTGGCGGATGAGAACAAGGCAAGGAAAAAGGCCGTGGCGAAGCCGGGCTACAAACCACCCATCACAGGGGCTCCGGCATGACTCCGATCGGTATCGCGCCGGCAATGATGGAGCCTTGCTGTGGCTGCCGGGCTTAATAAAAAGGTTCTGTGCTTCATCGATGAGTACGGCCAAGCCGGGACTGAGACATTCTTTCTTGGTGCGGTTTTCGTGCTTGCGCGGGATGCCGGTCGTATTGACAAGTGTTTTTCGGACTTGCTTGAGCCTAATGCCAATGAGATCCACGCTGTGGATCTTGATGACGGCTATGTCCAGGGGCTGATGCAGAGATTTTGGGCGGAGGCGTCGGTAAACAAGCTCGTTCTGATCAACCAGAAGATACCGCTTCGAGTTGGTGAGGCTCCGGTATTGTATGCCCAGGCAGTGGTGGAAACCGTCAAGATCGGCCTGAAACGATTTCAAAAGGATGTTCTTGGGCGCGCAACCATTGGCAACGTAGATGTCATCACGGATGTGAACCAGCATAACAACCATCCGGCGTTCGACGCCGAAATGAGGCGGTCGCAGGAACATGATGGGCGCTTTAAGGGTGTGAACAGGATCACACGGCTGGATTCAGCCGCGTCCAGACTACTGCAACTTTCTGACCTTGTTGCATATTCGCGGAAGTGGATCGTCGGAGAAGATCTCAATGCCGCCGGGCTTCGAGAGAGATATGGCATTCAGATGCCATAAAAAGATAGAGCCGCCCACGCGAGTGGAGCGGCCCTGGAATTCGAAAAATCAGTGTGGTCGGCAACCAAGGCTTTTGGCCTACGGGTAACCACGGCGCTCGCCAAACACACGGCCTGATCAAGTCGCCTTGCTACCTTATGTAGCCTAAAGCCCCCCCAATTTCAATAGTGGGGAGGAGACATGCATGTCTCGTAGAAGAAGGACCACATACGATCTATCTATATGTATGGCCGCATGTGAGCCGCACCACCCCTCAGGAACGTGGAATCCAATATAATCGTCTGCCTGAACCTCGGGCCGACGGTCCGCGAGCTTGGCCTGTATCAGAGGGCTTCTCCGCTGTGGACCTATCCATGGGTGTCGGGCTGGGTCCGGCAACTTGTAGATCGAGGGACCATTTTCAGGAGAGCACCGACATGGGCGGCACCAAAGCAGCAAAGCGAGCCGGGAAATGCGGCGGATGATGCGAAAGGACAGGAGCGACCGCGATCCGACTAAGTTCACCCCTGTCTTTGAACGGAGCTTCTTTCTTTAGCCGGACACAAGCCATTGATCTGACGGCCTAAAACCGGCTTGAGGGACGTCTCTACTGGGTACAGGAGACATCGAGGAGGTCGAAGGCCTTGGCCTGGATTGGCGTTGGGCGTGCGGTCATGGAGAAAGGCATGCCCGGCGCGCCCTGAATTCCGCCCGCTTAGTGCATCATGAGCGTATTTTTTCGTGATTTTCCAGAATTTTAGCACTCTTGATATCAAAATATTGCTTTTTAGATGCAGGCCTGGTATACTGAACATGTAGAAATTCATTAAAAAGCCGAAAAACGGCATGCAAAGAGTACCATGAAGCAGCCCAAGCTAACCGCCGTCATCAGGGCCGCTGGCGATGTCATTCACATTGACGACGCCACGCGCGTGCTTGACGTGTCCCGTGTGCAAGCCGCCAAGATCCTCTCCGCCTGGGCGGCGCAAGGCTGGCTGCAGCGTGTCGGCAGCGGCATCTATGCCCCGATATCTCTGGACATGCGTGGCAGTGACCAGGCCGTAGCCGATGCCTGGCTGCTGGTCCCAGCCTTGTTCGGCCCCGCCTATATCGGTGGGCGCACCGCCGCCGAATACTGGGACCTGACCGAGCAGCTGTTTCGCGACATCGTCGTCTTTACAGCGCGGCCCATTCGCGACCGCGTCAAGGAAAGCGGCGGCGCGCAGTTCACGCTGCGCCAGATTCAGGAGTCGCGCATCTTTGGCACGAAATCCGTTTGGCGCGCCCATACCAAAGTCAGTGTCTCCGACATCGACCGGACAGTGCTCGATATGCTGGACGATCCCCCGATTGGCGGCGGCATTCAGCATGTGGCCGACTGCCTCGACCGCTACCTGCACAAGGAAGACAGCAATACGGACCAACTGATCCATTATGCCGACCAGCTTGCCAACGGTGCTGTATTCAAACGCCTTGGCTTCCTGGCGGAGCGCCATCCGCTCGGACAAGCTCTCGTCGCCGCCTGCAAAGCGCGCCTCACGAAAGGCTACGCTAAACTAGACCCCGCGCTCGCCTGCGATCGCGTCGTCACGCGATGGAAACTCAAAGTGCCCGCCAATTGGATTGGAGCGTCTGGCCATGATCAGTAAGGCCGAGATCCTGGAGACGGCGGCCAAGGTCGGGCTGCGGCCCGACGTTGTCGAAAAGGATTACGTTCTTGGCTGGACGCTCGCCGGGATCGCCGCCCACGAGGACCTGCGCGACAAATGGATTTTCAAGGGCGGAACGTGCCTGAAGAAATGCTACTTCGAGACCTATCGCTTTTCGGAGGATCTCGATTTTACGTTGGCAGACCCCGCACATCTTGACGGGGAATTCCTAAGGCGTGTTTTCCGCGAGATTGGCGAGTGGGTCTATGAGCGGTCAGGCCTTGAGATGCCGGTCGAGGGACAAAGCTTCGATCTGTTCAACAATCCGCGCGGCAATCTCTCCTGCCAGGGGAAGCTAAGCTACAAAGGCCCGGTCTCACCGAATGTCGCAGTCATACGCCTGCCACGCATCAAGCTCGATCTCACCGCGGATGAACGGATTGTCCTGCCGCCTGTAAAGGTGCCGGTGTTTCACACTTACAGCGATGCACAGGAAGCCAGCTTTGAAGTGCTTGCCTACAGCTATCAGGAGGCGTTTGGCGAGAAGGTGAGGGCGCTTGCCGAACGCACAAGGCCACGCGATCTTTACGATGTTGTGAACCTGTTCCGGAACAGCGAGGCCCGCCCGCCGGCCGCCGCCCTCCTCGATGTCCTGCGCCAGAAGTGCGACTTCAAGGGTATCGCCGTGCCAAAGTTCGAAGACCTCGCCGACCATCGCGACGCTGTCGAAGGCGGCTGGACAAACATGCTAGCACATCAGCTTCCAGCGCTGCCGCCTGTCGCCGACTTTTGGGGCGTCCTGCCCGACTTCTTCGCCTGGCTTGCCGGAGGGGAGGCGCCCATCGAACTTCCAGCCTACGCACTGGACGTGGGCGAGTCCGTCATTCGCGGTCGCACACTCGGGCTGGACATTCCGAATGCGGCGCAGACGCATCTTGAGGTAATCCGCTTTGCAGGCGGAAACAGACTATGCGTCGAGCTTGATTATCAGGGCTCGACCAGGCGCATCGAGCCCTACTCACTACGGCGCACGAGCGAGGGCAACATCGTGCTGCACGCGTTCAATCTCGATAAAAACATGCATCGTAGCTACCGCGTCGATCGGATCACCGGCGCGCGGGCGACCAATAAGACATTCGTGCCCCGCTACGCCGTCGAGCTTACGCCGTCGGGTGCCGTCAGCATTCCGCCGTCACGCAGCGGCGGCACGTTTGGCGGAATGACATTTAGCCGACCCCAAACCGTCCGCTCGCGGACTCGCGCGTTTGGCCAGCCGACCTATGTCTATCAGTGCCCTGCCTGTGAGAAAAAGTTTCGCCGCCAAATCCAAGACCGTTCCCTGAAACCGCATCAGTCGCCTACCGGATACCCGTGTCCGGGCCGGACAGGCTATCTGGTGGATACCCAACAATGAGCCAGCAATGTCAGGCGTGCGGCGCCATGTAAGCGTCGGGCATTGCGCTGGTCTTTGAGAAATCCGATCATCATCGATCAGGGCGTGAACGGTCCCGCCCCCCTGCCGTAAACCCACGCTCATACTTCGCCCCATCTTCCGATATCCGCCTGTTCTTTACTCCCTCCTCCCTCAGATGGATTGCGTTCGGGGACCGGCTGTTGCCATGCCGGAGGCAGCCTCAACTCGTGTTCGGATCGGATATGCACACACAGCGAGCGGATGGCCGTCACGGATGGCAGGCCCCGATCTTCGCACCGGGTGCATAAATTCCAGACAGCCCGGGCGTAAACCCGGCGCGTGTTCAGGTTGCGGATGTGGGCGGTGAAGAATTCAGGGAAACCGTAGGTGCCCTCACCGCCGATAGCGGCGATGGGGGCAGGCGGAGCGGGTGTTTCGAAAACAGCGAGCTTCCCAGTCTCACATCAAGTGCAAACCTGGCTCTGATGAACGTCGAGTCTCAACATGAACTGCAAAACGACACTTTGGGTACAGCCTATGCAGGCTTGGCATCGTTCGGGTTGTAACCGCTAGTCAGGGCGTCGTCTAACGAAGGCACGCGAGATCTCGTACCGACCGGACGATCAGGCCTCGCACTTCGGGGTGATCCTCGTCGCATAGCAGCCCCGCGGCGATCGTGAGATTGGCGATCACCGCCGCCATACTCGTCGCTGGCGTTGTGGGGAGCGTCTCTAACAAAGCCTCGCTTTCTTGGTCTAGGGAATCAAGCTGCGCGTCAATCTGGACAAGCTTCTTTGCCTCTGGCAGTGCGCTTCGCTCGACATCGGAGAGGCGATACCAGTCGTGGTGCCTTGCCAACCAGCGCTCGTGTTCGCTCCAAGCCGTCAGGAGTTCTTCGCTTTCCGCCTTCAAGGCCAGCCACCTTTGACAGATTACAATCGTTGGATCCGGTGCAACAGCCGCGACAGGCCCGGTTAATGCCGGCGTCGAGAGGACCCCAACAAGCAAAGTGCGTCTAGACAGTTTTGGCATGCGAAATCGCTCCTCCCGCTTTTCCACGTGAGCCCATGACATCCCTCGAATGTTGTATTAGATCATTCGTATCATCTTTGAGCTTGCGGGGCAACAAAAAAGTATCATGTATTTTACTATTAGTATCACGACATGCTGACGGCGGCTCAAATCCGCGCCGCGCGAGCGCTTGTCGATTGGAGTGGGCCCAAGCTGGCCGCGGAGTCGGGGCTTTCCCTTCCTACAATCCGACGCATGGAAAGCGCAGCAGGCCCCGGGCGGAGTTCGGCCGACAATGTCGAGGCTGTGGGTCGCGCACTGGAGGCAGCCGGTGTCACATTTCTTGCGGCCGACGACAAGGGCGGCCCCGGAGTGCGGTTAAAGGCGTGATCGGTAGGCGCCACGGCCTCTGCGCGCCTTGGCGCGCCCAAGCTTTCGGCCGTGCTCTTGCCGGCGAGAAGTGAATCCGGCGTTAGGTCTGCCAAAGGGCCCAATACAGTGCGTCGCGCCCGTAACGGCGGCCTTACATTCAAACGAACAGTCGGTCGATAAGGACTAGGCATAATTCGGAACAGCTCTTGTTCTGACCATTGTATGTGAATGAGCAGTAACGGATGCCAAAGAAGATCGCTGTCATAGAAGGCAGCCCCAAGGCTGCGGCAATCTGCGCGAAGGCTGATTGTTTGCGCCGTGCCGGGGTACCTATCGGGGTTCAACCTTTGAGAAATCCGAGTGGGGCGCGGCCGGCGCCGGGCCCATGGGTATACCGACGGACGCTGCCTTCGCTGTTGAGGCTGGCCTGGCGGGCATGCGATCTTGCCGGCCGGGTCAGCTTTTGCCGGAGTTTGGCGCCAGCGCCCGGCGCTTTCGTCTGTCGACACGACGGCCCACCTGATCGGCCGACGCTAGGATGAGACCACGTTGCGCGACGCCTAATGCTTCTGGGCCAGCAGCGAGGAGCCAGGTCCCGCTGGTCCCATTCTGTGCGTCTGGCGCCGGTTGGTCGCGCGATCGACCGGCTGGCCGGTGAGGGCGATCGAGGATGCCGCACGGGCCCTTGGCCTCGATCTCGCGGGCAGGGCAAGAAAGCTAGTCGCCCTCCTCGACGCGCACTCCCAGAGCGCGGGGTCGTAAGGAAACCCTCCTTCGCCGAGGTACTGACGGAAGACTGCTGGCCTTTACTGCAAAAGGCTGGATCGTGCAGCCTTGGCAACTCCAATATTGGTGCCAGTCAGCGGCAAGTTGCAGCCAATCACTGTGCGCACTCTTTTCGCGAATGATGGCCTGAAGCGCCGGGTAGTCTGTCTCGGTTACCTGGCGAAGGCAGAGGATGTCCACTGGCTTGCTCCCGTATCGCAGGAATCGCAGCCACAACGAAGATAGTACAGTCTCGGGTAAGCTAGGCGTTTGAAGGGTCTTGTCACAGATTTGAATAGAACAGCCCCGACTACCAGGCACATTGTCGGAAACGTCCTTCACGATGTCGAATAGGCGGTCGCCCGGATCTGCAATTCAGGTCGCAGCCGCCGGGTTATACCGCGTCCCAAGCGAATAGCGGCTGCCGACATAAACAAGACGGCTCACGGTGGCGACCGCGGTACCGCTCCATGTCCGTCTCTGGAGCAGAAGACAGGGCTCGCCGATCGCCATCTTGAGATGTTCCGCCAAGTTCGCGTCGGCCGGAATAGCAGAGATCAGGTGCTCAAGCTCGGTCACCGGCGTGCTTTGCATCAAATAGTCAAAGGTGGTCTTCTTCGAATAATCCTGCTTGTCATAGGCGGGCACCAGCTCCGGATTGACGAAGCGTTCCTCATGCTGCACCGGATCTTCATTCTCAAAGTGGACCACGACGGAATGAAACACTTTTCGCCGGCCTTCGAACTCGAAGGCCTTGGTCAAATAGCTCGGCGTGGTGATCGTCTCGACCAGAACGACCTTGGATGCGTGCCGCTGCCCCCGCTCCGTGATTTCGGCGGCGATATTGTTGATCTCAAGGAGACCGGAGCGGGGTTTGGGTGTCGACACGAATGTCCCGACCCCCTGGACGCGGGTCAGGAGGCCGACCGAGGAGAGTTCGCGCAGCGCGCGATGCACTGTCATCCGCGACACGCCTAGGCTCGCCACTAGATCGTTCTCGGAGGGGAGCCTCTGGTTACTGGGCCACGCGCCACTGCCGATATTGTGGAGGATATAATCCTTCACCTTCTCGTAGAGGGGGCTGGCAGTATTGGGAAGCGTGATCATCAATGTGCCGGACAGCTTGTTTTGGTATTCTCCAACGAGAAGCCCTTTTCTCGTCTATATGATCTGGTTCGGCCGCACAAAGGAACAAGGGAACGCCTTCATCGCAGTCGGCTCGCCCCGATGGCCAAGGGCCTAACGATCGTCTTGAGGCCTCTGGCCGTTCCAGACACAAGATGCCCGTAAGCAGCGGGCACTTCGTCAAGCGTCACCTCGGCACCGATCAAACTGATCAGCTGCTCCGAAAGCTGCGGCAACAGCCCGATCGCCTCCTCCATTTCCTCGGCGAAGGCGTGGCAGCCCACAAGGGCCATCTCTCTCTCCACAAGCAGGTTCGGGTCCAGGTCGAGATGCTCGTGGAAGATGCCGACCAGAGCCAACCTCGCGCCTGCGTCGACGCTGGCAATCATGGCTTTCAAGGCTGCTATGCTTCCCGTCGCATCGATCGCGTGGAGGAGAAGCAAGCCCCCCGTGGCAGCAAGGATCGCCTCCCGCTCGAGCGCGACGATGTGGCTCCCGGTGCGTCCGGCGACAAGGCCAGCGCGCTCCGCATTGCGGTCGGTGACGAGGATTGCCCCGTCATGGGTGCGCGCGAGGAGCAATGCCGCCAGCCCACCGATCGGACCGCACCCGACGACAAGAACCGGGCAACCCGGATCGGGCCGCAGGCGCCGCACTGCGTGCAGGGCTACCGCGAGCGGTTCCGTCATGGCGACCGACCGGGGATCGAACGAGGCATCCACCCGATGAAGGAGGCGGGCGGGTAAATTCACCTCTTCGGCAAAGCCGCCGTCGCAGACTTCGCCAACAAAGCCGAGGTTGGCGCAAAGGTGCCGCCTGCCACCCTGGCAAGCCGCACACTGCCCGCACCAGACCCGGGAGTCGGCGACGACCCTGTCGCCGGGCACAAAGTCCACAACGCTGTTTCCAATCTCCATGACGACGCCGGTCAACTCATGCCCGGGCGTCGAGGGCGAGCGGCTTATCCATTGGCCGGTCTGGAAGTTATGAAGGTCGGAGCCGCAGATACCGGCTGCCGTAACGGCAATACGTACCGAATCCGTGTCTGGCGGTCCTGGCGGCGCGATTTCCTCCACCCGCAGGTCGCCTTTTCCGTAGAGCCGCACGGCCTTCATCACATTCCTCCACTACCCGTGCCCAAGCTCTGCCGCAGCAGGGCGCTGCCGCCCTGCCGGAGTTCGGAAAACGAGCGTACGCCCATCAATGCCATTGTGATGCTGACCTCGGCGGCAAGAAGCTCGATCACACGGGAAACCCCGCGTTCGCCATCGGCCGCAAGACCGTAGACATAGGCCCTGCCTAGGAAGACACCATGAGCACCAAGAGCGAGCGCCTTCACGATCTGTGTACCCCGCCGGACGCCTCCATCGAAGAGCACCTCGACCTCGTTGCCGATGGAGGCCGCGATTTCAGGCAGAACGGAGATCGTCGAGGGGGCGCCGTCGAGCTGGCGTCCGCCATGATTGCTGACGATGATTGCATCGGCTCCGCTGCCAACGGCGCGTCTTGCGTCCTCCGCGCAAAGGATACCTTTTACGGCTAGACGCCCGCGCCATCGCTCACGCAACCAGGCGAGGTCGTCCCAGGTCAGACCCTGCTCGATCTGCCGCGCCAGGTTTCCGGCCTGGGCGAGCGCACCGCTTCCGAACTGGGGGCGCCCGCGTGCAATCCCGACCTGCGGAAAGCCCGCAGAGAGGACCGCCGCACACCAGCGGGGGCGGCGCGCGAATTGAAGCGCAAGCCGCGGCGTGATGCGATCGAGACTGCGAAAGCCGTTCCGTTCGTCGCGTTCCCGTACGCCGGTCACGGCCGTGTCCACCGTGAGGATCAGGGCCTCGACGCCATGCCTCTCGGCATCCTCGATCAGGGCTTCCATGAGGCTGCGATCGCGCAGCACGTAGAGCTGCGCATAGAGTGGGCCGGCACTCTTTTGCCGGATCTCTCCGATCGTAGCGATCGCGAAATTCGACAGGCTGAAGGGGATGCCGGCCCGCTCCGCAGCTGCCGCAGCGGCAAGCTCGCCCGAGCGCCAGAACAGGCCGGTGAACCCCACCGGCCCCAATGCGAATGGCAGGGCATGCGCCTTGCCAAGAAACGTTGTCGACAGGTCCCGCTCCCGCACATCCACAAGGACCCGTTGCCTGAGTTCATACCGGGCGAAGTCGGCTTCATTGGCGCACAGCGTCGTCTCGCTGAAGGATCCGCCATCGATATAGTCGAAGAAGATCCTCGGGAGCTTGCGCCGCGCCGCCTTGCGGGCATCCTCGACGTTGATGATGGCCACGGCGCGTCAGGACCGGGAAGCCGAGCCGAGAATATCATCGCGGATGCCCGAGACGGCGTTCTCATGTGAGCTGAAGCCCTCATAACGCGCCAGTTTACGGGCATAGCCGGCGAGTTCGGGGTAGGCCGACGAGGTTACATAACCGATCGAGGAGCGTTTCATGAAGTCGGTCACCGACAGCGGGCCATAGGTCCGCGCCCAGCGGCTCGTCGGTAGGACCGCGTTGGGACCCAGGACGAAGTTGGCGAGCGTAACGGGCGTGTGTGGTCCCATCAGCACTTCAGCGGCCTCTGTGACCGAGCCGAGATGGCGGAACGGCTCGATCGACAGGATTTCCAAGTGTTCGGGCGCGTAGTCGTTGATGAACCGGTAGCTTTCCTCCAGCGACGCCGTGAGGACGATGCCGCCCCGCTTGCCCGACAGCACCGCTCGCGAGAACTCCACGCGCTGCGGCGTCATCTTGGCCCAGTGGCCCGGCAGCGCCGCAAGCGCCGCTTCAGCGACCTCCCGGCTATGGGTGACCAGGAAAGCGGACGAATCCGGTCCGTGCTCGGCTTCGATCAGCACATCGAGCGCAGCGAGCCGTCCATCGACCGTCTCGTCCGCGAATATGATGGCCTCGGATGGCCCGGCAGGCAGGCCGGTGTCGATCACGTCCGACAACAGCCGTTTGGCGGCTACGACCCACGGGCTGCCCGGTCCCACGATCTTGAGTGCCGGTTCCACTGTCGCGGTGCCGTAAGCGACCGCAGCCACAGCCTGGGCGCCGCCGCATTTGTAGACGGTCGACACGCCCGCCAGGCGCGCCGCGACCAAAGTGGCGGCATCGATCGATCCATCGGCCGTAGGCGGCGTGCAGATCGCGATCTTCGGCACACCCGCGACCACGGCCGGCACGGCGGTCATCATCGTCACGGAGGGAAACGCGCCCTTGCCACGGGGAACATAGAGGGCGACAGAGGATATCGGCGTCCAGCGATCGCCGGCAAAAGCCCCTGGCCGCAGCTCCTTGAGCCACATGGGTTCCGGCCGCTGCTCCTCATGGAAGCTCCGGATATTGCCGATGGCATAGTCGATTGCTTCGATAACCTCTTTGTCGACCTTGTCGAAGGCCGCGTCGAATTCCTGCTCGGTGGCCTTGAGATTGCCAGGGCGCACTTGTGCCTTGTCGAGGTCGCGGGCAAAGCGCAGCAGTGCCTCGTCTCCCTCCTCCTTCACGGCCTGGACGATCGGCTTGGCTCGCTCCATGAAGGTGGAGATATCGGCCTCGGAGCGTTTCAGGAGGGCCGCCCGATCCTCCGGGCTCAGCTTGGAGAGGTCATGGAAGCTGCAATGTTGGGCCATGTACGGACTTTCCTTATGCTTTTATATCCCGAACCCGGCTGTGGAGGCCGGCAGCCCGGGGGCAGTGGATGGCGTGCGCAATGGGTGCCGCGCAGGGCAGGGGGCACCCTGATCAGATGGCGTCGTCTTCCCGGACGGAGCCTTCGCGGATCGATGTGATGACCTGGCGCTGCAGGTCGATGAACTCAGCCGAAGCGATCATCTCCTGGCGCCGTGGACGGGCGAGGCCGACATGGAAGGTCTGGCGGATCTGGCCGGGGCCGATGCTCATCACCACGATGCGGTCCGAAAGATAAACGGCCTCCTCGACATCATGCGTGACGAACAGAACAGTGAGCCGGTGTTCCTCCCAGATTCGAGTCAGCAGTTCCTGCATTTGGTGCCGGGTCAGGGCATCGAGGGCACCAAACGGCTCATCCATCAGCAGCATCTTCGGCCGATAGGAAAGGGCACGGGCGATCGCCACTCGCTGCTTCATGCCCCCCGACAATTGGGAGGGATAGGCATCTGCAAAACGAGTCAGCTTGACGAGCTCAAGATGCTCACGGGCGATGGCCCGGCATTCGGACTTCGACTTGCCTGCTGCCTTCAGAGCGAATTCCACATTCTCCTGGGCGGTGAGCCAGGGCAGCAGCGTATAGGATTGGAACACCACGCCACGGTCGAGACCAGGGCCAACGATTGGTGCCCCGTCGGTGAGGAGAACTCCGTCGTCGAATTCCTGTAGCCCCGCCACGATGGATAGAAGGGTGCTCTTGCCGCAGCCGGATGTGCCGACAAGGGAGACGAACTCATTGTCAGCGAGGTTGAGGTCAATGTTGCGGAGGACCTCAACGGATCCCTCCGCCGTGTCGAAGTGTTTGTTGAGGGCGCCGATCTTGAGCTTGGGCGCGTTCATCTCAGTGGCTCGCAGCATAGCGGAAGAGGACGCGCTCGAAGGCCTTCATCGCCTGATCGGTGATCAGACCCAGTACGCCCAGGAACAGGATGTAGCCTATGATCGTGTCGGTCTGGAAGAAACGCTGGGATACGGTGATCCGGTAACCCAGGCCCGAGGTGGCGGCGACCAGCTCGGCCAGGACCAGCCAGGTCCAAGCCCAGCCGATGCTGATACGCAGCGTATCCCAGATGCCCGGCAGCGATGACGGCAGCACGATCTTTACAAGAATCCTGCTCTCGGACATTCCAAGGGTTCGGCCCAGCCCGACGAAGTCTGGCGGGACACGCTTGACGTTGTCCATCACCATTAGGACCTGCTGGAAGAAGGTACCGATCCAGATGATCAGAAACTTCTGGCCGTCGCTGGTGCCCGCCCACAAGATTGTGAGCGGGACGAAGGCCACGACAGGCATATACCGCACGAAATCGACCAGCGGCTCGATCGCGGCTTCCCACGCCTTGAAGCAGCCGATCAGGATGCCGATCGGGATCGCCATGGCGGAGGCGATCGCAAAGCCGACGAGCATGCGATATACGCTGATGCCGGCGTCACTCCAGAGCGTGCCATTCTGCGCCAGAGCGACCATCCGGGCCCAAACGTCCTGCGGTCCGGGCAAGAAGATTGGTTTCACCATGCCGGTGGCAGAGGCCAGCCACCACAGGGCGCCGAGCGCCACGAACACGCCCACGGCAATGCTCAAATAGGCGGTCCGGCTCAGCCGCCCTCCGATCCGGAACGCCTTCGCGCGGTTGCGTTGCGGGATCTTAGGGGGCTGGGCCGCCGTTCCGGCCTTGACCGCTGTTGCATTCGTGGTCGGGCTTGAGGCTTCCAGCATCACAGGTCCTCTGGCTCCTATGGCTTGCAGCCTTACTTGGTCGCAGCAACGAAGTCCGGATCGAGCATCTCGGCGGGTGTGACGTCTTTGGTGACCAGGCCCGCCTTTTTGGCGGCGGCAAGCACATCGACGAAAGTCTTGGTACGGAAATCGCCGTCGAAGGACTGCCTGTTTTCGTCGAGGCTGTAATAGCGCACACCGTCAAAGGCGGAAGCTAGATCCTCCGGCGAGGAACCAACGCTTTCGGCGATGATTTTGCGGCCCTCGACCTTGTCGGCGTTATAGGCTTTCAGCGCCTCGCCCCAGCTCTTGATCAGCGCGAGTACCTGGCCCGGCTTGGACTTGATCACATCATCCCGCACGACCAGAACGTCGCTCACCAGGCCCGGATCCTTGCCCGCCGTGAAGACCAGGCTCACATTGGGATCCTGCTTGCGCGCCGCAGCGATGTAGGGCTCGTAGGTGACGGCGACGGGCACGCGGTTGGCGAGCAGGGCGCTGCCTGCATCGGCTGCCGGCATGGGTACCGGTTTGACATCGGCAATGCTCATGCCGCCCTGCGACAGGGCGTAATTCAACAGGATATCGCTCGTGGTACCCTGCTCGAATGCGATCTCCTTGCCCTTGAGGTCGGCGACGGACTTGATGTCCTTGCCGGCGATGATGGCGTCGGCGCTCAGGCTGAAATCAAGAAGCATGACGGCCTTGACGGGCAAGCCGGCCGCAATCATGCCCATCGCGGTATGGGTGGCGATATTGGCTGCGTCGAGCTGGCCGCTGGCGAGCGCCGCATTGATATCCTTGTCTTCGCTGAAATTGACGATATCGACCTTGGAGAGCCCCTGCTGGTCGAAGATGCCTTTCTTCTGGGCGATGTACCACTGGCCATAGCCCAACCAGGGCTCGATGCCCAGTTTCAAGGCCCCCGGTTCCGGTTTGGAGGGAATGGGATCGCCTGCATGCGCCGGCGCAAAAAATGCGGCTAGGCAGAGGAGGGTTGCAGCGGCGGCGCCGCGGATCAGTGCAGAGGCGGGATGGGTCATTGGATGGATCCTGTCTGGACTTTGATGGCTGTATTTTTGGCGGCGCATTCGGCGCACTTGTCTCCAGTTTTAGCAGACGCACTGCTTGCAGCATCAGTGTTCTTATTCTCGGCCCTCTCCGGAGCCTCAGCCGCGCAGTGTTTTCAATTTCCTGACCAGCGCGTCAGCGAAGATGTATATACATCTATAGGCAACCTCCCGAAAGACTAGGCCCGCGCCAGCGTGGCTGAAAGGCTCGGCAGCAGGTGAGGATTTTTAGTTCCATTGCCCAATCCTTAGTCAATGGAGTTCCTGGGGCACATTTTTTCAAGATGGCGTCAAATCGAGGCGAGGAAGCCCCCGTCCACCGCGATGCATTGTCCTGTAATATAAGCCGACGCACCCGACGCGAGAAACACCGCCGCTCCCTGCAGGTCCGCCATCTCGCCAAAGCGCGCCTGCGGGATCTTGCCCAGCATGGCCTGCTGCCAGGCTTCATCGCGATAGAACACCTCCGTCATCGAGGTACGGAAATAGCCCGGAGCGATGGCGTTGACGCGAATTCCGATTGGCGCCCATTCGGTGGCAAGTGCCCGTGTCATGCCAAGCAGTCCGGACTTGGAAGAGCCGTAGGGGACGGCGCCCGGCACGCCAACCTCGGAGGTCAGCGAACAGATATTGATGATCGCCCCTGGACGGCCCGCACGCTTCATATGTTCGGCTGCAGCCTGGGCGCAGAAGAACGCCCCCTTGAGGTTCACGTCAACGATGTGATCCCAAAGCGGTTCGTCGACCTCCAGCGAGGGACGGACCTCCTCGACGCCCGCATTGTTCACGAGAATGTCGAGCCTGCCGAAATGCACGACCGCAGCCTCGACCGCGCTCCGGCAACCGGCGACCGTGCCGACATCATGCGAGAGCGCCAGAGCCCGGCTGCCGGCCATTTCCAGCCGCGACCGTGTCTCCTGGAGGCTCGCTTCGGACCGCGCCGTCACGGCAACGTCGGCGCCCGCACAAGCGAGCGCCTCGGCAATAGACTGTCCGATGCCGCGGCTTGCGCCGGTAACCAGCGCCACGCGTCCACCAAGATCGAACATGGATGGATGATGCATCGCTCCCCCGTATTGCATCAAGGCGGCGGCCCCGAGTCTTACCTTTGTGTGCCAGCCGCAGCAAACTCCGCACTAGTTGCCTATACAACCCTATACAAACAGTCCGTCGTCGCTTAGTCAAGAACGAACACGGCAAAGCTAGCGGCTTCGCGTGCCTGCGTCATGCGGCGGCGAGCCGCGCAAGGAGGAGCAACGATGGAACCTGCAGCAGGCATGGTGCGGCCCGAGGTCCTGAAGCTTTCGCCCTATAATTCAGGCCTGACCATCGCTGAAGTTGTCGAGCGCTACGCTCCGGAACGGATCTCGAAACTCGGTTCGAATGAGAGCCCGTTGGGGCCGAGCCCGAAAGTGGCCAAGGCATTGGAAGGATCCAGCGAGCGCGCCCGTCTCTACCCGGACCCGGCAAGCCGGCGATTGCGGGACGCCCTGGCCACGCGCTTTGGGGTTGTTCCCGGCCAGGTGATGGTCGGCAACGGTTCGGAAGAACTTCTTTCAATCATAGCACGGGCCGTCCTGCGCCCCGGCGACCGCGTGGTCACGCTCTACCCCTCCTTCCCGCTTCACGAGGACTATGCCGTTCTAATGGGTGCAAATGTCGACCGCGTGCCTGTCCGCGAGGACCTGATGGTGGACGTTGATGCCCTGGTTGCAGCAGTTTCCAGGCCTTGCCGGCTGGTGATCTTCTCGAACCCCATGAATCCTGTCGGAAGCTGGCTGGGCGAGGACGAACTGGCACGGGTGCTCGCAGCCGCCGATCGCGACACGCTGATCGTGGTCGACGAGGCCTATGCTGAATATGCGTCGGGCGCGGGGTATCCCTCAGCGACCGAACTTCTGCGCCGATCAGAGAGCTCCTGGATCGTGCTGCGCACCTTTTCCAAAGGCTATGGGCTGGCGGGGCTGCGCATTGGCTACGGGATTTTCGGCAATGCGGCGTTGTGCACTCTGATGGATAGAGTTCGCACGCCATTCAACGTCAACGCATTCGCCCAGGATGCCGCAGTTGCCGCTCTTGGCGACGACGCCCATCTTGCGCAGGTTGTTCGCCTGGCCATTTCGGAACGCGGGCGGGTCGAGCGCTTCTTGCGCCAGGCAGGCTTTCAGGTCGCGGCGTCGAAGGGCAACTTCCTGTTCTTCTCGTGTGGTGGAAACTCAGTAGCGTTCGCCGAGGACCTGTTGCGCCAGGGCGTGATTATCAAGCCTTGGAAACAGCCGGGCTTTGAGAATTTTGGCCGCGTCAGCATCGGGTCGGTCGCAGAGAACAGTCATTTCATGCAGGCCGTTGAGGCAAATAGCCGCCGTCGCTGAGTCGTGGCGATCGCCGAAGGCTGTGCTTTAGGGCGCCCGATTGCCGCGTGACCTGGTTGCCGCAATACCCCCGTCATCGCGCCAATCTACCCGCTAACTTAACGATGCCGACGATGGCAGGAGATGGAAGTTCGGATACACTCTTGGCCGGCCGCCGGATTTGGCGTGACAAAATCATCCATCGCAATGAGGCGACCAGCTTGTCAGGCCGGTCGCGAGCGGGATGGAAACGACGCATATGGAGTTTCCCAACGCCGGAGGAAGCAGTTGTCCGATCTCGCGTCGAGGAACCAGTCACTGTTGAGCAAGGAAGAGTGGAAGAACAAACATCCCTTCTTCTTCGATCCTCTTGCAAAGTCGTGGTGCGATAGCGTGAGACCGCGCACCGCCGTTTCGCGTACGATGACGCAAGGCTGGGGATTTGGAGGGTGATATGGGCTCTGTTACCGATGATCTCGTGCAACTCTACGCTGACAGCGATGCGCTGGCGCTCGCGGACCTTGTCCGGCGCAAGCAGGTCTCGGCGCCGGAACTGGTCGACATCGCGATCCATCTGGTGGAAAGGTTCGACTCGAAGCTCAATTGTGTGGCTATCCGCACCTTCGACCTTGGCCGCACGGCTGCCGCCGATCCAGGCTCCGGTCCGTTCGCCGGCGTGCCGTTCCTACTCAAGAATCTCGGTTCGATGTGGAAGGGGACCCCGCTCACCTTTGGCCTGGGCTATTTGAAGGATTTCGTCTGCGACAGCGATTCGGAGATGTCCCGACGCATGCGGGCTGCGGGCCTTGCCGTGATCGGGCGCAGCAACACCCCTGAATATGGCTGGTCGATCACGACCGAGCCGCGCCTATACGGCCCGACCCTCAATCCTTGGAATCCGGGCGTCACGGCGGGAGGCTCGAGTGGCGGCTCGGCGGCCGCCGTCGCTGCGCGTATCGTGCCGATCGCAGAAGCTTCCGATGGCGGCGGCTCCATCCGGGTCCCGGCTTCATGCTGCGGCGTGGTCGGGCTCAAGCCCTCGCGCGGCCGTATCACCTATGGGCCTGCCGATACCGATCTGTGGTTCGGCTGCGTCTATATGCTCTGCAACACGCGAAGCGTGCGCGATACCGCGGCCTTCCTCGATGCGACCGCCGGCACGATGCCGGGGGATACTTACAACCCACCCCGCCCGGACCGCAGCTGGTCGGCACTGCTTGCCGATCGCCCCAAGCCCCTGCGTATCGGCTTCACGCTGACCGCACCCTGGGGCGAGCCCTTTGCGCCGGATGTGAAGGTGGCGGTACTTGATGCCGCCAAGCTCTTCGAAAGTCTCGGGCACTTCGTCGAGGAATATGCATTCAAGGTGGATCTGGAAGAGGCTTGGTGGCGCTACAACGATATCATCGCCGTCGAGACCGCAGGCGAATTCGCCCACCATGCCAAGGTCGTCGGGCGGCCCGTGGAAGAGGCTGACCTGGCACCCTTCAACTGGTCGATGCTCAAATACGCCGCGACGCTTTCGGCCATCCAATATTCGGCGAGCTATGCGACCATCCGCAAGGCGGCACAACGGATCGCCACCGAGCTTTCGATCTATGATGTCTTCGTCACGCCGACACTGACGCAGCCGCCTCGGCCTGCGGGTTACTGGTCGATGGAGGATGGCGATCGCGAACGCTACCTCGCCCGTTGGTCGGATGCCGCCTTCATGTTCAGCTTCAACATCTCCGGCCTGCCGGCCATGTCGGTGCCGATGGGGATGAGCAGCCAGAACGTCCCCATCGGCATCCAGTTCGTCGGGCGTTATGGCGATGAGGCAGCCATATTGGGGCTTGGCAGGCAGGTCGAGGAGGCTTCACCCTGGATCGGCCGGCAGCCAGCAATCTGCGCCGGCTAGCTCGAAGGCCCCCACCGCTTCGCTCGCAGGACCAACTGCGGCGCTGCGCAGATAACGATTTCTCAGTCAGGCTGAGCCAGCGGCCGCCTTCCGATCTGGCCGCGGGCGGGCCTGCGATGTAGAGTTGGGGTATACGCCCGCAGGGAGGGAATGCCATGTCTGACCCGTTGCTGCTCGCCGACCTCGGGCTGGACGGCGTGGCGACGCTGACCTTGAATCGCCCGGCGCAGCGAAACGCGCTGTCGGCGGGGGTGCTCGAAGCGCTCGATGCGGGGCTGGAACGCTCGGCGCGCGATGCGGCGGTGCGGGTGGTGGTGATCGCGGCGGCCGGGCCGGTCTTCTCGTCGGGCCACGATCTCAGGGAACTCCGGGCGCTGGACCACGAGGCGATCGAGGGGCTGTTCGCGCTGTGCTCCCGCGTGATGCTGCGCATCGTGCGGCACCCGAAGCCGGTGATCGCCAGGGTGCAGGGCACGGCCACCGCCGCCGGCTGCCAGCTGGTCGCCTCCTGCGACCTCGCGATCGCGGCCGAGGGCGCGAAGTTCGCCACACCCGGCGTCAATATTGGCCTGTTCTGCACGACCCCGATGGTCGCGCTTTCCCGCGCGGTCGGCCGCAAGGCGGCCTTGGAGATGCTGCTGACTGGCCGCCCGATCGACGCCCACGAGGCCGCCCGCATCGGCCTGATCAACCGCGCCGTGCCCCTCGATGATCTGGACCGCGCGGTGGCCAACCTGGCGGGGGAGATCGCCGCCAAGTCCCCGCTCGTCCTCGGCATCGGCAAGACAGCCTTCCAGACCCAGCGCGACCTGCCGCTGGAGGAGGCCTACGCTCATGCGGGGAGGGTCATGGCGGAGAATATGCAGGCGCACGATGCGGCGGAGGGGATCGATGCGTTCCTGGAGAAGCGCGCGCCTGTTTGGCGGAGCGGGTAATAGATAACCCAGGCATTTGAAGATCGCTGTTCTAGCTAGAATCCATCCTCTTCTAATGTAGTGGGTGTTCATCGCCCTCGATCGCTTGTCCGAGCCCCGTGGTCTTGCGTTCCTTGCGGATGATGAAGCCAGTGACCTCTGCCCGCTCGGGCGGTACACTTAACAAGATGGTAGTCAACAGCGGTATCGCTGCGGTTTCGGCGGCTCACTGGCCGTCCCTATCGTACGATCCGCTACCAATCCGGTGAACCAGCAGAGCGATGACCTTTTCTCACAGTTCCTCGCTCGGACTACCAAACAAAATAGCCTTGAAAGTTATTTGCCCGAAAAACCACCGTCGGGCAGACCGCCATGACGCTCGACTTCAAGTATTGCGCCCTCGGTGTTGATAAAGGAGCCTGCGGCTGAGACGGCTTCCTGAAGTGCCGTGCGTACGACCTTGGCAGGATCGATAATGCCGGCCTCGATGAGGTCGACAAACTGTTTAGTCTGCGCATTGAAGCCGAAGGTGGGCGACGGATTTTCCAGGATCCTTCCAACCACTATAGAACCGTCAACTCCTGCGTTTTCAGAGATTTGGCGAACAGGAGCTTCCAGGGCACGACGCAAGATGGCGACACCGGCGTCTTGATCATCATTTTCACACTTGAAGCCGTCCAGAACTTCAGACGCCTTTAGGAGAGCAACACCAGCGCCTGGGACAATACCTTCCATTACTGCGGCGCGGATCGCGATAAGGGCGTCGTCGACGCGATCTCTCTTCTCCTTCACCTCTACCTCGGATGAGCCACCGATCCGGATTATCGCCGCGCGCCCGCCAAACTTAACTAAGTGTTCTTGTGGTTTCTCTCTATCATAATCCGATGCGGTCTCCTCGACACGGGGGTTGATCTGACGGACACTTGGATAAGCCACAGCCTCGTCTGAGCGACAGATTATGGTGGCCTCATGCTTAGCGATAATGACCTTCCTGGCCCGACCGAGCATGGAAAGTGTGACGGTCTCAAGTTTGATACCGAGATCGTCGGATATTACCTGACCGCCGGTCAATATGGCGACGTCTTCCAAAATGGCTCTGCGGCGGTCCCCAAAGCCTGGTGACTTGACCGCAGCCACTTTAAGGCCGCCGCGCAGCTTATTAACATTCAAAGTCGCCAGAGGCTCACCTTCAACGTCTTGCGCGATGATCAAAAGAGGGCGCCCAGATTGAACAACTGCTTCCAGAATCGGCAACAGCGGTTGCAGTGCGGAGAGCTTTTTCTCGTGAATCAGAATGTAGGGGTCGTCGAACTCGACGATACTTTTCTCGACGTTTGTTATGAAATATGGTGAGAGATAGCCACGATCGAACCGTAAGCCTTTGGCGACGTGGATCTCGGTCTCTGAGTTCTCCGTCTCCTCAACAATAATGACACCGTCGTTGCCAACCTTGTCAGCGGCCATCGCGATCATCTTCCCGACGTCGCTGTCCCCATTGGTGGAGATGGCGCCGATTTGGCCTACTTCAGCGCTGCTCGTAATTGCCCTGGAGGTTGACTTGATCTTTTCCACAACCCGACTCAGTGCTTGGTCGAGCCCGTGTTTAAGGTCCGTCGGGTTCGCGCCATCCGCAACTAACTTTAGGCCTTCGACGAGAATCGCTCGGGCAAGTACGATTGCAGTAGTAGTGCCATCACCTGCTTTGGCGTCGGTTTTAAAAGCGGCTTCACGGATCAAGCGGACGCCGAGGTTCTCAAACGGATCACTTAGCTCGATTTCTTTGGCAACTGATACGCCGATCTTGGTCGAGCGCGGAGTACCATCGGACATTCCGATAACTACGGTCCGTCCTTTTGGCCCGAGGGTGACCTTAACGGCATTTGCCAAATTGTTCACTCCACGCAACATCTTGTCACGAGTGGCGAATGCGGAACTAAGATCTTGAACCCTCAGCGCATCGTCAATTGCTTTGCGGATTCGCTCATCCGCTTCCCATGCCTGCCGGTCTGCGAGAAGCCTTTGTGCGGCTTGGCTTTGGCGCGGCCGGCCCATTTGCAAAATGTCTGCCAGATACGCCACGACGCCGCGCCGTCGATGCCACGCCTCGCTTTTCAAGTCAGCCATAACTCCCTGATCGAGGAGTGATTGTGCACTGAAGCTGATGAGCGGATCGCCGCTGCCCGCATGTACGAAAAGTTGCGTGGTCTGGCCCTTAATTGACCGCTCCACGTGGGCCTTGAGATCCGTCAGACGGATCTCTCCCGTTTGCCGGTCGTCCGCACTACCCGACTGAATACCCTCGACAACGGCCGCGGTAAACCGGCCCATAATCTTTCCGTTGCTGTCTCCTTCATTCTCAGAGGCTGTCTGGATGTCCGTGGAAGCGGTCAAGATGAAGAAACCTGCGGCGTTCTGAACGCTGCGCAGCTGGCCGTCCACCGTACCTCTAAGCCCTTGCGAAACCGCTCCGCTGTAACAGCAGTCCAGCAAGAGGACAATCTCCTCACAGGGCGAGTCGTTTACCGCTTCGTGCAAGCTCCAAGCAGAAACCGCCGTCGCTTGGAGCGCTCCCTGATCTGTATCGGCGGTCGCAAGAAACAGCTTGCCGCTTATGCTCGTCGTGCCGTGGCCGGAGTAATAGATAAGAACAAAGTCGTCTTTTTTAGCCGACTGCAAAGTTTCAACGATCCCTCGATTCACTTCAAAATGGGGTTTATTGATAAACTCCAAAACGTCGAAGTTACCTAACGCGGGGTTTTTTAATACATGCTTTAAAGCCTCAACATCGTTGACTGGGCCACGAAGCGCCTTCAGCCCACTTTCCGGCAGGAAGTCCTGGTTGCCGATCAGCAATGCGATTCGGCGTCCCATAACAATTCCTACTTATCTGATCGCAATAATTCGAGGTCATCGCGAAGTTCAGTGCTGTCGATGTTATGCGCAGTTATCTCGACGAATGAGGAATCTGGGCGCTTGACCTTAAAGGTCAAGGTCCTATCGCGCCCTAAATATGCCTTCAGGCACCCGATTAAGGCTGTTACGGCGCCGCTGGTGACGAGGTCAAGTGCAAGCTGGCCGATCGTAAACGGGTCTCCCTTGTCTCCAAGTCTATAAGACTCCTCAACGGGGTGGACTGGAACATCAGATCGCGCGAGATCGCGTCTCAAGTCGCGAGTGATCTGGGCGAGCGTGGAATCCCTCCGCTGGGATTCCAGACTAAGAATCGTGGTACTCATGACGAGGTGACTTTCTCAAGGTTTCAGCAGCGTTCCCTCAATGCCATCGCGCTGCATAATCAACCGGAACGCAGACCTCCGCAACGGCGAATATGGAGAACCTGCTGCATGAACGCGGCATCGACATCTGCCATGAGACGGTGCGGTTTTGGTGGAACCGTTTCGGTCCGTTGTTCGCCGGCGATATCGCTAAGAAGCGGTTGAGGACTGGAAATTTCAGCCGCTGGCGCTGGCACGTCGACGAGGCTTTCGTGAAGGTCAGCGGCGAGCTCCATTATCTTTGGCGGGCCGTCGACCACGAGGGTGAGGTGTTGGAATTCTGCGTCAGCAGGAGGCGGGACAAGGCCGCCGCCTTGAAAT
>Ga0207141_10072_pt1 | contig 33814 bp, 26 predicted proteins | sample Alteio_BWMinHeat_5_FD_153553 | JGI IMG/M metagenome (GOLD analysis project Ga0207141, IMG submission 153553) | Enriched cells from forest soil in Barre Woods Harvard Forest LTER site, Petersham, Massachusetts, United States -... | ecosystem: Environmental > Terrestrial > Soil > Temperate forest >... | reverse complement strand
CGGCAGAAAATGATTCAGCGGCTTCTTTTCGATGGGATCCACTTGCAGTGCCGCCGGCGAGCCGTATCCCAGGCTATAAAGTTTTCCATTTTGATTGATGCGGATGAAGCAGAATCCCGCTTGACCGGGCCCAATGTGGCAATGCCGCGGACAGAGGTAGCAGTGGACCTTTCCGTTGGGCTCTGCCTCCCACCAACGGCCCTCATGCAGATGTTCCGTCTTCTGGAGGATCTTCAGCTCTTCCATGGATCCTCCTTCCAGAACGTATTATACGCCGTGACTGTTTAACATCGCACCCAGGGTTACGGACAATGTGCAACAGCTGATTCTGGTTCTTTCAGGTTGTACTGCACACCACATGTGGATCGAAATTGCGGCAACCGGAGCTGCACATCAGGCTTGCTTTCGCCCCGGATGCCAGAGTCGGCCCAGACCGAGTATTCGCGGTCGGATCAGGTACGTTCGCAGCATGTTCCGCCGGAAGACGTACCGCTGCTGGCGCTGAAATACGGTTGCGATTCCATCGCATTTACCTACAACGAGCCGACCATTTGGGGCGAATACATCATCGACATTTGCAAAGAGGCGAGGAAATACGGCCTGAAAACGGTGATGGTCACGAATGGGTACATCACTTACGAGGCGTTCCACGATATTTACGATCACATCGACGCGGCCAACGTTGACCTCAAGGCCTTCACCGAAACTTTCTACGGGAAGATTACGCTGACACACCTTCAACCGGTGCTGGAGACGCTGGCGTGGTTGAAGAAGGAAACGCCGGTATGGTTTGAGATCACCAACCTGATGATTCCGACGTTAAACGATGACCCTGCGGAAACGCGCAAGCTTGCCGAATGGATCTTGACCCATCTCGGGCCGGACGTGCCGCTGCATTTCACCGCATTTCACCCCGACTTCAAGCTGCAGGACAAACCGCGCACGCCGCCGGAGACGTTAGATCGGGCGAGGCAGATCGCGCTTGATGCAGGCTTGCGCTACGTCTATGAGGGAAATATCTACAGCGATGGCGCCAATACGTATTGTCCGAACTGTGCGGAACTGCTGGTGCGGCGCTCCTGGCATGACGTGCTGGAGAATCGCATCGCGGGAGGCGCGTGTGCGAAGTGCGGACTCTCGATCCCCGGAGTTTGGCTAAATGATGCAAAAGGGAAACGCTCATCAAAGCAAGGTGTGACTTCTACCGGGAAGGCGTACGCCCACTTGAATCTGTGAATCCCACTTCTCACCGCAGATGGAAGCTGTAGAAGCCCGGCCCCACGCGCATGGCGTGATGCCACGCGACGGGAAACGCCCACCAAACTAAAGTCCCCAGGATTCCTTGCCCGATGGCGAGCGGGATGATGTTGCGATCGCGGGCAAAGAGCCAGGCCATGGCGGCTCCGGCGATGAAGGTGAGCGGAATCAGCACGGGATTCGGCCAGTGCAGCGCGGCGAAAATTGCGCCTGAGAGCAGCGAAGCACGCGCCGGACTTTCCGTTATGCCGAGGAGCCGGTTCGTTAGAAAAGAATTCAGCCCCACCTGTTGAAGCAGGCAGAAGGCCATGTATCCAAAAAAATGCTTGGGAACGAGGAGATGTTCCGCGGGACGATGCAGCGCGCCGAGCAGGATTCCCGCGAGGCACAGTGCAGCGATGCAGGGAACGAAAAAGGCGGCAGATCGTTTTGTGGCGGACCACAGGTTGTCGGCTCGCCATCCTATTGTTTTGGGAGTGTCGCGGTGGAGCACGAGACTGGCGAGCAACCAAACGGGGAAAACCAGCCACGCACGGAAGCAGCAAGCCTGAAGTTGCCAGATATACCAGGCGACAAAAGCGGCGAAGGCGAGAATCTCGAAAAAAATTAGGACACGGCGAGAGGAGGATTCCATCGGATGGCTAATTCGCCCGGCGTCCTTCGTCCGGATGGCTGATGTCGAGAAGCTGCAGCGCGCTTTCAAAAAGGTGATCGATTTCTTTTTCGGTGACTTCGTGCGGGGCGAGCAGTTCCTTCAGGTCGAAGTCCGGGAAGCCGCGGTTGGTCACGCGGGCGGGCAATAGCGCGCGGAGGTGGCGGGAGTCCACCGCGCCCATGCCACGGATTTCTTCGAAAACGACGCGGTGCAAGGGATCTGCAAAGACGCTAGGATCCAGCAGCTTGCAGATCTCCAGGCGCGTGCCGCTCTTAATCAGCACGGAACAGAGAAAACGCAGGGTGTCCCTCTCCAGGTGAGTTGCGGCGTTTTTTTCTTTTCCAAACATTCGCAACTCCCGATTATACAGTTCCCGGCCCGATTTCACTCCAGGGCGAGGACGGCAGCGGTAAGAATGGGAATCTCCGCGCAAGTCCCACGCGGCAAAGCCGGGCAGTCTACAATAGATGAGATGATTTTGGGATGCGCGAGGTTGCGTTTGGGAGAGAACGAATGGGCGGAGAACATCGAGTGGTCATTCTCGGCGGCGGATTCGGCGGGCTGGCCGCGGCGCAAAAGCTGAAACGTGCGCCGGTGGAAGTCACGCTGATCGACCGGCGGAATTTTCATCTTTTTCAACCGCTGCTTTACCAGGTGGCCACCGGTTCGCTGTCTCCCGGAGAAATTGCGGCGCCGTTGCGCGGCGTGCTGAGCCGTCAGAAAAACACGCGAGTGATTCTGGGCGAGGCGGCGGACGTCGATCCACAGGCTAGACAAGTGATTCTGCGCGACGGCGCTTGTTTCGCGTATGACTCCTTGATCGTGGCGACGGGAACGCAGACGTCATACTACGGAAACGATTCCTGGCGGGAGTGGGCGCCGAGCTTGAAGTCCGTAGAGGAAGCCACGGCGATCCGCCACAAGATTCTCTACGCGTTCGAGCGCGCCGAGCGCGCCGCCACACCGGAAGAGGAGCAGGCTTGGCTTACGTTCATCATTGTGGGCGCGGGGGCGACCGGGCTGGAACTCTCCGGAGCGCTTGCGGAAATCGCGCGCGAGACGCTGCGTCACGATTTTCGCAGGATCGATCCGCGGAAGGCGCGGATTATTTTGATGGAGGGAGCGCCAAGAGTTTTGGGACCGTTTCCGGAGGATTTGTCGGCTAAGGCGGAGAAACTGGTCACGCGACTTGGCGTGGAAGTGATTAAGGGCGTGATGGTGACGAACGTTGACGCGCGGGGCGTCACGTTCAAGCGTGGAGATGCGAGTGAAGCGCTGGAGGCTAGGACCGTGCTGTGGGCCGGCGGGGTAACGGCCACACCGTTTGCCAGGAAGCTTGCCGAGCGTACGAAATCGGAGACGGACCGCAACGGACGGATCAAAGTAAATCGGGACCTGACGGTTGCCAACTTCCCGGATATTTTCATCCTGGGCGATCTCGCTCACGCTGTCGATGAGAAGGGAACGCCGCTGCCTGGCGTCGCGCAAGTGGCGATGCAGGGCGGAGCTTATGCGGCAAAGGTTATTCGCGCGCGCCTGGAAGGAAAGAAGGAGCATCCGCCGTTCCATTATTTTAACAAGGGCGAGATGGCGGTGATCGGGCGGGCGGCGGCAGTGGCGAATATTTTTGGGATCCACGTTTCCGGTTTGCTGGCTTGGCTGATGTGGGTGTTCATCCACTTGATCTACATCGTGGAGTTTCAAAGCCGCGTCCAGGTCTTCGTGCAGTGGGGATTTGAGTATTTGACGTTCAGCCGCGGCGCGCGGCTAATCACCGGAGTGGCGGCCACGGATTCGATCGACCAAACGAACTCGATGGGGAATCGAGGCGACGGCGAATAGCATAGACGAGTTTAGGGGGACGGAAGATGGTGATGTGGCGGGGGTGTGCTAGAGTTTTTGGATGATGAAGAAGCTGGGGATTTACGTGCAAGTGCCGTTTTGCCAGACGAAGTGTACGTATTGCAATTTTCATACGGGGGTGGTGGCTAGCAGCCGGTTTGCGCCTTATGTGGAGGCGGTTTGCTGGGAGATTCGGGAGCATCAGGAGTTGTTGAGGGCGACTGGAGTGCCGTGGGATGGAGGCTTTGTAGAAAAAGCGCACAGCCAGGAGTGGCTGTGCCACGAAGCCGTAGTGGATACGATTTACATTGGCGGAGGGACGCCTAGCCTTCTGGATCCAGCTCACCTGCGAGACATTTTGGAGGCGATACGGTCCACATTCGTGACCGAACTCGTGGAGGTGACGCTGGAGGCGGACCCGGAGACGATTGAGGCGGAGAAGGCGGCGGCTTGGGTGGCGGCGGGGATTAACCGGGTTAGTTTTGGGTTGCAGTCGTTTGTGGATAAAGAGTTGATTGCCGCAGGGCGGATGCACCGGCGAGCGGATATTTACCGGGCGGTGCCGATTCTACGTGCGGCGGGGCTTCGGAATATCAGTTTTGATTTGATTGCGGGTTTGCCGCACCAGACTAAACAAAGCTGGCGGCAATCGCTGGAGGAATTGGCGGCGCTGGCGCCGGAGCACGTTTCGGTCTATTTGTTGGAGATTGACGAGGGCAGCCGGCTGGGGAAGGAGTTGCTGCTCGGCGGGGGGAAGTACAGCGCCGGGGCGGTGCCCAGCGAGGACGAAATGGCTGACTATTATGAGATGGCGCAGGAGGCTTTGGGAGCGGCGGGGTATCATCACTACGAGATATCGAATTGGGCAAAGCCGGGGTTTGAGTCGAAGCACAATCTGAAATACTGGCAGCGGGAGCCGTATTTGGGATTTGGGGCGGGGGCGCATTCATTTTCGGGGACGGAACGGTGGGCCAATGCGCATGATGCGGCGGGTTATGTGGCCGCGGTGCAGAATGGGCGACTGCCGGTCGAGCAGCATGAAAAGCTCACGACGGAGAGCGCACTGGAAGAGGAATTGTTTCTCGGGTTGCGGCAGTTGGATGGGATCGATTTGGATCGAATCGAACAAGAGTATGGCGTGACGCTGGCGGGAAAGTTCGATCCTTTAGCTTTGGCGGGACTCGTGAAGCGAGAGGGAAGCTTGGTGCGGCTTGCCCCGGAGAGGCTGAGCGTTTCCAATGAGGTGTTTGTGGAATTGATGCGGTGAGACTCGTAAACGGATCGACTGGCGATGAAGTAGAAAGAGGGTTTTAACACAAAGGGCACAGAGGACACGGAGAAGAGCATGAGTTATACGGTGGCTAAGGGGAATCAACGGGTGGATCCGGATCAAATGGCGGCGGAGACGGCGGGGAAGATTCCGGCGGGGGTGGTGGACCTGCGGAGCGATACGGTGACGCGGCCGACAGCGGAGATGCGGCGGGCGATGGCCGAAGCGGAGGTCGGGGATGACGTTTACGGAGAGGACCCGACGGTTAACAAGCTGGAGAAGAGGGCGGCGGAGATTTTTGGGAAAGAGGCGGCGTTGTTTGTTCCCACGGGGTGCATGGGGAACCTCATCGCCATCAAGGTTTGGACGCATCACGGCGACGAAGTGATCTGCGAAGAACGGAGCCACGTGAATTTGTATGAGCTGGCTTCGATGTCGGCGATTGCTGGCTGCATGCCGCGAGCGGCCCGGGGCGAGGATGGGATACTGACTTGGAAGCAGATCGAGGCGGTCATCCGGCCGAAGATTTATTACGATTCGCAGACGGCGCTGGTATGCCTGGAAAATACGAGCAACATGGCGGGAGGAACGGTTTATCCGACAGCGCACGTGGATGACATCTGCGACCACGCGCATAAGATGGGGTTGAAGGTGCATCTGGATGGGGCGCGGATTTTTAATGCGGCGACGGCGCTGGGAGACCACGTGGCGGTGATGACAAGAAAAGTGGACTCGGTGATGTTTTGTTTGTCGAAAGGGCTTGGCGCGCCAGTGGGATCGGTGATTGCGGGGACGAAAGCGTTTATCGAGAAGGGGAGGGTGTACCGGAAAATGTTCGGCGGAGGGATGCGTCAGGCGGGCGTGATTGCCGCGCCGGGCTTGATTGCGCTGGAAAAGTCGCCGGCGCGGCTGCACATCGATCAGGAGCATGCCAAGCGGCTGGCGGAAGGGATCGCGGAGATTCCGGGGTTGACGATTGATGCGAAGAAGGTGCGATCAAACATCGTGATCTTTGATTGCACGAAGACCGGGAAAACAGCGGTGGAGTTGTGCGATGCGCTTCATACGCAGGGAGTGTGGGCACAGGACACGGCGCTGTATTCGGTGCGGTTCGTTACGCATTGCGACGTGGACCGGGTGGGGATCGAGCGGGCTCTTGTCGTATTGAAGGAAGTTGTTGCGAAGACGCAGAAGGCGGGCGCATAGCGGAAAGACGCCGCAAGCAAGTCGTTGACACTTCAGCTAGTCTAAGCGGTTTCTTGCTCAATAAGGAACGATACGTTGAGATCGGCAGGGCTGGCGGCCGCGCTCGTGTAAAATAAAAAGATAAGCAATGCTTTAGCTTCGCAGACGAAAGACTCATAAACTGCCGAGGAGACCGTGGAATTCAGCTTCACCGAGGAACAGCAGCAGCTTCGCCGCAGTGTGCGGGAATTCGCCGAGGGGGAAATCGCGCCGCACGTGATGGAGTGGGACGAGGCGTCGCATTTTCCTGTCGAGATCATGCCGCAGCTGGCGGAAATGGGGCTGCTCGGCGTAATTTTTCCCGAAGAGTATGGCGGGGCGGGGCTGGGTTACATCGAATACGCCCTGACGATTGAAGAGCTGGCGCGGGTGGATGGCTCCGTGGGGTTGATTGTCGCGGCGCACAATTCGCTTTGCTCCAACCACATTTTCAAGTTTGGCACGGAGGCGCAGAAGAAGAAGTACCTTGTGCCGCTGGCTTCGGGAAAGGCGATTGGGGCTTGGTCGCTGACGGAGCCGGAGGCGGGTTCGGACGCGGGGGGCACGCGGACGACGGCTGTGCGCGACGGGAAGCATTGGGTGCTCAACGGCGCGAAAACGTTTACCACCAATGGCCACTATGCGAATTATTGTGTGGCCATGGCGGTGACGGACAAATCGAAAGGTTCGCACGGAATAAGCGCGTTCATTCTGGAAAAAGGAATGAAGGGATTCAAGCCGGGAAAAAAAGAAAATAAGCTGGGGATGCGCGCGAGCGACACTTCGGAAGTGATATTCAACGATTGCCGCGTGCCGCAGGAAAACTTGCTGGGGCCGGAGGGCGAGGGCTTTACCGGCAGCTTGAAAATTCTAGACGGAGGACGGATTTCGATTGCCGCGCTGGCGCTGGGCATGGCGCAAGGCGCGCTCGAAGCGGCTACCAAATACGCGAAGCAGCGCAAGCAATTTGGGCAGGCGATCAGCGAGTTTCAGGCGGTGCAATTCAAACTCGCGGACATGGCCACACAAGTGGAAGCGGCGCGGCTGCTGGTTTATCAGGCGGCGTGGCTCGCGGATAAAAAGGATGTGCGCTTCACGCGGGAATCGAGCATGGCCAAGCTGTTTGCCAGCGAAATTGCAGTTCAAGTGGCCAATGAGTGCGTGCAAATTCACGGCGGGTATGGCTTCATCAAGGACTATCCCGCGGAGAAGTATTACCGCGACGTGAAGCTCTGCACCATCGGCGAAGGCACCAGCGAAATCCAGAAGTTGGTGATTGCCCGGCAGCTCCTTGGGAAGAAATAATAGGGAGATGCGCCTGCCCTTTGCAAAAGGCCCAACAGGAATAGTATGACTCCGCCGGTTGAGAAGTGGGCGGGAAGCGTGCGTGCGGGCGATGTGCGCGCGGTGTCGCGTGCGATCACCGCGATCGAAAACCATCAGCCGGAAGCGGAGGAGTTGCTGCGGCTGCTCTTCCCGCACACGGGGCAGGCGTATCTCACCGGAGTTACAGGCGCGCCGGGGACGGGGAAGAGCACGCTGGTTGACCGGCTGGCGAGCTATCACCGGAAGAAACACGAACAGGTAGGAGTGATCGCTGTCGATCCGACGAGTCCATATTCCGGCGGCGCCATTCTTGGCGATCGGATTCGGATGCAGGGTCACGCCGGCGATGCGGGCACGTTTATCCGCTCGATGGCGACGCGGGGATTTCTCGGCGGACTAGCGCGGGCGACAGCGGAAGTGGCGCTGCTGCTGGATGCGGCAGGGAAGAAGCATGTGCTGATCGAGACGGTCGGCGTGGGCCAGGATGAAATCGACATTGTGCGGCTGGCGGATTGCGTGCTGGTTGTGCTGGTGCCGGGGCTTGGTGACGATATTCAGAACATGAAAGCCGGGCTGATGGAGATTGGCAACATTTTCGTTTTGAACAAAGCGGATCGGGAAGGCGCGGAGCGGCTGGAACAGCAATTATTGGCGATGCTTTCGCTGGTGATGCCCCGCGATGGCTGGCACCCGCCGGTGGTGCGCACCGTGGCTACGGAGAACGAAGGCATTGAGGAATTGGCCGAGACCGTCGCGAAATTTCAGAAACATTTTGAATCGAGCGGGGAGCGTCAACGGAAGCATATTGAGCATTGGAAAAACCGTTTGATCGAACTGCTCGAATCACGTTTGCTCGAGAAGGCCTTGGGCGGTGCGGGCGGAGAAGCGCGATTGGCAGTGCTGGCGGCGGAGGTTGCGGATCGGAAGAAGGATCCATTTTCCGCCGTGAACGAAATCTTGAAGAAGAGCGGCCTTCAGGGCTAGAGGAGAAAAAGAAGATGGCGGCAAAGAAGGCCTCAAACGCAAGGAGCACAAAATCCGCTGGCAAGGCGGCGATCGGCATCATCGGAGGGAGCGGACTCTACTCGATGAGCGGACTGACGAACACGCGCGAGATTCATGTGAAGACGCCATTCGGCGAGCCCTCGGATGCCTTCGTGCTGGGGATGCTGGAAGGAAAGCGCGTGGCGTTTCTGGCACGGCACGGGCGCGGGCACCGCATCTTGCCAGGAGAAATCAATTATCGCGCGAATGTTTACGCGATGAAGCTGCTCGGAGTGGAGCGGATCATCTCCGTGAGCGCGGTTGGTTCGCTGAAGGAGGATTTGCGGCCGGGAGAATTTCTCGTCGCGGACCAGTTTTTTGACCGCACGAAGAATCGCATCTCGACCTTTTTTGGGGACGGAATCGTTGCCCACGTGGCGTTTGCGCACCCCACGTGCGGACAGTTGTCCGGCATTCTGGCAGATGCCTGCGTGCATGAGGCCGTCAAGGTCCATCGCCGCGGGACGTACGTCTGCATCGAAGGACCACAATTCTCGACGCTGGCCGAGGCAGAAGTACACCGGAAGCTCGGTTTCGAAGTGATCGGCATGACCAACGTGACGGAAGCGCGGCTGGCGCGCGAAGCGGAACTTTGCTACGCCACCATCGCCATGATCACCGATTATGATTGCTGGCACCCGGAGCACGAATCGGTGACGGCCTCGCAGATCATGGCCACGCTGAGTCAAAACGCGGAGAACGCACAAAGAGTGCTTCGGACCGCTATCCGAGAGCTGCCTGCGGACAGGTCGTGCAAATGCGGATCGGCGCTTCAGCACGCGCTGGTCACTGATTTTAAAATTGTCCCGAGGGCAACAAAGAAACGTCTCGCCGCCATCATCGGAAAATACGTTTAGGAGAACAGAGTGTCCTTACTCGTAGTGGGTTCAGTTGCGTTCGATGCCTTAGAAAGTCCGTACGGAAAGGTGGAGCGCGCGCTTGGCGGCGCGGCCACCTATTTCGCGGTGGCGGCAAGCTTTTTCACGCACGTAAACCTCGTTGGGATCGTGGGCGATGACTTCACGGAAGTGGATGCGCGGATTTTTCACGGGCGCACGATCGATATCGATGGGTTGGAACGCGCCACCGGGAAAACGTTTTTCTGGGCCGGGCGGTATTCGGAAAACTTGAACGAGCGCGTAACACTGACGACGGAACTGAACGTGTTCGCGGAATTCAAGCCGCGGCTCCCCGAAAAATACCGCGGCTCGAAGTACGTGTTCCTCGCCAACATCGCGCCGGATTTGCAACGCGACGTGCTTCACCAGGTCAAGAAGCGCCCCAAGATCGCGGCGCTGGACACCATGAACTACTGGATCGAGCGTTCGAACGCCGAGCTGCGCGAGACGCTAAAGCACGTAGACATCCTGATGATCAATGATTCGGAGACGCGCGAGCTTTCCAGCGAACATAATTTGCTGCGCGCGGCCAAGCACATTTTCAAGATGGGGCCGTCCACCCTGATTGTGAAGCGCGGGGAGCATGGCGCGATGATGGTGGACAAGCGCGGCGTCTTCTGCGTGCCCGCATTTCCACTCGAAGAGCCGCACGACCCCACTGGCGCGGGAGACAGCTTTGCCGGAGGCTTCATGGGCTACCTGGCGGGATGCGGGGATAAGAGCCACGTTTCGCTACGCCGCGCCATGGTCTACGGTTCGGTGCTGGGGAGTTTTGCGGTGGAAAAATTCGGCCTTGACCGGCTGCGCCACTTGAAACGCAGCGAGATACACGCTAGGGCACGCCACTTCTCGAAATTGACGCAATTCAAATTGTAAATGGCTAGAATTTCGTTCAGGCGGGCGGTGGGCTGCCGGAGCGATGCTTTCTCTTCACGAAATAATCCTGCGGCTGACGGTGGCGGCGGCGCTGGGCGCCGTCATAGGGCTAGAACGCGTTGTGCGGCGACGGCCCGCGGGTGTCCGGACAAGCCTCTTTGTATGTCTCGCTACGGCGCTGTTCACCATTCTTTCCAACGAACTGGCGCACCGCTTCGGAGATTCGAGCGGCACGCGAATCGCTTCCAATATCGTTCAGGGCATCGGTTTTCTTGGAGCGGGCGCCATTTTGCGCGGATCGGGGGGCGTCCCGGGGATGACCACCGCAGCGACGATCTTTGTGGAGGCCGCCATCGGCATGGCCGCCGGCGGAGGCTTGTACGCCGTCGCCAGCTATTCGACGGCGCTGGTGCTGTTTGGCTTGACGGTTATCGGGTGGGCGGAGCAATACTTCAATTTGAAGTGCCGGCTCATGGCGTTCCGGATCACCACTAGTCACGCGGAGAGCGTCGCAACGGAAGTGCAGCGGCTGATGGTCGGCCTGAAAATTCCCATGCAACACTTTCGAGTTTCCATGGCGGGCGCCACTTCTATCGCGGAATTCGAGGCGAACGTGTCCCACAAGCAACAAGAGGAAATTGTCGCGCAGCTCAATCGGCAGGGCGTCATCACCGAGGTGGTCCCCGTCGAGGGCCATCAAGAATGAACGGAAGCAATGGAGTTCCTCGAAAACCAAAGGCACTTACTGCCGGTTCGCGGCTGGGAGTGTTCGCGCCTGCCTCGCCCGCCGATTCCGTGGCCATGATCGCGGGGCTTGCGGAGCTAAAGCGGCATGGTTTTCACGTGGTCGCAAATCAGGACACTAAAGCGGATGGTTATTTTGCTGGTCCGCCGCTGGAGAGGACCAATGGTTTTCTTGGGCCGCTGAATTCCGAGCAGGTCGACGGGCTGGTCGCCTTGCGCGGTGGTTACGGATCGAATTACCTTCTGGAATTCGGCCTGAAGAAAAGCCTGGCGAACCTGAAATGCGTGATTGGATTCAGCGACCTCACCACTTTGCAGATTTTTCTGTGGCAACAGTGCAACTGGATCACTTTTTACGGTCCCATGGTTGCCGCGGGACTCAATGCGGGCCCGGATGCGCGCAAGGGCTACGATGAGAGTTCCTTTCTTCAAGCGGTGGGCAGAACGGAAAGCGGGTGGAAGCTACGGCTGAGAGGTGAAGCCGTCCTCGCGGGTCAATCCCTGGGCCGAGTTTTGGGTGGATGCATGACTCTCCTGGAGGCCACCATCGGAACGCCGTGGGAATTGGACACCAAGGATTCGATTCTGATCCTCGAAGACCGCGGTATGAAGCCTTACCAAGTGGATCGCGTGCTGATGCATTTGAAACAAGCTGGAAAATTCGAAGGCGTGCGCGGAATAGTGCTGGGAGACTTTCCGGAAAGCGAGCCAGCAGTGGCTGGGGCGCCTACCGTAAGGGAAGTCTGCGCGCGCATACTGCGGCCGCTAGGGATTCCGATTGTCTTTGGAGCTCCTGTTGGGCATACAGTTCGGCCGATGCTGACAATACCGCTAGGCATTCAAGCGCGTCTGGATGCAGATGGAGAAGGCACACTCGAATTTCTGGAACCGGCGGTGGTGGTTTGAGCGAACCGAAACACGTGCACGTGATCGGGATTGGCGGGTCGGCGATGGCGCCACTGGCCGGGATGCTGCGCGAGCGCGGCTTTCGCGTGACCGGATCGGATTCCGGAGTATATCCGCCGGCGTCAACGCTATTGGAAAGCCTTGGCATACCATTCTTCCACTCTTTTGACGCGGAGCACTTGCGAGAAGCGCCGGACCTGGTGGTGATTGGGAACATCATCGCGCGAGGGAATTCGGAATTGGAGGAAGTGCTGGATCGCAAGATTCCGTATCGCTCGATGCCGGAAATCCTGGAGGAAGTTTTTCTCCCCGGGCGGCATTCCATCGTCGTCAGCGGAACCCATGGAAAAACGACCACGACGGCGATGCTCGCGTGGATTTTTCACACTGCGGGCAAGCGCCCGGATTTTCTCGTGGGAGGCGTGGCGGAAAACTTTGGAAAGAGCTACGGGCTTGGCGGCGGGGAAGAATTCATTCTGGAGGGCGACGAATATGAGACGGCATTCTGGGATCGCGGGCCCAAATTCTTTCACTACCATCCCGATGATTTGATCATCACGTCGCTCGAATACGACCACGCCGACATTTATCCTGATTTTGAAACCTATCAGTTGGCTTTCCGCCGGCTGGTAAATCTTGTTCCCCGGCGCGGACGCGTGGTCATCTGGGGTGACGCCGAGGATTCCGGCCCGGCTTTGCGACGCGCGGCGGAAAGGGCTTTTTGCCCGGTGGAAACCTACGGTTTCAACGGCGGGAATGATTGGGTGGCGAGTGACTTTGCGATCGACGGCGAAACCATGAGGTTTCGCGTCGCGCATGGGGGAAAATCGTTTGGAGAATTTATGCTGGCAGCCACTGGACGGCACAACGTCTTGAATGCCATGGGGGCGCTGATTGTCGCGCAGGGACGCGGCATCTCAGAGCAGGACATCGGCAAAGCGCTTGCGGCGTTTCGCAGCGTGAAGCGCCGAATGGATGTGCAGGGCGAAATTGGGGGAGTCCTGGTAGTCGACGATTTCGCGCATCATCCCACGGCGGTGAAAGCGACCATCCAAGCCGCGCGCGGCCGCTGGCCGGGACGCCGCCTGTGGGCCATTCTCGAGCCGCGGTCGAATTCCATGCGCCGCAAAGTGTTTCAGGAGGCGCTGCCTAAGGCGCTGGCTCTCGGCGACCGCGTCATTCTCGGCGGCGTCTTTCGCGCCCAGCAACTGGGCGAAAACCGGCTTGACCCTGAGACGGTAGCGGAAACCGTCCGCGCACTTGGCAAAGACGCGCGCGTGTTTCCCAGTTCCGATGCCATTGCGGAGCATCTTGCGCGTGAAGCGAAACCGGGAGATCTCGTGCTCATCATGTCCAACGGCAGCTTTGATGGCTTGTGCGAAAAAGTCTTGAAGAAACTCGGCGCGACCGCTCAACTTGCCGGCGAGGCAAGAACTCGGTGAACCTCACATCCGTGCGTAGCAGGCTGCTGATTTCGGCCAGCATCTGCTTTCTATTTTTATTGACCTTCAGCTCTTCCACCAGCGCCACAATTCAATATCAGGTTCTCCTGGAACATCCCGAGAAACATCTCTTCCACGTAACAATGACCATTCCCGATGTGACCAGCGAAGTGATTGTGCGGATGCCGGCGTGGAATACGCTCTACCAGATCCGCGACTTCAGCAGCCACGTGGGGCAGGTGGAGGCGTTTGCCGATGAGCAGAAAGCCTTCATCGAAAAAGTGGACAAGCAAACATGGCGCATCAAGGGCACGGGAACGGTGAAGATTTCCTATTCAACTTATTGGGACGAAGCCGGCCCTTTTGCATCGCAATTGAATGATGAGCACGCGTTCATCAATCCGGCAATGATTCTTTTTTATGCCCCGGCACGCCGCGAGGAAGAGGTCGAACTCGCCGTCAGCTTCTCTTCTGCCACATGGAGTGCCGCCAGCGCTTTGTCACACACGGCGCTCGTCAACGGCCGGAATCACGAGGATACTTTTAAAGCGCCGAACTATGAGGCGCTCGCGGACAGCCCGATTGAAATTGGGAAAATTGATGTGTTCGAGTTGCGGGACGTTACGCCTCCGGTGACAGTGGTGATTCACGGCGACAACTGGCGGAAGAAAGTGGTCGAGGAAAACTTGCGGCGTATCTGCAAATATGAACTGAAGCTCATGGATGGGGCGCCGTTCGAGCACTACACTTTTATTATCCATTTCGGCAGAGGAGCCGGCGGCGGTGGCATGGAGCACGCGAATTCCACGGCGATTGGCGCGTATTCGGATGAATATCTGGCGAATGTCGCGGCGCATGAATTCTTTCACCTGTGGAATGTGAAGCGCATCCGGCCCGCAACACTGTATCCCGTGGACGATACGAAGGAGCAGTACACTCGCGCGCTGTGGTTTGCAGAAGGTGTGACGAACAGCTACGCGTCGTACACGTTAGTGCGCAGCGGGATTTGGAGCAAAGAGCAGTTCTATGCGGACCTGGGCGACCAGATCACCGAGCTGGAAGGCCGGCCGGCCAACCGCTGGCAGAGCGCGGAGCAGTCCAGCCTCGATGCCTGGCTGGAAAAATATCCCCTCTACAATCAGCCGGAATTCAGCGTTTCGTATTACACCAAAGGGCAGGTATTGGGGAATTTGCTCGATATCCTGATTCGCGATCGCACCGGCAACGGAAAGAGCCTGGACGATGTCATGCGCGCGATGAACACGAATTTTGCCAAGCAAGGGAAAATGTACCGGGACAGCTTGGATGTTCGATTGACCGCGGAGAGCGTCGTCGGCGGGTCATTCGAGGAGTTTTTTGCAAAATACGTGGCAGGGACGGAGCCGTTCCCCTATCAACAAATACTGGCGTTGGCGGGGTTGGCTCTGCGAACCACGGAGCACCACAAACCGGCACTGGGTTTCTCCATGGAACACGAACCGAACGGGCCGTTCGTCGTGAACTCCGTTGATTCCGAAAGTCCAGCCGCACTGGCGGGCTTGCGCGCCGGAGATGTCATCGTCAGCTGGGCCGGCGGGGAAGCGCCTCGGAGAATCGATCACTGGCTACAGGAGCAGTCAGCCGGGGATTTGCTAAGGCTGCGAGTTCGCCGAGAAGACAAGGAGCTTACGATCGAATTCCGGCTTGGTGAGATTAAGGAAACGCTCTACCAGGTGGTCGAAGATCCGCGCGCCGGCGAAAAGGCGCGGAACATTCGCGAAGGAATGCTTCGTGGCGAGACCAGCTTGCCCGTCGCTCATTGACGATGCGTTCGATTCCACGTTTCGCTTGACCATCGCAGCCGGATTCGAGAAAGTTTGCCTGCCCATGTTGCGCACTCTATTCATCGCCGTTTTCTTGTCCCTGTATATCCTGATCGTCGGGCCGACGCTGCTCGTGTACACCTGGATCACACGCAATCCAGATCCGATCTATTGGGCCGGCATAAAAGGCGTGATGTTTTTTGTCCGCGCCGTGGGCGTCCGAGTTCGCGTGCTGGGCCTTGAGCGTATCCCTCCGGGCGTTTGCCTTTTTGCGGCAAATCATACGAGCTCCGCCGATGCGCCCGCGGTCGTTGGCGCCATCCCACGCCGGATCGCCATTCTCCTGAAAGCATCACTGTTCAAATGGCCGATTGTGGGGCATGTATTTTTGTCGGCGCACTTCATTCCCGTCAATCGGAGCGCTCGCGATTCGGCAATTGCTAGCGTTGAGATGGCCACGGATGCGCTCAAGGCCGGGCAATCGTTCTTGATTTATCCCGAAGGCACGCGCAGTCCGGATGGCCGGCTTCAGGAGTTCAAGAAGGGTGCAGTAGTGATGGCGATTAAAGCGGGGGTGCCGATTGTGCCGATGGCTTGTTCGGGCGCTCACCGCATCATGGAGAAGCACTCTCTAGTCATTCACCCGGGCGAAATTCTCGTAGAATTCCTCGAGCCGATCGATGCTTCGAAGTCTTCTCTGGAAGAGCGCGATTCCCTCAACGAACAAGTTCGCAACGCGATGGCCGCGGCCCTGCCTCCGGACCAGCGGCCCGTTGGTTTCCCTGGTGCGGCCTAAGGCGCGGTCCACGTCATCTATTTTTCAGCGTCCCTCCAGTCGCTCCATTTTCGTTTCGAGTTCGCGGACGCGCTTCTGCAATTCAGGCAGCCGATTCAGCGCGGCCATGGTCTTTAGCCATTCGCGATTCTCCACCGCCGGATATCCGGAATACAGCGAATGCGGTGGTACATCGTTCGGGACGCCACTCTGGGCAGTGATCACGGTGCCGTCCCCGACCGTCAGGTGGCCGGCGGTACCCACCTGACCTGCTAGAATGCAATTGCTGCCGATTTTGGTGGAACCAGCCAGGCCCACCTGTCCGCAAAGCATGGTGTCTGACCCCACCTGCGAGGCGTGGCCAATCAACACGAGATCATCGAGTTTGGTGCCGCGGCCGATCCGCGTTTCGCCAACGGTAGCGCGGTCCACGCAGGCGTTTGCTTGCACCTCCACGTCGTCTTCAAGCACGGCCGGCCCCGACTGCGCCATCTTGTACCAGGTGCCGTCTTTTTGTTTCGCGAAGCCTAGCCCGTCTCCACCGATGACCGCGCCATTTTGCAGAATCACGCGATTGCCGATGCGGCAGAATTCGCGTACGACGGCGTGCGCATGGGCAAAAAAATCATCGCCGATCTTTGCGCCGCGATAGATGGTCACGAAGCTGTGAAGCACGGCGTTGCGGCCGATTTTGACATCCTCATCTACATAGCAGTACGGTCCGACGTGGGCTCCGGCTCCGACGCTGGCGGTCTTGGCGATGATCGCCGTCGGATGAATTCCCGGTGCATAGCGTGGCGGCTGGTAGAAAAGCTCGATCGCCTGGGCAAATGCCAAGTACGGATTACCCGAGCGCAGCGCGGCCAACGCGGGCAACGAAGCCTCGCGATCCAGCGAAATTCCTTCTTCGATAAGGACCGCCGAAGCCCGCGTGGTCTTCAACAAGGGAAAGTACCGCCGATTTGCAAGGAACGTAATCTGGCCGGCTTCGGCGCGCTCGATTCCAGCAACCCCGCGAATCTCGATATCCGGGGAGCCTTCCAACCGGCATCCCAATTTTTGCGCAACTTCAGCAAGTTTCATCGCGAGGCTCCTAAATCGTTGGTGAGGCTGATTGCGAGTCTCGCACAGGGCAAAGAGGGAAGTACAGCGAGCCGTTTGGGGCGCAGGGCGCGTTCCAAAGTGGGAAGAATACCCCCACACCCCCGGTGTTTGCGCAAGAGTGGCAAACAAAGGAGTTGCGGGATACGGAACTTGGAAGAGTGTACGGAAAACCAAACGTTGGAATGTTTGAAGGTTTGAAGGTTGGAATGTTGAGGAAAAAGAGGCTGAGAAGTCCCGACAAGGTGCGGGCAAGTCGATCGTGGGATTTCCACGCAACCAAAAAATGCCCCCTCCCCCCCCACCCCGGGTGGTTTTTGGCAAAGAGTTCGGAACTGATTGAAAAGAAAAGAGTTGAGTTTTTGTTGAGTGCAAAAGAGTTCGCAAGACTTTGAAAGAAAAGGAGATAGCTCGTGATTATATACTTGACACAAAACCTGCCCCCTGCTATGCTTTCTTCATGGCCGCTTTGTTCAACTTGGCGACGTGCTTCTTAACGTGCTTGACCACCTTAGGGTGGAACAAGTGCTTTAGGAGTTCGTCGCTGGTCATGTTCTTCGGATGTTTCTTTTTCTTTGGCATGGGGGCGCTATGAAAACTCCTCTCGACGAGTGCATGAATCTGGTAGAGCTAACCGAGCAGTTCGGCTCAGACGATAAATGCCGCGCGGTCCTAGAGCAACTGCGCTGGTCCAAAGGCCCGACCTGCCCTCGCTGTGAGTCGAAGGCCACCAAGATTGCGAATCGCTTCCAATACGACTGTGATTCATGCCATTACCAGTTTAGCGTGACAGCCGGAACCATCTTCCACGATTCCCACCTGTCTCTGTGGAAATGGTTTCTTGCGACCTACCTGATTACTGAATCCCGCAAGGGAATGTCCTCGAACCAACTCAAGCGCATGTTGAAAGTGACCTACAAAACGGCGTGGTATCTCACGCATCGGATTCGCGCGGCCATGCTCGAAGTAGCGCCTGAAAAACTCGGCGGGACGGTTGAGATTGATGAAACCTACGTTGCTGGGAAAAAGCGCCGTTGGCGCGCGAAGAACGACCCGCAGGTTGTCATCGGTATCCGGCAACGGAACGGCGATCTCCGAATGATTCGCGCTCAGGACGCGAAGTCCAAGACTGTGCGCGAGATTATCAACGCCAATATCGGGAGTCACGTCGAAGTCATTATGACCGATGAATCGGCAATCTACCCGTGGGCGCTCGACAAGATGCAGAAGAACCTTCACAAGACAATCAACCATTCGCGCGAATATGCCCACGGCGACGTGCACACAAACACCGTGGAATCGGCCTTCTCTTTGCTCAAGCGCGGCATTGTGGGAACGTGGCATAAAGTCTCTGCGAAACATCTCCCGGCCTACCTTGACGAAATGTGCTTCCGATTCAACAACCGCAAGAATCAGTTCCTTTTCCGCGATACGCTCATCAAGCTAATTCTTTCTCCCAACTTGGAATACAAACAGCTTACCGCCCGGGTTGAGGAGGCAGCGTAGGCGAAAGTGTAAGCATTATCGGGCCAAATGCTTTATCCGCCAGATGCCTCGCACCCCGCTTTTCCGCATCGGATATAGTCCTAACAGATTCAAATGGAAACTCTTCCGGTACTTCATAGATGTAAATACCTATCATTGCAAGACGCTGCTGTGAACGCTGCGCAAATTCTTTAGAAATCGTTAGTTCCATATTTGTGAAAGGGGTCGTAATTGGAAAAGTAGCGCTTCTCGCCACAGTCGTATTCGTTTTGAAGTCAATTGAATCATCCGCAACTCGGGCAATCATAAAAAGGCGGTCGGATTTGCTTACGTTTTGAGTGTCAACTTGGGCGAAAATCCTGCCCCCATTTATTCCGTAGTTCACTAAAACGTCTTTTCCTGGTGTGAGAAAGTATGGAATCCAACTAACGATCACAAAAATTCCCATAGCAATTAGAGGCCAGTAGAATCTGATGCGCTTCCATCGTGAAGCATTCGCAGGCAACGCAATCCCATGATGTTCACGCATGATGCGATTCGCTTCCGCAAGGTGCGAATTTTGTTTGTACATCAAGAAGGCGGTAAGAAGAACTCCACCCACTTCGACATAGATATTGGGCACATTTACCTCCACGCAAAGTCATGGGATTATACCCCATCCTTTGCGTGAAAGGTATAATCCCGGATAGCTCGGAAACACGCCGAAACGTCTATTTGAACGTTTTCAGAGCGGGGAGATCGGCGAGGGTTCATGGCGGCAACGACCGGAGGAGTATAGCACGTCCTAATCAAGTTGTTAAGTGCTTTGCAGTGAATGGTCGAAATTGGGGGTCGGACGGCAATAGGGAGGAGTGAACGGTTGGGCGAAGCGGGGGGCAGGAAAAAGCAAAGTCAAAAGCCCCGCCCTCCAAAACCGAGGACGGGGCACCCGGGGTGTGTCTCAACAGTGCATGGTGAGTGGCAGGCCCTTAACGACCACCCCGACCACCGACCGTAAAGCAATCTGGGGTGGCGGGTGGGCCACCCGTCCACTTGTCCGGTAACCCGACCTACCAGGACTTTAAGGAACCGTATTCGTTTCGCTTGACAGAGGACACGCATGGATGTACACGGAAGAAAATGGAGGTGGCAATCATGAAAATCGTAGTGATTGGCGGCACTGGACTCATCGGATCAAAACTCGTCCCGAAGCTTCGTGAGCAGGGACACCAGGCGGTGGCGGCATCACCTAAATCGGGTGTCAACACTCTCACCGGCGAGGGGCTGGCCGAAGCGCTGAAGGGCGCGGCGGTGGTCGTTGATGTAACGAACTCTCCTTCCTGGGAGGACGCGGCGGTGATGAACTTCTTCGAAACATCAACCCGGAACCTGCTCACCTATGGGGCGGCCGCAGGCGTAAAGCATCATGTTGCGTTGTCAGTCGTTGGAACGGAACGTATGCTGGCAAGTGGTTTCTTCCGCGCAAAAATGGCCCAGGAGAACTTGATCAAAGCCTCCTCGATTCCCTACACAATTATCCGTGCGACGCAGTTCTTCGAATTCGTCAAGGCCATCGCCGATTTGTCCACCGAGGGCAGCAAAGTGCGCCTACCAACTGCGCTCATTCAGCCTATGGCGGGTGACGATGTTGCCAGTGCGGTAGGCCGGATCGCGACTGGCTCACCAGTGAATGGCACCGTTGAAGTAGGGGGGCCGGAAAAGTTTCGTCTCGATGAACTCGTCCGGAAAAGTCTGGCCGCACAGAAGGATTCGCGCGAGGTTGTCACAGACCCGAAGGCGCGCTACTACGGTATCGAGGTGAGCGAGAAGACGCTCGTTCCTGACGATGGCGCGCGGCTCGGCGAGACGCGTTTCGAAACCTGGCTCACTCAGTCCGCGGCGAAAGCGGCGGCGGGCACCCACTAATGGATCGTTATAAATCCGTGAGTTTTCCTCTCTCAACTCCTGACTAACGCGGTTCCCGGACAAGTGGCGCCTAACGCCCTCGCCCGGCCACCCGCCCCGCCCTAAAAGCCCCAGGTAGAAAAGCGCTACCTGGGGCACCCGCTGATTACCATAACGAGTCCCTGAAAAGTAGTTCGCGTTGCCCTTGCCACTCGTTCTGCCTAGGATGGAACTTAAGACTAAAGTGCGGCAAGCCGAAGAGGGAATCGTCGTGACATGGTTGGGATGGAAGCGGCTCATCAGCTGCTGGCTGCTCGGTGTGAGCGCCATGCCGCTGACCGCGCAACGGCGCAGCGCGGTCGAGGAGCAAGGCCAGTTCAAGGTCATACAAGTAAAAGAGCCCGATGGCCAAATCTTGACCTACAGTGATCTATCGAAACCGACCGAGGTATCGCTGGGGGGAACGAGTCTTGCGCGCGAGGCGCGCATCAAGCTGAGGATCCAAAGCGCCTCTGGTTCTTCGTCGCTGTTCTTTATCCGGAAGCGTCGGCCGGGGTTCTTGGAGATCGACATCAACCGCGGAAATATCGTCGGCCTAAAACCTGCGCAGCAATTCGGCAAGGATTTTCTGACCTACGTCCTTTGGGCGGTGTCGGGTGATGGGAAAGCGTCGAACCTCGGCGAAATCAGTTCGGCGGGCCAAAAACCCATCAACATCAACGCGAGGACACCTTATCAGGCTTTCTGGCTCATGGTGACGGCGGAGCCAGACTTCGCGGTGGTCGATCCGAGCCCGCAGGTGGTTCTCTACAGCATAGACGAGGAGGCGCGCAAGGAGGAGACGGAGAAAAAAGTCGCGCACAAAAAAGCGAACCTGTCCTTCTCCACCCACTACACCGATTACGATTCGGCTGCAACTGCCGTGGAGGCTGCGCCAAGCGAACTGCTGCAGGCAAGAAAGGCAGTGGAACTGGCGTCCCGATCAGGGATCCTGGGACTTGAGCGTTCCTCGGGAGCCCCGGAGGTCGAGGAAGAGAAACATACTCGCGAAACCCTTACGCGCGCGAAAGGTTTCCTTGTCCAGGCGGAGAGCGCGTACAAGAAGCATCCCAAAAGCAACAATGTTGTGCAGCCTGCGCGCACGGCTGCGCAGATTGCCGAAAACGCGCGCGCCCTTGCCCTTGGCGTCGTAGGGGGCAACTTGATTCGCCAACTGGAGGACGAGCTGGCGAGGGTTCGCGCTGAACTTGAAGAGACCCGAGCGGAACTGTCCAAGGCAAATGCGAAGTCGTCAGAGGATCCCAAGACCTCGCGTACACAAGCCTCGGAACCGCAGGCCGAAATTGGGCCTTTGGCTCAGCCCAGTCCGGCGAGCCGGCTGGCAAGAATTGTCTCGCGTCCGAGTGTCTGGTTTGGCCTAATCGGTTGGGGCCTGGCAGTCTTACTTCTACTTCGTCGGCGATCCACTTGAGGCGGTTCTTCCGCGCCGCGACCAGGATATCGCTGGCATTATCAGGAACTATAAACCTCGTGACTTGGTGTCTCTGCCCTAACGAGAAAACTCCTATAGTGAGAAAAAGATGCCGCGCAACGTTGCCACAGTTCGGTGGCTAGCTCGCATGATTACGCCGGGCGCCTGGCTGCTGCTTGCGGCCTGGGGGCTGACGCAGGTGGAGCCAGCCCGCCTGACGGTTGCTCCCTACGCTCGCTTGTTCTGCTTCGCGTCCCTGGCGGCAGCCGGGCTGCTCAGTTGGTATTACAGCCAAGGTCGCGTGTTATTTTCTGCCCTTGTCGTCGGACTGGCCGTTTGGAGCTTGACGCTGCCAGCCTCCGCGGACGTTTCGAAATTGGCGGCAGCTTTTCTTCTCCCTCTAAACATCGCTCTCTTTGCGTCTCTCAGCGAGCGTGGCACAGTGACGCCCAGCGGCCTCTTGAAGTTGGCTTTGATCGCGATCGAGAGTGTCGGCGTGGTTATGCTGGGGGAGGTACGAGGGGGCCCACTGGAGGCTTTCCTACACTGGAGCCACGACGCTGACGGCCCGAGCTGGATTCCGCTTGGCCAACAGCTTTCGTTCGCAGCCGCATCGCTCATGCTGCTGGGTCTGGTGATGTTCCGGCGCACGAGAGTGGAGGCGGGGCTGCTCTTGGCTCTGGTAGCCGCATTTGTGGGGTTGCGGCAGACAGGAAAGAATGAGGAGACATTGTTTTATTTCGGCGCTGCCGGCCTGATCCTGTTCTACGAGGCGCTTGAGCACGGCTATGAGATGGCCCACCGCGATGAACTTACAGGACTGCCCGGGCGGCGAACTCTCAAGGAGCTCATGTCGCACCTTGGCGGCCGCTATGCCGTCGCCATGTGCGACGTGGACCACTTCAAAGCGTTCAACGACACTTATGGGCACGATACGGGCGATCAGGTGCTCAAGTTCGTAGCCTCGATGATTTCCCGGGTGCGAGGCGGGGCACGTGCCTTCCGATACGGTGGGGAAGAATTCACCATCGTGTTTCCCGGGCGCTCTGCGATGGAAGCGCGGCCTTTTGTGGAGTCGCTGCGTGAGGCGATTGCTATGAGTGGCTTCCGTCTGCGAGGACCCAGGGACCCTGACAAAAAACCTGAGCACGCGCCGGAGCCGGGGCCGGACAAGTCCGTAACCATCACCATTAGCATCGGCGTTGCTGAGAACTCGAAGAAGCTTTCCGCACCCGAGCTGGTGCTCGAAGCCGCAGACGGGGCACTCTACCGCGCCAAAGAGTCTGGGCGGAACTGCGTGCGGCTCGCCGAGAGCATCCCCGCTTGAAATTCTGCAGGAGCGCTCGTGCTTGGTACCGATAAACCTTGGTACGAGACTTCTTCGTGGACGAGTAACAGGCGGAACGTTGCTGACCCGGGACCAAATCGGGGGACAGACGGGACGATTTCTGATGTTCATGTGATATCGATCGTTTGGCTCGTAATAATTGGAGACTTTCAGAGGAGGGGAAACTTCCCGTCAGACGGGATGATATCTTTGTTTCTGAGCTTATCAAAGCGGCATGGAAGGGAAGCACAGCCGGACCGCGATTCTATTCGTTGAAAAGGCGGGGCTGGGTTGCGGCGGCGGCCGGCTTGCGACGCGCAATGCCTACTACCCCAAGAACGGTCACTTCGGTGAGAGCTGCGCGGGGAACAAAGATGCGGTCCGTAGAAGAATTCAGGTCCGGCGAGGTGATTTGCAAACCGTTGTCCAGCAGCGACAGCAAATCATTCGGCACAACGCCTTCGAGCGTCTCGCCGTCGTTGTACCGCAGCTTCACCCACAAGCCGTCGAGCTTTGGCCGGCTCAGAAAGGCCTTGCGCTCCGGCTCGAAGTCGTCGGAAAACTCGCGCACGAAATAAATCGAGCGTACGCGCGCCAGCGGCACCTCGAGGTGTTCTCCCTCTGGCGTCAACAGGTCGACGGGATCGGCCTGACCCAGCCGACCAGGGTTCAGGTAGCCGCGCAAGGGTTTCTTGTCCGCAAGCACAACAATAACCTTCTTGTGCGTTGAGGCTGGGGTTTTAGTCTTCAAATTTCCGCGTTTCCCGGTCCGGATGGCCAGATTTGCCAATCGGCAAAATGTATGTTATGTTAAGCACGTTTTTCCTGTCAAGTCATTGTTTTCATTAGGGTTAGGGCCCCGGAGTACCGCCCGTTGACCGATAAAAAGAGCATCCTCAAATCGGCCTCCATCATCTCCTTGGTCACTATCGCCAGCCGCATTCTCGGCTACGTCCGCGACCAGCGTATCACCCTCCTCTTGGGCACTTCGTTTGCCGCCGACGCTTACGTCCTGGCCTATCGTATACCCAATCTCTTCCGCCGCCTCGTGGCCGAAGGCTCCATGACCGCCTCGTTCATTCCGGTGTTCACCAGTTATATGCGGGAGAAGTCCAAGGAAGAAGTGTGGGACTTTGCCAACCGGCTGTTTTGGACCCTCTCGCTCGTTGTTGCCGTCATCACCATTCTGGGAATGGTTTTCTCGCCCGCGGTCGTGCAATTGTTTTCCGGCGAAAATATTGCCCGCGCTGAGGCTGTTGATCTCAACCGTATCATCTTTCCGTATCTTTTCTTTATCGCCCTGGCGGCTCTGGCCATGGGCATTCTCAATTGTTTCCACGTATTCGGTTTGCCCGCCGCCACTCCCGTCCTGCTGAATGTCGCGACCATTCTGTTTTCCGTGGGCGTCGTTTGGCATTACGTAGGGGATCCGGCCAAGTCTCTCGCGATCGGGGTTCTGGTCGGCGGCGTACTGCAATTTTTGATACAGGTGCCTTCGCTGGTCCGGCGAGGAATGAAATTTACATTTGGCATTTCATTCTCTCATCCGGCGATTCGGGACGTGGCGCGATTGATGATCCCACGCCTCTTTGGCATCGGCATCGGCCAGATCAATCTTTTGATCGACACGCGGTTTGCCACCGCCGCTCGCATGCCTCCTGGAAGTCTCGCCGCGCTCTATGTCGCCGACCGCGTCATGGAGCTGGTGCTCGGCGGCTACGCCATCGCCGTGGCCACAGCCATTCTGCCCATGATGTCCCACCAGGCGGCCGCCAAGGATTACGAGTCGCTCAAGAAAACCCTCTCGTTTTCCGTTCGCATCGTGGCTTTCATCACCATTCCTGCCGCTCTCGGCCTGATGATCCTGCGCGAACCGATCATCCGCGTGCTCTTCCAGCACGGCCAGTTCGTCGCGGAATCCACCCGCTTGACCGCCCGCGCCCTTCTTTACTACGCCGTCGGGCTACCAGCCCTGGCCTCCGTCAAGTTGATTGTCCCGGCGTTCTATTCCACGCGTGACACCAAGACGCCAGTCATCATCGCTTCCATCTCTCTTGCTATCAACATCGTTCTGAACATAATTTTTCTGGAAACCTTTCTATTCAAGCGCGTCCAGAACGGTGGCCCCGCCCTGGCCACCGGTCTTGCAACTTTCTTCGATTTCTTCGCGCTCTTTATTATTTTTCGCCTCCGCTATGGTCCGCTCGGAACCATGGGTATCTTGCGCTCGTTCGCCAAGATATCCCTCTGCGCCAGCATTATGGGTGTGGCTTGCTGGTTCGGAAACTACTACACCACTTTTGCGATCCACTCGCGCTTCCTTGTGCAACTTCTTGTTTTTGCCGCCTTGATTCTTGGAGCGACAGCCCTGTACCTCGCTTTCGCCTGGCTTTTCCGCTGCCATGAAATCGAGGAAGTCTATGGCATCGCCACGCGGCGCACGGCTGGCGCCACGGACGGATACCTGGAGCCCTAATGGAAATTTCATCCACCATCGCGTCATTCCTGACCCATGTACGCGTGGAGAAGGGACTCTCCTCCAATACGGTGGCTGCGTATCGCCGCGACCTCCTGAAATTCGATGCCTTTGCCCGCAAACGGAAAGTCAGCCTCGAGGCCGTCAGTCGCGACGATCTGGTGGACTTCCTTGCTGGACTTTATCGTCAAAAGCTTGAGAGCAAGACTGTGGCCCGTCACCTGGTCACGCTGCGCAACTTTTTCCGTTTTGCCCAGATCCAGGAGCTGATCCCGGAAGATCCCTCCGTGAATCTGGAATCGCCGAAGATCCGCCGCAATTTACCGGGCTATCTTCGCCTTGAAGAAATTGAGCGGCTGCTCAACCAGCCCGATATAAAAACTCCCATCGGCTTGCGCGACCGCGCCATGCTCGAAACTTTATATTCGACCGGCTTGCGCGTATCCGAGCTGATCGGGCTCCGCACGAGCGATCTGGATGCCAAAGTCGGGTGCGTCCGTTGCATCGGCAAAGGTGACAAGGAACGCATTGTTCCCGTCGGCAAGAAAGCGCTGGCCATCGTCGACAAGTATCTTCGCGAGGCCCGGCCGAAGCTGCTGGGCAAAGTGAGCGGCAATCCGGCGTTGTTCGTGAACCGCCGCGGCGCGCAATTGAGCCGCGTCGGCGTCTGGAAGATACTTTCGGCCTATGGTCGGCTGGCCGGTCTGCGCGTGGCGCTTACTCCGCACATGCTGCGGCACAGTTTTGCCACGCATTTGCTCGAGCGCGGCGCGGACTTGCGGTCCGTCCAGCTCATGCTTGGCCACGCCGACATCGCCACCACCCAGATTTACACTCACGTCGTCGAGGAGCGGTTGAAGCAGATTTACCAGGCGCATCATCCGCGTGCCTAACGCGGCGGGCCAGGAACACTCATTGCGGGTGCCTCCGCGCCGGTCAGCGTGGACATCCTGAAGCAGAAGGAGCGCAATGCCAGACTATATGTTTTTGCTGGAAAGCAGGCTCTCGCCGGAGCAACGCGCCGTAATGTTGCGCGTGCAGGAACTCTCTGCCGCGCTCGGATTCAACGTCTATCTCACGGGCGGAACCGTTCGCGACCTCGTCACCGGCGCTTCGCTGCGCGATCTCGATTTCACAGTCGAAGGCAATCCCTCGAAGATCGCTCACGAACTTGAAAAAGGTGGCGCCAAAATCCTCTCCGAGGATGAAAAGCTTCGCCATGTCGAAGTGCTCTTCGCCGGCGATTGCGAAGGCAGCATTTCCGCCGCGCGCGACGACCATTATGTTCGTCCCGGAACGCGCCCAGAAACTCGCTGGTCCACCATCATGGAGGATTTGCGCCGCCGCGATTTCTCCCTCAACGCTATCGCCATTTCCTTAAACCCGGCATCCCGAGGCTTGCTGCTCGATCCCACCAACGGCCTTTCCGACATCGAGCGCGCCGAAGTACGCGCGCTCACCATTCACAGCTTCACCAATCAGCCGGTCCGTTTGCTGCGTGTCTTGCGTTACGCCGCGCGCATGGGTTTCAAAATCGAGCAACGCACCCAGGAATGGTTTGACCTGGCCATCGAGCGCAGTTTGCAGGAAACCATTGCCCCGGAAGATGCCGGAGAAGAGCTGCGCGCCCTAGCTCGCGAGGAGCGCCCGTCCGTGGTGCTGAAGGCCTGGGAAGAGCACGACCTCCTGGAGGCCGTAAATCCTGTGCTGGCGAAAAAACATCCCGCGTACGACGCCATCGGCCGCCTGATGAAGGTGCGCGAAGACCTTTTCACCGCGGGCTTTCGTCCACGTCTCGCCGCGCCGATGCTCCTCGCCATTTTGGGAAAATTGAAAGACCGGGAACTGGCTAACGTCCTTTCTAAAGCGGGATTTCGCTCCGCCGAATCCGAAGCGGCGCTCGGTTTTGAGGAAGAAGCGCTCGACGCCCAGAAGGAGCTTGTCGGGCGCAAGATGAATGCTCCCGTCGATGCCTTCCACTTCCTTGAAAAAATGCCGCTCGATCAGATTGCTTACTTGATGGCGGAGTCCAATAAATCAGCGGCGCTCTCAAAGATTCGGGCCTTTCTGAACAAGTGGCGGCCGGTTCGCAACGCCCTCCCGGTTGTGACCACCGAGCTCGAAGCCCTTGGCATGGCCCGTGGACCCAAGTTCGACCAAATCGTCGAACAAGTCTTTGCCATGCAGCTCACTGGCCGCGGCAAGACCAAGGAAGAGCGCGAGAAAATCCTGCGCAAGCTCTCCGGCATCAAGGAGCCGCCTAAGAAGAAAGAAAAGGAAAAAAAGCCACCGAAGGGCACCGACAAAGCCCATGCCGCCGCAGCCATGGGTGACGCTGCACACAAAAAGCACGCGGCCGCAAAAGCCGAAGCCAAGCAGGCTGGCAAGCGCAAGCCTGTTGCCCCAAAGCCCCACGCGAAGCGCCCCGTGTCTCACGGCAAAAGCGCCTCCGGCAAGAAGAGTCACGCGCGCAAATAGCGCCCGGTTTGGCGACTGCCGCCGCCTGTGGGAAACCTCAGAATGCGTAATGCAAATCTCCCAATAGAGTTCTAAAATGGAGTTCCATGGGCCAGCCGCAGTTCGTTCATCTTCACGTTCACACGGATTACAGTCTGCTCGATGGGGCCTGCGAAACCTCCGAGCTTTTGGATGAAGCGTCCCGCCAGAAAATGCCAGCCGTGGCCATCACCGACCACGGCAATCTCTTCGCCGCCGCGAATTTCTTCTATGAAGCCGGCAAACGCGACGTCAAGCCCATCATCGGCTGCGAAGTTTACGTGGCCAAGGGCAGCCGCCATGACCGCGGCGAAAAAACCAATGGCGCGAACGGCCAGGATCGCGGCGACGCGGAGCCCGGAATGCGCGGGAGCAATCACCTTGTCCTGCTCTGCGAGTCGCTCGAGGGCTATCACAATTTAATCAAGCTGGTTTCCGCCGGTTTCCTCGAAGGCTTTTACTATCGCCCCCGCATTGACTACGACCTGCTCTCCAAACACAGCAAAGGCCTGATCGCCCTCTCGGCCTGTTTACGGGGGCCGGTGACGGAAGCGGTCGTGGACCAGAAGTACGATCAGGCGCGCGAGAATGCTTACCGCTTGCGCGACGTTTTCGGCAAAGGAAACTTCTTCCTCGAAATTCAGGACCAGGGATTGCCGGTCGAAAAAGATGTCAACCGCGAACTGGTCCGTCTTTCGAAAGAGACCGGCATTCCGCTCGTCGCCACCAACGATTGCCATTACCTCTACCACGAAGATGCTCACGCCCAGGAGGTGCTGCTCTGCATCCAGACCGGCAAGACCATGAGCGACACCAATCGCATGAAATTCCAGACCGACCAGTTTTATTTCAAGACTGCTGCCGAGATGGCCCAGGTTTTTGGTGAAATTCCCGAAGCGTTGAGTCGCACCGTAGACATCGCCTCGCGCTGTAACGTCAAAGTCGAGCGCATCCCCAATCCTTTCCCGGAGTTCAAAGTCCCGGAAGGGCATACCTCGTCCAGCTATTTTGAAGCGGTAGTGCGCGAAGGATTTGCCGCCCGCGTTCCCCAGCTCGAGCGCCAGGCGAAACAAGGCTTCTTGCGCAGTTCCTTGGCCGAATACGAGCAGCGGCTGACCTCAGAGATCGAAATGATCAAGAAGATGCGCTACGAAGGCTACTTCCTGATCGTCTGGGATTTTGTTCATTACGCGCGCGCGCAAGATGTCCCTGTCGGGCCGGGCCGCGGTTCCGCCGCGGGCAGCCTAGTGAGCTACGCCCTGCGCATTACCGATGTCGACCCGTTGCAGTATAACCTGCTCTTCGAGCGCTTCCTGAACCCCGAGCGCGTCTCCATGCCCGACATCGACATCGATTTCTGCATGCGGCGTCGCGGCGAATTGATCGACTACGTGACGCAAAAGTACGGCCGCGAAAATGTAGCGCAGATCATCACCTTCGGAACCATGGCCGCGAAGGCCGCCGTCAAGGACGTTGGCCGCGCTATGGACATTCCTTATGGCGAAGTGGATCGCCTTGCCAAACTCATTCCTACGACTCTCGGCATCGAGTTGAAGAACGCCTTGGAAGAAGCGCCCCAGCTGAAGTCGGCGATCAATAGTGACGCACGGCTCAAGGATCTGATGGCTGTAGCGTTGCGTCTCGAGGGATTGTCACGCCATGCCTCCACTCACGCCGCGGGCGTTGTGATTTCGCCGAGGCCGCTCACGGACATCGTTCCGCTCTACAAGTCCAACCGGGATGAAATCACCACGCAATATGACATGAATGCGCTCGAGCGCATCGGCCTCCTGAAAATGGATTTTCTTGGCCTGACGACGCTCACCGTTCTCCATGACACCGTGCGCATGATCGAGCAGAACCGCGGCGCAAAAATCGACAGCGACAATCTCGCCCTCGATGACGCCGAAACCTACAAACTTTTCGCTCGCGGAGAAACCACCGCCATCTTCCAATTCGAATCTCACGGCATGCGCGATATTCTCCGCCGCTACCAGCCCACCCGCATCGAAGATCTCACGGCTCTCAACGCCCTGTACCGCCCCGGCCCCATCCAGGGCGGCATGATCGACGATTTCATCAACCGCAAACAAGGCAAAACCAAAGTCGCCTACGAACTTCCGCAGCTGAAGGAAATCCTCGAGGAAACCTACGGCGTCATCCTCTACCAGGAACAGGTGATGCAAATCGCCAACCTCCTGGCGAGTTTTTCGCTCGGCGAAGCGGACATCCTTCGCCGCGCCATGGGAAAGAAGAAGAAAGAAGAGATGGCCGCGCAACGCGCCAAGTTCATGGCCGGCTGCGCCGCCAACAAAATCCCGGAGAAAAAAGCCGAGCGCATCTTCAACCTGATGGAGGAGTTCGCAGGCTACGGCTTCAACAAATCTCACTCTTGCGCTTACGCCTTGCTCGCTTATCAGACTGCCTATCTGAAAACGCACTATCCCGTCGAATTCATGGCCGCCCTCCTCACTTCGGAAGCGGGCAACACCGAGAAAGTCGTGAAGTACATCAATGAGGCGCGCGGCATGAGCATTTCCATTCTCCCGCCCGACGTGAACGAGAGCGATCTGTATTTCACTCCTGTCGGCGAATCCATTCGCTTCGGCCTCGCCGCCATCAAGAATGTCGGAGAAAACACCGCCAAGGCGATTCGCGATTCGCGCCTGGGGCAAGGCGAGTTCAAATCGCTCTATGATTTCTGTGAACGCATCGAATCGCGCTTCCTGAATAAACGCGTGTTCGAAAGCCTTATAAAGTCTGGCGCCGTCGATTCCTTAGGTCCGCGTGAGTCCATGCTGGCCTCCGTGGACGACGCCGTCACGGCTCTGCAGCGCGCTTCCCGTACGCGCGAATCCGGCCAGCACGGCCTGTTCGGCACCGCCGCAGCCCCCGCGCCAATGCCGTTCGAATTGCGCGAGGCCGCGCCATGGAGCGAGGAAGAACGCCTCGCCAGCGAATACGCCATGCTCGGCTTTTACGTCTCCGGCCATCCACTCGAGAAATACGCCTCTCGCTTGATGGACCTGAAAACGGTTTCTCTCGATCAGATCGAGGGCCAGCGAAACGGGAAAGAAATCACCGTGGCCGCGTTGATCGTCGGCACGCGTCCCATGCGTTCCAAAAAAGGCCAGCGCTGGGCCATCTTCACTATTCAGGATATGACCGGCGTTCAGGAACTTCTAGCCTTTCCGGAGAGCTTCGCGCGCCTCGAACCCGTATTGAAGGCCGGCAATCCGCTGCTTTTGAAAGTCCGCGTACAAGTTGAGGAAGCGGGCACGCGGCTTTCGCTTCAGGAAGCGCGCCGCCTCGAGGAAATTCCGGAGCGCGCCGCGTCCGACGAGCTTCGCGTTCGCCTCGAAATGCAATCGGTGAGCGAAGAGGCTCTCGACCGTCTGGAAGATTTATTTTGCGCTTCGCCCGGGCCGTGCCAGGTCGTGTTCGAATTGTGCTCGCCCGACGGTTCCATGGCCGTGCTGCAGGCCCAGCAGCGCGTGAACACCACACCCGAATTGCTGGAAGCCCTCCGCAAAATCTGCGGCCACCCCGCTGGTCGCATGGTGCCTGAATGAGCCGAAAGGAAAAAACCAAACCCGGCGCCTCGCCGCGCCCGGACCATTCGAGCGAGACCGACCGTCAAAAAGAAATCGAGCGCCTCGAAAAAGACGTCGAGGAATTGCGCCGCCTTGCCGGCGACGCGAATGCCGACATGGAACTGCAACGCGTCCGCGAGCAGGTTTCGGAATTGCGCCGCGAATTCTACACCCACCTGGGGCCGTGGCAGCGCGCGCAGATTGCGCGCCACCAGCAGCGTCCCTACACGCTGGATTTTATCGCTTTGCTGTTTACCGATTTTATCGAGCTGCACGGCGACCGCGGATACGCCGACGACAAGGCCATCATTGCGGGATTGGGAAAATTTCATGGCCGCCCGGTAGCCATCATCGGCCACCAGAAAGGGCGCGACACCAAGCAGCGGCTGGTCCGCAATTTCGGCCAGCCCAAACCCGAGGGTTACCGAAAGGCGCTGCGCGTGATGCAACTCGCGGCGAAGTTTAGCCGGCCGATTCTAACGCTGATCGATACGCCTGGGGCGTACCCGGGCATCGATGCGGAGGAACGCGGCCAGGGGGAGGCCATTGCGCGAAACCTTCGCGAGATGGCGCGGCTGCCTGTGCCGGTGATCGTCACGGTGACAGGCGAGGGCGGATCGGGCGGCGCGCTGGCGATTGCCGTGGGCGATCGCGTCAATATTCTGGAGAACAGTTTCTATTCAGTGATTTCCCCGGAGGGCTGCGCTTCGATCATCTGGCGCGATTCCACCAAAGCGGAAACTGCGGCTGCGGCGATGAAAATCACCGCGAAGGATTTGAAAGAGCTAGGTATCGTCGACGAAATCGTCCAGGAACCGGAAGGTGGCGCACACACCGACCATGAGGCGGCGGCACGCCTGTTGGATGAGGTGCTGGACCGGCAATTGGTGACGCTGACGAACCAGCCCGTCCGCGAATTGCTGGATGCGCGCTACGAAAAGTTCCGCAAGATGGGCCAGTTTTTCGATTTGGGCTGAACACGCCATATTCTTCGTCAGTCCCCGTGGTTCTTTGTTCCGCCTCTTTTTATAATTTGACAAGGACCCAACACTTTATTAACGTCTGGTTCTCCAGCCTGGTTCAATATCCCCGAAAATCCCGCCCTTGAGGAGAGTCCATGCACAAAGGAAAAGTACAGCGTTTGAATCGGTGCGTCTTGTGTTGTTTAGTGGTGCTCGCGTTCTCACAAATAGGCGCCTTCGCGCAAATGACCGCTTCCACAACCACCAGCAGTTCGCTTGCTTCAGTGCCACCCGTCGCGAATCCCTGCCCGCGATTCGCCGCGGGCAGCGTGATACACCAACCGGCGGCGCTGTTCAGTCAGAACGGCGTGCTGTCCGTTCAGTTTTCGTATCAAACGACAACCGACTCCGCTGGCAGAAACCTGTTTTGCTTCATGACCCCTGCCGGCCTGGAAAACCCCACGCTGCACGTGAAACCGGGCGATCACCTGATCATCACGGTGACCAACAATACGCCAGCGGGTGCGTCCGACATGACCATCAATGCGCCCAACTGCGGGCCGGGCGGAATGAACATGACCCTTTCGTCGCTCAACATTCACTACCATGGCACCAACACTTCTCCTACTTGCCACTCCGATGAGGTGATCAAGACGCTCATCAATTCCGGCCAAACGTTCCAATACAACGTGGCGTTTCCGGACAACGAGCCTCCAGGCCTTTACTGGTATCACCCCCACGTGCACGGCATTGCCGAGCATGCCCTGCTGGGTGGTGCTTCCGGCGCCATCGTCGTCGACGGCATCGAAGCCATACAACCGGCGGTTGCAGGTCTGCGTCATCGCATCCTGATGATTCGGGACCAGGCGACGATCCAGAGCTTGCAGACCCCGCCCGTGACGGAAGGATCGGGCGGCGACCCCAACGGAGTTCCATTCCAGGATCTCACCATCAACA
>Ga0207141_10070_pt1 | contig 34563 bp, 21 predicted proteins | sample Alteio_BWMinHeat_5_FD_153553 | JGI IMG/M metagenome (GOLD analysis project Ga0207141, IMG submission 153553) | Enriched cells from forest soil in Barre Woods Harvard Forest LTER site, Petersham, Massachusetts, United States -... | ecosystem: Environmental > Terrestrial > Soil > Temperate forest >... | reverse complement strand
CGAAACGGCAATGATCAGCGTGCTTTTCCAGTTTCCGAGAAAGAGCAGAATCATGAAGGCCGTGAGGCAGGCGGCGATGATCGCTTCACGAATGACACCCTGGATGGAAGCGCGGACATAAAGCGACTGGTCGAAAAAGGTGGAAATATGCAGGCCTTCCGGAATCGCGCCTTTGTTGTATTCCAGCATCTGCTTGACGCGGTCGACAATGGCCAGTGTCGACGCGCTGCCGGTTTTATAAATGCTCATGAGCACGCCGCGCTGGCCATTGGACAGCACAATGTTGGTCTGTGGGGAAAAGCCGTCGCGCACATGAGCAACGTCCTTCATGTAGATCGTCGCGCCGTTGACGGTTTTGACGGGGAGGTCGTTGAGTTCCTGGACGGTTTGCGGGCTGCCGTTCATCTCCACGTTATATTCAAGCGTGCCGAGCTTCGCCGTGCCCGTGGGGAGAATCAGGTTTTGCGCGTTGACCGCATTTACGATATCAACCGCGGAAAGGCCCTTGGCCTGCAGCGCTGTGGGATCGATATCCACGCTGACGACGCGCTGCTTGCCGCCGTACGGGAACGGTGTGGCGGCGCCCGGGACCGTCGCGAGCTGCGTACGGATAAAATTGTTGCCGTAATCGAAAAGCTGCTGCTCGCTGAGCGTGTCGCTGGTCAGGCCGATCTGGATGACCGGCACGGTCGACGCCGAATAGATAATTACCAGGGGCGGCGTGGTTCCGGGCGGCAGGAATCGCAGAAAGGTTTGCGAAATCGCCGCGGTCTGCGCCAGCGCCGTTTGAATATTTGCGCCCGGTTGAAAGTACACTTTAATGACGGCGACGCCGTTCAGCGATTGCGACTCGATATGTTCAACGTCGCTCACCAGAGTGGTGACGCCGCGCTCGACGTTGGTAGTGATCCGCTGCTCCATCTCTTGCGGTTGCAGGCCGTTGTAGGTCCAAACCAAAGAGATGACCGGAATGTTGATGTCGGGAAAAATGTCGACCGGCGTGCGCATGAGAACCACCGGAGTCAGCAGGATGATGGCGAGCGCCATCACCACAAACGTGTAGGGCCTTCGCAGCGCTAATCGGACAATCCACATAAACTCTTAGTTCGCTCTTTCACACCGGCGGCGCCCACGGGTACCTTCGGACGGCTCCGCCATCGCTAATTCAAGTTAGATTCCTGGGAGCATTTGTTTGGGTACGCCTCATATCGGAACGCGGCCCATTTCAGCGGCTTTCTGCTTCGCGGCGATCCGCGCGCGAGCGAATGAAGTCGCACACCTTGGCCGTTAAAATAGGATATAGCGCGGAGTAAGTCTCACTCCTTGTGTCAGTTAGAAACATCGAAAGGCGTCGCTCCCCGCTCTCTAAGTCCATTCGATGCGGACATTCTGACACAGGGCACATGGACGGCTCCATCCAAATTGGACGGTAAACTCTAAGAAAAGGGAAGCCTGAATGAGGAAGAGTTGGCGAGGCAGCAGGCGTTATTTGTGGGTCATGGTGAAGACGCCATCCCAGCCGGAAGGCGGCTCGTCGAAGAGATATTCCTGGCAGCGCTTCCAATAGACGCGGGAGGGGCCGTCGTCAGGCCACTTGTCGAGGACGGTCTGGAAGGAGTTCTGCGCGTCCTGCCAACGGCGCTGGCGGTAGAGCTCGTGGGCGCAGTGAAAGAGGTCAACGCGCTCATGCGCTTCGTCCGGTGTGCCGTAAACCGAATTTTCAGAGGCACGGCCGATGAGTTCGTAGATGGTGACCGGTTGGAGCTTGCCCTTTACGCGAATGAGATCGAGCTGGCGAAAGACGAAGCCGTCGTCCTTGGCAGCGGCGTAGGTGGTTTCGTTGACCACAATGTGCGTGCCGTAGTCTTTATTCAGCCCCTCGAGGCGCGAGGAGAGATTCACGGTGTCGCCAAGGGCGGTGTACCCGCGCCGCAGCGCGGAGCCCATGGTACCGACGCTGGCCACGCCGGTGTTCAAGCCGATGCCGATGTCCAGGTGCGGCTTGCCTTCGGATGCCCATTGCTTTTGCATCTCGCGGACACGCTCCATCATTTTTAGCGCGGTGTTGCAGGCTGCGGCGGCATGACCAGGTTCTTCGAAGGGCGCGCCCCAGAAGGCCATTACGGCGTCGCCGATGTATTTGTCGAGAGTGCCGTGATGGTCGAAAACGAGGCTGGTCATGTCCGAAAGATACTGGTTCAGGAATTTGGCGAGATCCTGGGCGTCCAATTTTTCGGAAATGGTGGTGAAGCCGCGGATATCGCTGAACATGACGGTAATGTCGGTTTTCTTCGGTTCGACAAGGCGCGGGTTGACGAGCAGGCGGCGAATGACCTCGGGGCTGAGGTATTGGCCAAAAGCGGAGCGCACGCGGCGCTTTTCTTTTTCCTCGAACAGTGAACGGTACAACGAAACGAGTAAGACGTTGGCGCTGAGGGTCAAAGCGGGAATCGTGAAGTTGAGCCACCAGCCACGCAGAAACGAGTAGTAGTCTACGACCACAAGCGGTACGAATAGGGCGATTCCGAACCACATCCAGCGTGGAGCAACGAGAGCCATCCAGATTCCCAGCGGAAGGCCGAGAAACACAATCAGAATTGCATCACACAACTGCTGCTTCACGCCGCGCACCAGGAAGCTCTGGTGCAGCATGTTGTCAATTACGTTGGCGTGAACCTCGACGCCCGGGTAGTCAATTTCTCCGTAGGGTGGCGTTCGCAAGTCCGCGATACCGGTTGCTGAGGCGCCAACCAAAACAATTTTGTCTTTGAAAGTTCCAGGCGCAAATTTGTGCTGAACGACATCGGCGATGGAGTAGTAAGGGTAGGTTCCCCGGGGACCATGGTAGTTGATGGACAAGTGTCCCGTGGCATCAGGCTTGATGAGCAAGGTGTTGGCGAAATCGATTCGCACAACTCCCGTCGGATCATAGTGCACGGTAACCTGATCGGAGCTAAGTCCCAGGTAGAGCCGCATCGTCTGAACTTCGAGGGAGCCGAACAACTGCCACTCCTGGATATCCTTGGAGCGGCCAAACGGGAGCACCAGCATGGTCCGGCGCAGGACGCCATCAGCGTCCGATGAAACGTTGAAGAATCCGACGGTAGTTCTTTCAATCTTGTCGGGATTTGCGAGTGCTGGGATATTTGCAACGTTGGCAGCATAAAGGTCTCCGTCTCTCCTGTAGCGGTCAACGAGCTCGAGAAAATCTTGTTTTCCTGTCTCCGGATGAAGAGCGTTCCGCCCGAGGGCATACCATTCAATTAACTCGTCGTATTGGTCCAAAATTGCAGGATCGATCCCTTTCAATTCGTCAGGTTTGAGAAAGAAGTTGCCGAGCACGACAGGGCCGAATCGGTCGATGGCCTTGCCGAATTGGGAATCGGCGTCGAACTCGGCGGCCAGAGCGCGGACCTCCGACTCAAGTTTTGGGTCTACATTCTCGCCACTTTTTTTTCGTTGTTCTAGCTTGGACCAGAGAGCGCGCACGGGGTCAGCGGTGCGGTCCGGTTTGTCAAACGTAACGTCGAACGAGACTACTTTGGCGCCGTCGCTGCGCAGCGCGTCGAGCATGCTAGCGAAATGCGTCCGGGAGAAGGGCCACTTGCCCAGCGCTTCTTGAGATTGCTGGTCGATCTGCACGATGACAATGCGAGGGTCGGGTGGAGTCGCGCTTGCCGGTCGATAGCGAAAGCGTGTGTCAAGAGAGTTGTATTCAAAGCGCTGGAGAAAAGCAAAGATGGGCGTAGTTTTCTCACCGAAGAAGGTGAAATAGTACAACGTCATCGCGGCGAGCGTGATGGCGACGGAAATGAGAAACGAGACGCGGTGGCGCCACCACGTCAGAAGCAATTCGTAGAGGCCGAGTACGCCCCGCCGCTGCCAGAATCCCTCTGACGGAGCTGCCATCGCGTGCCGGGCGCTACTCGCGGAAGATGAAGTTCAAGCGCACGCCGGAAACTTCGACGAGATCGCCGTCGTTGAGGCGCACCGGGCCGGAGATGGGAGCGCCATTGATGTTGGGCACCTTGTCGCCGGGACCAAGGTAGTATCCGTCGTCGCGCTGATTGATTTGCGCGGCCATATGAGGCTTGAACCAGCCCTTGAGGCGCACCGTAGCCATGGCGGATTTTCCGATCACCGTGAGCCTGTTGGTCAGCACATACTCTTTCTGGTCGGTTTTGCCGTTGAGAACAACGAGCGTGGGGACTTTCATGCGCGTGCCGGCGAATTGCATGGATTCGCCCATGGCGGCGGCCTGCTGGAGCATCTGGCGGCGCTCCTTGGTGTCCAGAACCATGGTTTCATCAATGCGCGGGGCGGCGGCTTTGCGGCCGGTGTCCCAGGCCAGCGGGGCATCGCCGCTGGTATCGACTTTGATCTTGTGCTTGCCGATGTGGATGTTATCGCCGTCGTGCAGGGTGGCGCGCTCGACCCGCAGATCGTTCACAAAGGTGCCGTTCAGGCTGTCGAGGTCTTCCACGACCATGCGGCCGGCTTCGAAATAGACTTTCGCGTGATAGTTGGACACCGCGAGATTGTCCACCGGGATATCGTTGTCCGGGGAGCGGCCGATGGTAACGGGTCGGCTGCCAACGGGAACCTCCTTCACGATTTTGTTGTCAAACATGAGGCTGAGCTTGGGCATCTCAATTTCCTCCGGCGGTACCATTCGAATCTGATTTCTTGCGTTGTCCGCGGCGCAACCAGGAAAACCATCCCTTGGATTCCTTGTCGAGCCGCGCAATCACCACGGTGATGTTGTCCGGGCCGCCGCGTTCATTGGCCAGCGCGACGAGTTTTTCCGCTGCCCGAGTGGGATCCGTCTCGGACTGAAGCGTTCCGGCGATTTCCGGGTCCGTGACCATGCGCGTCAGTCCATCGGAGCAGATCAGCAGCACATCCCGGGGAAAAAGGGTGTGCTCCTCGGCGTCCACTTCGATTTCCTGTTGCGCGCCAAGCGCGCGCAGCAGGACGCTTTGCATCTCGCTTTCTTCCGCTTCGGCGGCGGTCAGGATGCCGCGCCGAACCTGTTCGGCTACGAGAGAATGATCGCGCGTAAGCTGAAGCAAGTCGCCACCGCGGAGCAAATACGCGCGGCTGTCGCCGACGTGCGCAACGCTAAGTTTTTCGCCGTCGATCCACACCGCGGTAAGAGTGGCGCCCATGCCGTGCTGCTCGGGATTTTCTTCGGCGGACTTGAAAATGTTTCTGTTGGCCAGATGCACGGCGGTCGCAAGGCGTTTTGTCCGCTCGCTCAAATGGGGATCGATCTCCCCGACGACCTCATCGCCAGATCCGCTTTCGGCGTCGAGGCAATGTTTCACCACCGTTTCCACGGCCAGGGCGCTGGCGATTTCGCCGTGGGCTTCGCCCCCCATGCCGTCGGAAAGCACAAAGAGGTTCAGCGGCGCAACGATCTTGAAGCAATCTTCGTTGTTGGTCCGCACGCGACCAAGATCGGTCACGCCGCGGCTTGCGATTCGCACACAAACTCCCATTGCCGCCCAGAGATTACACCCGTGCCCACACCTGTAGCCAGCGACTCTGCTCCCACGCTAACAGAGGCCCAAGGACTGTGAAAGGCTGTGAACCCTACTGATTACTCGCTCTTTCGCCACACAGGGAGCCGGTGCGCGCTGCGCTTTCATCGGGATCAGGTTCTCCACTACAATTCACCCATGAACTTGCGCCGTTCCGGCACAGCGTTTTGTTTTGCCTTTTTTATCGGTAGTGTTTTCGTACCGTATTCCCAGGCCCAGCACCCTGCGCCAAAGGCTTCCGGGGCGCGGATCCTGCTGCTGCCTCGGCGAATCGTTTCGGGTGAGCGAGCCACGCTGGCGGTGCTGGACGTGAACGGGCGGCTCACGCCGGGCGTTACGGTGAATTTCTCGAACGGGGACCGGCTCACGACGGATGCGACGGGTCGGGCACTTTTCGTCGCACCGCTGAATGCGGGCGTGATTTTTGGCTCGATTGCGGGGCGCATGGGGCGCGTGACCACCGCCATTGTTTCGCCCAGCGAGGCGGCGTCAGCATCAATGGAAGTTTCATCCGTGCCGCGAGTGGCCTCGCTGAGCGACCACTTCGAAATCCTTGGCAGAGGATTCTGCGGCGACGCTGACGCCAATCAGGTAAGCATCGCAGGCCAGCCGGCGATCGTGCTCGCCTCTTCGCCGGCTGCCCTGATGGTGCTTCCTCCAACGGAGCTGCAACCCGGCGCCGCGGCGGTGGAAGTTACCTGCGCGAAACGGCAGTCGCCGCCATTCTCCGTTACCTTTGTTGGACTCGAACTCGAAGCTGACTCATCGGTGCTGAAACCGGGGGAGCATCGAGTGCTCACCGTGCGCGCGCGCGGAACCACTGCGAAGATTGCGCTGGAGGCGCGGAATCTGGCGCCGGATATCGCGGAGCTTTCCGGAGGCAATCCGGTGCGAGCCTCGAGCAGCGGGGACGCAGAGAATCTCGCCAAGTTTGAAGTGGTTGGGCGGAAGAACGGCAGCTTCCTGATTGCAATCCGGCTGGTGCCGTCACTAGGGCTGCCCCAGTCGGCAAATCAGCCGAAGTGAGGCAAGAAAAGGTTGCGGAAAGCTTTTGTGCGGGGCTGGGCAAGCGGAGAAATTCGGGAAGCGGTATCAGGCGCTTTTCTTGGCGCTGGCTTCGGGCGGGAAGGGGAGGGCCGCCGGGGGATTCTCGAAAGGGAGCTCAGGAACACCTGCGCCGAGCATGGTTTGAAGATTGTTCTGCGCTTTCTCAAACAACTTGTCGGACTCGCTGTAGCTTTGCTGGGCGTTTTTCAAATGGGTGCCCAGAGTTGCAAATTTGTCCGCGAACTTTTCCAGTTGCTTCTCCATTCCGGAAAGGCTTGCCAGCAGTTGCTTGGCGTTTTCTTCCATCTGCATGCCACGAAGGCCCAGAGCGATCACGTGAAGATGGGCGTAGAGAGTATTGGGCGAAACGGCGATGACGTGTTGATCGCGGCAGTAGGCGTCGAGGGGCTGGCCCTTATTGTCCGACGTTTGCAGGAGTTCGTAGTAGACGCTTTCCGAAGGGACAAACATCAAAGCCACATCGAGCGTGCCCTCGTCGGGCACGATGTATTTTTTGCTGATGGCGTCGGCGTGGCCCTTTACAGCGGTGGCGAACGCTCGCCTGGCTTCCTCGCCCTCGGTAGCGATTCTGCGATAGGCGTCGAGCGGGAACTTGGAATCGATGGCCATCAATTTTTTGTCGCGCAGTTTGATCACGGTGTCCGCAGTTTCTCCGCTCGAGAAGCGGTACTGCATCACATACTGCGCTGAGGCAAGGGAATCATTGAGCAGGCCCTCCAGCGTTACTTCCCCGAGCGAACCTCGCGACTTGGCGCCGCCCAAAATACCTTCAAGGGTCTGAGCGGTTTGAGACATTTGCTTCCCGGCTTCCTGGACTTCACCTAGCTGCCGTTGAATCTGGCTGATCTGCTCGCGGGTGCTTTTGAGCTCGTCGGCCATCTTGGTTTGCGCGTCGGAAGTCATCTGGCCGGTGATTTGGGCGGAGTTCTTGATGGCGTCCTGCAAGGCGGGGGCGACGCTATCGAGGCGCTGCGCGACGCTCTTGGCGATGGTTTCGAGTTGCCCGGTGCTTCGGGCTTGCGAGGTGGCAATGGTTTGCAAGTCGCGGCGCAGTTCGTTCATCTGCGATTCGATGGCGCCGCTCTTCTGACGGCCCTGTAAGCTCTGCAAAGCCAGCCAGATCACCAGGATAGCCACAAGAATCACGCTGGCAATCAAGAATGCATTCATTCGCTCTCCGAGACGAATACGGGAAACGGTTCTCTTACTTTACGCCGAATCGGCGAAGGCGCAAACCGGCCATGCCAAGGCATGAATCCCAAGGCGGGACGGACGGAGAGTCGGGGAGGCGACCGCTGAAGCTGAATCTAGAGGGGCGCCCGCTGCGGCGGGCGTCCCCACAATCAGGAATTGAACTAATTGGAGTGTTACCAGCTCAGCTTGAGGGCGAACTGGAACTGGCGTGCATCGTAAGAAGCAGTCGGCTGGCCCGCGCTGCAGGTTGAGCCGGCCAGCGGATCGCAAAGCTGGTTGACGGCCGCAATGTTGGTGCGGTTGAGGATGTTGAAGGCGTCGGCGATAACGTCGAACTTGAAGCGCTCGCCGAGAGGGAAACGCCGGGAGAGACGCATATCCACCTGGAAGAAGTTTGGTGAAGTAAAGGCGTTCCGGCCAAGATTTCCGTCGCAGCCGGCGGGCGGAGCAACGAGAGGCACCGTGAACTTCGAGCCATCGCTGTTGAGACAAATGCTGGGTGGACCGAAGGTCACGCCACGAATAAAGGGCGAAGAGGTGGCTCCGCCAACCGAGGGGCGTGCCGTCGAGGTACTGAAGTCGAGACGCGTGTTTTCACCGGTGATGACGTTGAAAGGCCTGCCGGAGGAGTACTCGACGATGGGGGAAAAAGTGAAATCAGCGATGAGATGCTTGAAAAAACCTTCACCGGATTTGGCGCCGGCCGATTGGAAGACGGCGCTGGTAACCCAGCGGTGGCGCTGGTCGTTCACGGAATTGGAGCGCTCCAGGTTGAAAAAACGGCTGTCCTGAGGCTCGAGAGGGGATTGCAGGTCGGTGGCGTCGTCAATCGAGTGGGACCATGTGTAGCTGGAGAGCAGCTCAAAGCCCTTGGAGAAGCGCTTTGTGAGGTTAAAGGTAAAAGCGTTGTACCAGGAATTGGCGTTGGAGAGTTGCGCGTCGACGCTGTTGAAAGGAACGGGAACGCCGAAACCCTTGGGAAAGCCAGCCAGATTCGCCAGAAAGACTTGAGTTGCGTATCCGACGGCGAGGGGCTGTCCCGGCGCGACAAGGCCGGCGAATGACGGATTGGGGCCGGAAGGCCGGAAGAAGTTGAAGAAGGCCGACGTGCCAACGAATCCGACACTCGCAGCCATGGGACAGTTCGGCGCAGCGAAACCCTGGCCCAGAGCGCTGGGAGCAATCAGGAAGATACTGCCGGAACCCTGATTGACACAAGTATTCTGTGTGCCGCTTGGCACGACGACGGCCAGCGGGTTGCTGACGCTAATCCCCGAAGCTACAGCGTTGAACATGTTCTGGGCGAGCAGATGGGGATCCGTGCTGTTCACATCCTGCGCATGGTTCAAGTGCAACCCGCGGGACCGCTGGTATCCGAGGCTGAATTTCCAGGAGCCCGCGATTTCACGCTCGACGGTGAGATTGAACTGATTGGCGTAACCGTAGACAAAGTTTTTCGCCAGCGGAAGCGTAAAGGGCAGAATCGGAAGCGGGAATCCCGCGGCCAAATAATTTTGATTGGCAAAGAGCGAACCGGGAGCAACAGGATCGAAACGCTGCTGATTGGGAAGGTAGAACATGTTCAAAAATGAGGGCGCGTTCAGTACGCCCTGGAAAATGGAAGAGCCGTTGAGGTTCGCGGGAGAGTCCAGGTTGTTGCCGCAGTCTGGGGTGACAAGCCCGCAAGCGGATGGCGTGCTGCCAATAGAGAGTAATTGCACAGAGCGGCCACCGTCGGCAGTCACCGCGTCGAAAGCTGTAGCCAGCAGCGGATGGTCGTAGAAAATCCCGTAGCCGGCGCGGATAACGGTCTTGCCATCGCCGGCGGGATCCCAAGCCAATCCTATACGAGGGGCGACATTATTGTAATCCCGCGGAATGCCTTCGACAACGCCCAGAGCCTTCTCTGCGGCGGCATTCAGGGGTGTTGCGGCCGCAAAGAGCGGGCTGATTTCCACGTCATAGCGCACACCGTAGTTGACGGTCAGGTTCCGATTCAGACGCCAGTTGTCCTGTGCGAAGAAACCCATGGGGATATTATCAAAGGGACTGTTGGAAGTTCCGATTCCCTGGATGTAAGACTGCGGGAGTCCAAGGCCATAGGCTTGCAGGCCGGTCAGACCCGGCACTTGGGCTGCCGCCGGACAGGAGCCACCGGGAGCCACGGCCACGAGGCAGTCCGGCAGGCCGAAGGTAGAAGCCGGGAGCCCGCCAAAGTTGACGTCGCCGCCGAAATCAAGTTCAAAAATCTGCGCTTTCTTGGAGCGCAACTGAATAAGATTGAAGTCTCCGCCCATTTTGAAAGTGTGTTTGCCGCGCACGAGCGTGACGTTGTCGGTGAATTCGAACCGGCGCTCGATGCGGTCAACCGGGGAGTACGGCTCGCGCCCGAAGTAAGCGTATCCGGGAATATTAACCGCGATATTGGAACCGCCGGGAAGTTGAGAAAAACCAAAGTGAACCCCGCGGCGGGCGATTTGCATGCGGAACTCGTTGAAAGCCTTGTCGCTGACGATGGTGTCATGTTGAAACGTGAAGTTGAGGTCGCGCGTTTGACTCAGACCCGCACGTGAACCGGAGTTCTGGCCGAAGACCTGATTCTGCGAAGTGGAGGGAAGCCCGGTAATGAGGGAGGGAGAAACGCCCACGCGAAGGAATGAATTGTTGTGCTCGTTCCAATGATGGTCGATGCGAGCTGACCACAAACTGGTTTTCTCCATAGCCGGGAAATTTCCACGGATCCCGGCAAGCGCCACGTAAGAGCCGGGAAGAGGTGCGACGCCAGCCGCGACGACGGACTGATTGGGCCCAACGACGGCTGATCCGTTGCAATTAACTCCCGGATAGCCTCCGGCCTGATTAATGATCTGGCCCGCCGGACAAGATATAGGTAGGGGAAATTGGGCTCCCGGTCCGGGATTCAGACATCCCGGAGATCCCAGCGCGCACCCGGACAGTGCAGGCGCCACAAGTCCCAAATCTCTGCCGAGGATCGCCACACTGGAACCCGATGCGAGGATGGCTTGGTACAATTGCCCTGCAGATCCCAGTGCCGCGCCCGCGCCCTTGAAAAACTGCTCCTGAGCCGGAGTGAGTCCGGTTAAGGGGTCAACCCCGAACGGTCCGCCTCCCCCAGTCGCATTTCCGATGCTGGAGAAACCGGATTCTTCGCGCTGGGTATATTCGTAGGAAAAAAAAGCAAAGGTCTTGTCTTTCTTGATGGGGCCGCCGAAAGTGAGCCCGCTCTGCGTGCGCGTGTAGGCTTGCTTGACGGGATTGAGATTCCCCGTGACCGGATCGACTTGCCCGGAAAAGGGATTGCGCGCCTGAAAGGACTTGTTGCGAAAGTACCCGAAGGCGTCGCCGTGAAACTCGTTGCCGCCACTCTTGCTGACGATGTTGATGACGCCGCCGCTGGCACGTCCGTACTCGGCATTGTAGTTGCTCAGAATGAGCTGAAACTCCTGTATGCCTTCTTGAGAGAGAGTCGAGCGAATGGCGTTGATGGAGTTGTCGACAGCATCCGCGCCATCAACACTGACCGCGGTTCCGCGGGCGCGGGCACCGCCGATGCTTAACCCGCTGTTGGGAGCCGGGCCGATAGTGGGAGAAACGTCGCGAGTAGTTTGCGAATTGATAAGCGTGAAATTGATGTAACTTCGGCCGTTGATGGGCAGATTGTCGATGCGGCGCTGCTCGACGGTTTGGGAAACGTCGGATTTGGTCGTTTCGATGGGAGCCGTTTCCGTCGTCACCGTCACCGTCTGCGCCATGCCTTTGAGGTCCAGACGCATGTCAAATGTTGCGCTCTCACCGACGGTGAGAACGACGGAAGTGTTTTCATACACCGCAAAGCTGGCGCCGCCGTCCACGGCCATCTTGTACTGGCCGGGGGGAAGTCCAACGAGATTGTAGCGCCCGTCATCATCGGTGACGGCGGTGCGCTGGGCGCCGGTGCCGGCATTGGTCATGGTAACCTTTGCGCCCTTGACCGGTAATCCTTGGGGATCGGATACCGTTCCCGAGCATGTCGCGGTATTGACCTGCGCCGAGGCCATCGCCGCCCAGCCAAATAACAGCAGGAACAGAATCGTCGCAGCCGTCAGTGATCTAAAAACGGTCCAGACACATCGCGACGGCAAAGCGGTCAATCTGCCTGGCGACAGCAAAGCGGTCGACGGAAGGCGCGAGCCCGTCCGAATCGAATGTGACACGCGCACACACGGCTTGCGTTGCATGAGTCCTCCTGTTATGGCACCAATTGACGTTCCGCTTCCCCAAGCGGTGGCAGGTTGTCCCGCCAATTTGCACATGCACCAGATGAAACAATTGAATACACGGCTTTTACTGCAATGTAGCGCCGCAATCAACTGAAAACTTCCAAGCCTTCGCGCAGAATGTACTAAGAGGGGCGCCCCAGCCCCTCTCTCTTCGAAGGCAGGCTTGCAAGTATCGCGAGCGCCAAGCACCGGGGCAGCTTCGCTGAGAACGAGCGGAGTGGCAAGAGACAAGGTACGAAACGGCGGCGGAAGAAAGGAATGTCGCTACTTGTCGCCATCTCTGCGGCGATATCCGCCGCAGGACGTTGGAGCGGCTCCAAAATACGGCAAGAGAGCAGGATGTTTACAACGGGACCGGCTAGAGGTGGAGATGGCGCTGCACGAGCTTGCGGAGTTTTTCGCGGTCTTCGTCGCGCATGTGCACGAATTCGACGCCGCTGCCGTCCGGGCCGATGTTGCGGACCACGGCTGTAAAATTGATCTTGCGAAGACCGGCGCGGACTTCGAGCTTGATCGAGTCGCCCACGCTGAGTCTGCGCGGGGATTCCAGATAGGCCCCGCCCAGGCTAATGGTCCTCACCCGAGTCAAGCCCGCCGGCGCGCCCTCGATCTGCGCGCGAAGCGGCGAGTCCAGAGGAACTCGAGTATACCGGCGCGGGATGACGTAGCCGGAGCTGGATTGGGCCGGCGCTCCGAACGCGGCCGCGGCTTGCTTGAACGAGGGGCGATTCTCCATCAGTGCCAGCGCGTCTTCCGCGGCGGCTCGCAGGCCGGCAGGTTCCGCATAGGCGAGGCCCTCGCGGCTCTCCGCCAGCCTTCGAAGGAGTTCGGCGGCCTCGGTGGCGCGCATGCGACCGAGCGCTTCGATGGCCTTGATGCGCACAAACTGATCGCGCAAAGTTTCATGCTCACCGGCGGCGATTTCCATAAGTTGCGGCACGGCGGTAGTTTCCTGCGCCAGGCCGAGCTGGTCGATCATCATGGGCACGACCATGGGATGCGCGTCGGCCAGGATAGCGGAGAAGACGAAAGCGGTGCTCAACGCCGACGCGGAATTGTTGGGCCGCATCAGTTCGCTGACCGCCAAATCCTGCAGGTTCCATTCCCAACTGGCCATGGCGCGCGCGAGGCCGCGCAACAGCCGCTCGGGGTCGGCGGCGGCCAGGAGCTTGATGGCCGCGGTGACGCGCTGCCGGCGGGCTTCGTACAGCCGTGTTTCAAGCAAGTTGAGCACGGGCACGCCGATGGTCCGCAGGAGCCGCGCCATGGCGGGCACCATTTCCGCGCCGCGTGGTTCGGTAAGGAGCAAAGTCAGGCGATCGAGCAGCCGCTCGGGATCGCGCTGCAAAAGCCGGGGCAGGACGGGGTCCAGGGCCCGGTTAGCCAGCGCCGCATCCACCAGCAACAGCCAGCGATCTTGCGCCACCAGGCGGTTGGCTAGCGCGGTCATGTGATCGTGCTCTTTATCCTGTGGAACGCGCTCCAGGCCAGTCAGGATGGTCTCGAAACCGGCGTAATCACCACGAGTGACAGCAATGCGCCCGAGGGCTTCAACGAAGGCCGCCAGCAGCGCTGCCGTTTCCGGAGCCTTCTCCGAGTCCAGTGCCTTCATACCGCCGCGGCTGAGGTCTTCCGGCAACTGGTTCGGCCAGAGGGATTCGATGATCGGGGAGAGTTCGTTTAGCCCGGCGGCTACGGAGCGCCTTGCCGAAGCGTCTGCTTGTTCGATACGGCGGGCATAATTCAAGACGATATTGCGCGCTTCGCGGCGCGGAGCATCTGCGCCGGCGTCGGCGAGTTGCCCGAGCGTATGACGCAAGGCCGCCACCGGAACGCACCACACATCGGAGCCGCGCAAGACCGCCGATTTTTCGCGCGGCGAAAGCTCCAGCCAGAATCGATCGATCAACTGTTCGCGGTGCGTTTCCGTGGCCCACGCGACCGCCAGCGACGAGAGATGCTGGGAAGAATGCGGGCCGGCATAGCCGCCGGATTCCACGATGACGTCGCTCAAGCGCTGGAACGTTGGCCTTACCGACGAGGCCGTAAGCGATCCACTGGAAAACTCGGCAGTGAGGAATTCGAAAATGAGGTGCTCCGAGAGGCGCAACAAATAGGGTTGCGGCCGTTCGCCTTCGCGAGGACCATATTGGGAAACGGAGCTGAGCAGCATGGTTACGCTGTCGCGGCTGGCTTCTTCCATCGCTCCGTGGATCGCCCGCGCCGCTTCTTCCGGGGAAAGACCGCGCGCGGTTTCGAGAGGTGGGGTCAGCCGCGCCAGGAGCCTCAGGCTAGCCACCAAATCATCAAAGTTAGGCGCCTGTATGGGTGAATCGGCCGTTTCTCGCGGGGAGTGGCCGCCGTACGCTACCAGCGCGCCGATCAGGCTTGCCAGCACCGTGTCCACCCGGCGTTCCGTTTGCGTATTGATGGAAATGCCTTCCACGCGGTTCTCCAGAAGTCGCGCCGGCCACCACGCGTTGCCTCCACCGTTCGCCGGCTCCTCCGATCTTAGCAGCGACTCCTTGACGAGTCGCGCCAGCGTGTCCAGTTCGCCTACATGGAATTTCTTCGAAAACGCCAGCGCCTGAATCCCCGCCCGTTGCAGGTCCATCGCCAGCGCTTGCATTTCTCCGCGCGCATCCGGCAGGTGAGCGTCACCGATTCTCGGCGCTACCAGTCCGCCGCGCTCCACGCGAATCTCCAGGCCGCCCATCATTTCGTTGGCGTCGCGGAGGCTATCGTAAGCGCTGTCCAAGCTGTCGAGCCTCAGCGGATGATCCTTCTGGTAAAGACGTTCCGAGCGCAGCAGCAAGTGCAGGTGGCGAAGCGCACGTTGGACTTCGACGGCCCTGTGGTCCATTGTGCCTAGAGGAACGCGAGCGACGGCATTGGCAAGCTGGCGCAACGACGTCCGCGGCGTGACGTCCGGGCTCGCTTGGGGCGACGGCGCGTCGTGCTTTACTTCCTGCTTCGGTAGTCTGGCCGTGAGTGCCAAAAAGGTCTCCGTTTGCTTCTTGCAGTCCGTTAACGCCGCTCCCGCGCGGGGTGGGTATTACCTTCTGCCTCGCGACGCGAGTTCGCGCGAAGGCAGGTGGCCCCCACCCATATAGCAAGCACGCCTCCGGCCTGGAGCCTGTGGCTCTAAGTCCTTTGTTTGTAACAAATGCTATCGAAGTTCTAGGACTCAAGTTGGCAGCTTGTAACAAAATGTTACGTTTTGGGTAGGGCTTCCGAGGCTTGGTTAAGGGCACTCTCCGGGCCAAATTGCGGCGTTCTAGGCAGTTATACCGTTCAATTTTGGTGCAAGACTTCCTCAATGGGGACCGTTCCACCTTCGCTCACTTGCACGGTCCGCTTCGCCTGCTGAAATCCGCTCAGCCGCAGCGTCACGGTGTGCAATCCGGAAGGTATCTGTACGCGAGCCGGCGTGAACTGTCCGGTCGAGGTCCCGTCTACGATGATTTCGGCGCCTTTCGGAGTGGAATTCACCTGCGCCCAGGCAACGCGGCTTGTCGATTTTTGGTTGAGCGGTACGTTGAACTGCGTCTGGATATTGTCCTTGACCTGAATACCACCGGCGTACGGCTCATACCCCGCCAGCCGCAAGACCAGGTTGTACTGCCCGGGCGCTAGGGGCAACGTTACGGGCGTCTGGCCCGATTGCTTCGCTCCGTTGATGAAGACATCCGCACCCGGCGGCTGGGTGCTGATGAAAATGCCTTTAGCCAGTGATTCGAGTTTGATCCTTTGGTCCTGAGCGTCGCCGGTCTTTACTTGTAGGGCGGTTTGCACGGGTTGATAACCGTCCTTCTGTACTTCCAGGCTGTACCGCGCGGGATTCAAATTGTTAAAGCTGCAGGGCGTTTGGCACTTGTTCAGCACGTGGCCGGCGGGCCCGCGAAGCACCGCGGTGGCGCCGATCACGTCGGTAACGACATGAATCGCTCCATACCCCACCGCGGGAACCGGGTGACTGCCCTCGTCCGGGCTGGCGGTGACAGCCGCGGGGGTGTCGTCATATTCAAGGTGATCGATTACACGAACGTCCGAAGGCGCGTTCCGCAATAATTTCAAAAGTGCGCCGTGTTCGGCCGGGCGGAGCTTTCCCGCGAGCGTCAGCGTGTTGCCGGTGGCTTGAACTTTCACGTGGCTGCTCAATCCCTTTTCGGAAATGGCTTCTTCAATGCGGCCCTTGTATTCCGCCACCTTGGGGCTGAGCGAATTTTCCGGTTTTCTGGGCGCCGCTTTTTCCGTGGCAACTGCTGCCGGCTTGGTCTCCGCCGGTTTTGGCTCCGCAACTGCTCCCGCTGCTTCTTCCTTCGACGGAGGAGCAGTCTCGCTCCCTGCTGGGCCGTTCGGGGTGGTTTCGGTTGCCGCGGGCGCTGCGGGGTGCACGCTGCTTTCTTTCTTCTGTTCATCATGAAGTTCGCGCGCGGCTTCGAAGACCGGTTTGATCTTGTTTGCTCCGTAGGCAATCACGCCCAGGAGGAGCAACGCGGCAAAAATGGTCCCGACGACGCTCTTCTTTTTCGGTGGTTCCGGGGCCGGAACGATGGCTCCCGTCCGCCGCACCAGGGGAGTCTGGCCGGGAGTCGATGCCCGCGCATTCAGGGAACGCGCCGTGGCCATCACGGCTTGCTCTTCGCGCAGGAGACCGCGTCCGGCCGCATTTCCGGAAACTACCGTCGCGGCGGGTGAGCCTCCGCCCAACACCATCGTCGATTGCGGGTTCCCGCCGGCTGCCGCAAGCGTGCGGTAGGTCCGCAATTCTTCCAGCATTTCGCGGCAACTCTGGTATCTCTGGTCGGGGTCCTTTTCCAGCGCCTTCATGACCACCGCGCTGATCCCGGGATGAATCGAGGGATTAATCTGCCGCGGCGGGACCGGTTCTTCGTTGACGATCTTATAGATCACCGTGGTGATGTTCTGGCCCGGGAAAGGTTTTTCTCCGGTCACCATTTCATACAGCATCACGCCCAGCGAAAAAATGTCGCTGCGGCCGTCGACGGCCCGGCCCTTCACCTGTTCCGGCGACATGTAGCTGGGCGTACCCATGACGTGCGCGGTTTGTTGCACCGTCCCGAACTGCAGAATCTTGGCCGTGCCGAAGTCCGTGACCTTGACGGTATCGTCGGCCGTCAGCATCAGGTTCGCCGGCTTGATGTCCCGATGTATTACATTGCGTTCATGCGCGAATTGCAGAGCGCTGCAAGTCTGCTCCATGATGCGCAGCGTGCGCGGCAGGGGAAACGCGTGCCCGCCATCGAGCATGGCCTGCAGGCTTTTCCCTTCCACCAGCTCCATAGTGATGTAGTAAAGCCCGTCTTCTTCCCCAGCGTCGAAAACCACCACGATGTTCGGGTGCGTCAGCAAACCGGCGGCGCGCGCTTCTGTTTGGAAGCGCGTTAGGAGTTCCGGGCGCGAAAGCCCCGTGCCTTCTTCGCTCAGCCGGATGGTTTTCACCGCAACGGTGCGCCCGATCACCGGATCCGTGGCCTTGTAAACGACGCCCATCGCGCCGCGGCCCAGTTCTCCCACGATTTCGTATCTTCCGGCTTTTGTTACCGTCGGCATCATTCCATCGATCTGCCGCCCCAGGCGGCCGCTACTGGCAACACAAACTTCCAGGGTGCGAATCGGGTGAGGGCTCTTGCAGGGAAGGAACCTGACAAGACTCCCAGACCTTCCATCATCCAATTCCCGGTTTTCCCCAACGGACAAACGTCCGCCGACACCCGGGCGCCCTACCCTCCACGGTACCCACCGAATTTTCTATTGGTCAACGCTACCAGGGTACCAGTGTGGCGGAGTCGATACCGTCAGAGCGCGACATTCCAGGCGGCCTCACTTTTGACCATCCGCCTCCTTCGATGGGTTGCGGGCCGGGGCGCAAATTAGGGGTTACGCAGCGATTCCCTCGGAGACATGGTGCGTTCCGGCATCGGTACGTTGGTTTCGCGGATCGGGCGGTCGACTTCGCCGGGCCGCGCTGGGGCTTCAAGCCCATCCGTGAGCAAATATCCTTGCAGCGCGATGCCGTTGGTCCAGACGCTTTCCAACGCGGCGATATACTCGATCTGCAATTCGTAGAGCTTTCGCTGCGAGTCCAGCACGCGCGGATAGGACGCCAGCATGTGGCCATATTTGTCTACCATCAGACCGTACGCCTTCTTCGCGCGGGGGAGCATCTCGTCGCGATACTCGACGGCCACCAGCCGTGCGTTCGCGTATTGATCTACGGCCATTGCCGCGCGCTCCCGAAGTGTCAGCGAAATACGCCTTTTTTCTTGGCCGGCGCGATCGATGTCCGCCCGTGCCGCCGCCACATTTCCCTGGTTGCGATTGAACAGCGGAATCTGCACGGCGACCTCCGCGATTCCTTCCCAACCCTTCGCGAAGGGAACACTGCCCAGCAGTTCGTTGTTGTACTCCATTCCACCGCGAACCTGAATATCGGGTACCGCCTCGCGCCTTGCGCGGCCCAGCACGCTTTGCGCCCGTGCTTCCGCCGTCTCGGCGATTCGAACGGCAGGACTCTCCTTTGCAATCGATTCCACCGTTTCTTCTTCATTCACCTCCGGCCAACCCTTTTCCAGGTCGCCAGCCACCGTTGTCAACGGTAGATCCGGCTGCCCAATCGCCGCCGTAAGCGAACGCCATTCTTCACGCAAGGTGTTCTCCTGCATTCTTGCGCCCATGCGAATCCTTTGCGCTTCCACTTCCGCTTCGAGCACTTCGGTTTCATCCGCCTGGCCGGTATTCATCAGGCGGCGCTGTGTCTCCGTGGCGTCTTGCGCGATGGCAGCCAAGTCGCGCCGCGCGTAAAGAAGCTCCTGGGCCGCCAGCACCCGCAGAAAAGCCATCTTCACCGCGCTTTGCACGCGCATTTTTTGCTCCTCGGCTTCGATCTCGGCCAGCTTCACCTCTTTTCCGAAAACTTCGCGGCTCAGCCCAAGTTTTCCGCCAGTAGCCACCGTCTGCTGCACAAAAAACCCCTGCTTCCCGCCGCCGACCGACCCTCCGCGAATTTCATCGCCCGTATACGCCACCGTCGGATTCGGATACAGCCCCGACTGGTGCTGCCGCGCCTTGGCGGCGCGAATCTCCGCCTCCGCTTGCCGCAATGTGGGATTCGAATCGCTGGCGATTTTCTGCACCTGCTCCAGCGTCACCAGCGCGCCTTTGGCATTTTCTTGCGCCCTTCCCATCCGCGGATATTCCGGCTTTACCGTCGTCATCTCCATGTGCTGGTGCTGTTCCTGCCTAGGCATCTGCATTTCTTGCGCCTGTGCTGCCCCAACACTCGCCAGCAAGCTCGTCATCAGCGTCATTCCGAATGTCGCTCGAACTAGCATGTGATTTCCTCTTCTTCTCCGTGAACTCTGTGTCCTCTGTGTTGAAACCCCATTCAACTTTTCAAGATTCATGGTGATGTTCCGCCCGCGCGCCGGGCCCCTTCTTCCGCGCAAGAATCTCGTCATACTCTTTCTCCGGAAGAACGCGGATCATCGTCATCATCCCCATCATTCCCGCGCTCCAATTTTTCGGCAGCCCGTAGGTCTCCGGTTTTTCCACCACCTCGTCCATCCCCATTTCCATGAACGCGTCCTGCGGAAACCCCGGCACTTTCTGAGCATCGGGCGCGATCGGCGCGGGATGCACATGCTCGAACGGCACGCTCCTCGCCAGCGATTCCATCTGGCTCATGGCCTTGGGCTCCGTTTGATCCGCCGTCTGGATCTGCCGGTCGCGCAGCAAATCCATCATGCTGTTCATCATGTGGTGGGGCAGGTGGCAGTGGATCATCCACGCGCCAGGATATTTCGCCTCGAACTCCACTACACGCGCCTGCGCCACCCCCACCAGCACTGTGTTCATCGGATACCACGTCGACTCCGGCGCGCGTCCACCTTCCGTCCCGGTCACCACAAACTGGTGCCCGTGAAGATGAATCGGATGGTGATCCATCCCCAGGTTCACGATGCGCAGCCGCACCCGGCTTCCCAGCCGCGCCAGCAGCGGCGTCGTCATCGGCCCGCAGACTCCGTTGAACGTCAGCCAGTTGAATTCCATCGCCGCCGTGTTCGGAACGCTGTTGCTTGGCAGCACCGCCCATTCCTGCAAAATCAATCCGTAATCGTGGTCCACGCGCGGCTTGTACTCTTTTTCCGGATGCGCCACGAAAAATCCGATTTGCCCCATCATTTCCTGCATGGCGCTGTGCGCGTGGTAAAAGAAAGTCCCTTCCTGATGCACCGTGAATTCGTAAACGTACTTTTCACCCGGCGTCACCGGCTTCTGGCTGATGTACGGCACGCCGTCCTGCTCGATGGGAATTTCCAAGCCGTGCCAATGCAAGGTAGTCGACTCCGGCAAGCGATTTTCAAACACCACGCGCACGCGATCGCCCTGCCGCACCTGTATCGTCGGCCCGGGGCAGCTCCCGTTGTAGCCCCACGCGTCGATGTTCTTGAACGGCGCGATTTTTTTCTTCACCGGCTCCGCGACCAGGTGAAAAACCTTCACGCCCCCATCCATTTCGTGCGGCAAGTCCGCCACGTCCGGCGTAATCATCGGAAAGAGCGAGCCCGTCGCCGCTCCGCTTCCGCGATGTGCCTCTCGCTCACGCATCGGCATGGATTTTTCCTCCTGAGCTCGCAGACTTTTGCTCAGCCCAAAAAGCCCCGCCCCCAACATTGCCGCATCCTGAAAAAATCTTCTTCGTGATCCGCTCATTTTTGACCTCCTGAATTTCCTGAAGCCGCAAGCCGCGTTCTTCGTCGAAGAGAAATGGGGAGTATTTTGACATTCCATGCCGGCGAAATCTGTCTGGTTGGAGGCAAGCAGAGCTCCCCCCGCCGGGAAATCACCTGCTCCTAATTTTCAGGAGAGACAACTCAGATCCGAAGGACACTCGAGGGTACAGGCACAAATCCAGTAAAGAAGTCGTGAGGCGGGCCAAAATAAAAATCAGAAAACGTCGCTGCCGATGCAGAATTCTCCTGTTGAACGGCCAGCAGCTTTCCATCCGGCGCGCTAAGGCGGGATGCGCTTGAGTCATCTCCGAGAGGTGTGCGAACCAGAACTACCGCGGGCAGTTCCTGCGAACCGCAACCCATAATGGCGTGTGCCCATGGTGCTTCGTGGGGCATGGGGTTGGCCCCGTGGCAATTCCCATGGGAAGCGGCCGATGCGCTCGCTCTCTGGCAATTCTGAGCGGCGCAAAGAGGCGCACAAGCCGGCGCCACAACGAGAGCCACGAGCGTCACCAGACTCAGAGCGCGTAACAGCCAATTTGTATTTCGAATGCGCATCATCCTTGGCATCCTTTTATTACGCTACGCCGGCCGTAAGCCTGCGTCAACCTCATCGTGCCGTTGCGTTGCGCATGGAAAAAAGCGATGCCTCAATCGCCGTAGCCGTGCGAGTCTTTCTCCACCACCACTTTGCCGGCGAAGGAGCGGTAGACGTAGGCAGAGTATCCCGCCGCCAGAAGGATTCCGAGGATCCACCACGCCAATCCAATTTTCAAACCGTAGTCCGCGGCTTTCGCTGTCGCGACCGTCAGTGAATACGCCGGGTTCCGCGCTGGCAACACCATCGGGTAAACGCCGAAGACCACGCTGGTCAACATGCCCGCCAGGTAAGCGCACGACGCGAAGAACGCTTTGCGCTCATCATGATGCCGCAATTCAAAGAGGACGCCTGCTATCCCCGCCACTGCCAGCACCGGAAAAACAAAACCCCACGGCCAGTTCGCGAGATTCTCCTTGACTTGCGGCTGAATGCGGAACGTGAAAGCCGTAACCAGCGCCGTAAGCGCCACGACGCCCCACCAAGCACGCTTCGCCAGTTTTCCCGCGCGAGCATTCACTTCGCCGCCGGTCTTCATCTGCACCCACAGCGCGCCATGCATCACCAGCGCGAGCAGCGCCAAGACTCCCACCAGAATCGTGTACCAGTCCAGGATGCCCGTTTCATCGCCAAGCCGGAAATTGGTCCACAGCGGCTCGAAGAAGTAACCGCTGGCATCCAGCGGCACGCCGCGCACCACATTGCCGAGCGCCGCGCCGAAGAAAACCGCCAGCAGCAAGCTCGACGCGCAGAACAGAAAATCCCATAGCGGATCCCAAACCGCGCTCTTGATGTGATTCCGGAATTCAATTGATGCGCCGCGCAAAATCAAAAGCCACAGCACGATCATCAGCGGCAGATAAAATCCGCTGAAAGCGCTGGCGTACAGCGCCGGAAAAGCGAAATACAAAGTTCCGCCCGCCGCAACCAACCACACTTCGTTCCCGTCCCACACTGGACCAATGCTTGCCAAAACCTGCCGCCGCTCGTCATCCGTTTTTGCCACAAAAAGATGTATCGCCCCCGCACCCAGATCGAACCCATCCAGCAGCACATAAACCACGATCATGATCGCTACCAGCCAGAACCAGATCGTTCCCATCAAGCTCTCCTCAATCCGCGGCTAGCACGACCGCATCTTCGCCGGCCGGACGATTCCCCGGCTCCGGCCCGAGTTCGATCTCGCGGTAAATCAGGAACAGCCACAGGATCGCCAGCACCGTGTACATCCCCATGAATCCAATCAGCGTGAACCACGCGTTCCCCGCGGCCACGCGCGGAGAAATTCCGCTGGCCGTGCGCATCAATCCATAAATTAGCCACGGCTGCCGCCCGAGTTCGGCGGTCATCCATCCCGCTGTGTTCGCAATATAGGGAAGCGGCACGCAAACCATCAGCGTCCACAACATCGCGCGCGACCCAAACAGTTTTCCACGCCAAAGAAGGAAGCACGAGACAACCATCACAGCGATGAAAATCGTTCCAAGCCCAACCATCACGTGATAGCTGTAATAAAGCAGCGGAATCTGGTCCGGCCATTCCTCCTGCGGAAAATCGGACAAGCCTTTGACGTGCGCGCGCCATTGCCTGTAAGTCAAGAAACTCAGCATCTCCGGAACTTCCAGCGGGTTGTCGAGCTTTCTTTTTTCCACGTCCGGCTGGCCGAGGATAGCCAGCGGCGCTCCTTCTTGCGATTCAAAAAGTCCTTCCATCGCCGCCAGCGTCGGCTGCTGGTTATTCGCCACCAGTTTTCCTTGTATGTCCCCGGTCGGGAAAAGTTGCAAGAGCGCCGCGATCGCTCCCACCAATACGCCCGCCCGCACAAAAGTGCGCCCGTAGAATGCATCGCGCTTCGTCAGCAAATAAAAAGCGCCGACGCCCGCCATGACGAAGCAGCCGGTTTGCACCGCGCCCAGCATCGTGTGTGCGTACTGCCAGAGCGCCCACTGGTTCAGCAGCAAATCCCAGAAGCTCGAGAGTTCAATCGCGCCGTTGGTGCCGATCCGGTAACCGATGGGATGCTGCATCCAAGCATCCGTCGCCACGATCAGATAGCCCGAGAGCCACGAGCCCAGAAAAACCAGAAACCCTGCTACCCAGTGTCCGATTCGTCCGAGTTTTTTCTCACCAAACAAAAACAAACCCAGGAAGCTCGACTCGAGAAAAAACGAAAACACCCCTTCCATCGCTAATGTCTGCCCGATCACACCTCCCGCCGTCTTCGAAAACGCCGCCCAGTTTGTCCCGAACTGAAATTCCATCGGAATGCCGGTAACCACACCCAGCGCAAAATTGATCCCGAAAATCCGCGCCCAGAATCGCGCCGCGCGATTGTAATGTTCGTCGCCGGTGCGCAGCGCTTTCGTCTTCAAGTACACCAGCAGCAACGCCAGCCCCATCGTCAACTGCGGAAAAATGTAATGAAACGTAATCGTGAACGCGAATTGCAGCCGGTGCACATCCAGCGCTTGTCCCATACGGCACCTCGTCGCGGAACGCCTCAGCAACCAGCCTGAACGGCCTCGGCGATCTTGAGAGAGCGAGTCCAACAAAAATTGTGGGACCATTCTCGCATTTCCGCGGCCTCTTGCGTGTCATTTCGGATTTTGCTAGTGGATCAGTCTCCGGTAAGGTGACTACACAACCAAATGAATAGGCTCACCCGGGCCAAGGTGACTTCCTAGAGCGAAGCTACGGCCGAATCTCAGGACAAGTCGGCACAGACAGAAGTTTAACCGGTTGCTCTCTCTCCGCCGTCGTTTTGAGGTACTTGTGGAGGGTCATGCCGCCCTCGGTACTGACTGCGACGATCGCGTCTAGCCGGTGACCCACTGGACTCTCAACGTAGAACACGTAAGTTCCATCCTCGATGCACGCAATAGCCTTCTCTTGCGTCAGTTTCCAATGACTTCCATCTGGCTTGGCTCCGCCCACCTCGTGGATGCGTTCATGTGCACCCGTTTGGTCTGTCTTCACGACGCACCGAATGCGAAGGTGTTGAGCCATCTGTGCTTCCTCGCTATTTTTCTGGGTAATGGTCAGGGGAATGCCCGGCCGCGTTCATTTCGAGTTGGTGCGGCACCGAGACAAACTGTGAAGTCTTGACATCAATGCTGCTAGACGGGGGCCGTCTTCCGCAGCCAACTCGGTGAATTTTAATCCTAGTCCACTTCCGGGCCTTACATGTCGGACAACGGCCTTGGCCCTTATTTGTCCCTCCTGGACAAGAAAGTCAAGCCTAATCGTAGCGTCTACATCTCTCGCATCTGCTGTTTCGACAAACAAGCCTCCCGTACTCAGGTCTCGGACTCGTGAAGTATCCGCACGTCCTTTGCAATTCCAGTAGACCCACACTCCCTCTGGCTTCCCGACTCGCGGGTAGCGCCTCCTCGAAGGGATACCTTGACTCTTTAAGGAGCGGTTATCGACACGTGCGAGCGTTCTCAAGATCATGTTAGATTCCCCATGTGTCTTTGCACTTGACCGGATAGCTCTACCCCAATGGCGAAGTCGCCGCCTTCAGTGCGCTGGCAGTAAGCGACCCTTCCTTCAGACCGAACGCCATTCCGTCGAAAAGTAACCAGCACGCGAGTTCCAGGCTGCCAGCGTCGCACCGTGTTGACGCGCGCGCCCCCAGTGCTCACATTCTCTGTGAACGTCATTTCCTTAGGCCCAGGTTCGTTCGGGCGGGAAAGCTCTGCGGCCAATATCAGCGGGACACGCCTTCTGGATCGACCGTCAGATCGACAGGTTGAAACGGGTGCGGCCAATGAATCCTCCGGGGACGAGCAGGATATTTCAAGTGCTGTCTGACTCCATCATCTAGGGGTTCAGGACACCTAAAATCAATCCTGTCTCCACTGTAAAGTGGGTTGCGGTGAACACGGTATCTGTCGGCGAGAGACGCATAGTTGCGAACACAATTTAATCCTCTGCCCCAACGGTCTTGTTTCGCACAGTTTGCAGTCCTGCCTCCCCCTCCTGTTTGGACCCAGGTTTGCCGACCCAAATAACTTCGCACCGCACGGAATCCACCGGGTCATTAACGATGAGTTCGACGAATTGTCCGGACCTCAGGTTGAAGCTACTTCGCAATCTAAACCCCTCCTGCGAGCTATCGACAATGAGACACGGAGACATTTTCAGAACTCCACCGACATTCATAACAAGGCGGGCGGACCTTTTCGAAATCACCCGCGCCGAGCGCCGGTTCCGGCGGACGGAAAAGCTCGGCATCCTTTCACCCCCTGCTCCCGATTAAGGTTCATCAGGAATCCACGAATCCAAGTGTCTCCCTCCATTGCTCCACGGGCGTGTCAAGCCGGACGCCAAGGATATGATCGTCGCTGGGGAGCTTCTTGCAATATATAACTGAGCCTTGGACGCAAAATTCAGGCGGGGAAGAAACGAGTACCCGGTCGGCCGGTTCCCAATATGCTTGTGTGACCACCTGGATGCCGAATCTGCTGACATTCTCCATAGGGACAACTTCAAAAACTCCAGGCTTCCGAAGGCTCGTTAGCCACAAGAGTGCGCTGACAGCGGCGCGGGCATGCGACCTTTGAATCCTTCGGGATGCGCCGTGTGACAGCCCTCCAACTGCCGGTATAGGTGTGCATTCTCCAAGAGAGTATTTTCTTGCCAGGCTTTCCGGCAGCTCAAGTCTAGCCGTTTGCGTCACGTGTCCCTCCCTGTCCCTAGAAATCTGTCGAGCGATGTTTCTAGCAATGGCCGGGGAGAATTGCTAGTCATCTTGGCGGGAACCTACCCGATATGGAAACGAGAATGGAATCCTGCAATTGCCCGAAATCAGGTTCGGGTAAATACCTGAACACCGCTTATCAAAGTACTCGGGGTGAATTATCTGAGCGCCCCAATTAGGGGTCTTTTGCGGATTGACGCCTCAACGAGTCATGGAAAGCTGTTTGCTAATCCTAGAAAACGAGCCGTGGGGACCCAGTGCCTGATAAACGCGCTAATCATAAATGTATGTGGAGTCCTGGTACGGTTACGCGACTTATCAGGATTTTGGGCACTGAAACGCCGTGATACGATCAGCCACACGGTTGCCTTCGGTTCCTCCGTGGAGAAAATCTCCCCGATGCTGAACCTGTCTGACGTCTTAACGTATCTGATGGCTTGGCAGAACGGGCAGACAAATTTGCGCATTCTCTTGTCCACGAGCGACGGCAGGTTCTCGCTCGACTGCACGCTGTTAGGGTTTTGGGACACAGGTATCTCCCTTCAACTTTCAGGCAAGTCCAATTCCATCGATCTTAATTTGGTTGGCTACGATTTCGAGTTCCTAGACGAGTCTGCTGCAAACATACTTCGTGAAGAAATCCCGGCACACCAGGTCTATGTGCGCGGGCTCAGAGCTAATCGTAGTCCCGGTGAAACACTGTTCATTTTGGAGATTGCAGCCAGCTCTGAGAGTCGGCCAATCGCTCTCTGACTGCTTGGTTGTCACGCTTCCAATACGAGCGGGCGGCAACCCTCGGAGTGAAAACTTCTGCCACCTGCGCTTCGGAGAAGTCCAGACATCGGAACGATTGTCCGTTGGTAACTCTGGTAAACGCGGTAATCGGAAGCTGACCACGATCCGGATTTTGAATTCTTGAGTGATGAGAATCGCATAGCAATGTTCTTTTATCCCTCTTTTCTCCAGGCTCTAGCGCCCAGAAGTCCCTCTTGTGCGCCGCGCAACTGCCCCGCCCGGGTGTGCTATCCTGACTGCGGCGGCTGCGCGATTTCTGCCGGAGAGCCCTCCTGCCTTCGCGCTTCGAAGGTACCCTGAATTCTTCTCGGAGGTTCTTATGGCCACCACTTCCCCTTCTCCGGCATCGTCCCAGCTCTCTTCGCATCTGCGCGGACAGGCTCTCCTCGAGACGCCGTCATTGAACAAAGGCACCGCCTTCACCCGTGAGGAGCGCCAAGCACTCGGCCTGGACGGCCTGCTCCCGCCGGTGGTCGAAACCATTGAAGAGCAGTCCGTTCGCGCCTACAAAGCCTATCTCCGCAAGCACGACAATCTCGAGCGCCACATCTACCTCCGCCAATTGCAGGACACCAACGAAGTTCTTTTTTACCGCCTGCTTCTCGACCATATCGAGGAAATGCTCCCGATCGTTTACACCCCGGTCGTCGCCGAAGCCTGCCAGGAATTCAGCCACATCTACCGCCGCCCGCGCGGGTTGATCCTCTCGTATCCCCATCGCGACAACCTCCGCAAGCTTTTGCAGAATCGCCCCAACAAAAACGTCCGCGTCATCGTCGTGACCGACGGCGAGAGAATTCTGGGAATTGGCGATCAAGGCGTGGGCGGCCTCGGCATTCCCATTGGAAAACTTTCCTTGTATACCCTCATCGGCGGCGTGCCTCCCGAGCAAACTCTGCCCGTAATTCTGGATGTCGGCACCAATAACCAGGAGCGCCTCAACGATCCCGAATACTTGGGTTGGCGGCAGGAGCGCATCACCGGCGAGGCTTACGACGATTTCGTCGGCCGCTTTGTCCAGGCGGTGAAACAGGAATTGCCGGATACCTTGTTGCAGTGGGAAGACTTCGCCAACGCGCACGCGCGGCCCATCCTCGATCGCTATCGCGATCAACTCATTACCTTTAACGACGATATTCAAGGCACCGCCGCGGTTGCCGTTGGCGCGATCCTCTCCGCGGTCCGCGTGTCGGGCCGTCACCTTCGCGATCAGCACATTGTCATGCTGGGAGCCGGATCGGCGGGAACCGGCGTCGCTGATTTCTTGCGCGCGGCGCTCGTTGCTGAAGGGTTATCCGAAGCGGAAGCGCGCTCGCGCTTCTGGCTCGTCGATATTGACGGCCTTCTCCATTCTCAGCGCACGGACCTGACCGCCGAGCAGCGCATTTACGCCCAGCCCGCAGAACGCGTAGCCAATTTCCCGCGGACTCAGGTCGGCGGCCGCATCGGTCTTGCCGACGTCATTAAGCAAATCGACGCCACCATCCTCATCGGGCTTTCCACAGTATCTGGCGCTTTCTCCGAGCCGATCGTCCGCGAGATGGCCCGCAAGTGCGATCGTCCCATCATTTTGCCCTTATCCAATCCCACCTCCAAGTCCGAGGCCGTTCCCGAGGATTTGCTACAATGGACTGACGGCCGCGCCTTGATCGCCGCCGGTTCACCCTTTCCAAATGTCAATTACAAAGGGCGCGAAGTACGCATCGCCCAGTGCAACAACGTCTACATTTTCCCTGCCATGGGCCTGGCGATTTCTGCCACGCGCCCCAAGCGCGTTACCGACGCGATGTTTCTGGCCGCGGCTCACGCTCTCGCCAAACAGTCTCCAGCGCAAGCGGACCCCTCCGCGCCCTTGCTCCCCCTATTGACTGGCCTGCGCGGCGCGGCCATCGAGATTGCCTTTGCCGCCGCTCAGCAAGCCCAGCGCGACGGATTGGCGCCAGCGGCTTCGCCTGAAACTCTCCGTTCAGCCATTGTTTCCGCTCAATGGGCGCCGCATTATTCTTCCTATGTTTGAGCCCTTGTGTGCCAGAGGTCCGCGGCACCGTGAACCCTGTGCCTACCCCCGAATTGGCCCCGCGCTCAAAATACGAATTCGCGTGCGGGCAGGCTAGAATCTAGTTGCGGATCTCGCTCGCAATCCTTGATTGAACTCGCGCAGGAGAACATTGGCGTCCAAAACCGAGAGCCTTTCCACAACGCCGGTTCAACCTTCCGGCTGGCAATACGCCGTGCGTATTTTGATCGGTTGCATCCTCGTGTGGTTTGTACTCAAGCTCATCCATCACACCAACCCGCTTTGGGCGCTCATCTCCGTCATTACCGTTACTGAACCGGAACTCGGCGCCGCGTTTCTGGCTTTCAACTCCCGCATGGCGAACACGTTGATCGGCTGCGCCGTCGGCCTTTCCTTTCTTTACTTGCTGGGTCCTTCGTACTGGTCCATTCTTCTCGGCATCATCGTCTCGGTAATTCTCTGCACCCATTACATCCGCGTGCCGGGCAGTTGGCGCGTCGCTCCGGTCACCGTCGCCATTCTCATGACTCCCAGCGTGCTTGGCGCCGGACGCGACGCGGGCCTCGCTGTGGCCATCGACCGCACCGAAGAAGTCTTGCTGGGAAGCGCCGCCGCCTTGCTGATTACTTATGTTGCTTCTGTCATCCAGCGGTTCATTCGGCGTCCTGTTATTTGACGGCTCTTCGGAACGGCGAAAATATAATTCCGCACTATTTTTTTTGGCCCCCGTGGATTGCCGCCGCGTCCGATGTATTGTTTTGGCGCGGTTTCTCGCGGGAGGTTCGCCATGAACTACGATGCGATCATCATTGGCTCGGGCCAGGGTGGCAACCCGCTCGCTTTTCGGCTCGCCGACTTGGGTTGGTCCGTGGCGCTCATCGAGAAAACGAATTTGGGTGGTACCTGCATCAACGTCGGCTGCACGCCCACCAAAACGATGGTTCACCGCGCGCAAGTTGCCTACTACGCACGAAACGCCGCCCGCTGGGGCGTCAGCGCCTCCAACGTAAGCGTTGATCTACCCAAAATCGTTGCCCAAAAAGAGGAAGTCGTTCTCAGCTTTCGCGGCGGCCGTCAGAAACAAGTCGACCAGCGCGCCAATCTTCACCTCCATCGCGGCCATGCCCGCTTTGTCGCCGCGCATCAGCTCAAGGTTGGCGACGATTTGCTCGAAAGCAAAAAGATTTTCATTAATACCGGCGCCCGGCCCAGCATTCCCGCGATTCTCGGCCTGGAGACCGTTTCGTATCTCACCAACGAATCCATCATGCAGCTCACAAAAGTTCCCGAGCACCTCCTCATACTCGGAGGCGGCTACATCGGACTGGAATTTGGACAAATGTTTCGCCGCTTTGGCAGCCGCGTCACCATTCTTCATGCCGGCGCGCAAATCATCGCTCGCGAAGATTCCGAAATTGCCGCCGAATTGCAGAAGGCGCTCGAAGCCGAAGGAATGCAATTCCTGCTCAACGCCCGCGCCACCCGCGTCGAAAACAAAAACGCCGCAATCAATTTATCATTCGAAAGTGCCGCGGGCTCCTCGACCATAACTGGGTCGCATCTCTTAGTTGCCACCGGACGCACTCCGAATACGAACGATCTCGGTCTCGATAAAGCCGGCATCGAAACCGACAAAAGTGGTTATGTCAAAGTGAACGGCCGTCTCGAAACCTGCGTCCCCGGAATTTGGGCCCTCGGCGATTGCAAAGGCGGCCCGGCTTTTACCCACATTTCCTACAACGACTTCCAAATTATTTACGGCAACTTGGTGGAAGGGAAGAACCTCACGATCGAAAATCGGACCGTGCCGTACTGCCTCTTCACCGACCCGCAACTGGGCGGCGTCGGCATGACCGAAAAAGAAGCGCGCGCCAAAGGTTACAAATTAAAAATCGGGAGGTGCCCGATAACCTATGTGGCGCGCGCCATCGAGCGCGGCGAAACCGCCGGCCTTATGAAAATTGTCGTTGATGCTTCGAACGATCGCATTCTCGGAGCTTCCATCCTCGCATCCGAAGGCGGCGAGCTGGTGCAAATCCTTGGCACTCTCATGCTTGCGAATCAGCCTTATACGCTACTGAAAGGCGCCGTGTATATTCACCCCACGCTCGCCGAAGGCTTTTTCTCGCTGATGGAAGACGTTAAGCCCGCCAGCTGATGCGCAACCCGAAAGATTTTCTGGTGGGGCTGGGGAGATTCGAACTCCCGACAAACGGTTTAGGAAACCGTTGCTCTATCCATCTGAGCTACAGCCCCACATCTTCATTGTAATACTGCCCCATTGTAATACTTCCCGGGTTTTTCAACTTCCTCTGTCTTCGTTAAGGCGATGGCCGCGTCGCCGGCGGCGTGGGGCCCGGATCCGAGCTCGAGCGCGGCGCGCTCCTGGTGATGCGCAGGTTGCGAAAGATGGTCGGCCAGTATTCGCGCAACGCATTGCTGGCGGTGTTCAGGCCGATCCGCCATCCGTAACGCTGGAACGTGCGGCCCGCGGTTCGTTCTTTGTCCGGAAGATAGCTGTTTGCCAGGCTCTCGGCCAGCAACGGGGCTATCATTCCCGGCCAATTGGCACCCTCTTTGCCGTCGTCGGTCCGCGACAGCACAATGCGGCTCAGCGCGTAACCGACGCGGTGTCCCACGCCTCCGTGCAGCGTTAGGAAGTAGCGCGGGTCACGGTGCAGCATCGAGGCAATGACAAACGTTCCAAAAAAATTGTTCGATGCTGCCGTGGCCATCGAGGAACCGAAGCGTTTTCCGTAACCTTCTGCTCCCTGACCATACCCATCCAGCGAATTCCGCGCCTGGCCGATCCCCGCCCCGGCCGCGGAACTGAGAAAACGGGAAGGAGCGATGCTTTCATCGGCAAAAAGCTCGAACTTTTGTTTGCTGCTCAGCGGTCCCACGCTGGTTGCAATGTTGGGAAAAAAGATCGACCGCCGGGAGAGCACTACGATGGTCGTGTTCAAGGTATTTTGGTGTTTCTGCGGCGGGGTTCCCTGTTTTGGCGCCGGCGCATCGGGAAGGTCCTGCGGCTTTGGCGCTTGCTGCGCCGCCGCCGTTGCGGCCGTGCCCACCAACAATGCAATCAAACGCAGAACCCAAGGACCGTGCCGCATTCTTTAATCCTAACATGAACGCAAAACTCGTTCTCGTCGTCTCATTCGCCTCGCGGTGAATTTCTTTGCAGCCCTTCGTTATCAGGCAGGAGAAGCGCCCAAAACTCCTACGCGGCCAGCGAGCGCGCGATACGGAATCCATAATCCGCGTATTGAAACTCCGGCGGAATGCTGGAACGCGCCGCAGTGCGCGTGACCTTAATATGATGCCGCCAGGAGCCGCCCCGCGATGCCTTTCTTGTACCGCTCTTCGGCCCCTGTGGATTTCGCTCCGGAGAGCGCTCGTAGTAGCCGTCGTCGTACCAGTCAGAGCACCATTCATGGACGTTGTCGCCGAGGTTGTACAGCCCGTAAGTATTCGGCGCGTACAGACCGGCTGGTTCCGGCCCCAGCTTCCACCGCTTGCTGTAATCCGGAACCGTCTCCGGAGGCGCATCTCCCCATGGATATAAGAGACCTTCCGCGCCGCCGCGCGCTGCGCGTTCCCATTCTGCTTCGCTCGGCAAGCGGTAGCGTTTTCCGGTCGCGCCGCTGAGCCACTCGCAGTAGCTCGAAGCTTCGTGCCAGGACACCGCCACGACCGGCATCTTGGGGTGATTGAAATCCGCATCGCTCCAGTTGGGCGGCGGAGCCGCACTGGCCGCCGCAACGAAGCGCCTATACTCTTCGTTCGTCACCTGGTAAACGCCGAGGTCAAATGCGTCCACCCACACGCGATGCACCGGCTTCTCATCGTCACGGCCACTCGCGCACCCCATCTCGAACCATCCTTCGGGGATGCGCGCCATCGCCGGCTCAATCGCTTCGGTCCGTTCTCTACTCAATCTTGCCCCACTCAGTCCAGGCCCACTCCACTTTAGCGGCGCTGCTATGTCCTCACCATTCAAATCCTCCCACATTATAGTGGCGAGGGGCTGGCGGCTGGTGGAAGTGGCTGCGCCCCTACAGAGGAATGCGGAGGAGCGGAAATTGGAGTGGTGGGTCATGAGCGGAGATCCTGATAGGTGGGGTTTTCGGTCTGGGGCTTGGCGTGTTTGTTGAGTAAGCAGGGGAGATCAATAATGATTTCCGGGCCGGGTTTGCCTTCGGGGTAGACCTCGTGTTCGATGGCGGGGAGGGTACGGAGGAGGAGGTTGGCGGTGTAGGCCATGACTGCTGCGCGGCGCGGGGTGATTTTGTTACGGGCCTGGAGCTTATAGAGTTCGCCGAGGGAATGGTTGATGTCGGCGGCGGAGCGGAATTCCTGGATGTCGCCGATGAGGGAGGCGGCGAGGTCGGCCTGGTCGAGGTCCCGCTGGTGTAAAGCAGCGTGTCTTGCGCAGAGGCCGGAGTCTGGGTCGGAGATGGCCATTCGGCAACGGCGGCCGCTGGGTGTGCGCTGTTGACAATGAGGAAGAACGGAAGTGGCGGTGGTGGTGGTGCAAGAGTTTTCGGGAGTCATGAGAGTTCCTTTCGGGTCTGAGCGGGAAGGTTCCATTCCGACAGGAGACGGAACGTTCCGTTTTGGGAATTGTTGGTACACACCCCGGCAGTTTTCGTAAGAGTGGCAAACAAAGGGGTTGCGAGATACGGAACTTGGAAGAGGATACGGAAAACCGAAGGTTGGAATGTTTGAAGGTTTGCAGGTTGGAATGTTGAAGAGAAAGAGGCGCGGATGGCGAAGGACTTACGGGTTTGCCGAAGGTGTCGTCGAACAATCACGACCCATGCTAACATTGATTAAGTGATTTGTCAAGTGATTTTATAGTACTAGTATTCAGAAAATGGCGCATTGGTTCGAATGATTTTGCATAGTGAAGAAAACAAAGGAGTAGAGCTCACTGTATATCCGCACGATAGTTCATGAGCTCTGGAATGCGGAGGGCGAGTGCCATTCGCTTGAATCAAATTAAAAAGCGTTTGAAGGTTTGAGGTTGTAAGGTTTGCAGGTGGAGGCCGGATAGGGAAGTCGACACGCCGGAACGTTGAATAGCGTATAGGGGTCAGGGGACATGAGGTTTCTGCGTTACATTTCTGCTCGATCCTTGCTCAAGCTGCGCCCGCCTGGCGCAGGCGCTCGCGGAAGTACTCCTTCCAGCTTTCCGGCAGTTCTGGGACTTGCAAGGCGCGGCGCACCGCAGCGGTCTCCGCCTCACTATATCGTTTCGCGATATAGAGACAGGTAATCTCCGAGACGGCAACGGCGTTGGGCTCCCGCCCCATCAACTTCATCTCATCGCCCGCGCCTACTTCTCCCTCTCGGACCACAATCATGTAGAATCCCGTCCTCCCGCTCGCCAGGAAGCGCTTCACCATGTCGTCGGACCCGAATCTAACCCCCAGCTTGTAGCAAGGCAGACGGGGCTGCGTCACCGCCACTTCCGCCGTGCCGACCGAGAACCGGTCGCCCAGATGAACGGTGTCTTCCAGTGGTCCTTTACCGCCGTCATCCATCGTAAAATTTTCTCCAAACATACCCATCGGCAGTTCCCGGCCGGGCAACTCTTTCTTC
>Ga0207141_10067_pt1 | contig 35822 bp, 29 predicted proteins | sample Alteio_BWMinHeat_5_FD_153553 | JGI IMG/M metagenome (GOLD analysis project Ga0207141, IMG submission 153553) | Enriched cells from forest soil in Barre Woods Harvard Forest LTER site, Petersham, Massachusetts, United States -... | ecosystem: Environmental > Terrestrial > Soil > Temperate forest >... | reverse complement strand
CACAGAATCAACAAAGTTCTAGACCTCGACATCAGGGCCTCCTGTCGCACGGAATTAGTGGTAAATGCTAATCAACCGAAGCTTCTTTCTGACTCACAAGAATGACTGCGATTTTACACTGTGCGGGCGGGGATCAGATGTGCTGCAGCCTCTCTCTTCTGGAAAAGAGCCTGTCTGCACGAGGGGAGTCGTGGGGCTGGAGCCGTCGACCGCTGGCAGCAAGGGCAAGTTGGTGAATACATTCTGCCACCGGCAGAATTCATTGATAGACGAGAATGCAGAGTTTCCACACTTGGGGTCTGACATACGATGGCGTTAGGGAAAAGCACTCGGAACTGGTCTTGAGAGAAAAAATCCACTCGCCTTTCTCCTGGCGACAAGCCAGAACAGACGAGTGGATTGAAACGTTACCGACGTATTTTGCGACTACTAATTTACCGTCACCGAAACTGAAGCCGAAGGAATGCCATTGGTTACGACAACCAGACTGCTGGCACCCGTCTCCGTAACTGACGATACGGTGAAATTAGTGGTTTCGGAGGTGCTGCCGCTCTGAACCGCGTAGCTGCTCGGGTTCGTCGTCCGGGCATAGAATACGTGGCCGCTCGCAGTGTTGGTGATACGCACTAGAGCGTAGTTGGTGGAGTCCTGGAAATCGTCGCCGTACGCAGCTCCGTTGGTGAGGCCGCTGAACTGGGTACCCGTGATCGGGTAAGTTTGACCACGAGTGACTGAACTCGGCGCGGAAGTAATGGTTGGCTGCCAAGCCGCCTTGAAGGTCCCTTTCGGGGTGAAGACTTGAGGACTCGTACTGAAATCGCTGAACAGCAACTGGCCGCTCGGCAACTCCAGAAAGTGTCCGTAAAAAGCCGCGTCCCCATTTGCGTTGGGGGGTCCGGCGATCTTGGTCAGTTTCGTCCCGTTCCACTCGAAGAAGACGGCGCCGGTGCCGAAAACCGGAGGACCGGTCATCACGATGACTCTGCCGTTAATTTCCACGGCTGAGGGAGCATCGTCACAGGCCAAAGCGATACCGTTAACCTTGGGAAAATTCGGACCCTTTTTCCACGTCTTGGTGACGGTGTTGTAGATTGCAGTGTGGCCGGCAGTGCCAGCGGGGGCTGCTCCGGCTGCGAAGACGGTTCCATTAGGCCGCAAGACCAATGGTCCGACCTCTTGTGAACCGGGGTCTTCCAGGCGAACAATCGTGCTTCCGCCGGTGGTCCATTTCTTCGTCGTTGGATTGAAAAGTTCGGAGTTGGGAGCGTCGATTGCGTCGACGGTCAGGATATCCCCGTTGGGAAGGAGGCCCCATCCTTCTTCGTCAAAGCGGTCGACCTTGCCGGTGTTGGTGAGGTTGGTCCAGGTAAGGTTTGCAGGATTGAAGTAGGCCTGGTTGACCCCTTCGCAGCAATCAGCCTGGGTATAGGTTCCATCGGCCAGAAGAATGGCCTGGGCGTCGCCGATGTTGTTCCAGCCAGAGGGAGGGGTCACAGGGGACCAGCTGTTTGCAACTGGGTCATAGATCGCACCCTGGTTGGTCCAGACTGCGCTGCCGTTGTTGTATTCTCCGCCCTCAATAATGTAGCGGCCATCCGGCAACACGACGGAACCGAAGTAAAGTGGTCCGTATCCGCTGGACGTCGAGGCGATCGGTGCGATGGTACCGTTGACATAGCTGCCGGTATTGTCCGGGGTGAGCTTGTACCATTTCTGTGGATTGCTATCCTGTTCCTCATGGAGCAGCACGGTACCGTCCGTGAGCAGCGCGAGTGCGCCCACGCGGAAATTGGGTGGATTCTTTAGCGGTTGCCAGCTTTGTGCGCCCGCAATACTGGCCAACGCCAGCAAGGTGAGCAGTGAAACTCCGAGCTTTCTCAACATCGTCATAGTTTTTCCTCTCTAAAGTTTTATTTCCTCGATAGGCGGTCAAGGACGAGGAGCCCGACAGCTTGCCGCCGCAGACGGGATTTTCCAATTCGAGTAAAAATACTCGCCGCGCGGACTCTACTCGGGGGAAGGCCCAAAGTCAACGTAGTCTTTCGTCTCCTCACGAATAGCCTAGGCGCAATTGTGGTGTTCTCTGACCGGCTTTGAGCAAAGCTTAGTTGGGAGAAGGGGGCTGGTGGCTAAGATGCCATCGGCCGCTGGAGAGTCCGGAAAATGTGAATCTCGGGCAGTTGACTCTGCCTCCAGGGTACGGCGGCTCGATTCTGTCATTTGACGAAATGCCCGCTGAAATCCAAACTGTGGTCAACGAGATGCGCTCCCACCCGCCGGACAATACGTTTTGCGGGTATACAAGGAACGGCGCCGTTTGGGTCAGGACTTCGGGACAAGATCCCGCGCGATCAAGTAATCGGAGGGTAACATGAGCTTGCCGGGACGAGTTGAAGCTGCCACGCCGTCAGTTCCCGGTTTCGACTGCGATACAACTTTGAGCGCGTCTCTGGCTCGCACGTTTTATACGCAGGGATATAAGTTCTGTTTCAGGTACCTCTCACGCGAGGCTGAGTCTGCTCAGGACTTAAGTGAAGTGGAAGCCACCGACATTCTGAATTCGGGACTCGCTCTCATGCCCGTCCAGCACGTGCGAAGTCCGGGCTGGTCACCGACCCAAAATCTAGGCCAGCAGGATGGGCAGAATGCTGCACAAAACGCTCAAGTGGTTGGATTCCCGGCCGGCGTGAGCGTTTGGTGCGACCTCGAAGGAGTCAATCGCGCCGCACAGACACAGGACGTGATTGATTATTGCGAGGCCTGGCATGAAGGTGTGCGAGCCGCAGGTTATGCGCCTGGTTTGTATGTTGGAGCGGGTGCCGTGCTCACGGGGCGACAACTCATCGACTTGTCCTTCCAACACTACTGGCGATCACAGAGCCGAGTCCCCGACATTCCGAGACGTGGATATCAACTGATTCAACTGTCTCCCTCGATTCAAATCAACGGGGTGGGAGTTGATATTGACATCGCTCAGAAGGACCTGGAAGGTGGCCAGGCACAGTGGCTGCGCGTCGAAATCAGTTCTTAACGAGCGGTCGCCTGTTATCTCCGCAAAGCCGAGGGTGATTCTCTCCATCATTCTGCCTCTGTAAGCACCAGTCGAAGCTCTTGACTGTCTCCGCCAGGGATGACACTCTACGCGTCTGCGATTATTTGGTTCCAAGTCGGCTATTCTCCGGAGACCTTCATGCGTAAGTTTGTTTTGTTCGTTGTTGTACTCCTTGTTGCCGAGATGTTTGTCCTAACCTCTGACGCCCAGGAGTTACCTGAGCAAAAGAACATGTTGCTGATTGGCCATAGCGATCTCAGTGGTCACGGTGACGGGGGTGAGGGCTTAGTGATCCAGCAGCGTTCCGATGGCCGCCGCATCCTCTATGTTGCGCACGAGGGCGAAAAGACTTGCCTGAGTATCGTGGATGTAACGCATCCAGAGGCTCCCGTACTGTTGAATCAACTTCCGTCCCCAGCGCCGGAAGTCACGCGTTGTAATTCTCTGAGTCTGTCGGGGAACGTACTTGCCGTCGCTGATCAAACGATGAAGCCCGGCCAATCAGCGGCCGGGATGTGGGTGCTTGATGTTTCGGATCTTACACACATTCAAAAAGCGCGGACGATGCAAGATCTCGCGCTCTCATTCTTCGATACCTCCGGACCAAACTCACGCGGCGTTCACTGGTTGTGGTTTGTCGATGGAGAGTTCGCTCATCTTTCGAGTGGAACCGGGGATTCCGATCCTTCGAATCCGAAAGACGATCAGTTCTACCTTGTGGTGGACCTTCGCAATCCCAAGCACCCACACGAGGTGGGCCGGTGGTGGCTCCCGGGAACGCAGAAAAACGACAAGTGCCTGCCGGACTGTCTGCCAAAGCGGCATCCCATCGATGATGGTTATCGGGCGCATACCATGGAAATTTACCCGGATCGTCAGGACCGTGCCTACATGGGTTATATGGATGGCGGGCAGATCATTTTGGATATTTCTGGTCTGGCTGAGGTTCGAGCGGGACGCGCCAAGAGCTTTTCCCCGCGCCTTGTCAGCCGCCTGCAATTCTCGCCGCCTTATCCGGCCTGGACTCATACCGTGCAGCCGCTGTTCGGGCGCGGCTTGGCAACCGTTTCTGACGAGGCGGTGAAGGACAAATGCGGTGATGCGCCAAAATTGGTTTGGCTGGTGGACATCCGCGAGGAAACAAACCCAGTCATCATCGGGACGGCGCCGCTTCCGGAAAATGCCGGCGATTTTTGCGCGCGTGATGGCCGGTTCGGTGCGCATAATTTGCATCCGAATTTTCCCAGTTCCACATCTGCCCAGCTTAAGAACACGTTCGTGGGGACCTTCTTCAACGCCGGCGTTCGGATCTACCGGCTGATTGATGTGCCGGTGCCGAACGCTCCGCCACGTATCAAGGAAATTGGATTCTTTGTCCCGGCAGCTCCGCCCGGGAATCCCACCCACACCATCCAGATCAACCATGCGATTGTCGACGAGAAGGGGCTGATCTACGCGACCGACCGCATCAGCGGAGGCGTCTATATTCTTAAATACACAGGTCCCGACCCGCTCGACTAGGTCTCCAGCATCGTTGTTCGAGCTTTGTCCGCCGCGCCATCCACGGTATACTGCGATGCCCAAATAGCAGCACGTTCAGGAGCGAGAATGAGCGAACAAGCGAGGATGACGTCTGCTCCGTTGGTGGACGTTGCGGAACTGATCGATCAACAAGCGGTTGGTCGCTTCCAGATTGCTGTGCTCCTGCTCTGCGCTTCTGCCATGCTTGTCGATGGTTTCGATACTCAGACGATCGGCTATGTTGCACCGGCCTTGAGCGTGGCCTTGGCCGTCAAGCCCTCCGTTTTCGGGATGGTCTTCGCTGCTGGCGGGTTGGGTGCCATCCTTGGTGGTCTGGGGCTGTCGGCGTATGCCGACCGGGTCGGCCGCAAACCGATCATTGTCGGATCCATGCTTTTCTTTGCGGTTTGCACGCTGCTGATTTCCACGGCGAACACGGTACCCCAATTGATGTGGATGCGGTTTGCGATTGGGCTGGGCCTGGGAGGCGTCGTTCCCAACGCGCTTGCTCTGAGTGCGGAGTTCATGCCCAAGAAATTCAGGGTGACATTGGTGTTGATAACCTGGTTGGGATTCTCGATCGGGTCGGGAGTAGCAGGCCCGGTTACTGCCTACATACTGCTCACGCATAGTTGGCGCGCGGTTTTTTTGTTTGCCGGCATCCTGCCCGTGGTGCTCGCGCCGTTATTAATCTGGAGGTTGCCGGAATCGTTGCACGGCCTGACCCAACGCGGTTCCGATGGGCGCCGTATCGCCAGCACGCTTGCCCAGATGAATCCTGACTTGGTCTTTCCCGTGGATGCGCGCTTCATCAACTCCGAGAAGAAGGAAAAAGGTTTTCCAGTGGCACTGCTGTTTCGCGAGGGACGCGCCCGCATTACCCTCCTGCTTTGGGTGATGTTCTTCATGAATCTTCTGGCACTCTTCTTTTTGAATAGCTGGTTGCCGACGGTTCTTCACAAAGCAGGGCTGCCTCAGCATCTGGCCATCGTCATTGCCGCCCTCCTGCATTTTGGCGGTATCGCGGGCGGGCTTGCGATCGCACCACTTTGCGACCGGTTCAATCCCTATGTCGTTCTCGCTTTCGCCTACATTCTGAGCGGAACATTCATCGCGGGCATCGGCATTTCGAGGAACGTGGCATTGTTTGCAATGGCGACAACCTTCTTTGCCGGCTTCTTCACTTTTGGTGCGCAGAATACCGCCAACGCCATTGCGGCCACTCGTTATCCGACCGCCATGCGTTCCAGCGGGATCGGTTGGGCGCTCGGCATCGGACGAATCGGCCAAATCGTGGGCCCGTTGATCGGCGGATTTTTGTTATCGCTGCAATGGGGGACGACTCAGATTCTCTATGTCATCGCGATACCTTCCGTGGTTGCGGCGACTGCCGCTTTTTTCTTGAGCGGCGCGTCTGAGCATGCTGAGTTCGGGACTGGAGTGGTAGTGAAGTGATATCGGAATCTCAACCTCCTCAGTCGGTGCGCAACGATGAGACGGACGTCGACGACCGGCGGATCACTAGAATCTCGACCCGGGAGCTTGAACGACGATGGAAGCTGGTGCGAGACCACATGAAGGAGCGGGGCCTCGATGCGCTGATCGTTCAGACTGAAAGAGACTTCACCGGGGGATATGTCAAGTGGTTCACCGACATCCCCGCGTACTACCCACGAACGGTTATCTTTCACGCTTCGGATATGATGACTGTCGTCGAGCACGGCGCCGCCGGGCGGCGGCGAAGCCTGGAAGGCAAAGATGGCGAGAACCCCGGTGTAGGCGAGATCCTCACGACCTCGGCCTTTCCTTCGGTGAATTACACGCAGACATATGACGCCGAGGCTGTCTCTGATGTCTTAAGCCGCAGAGGATATCGCAAGATAGGGTTGGTTGGAGCGGCAGGAATGCGGCATGGCTTTGTTGCTTGTCTGGAAAACACTCAGTCCGGCGCGGAGATCTCCGACGAAACCGATTTCATCGATCGCGTCAAAGCGGTCAAGAGCCAGGAGGAGATCGCTCTGATCAAGCAGGCGGCGCAGATGCAGGACGCGGTCTTCAGCAAAGTGCTGTCTCGCATCAAACCCGGCATGAGAGACATAGAGGTGACTGCGCTCGCTCAATACGAAGGCCAGCTACTGGGAAGCGAGCAGGGAATTTTCCTCGGTATGTCCGCAAAAATCGGGCAGCCCGCGTTTTTCGCTCAAAGACACTTTCAGGGACGCACGCTTAGAACCGGCGACCACATGTCCCTGCTCATCGAGAACAACGGCCCGGGTGGATTTTATCCGGAGATCAGCAGAACCATCGTCCTGGGAAAGGCCTCGCAAGAACTGCTCGACGGATTCGAGATTGTTAAAGAAGCCCAGGATCGCACGCTGCAGAAATTCAAGCCGGGGGCGTCGTGCAGGGAAATATTTCTAGCTCACAACGAATTCATGAAGCAAAAGGGTGTGCCCCCCGAAACCCGAGTCTATTCGCATTCGCAGGGATACGACTTGATCGAACGTCCGTTGATCAGAGACGACGAAACAATGAGTCTTGAAGAGGGCATGAACATGTCGGTTCATCCAGCCTATGCGACGAGCTCCGTGTTCGCGCACATTTGCGACAACTACATCATCGAAGAAAATGGGGTTAGCGAATGTCTTCACAAGACGGCGAAGCAGGTCTTCGAGCGGTAAACAAAGACATTGCGCCTAGAACATCAACTTCAAACCGAACTGAATGGCGCGGTTGCTGCCTGATCCGACGACTGGGTTGCCGCCCGCCTGATCGGGGGTGGCGCAGCCACAGCCGAAGATGCTGGTGGACGAAGGATCGTCAAAGGCGCCGGGACCATAGCCGCTAGTGCCGCCGTATGGGTTGGCGAAGCTGGGATGGTTGAGAATATTGAAAAATTCGGCCCTGAATTGAGCCGTGAGCCGTTCCCGAAATCTCCAGTCCTTGGTGACTGACAGGTCCAAGTCGCGGAAACCGGAATCCCGGAACATATTGCGCCGCATGGTGCCGAACGATCCGAGAGCGGGAGGAATCATGATCGAGTTTTTCTGTGCGTAACAGCCAAAACTTCCGAGTGATGTGCTGGCGGGGCCGTTCGGGTTCCCTCCGTCCAGCGCCAGAGCCTTGGCCGCGCATGTGGGATTGCTGTTGGAACTGAAATAAGGTATCGGGTTGGGTCCGGAAGTGAAGTCGGAGGGATTTCCGAAGAAGTCCCAGCGGCCAGCGTTCTCGTTGGTGCCATCGATGTTGTCCACGGTATCGTTAACAGTCCACGGCTGGGCGCTTTGCAGAGTTGTAACGGTATTGATCTGCCAGCCTTCGAGCATTTGGGCGAAGGATTTTCTTCCGGGAATCGCATAGGTCAGCGAGAGCGTAAAGCGATGCCGGATGTCGTAGTCACTGCTGGCATATTCCAATTGCGGACGTGTGCTGTCCTGCGGCAAGAATTGGTTCTGGTTGGTGGAGGAATCGTCGAGGGCGTGGGAGTAGGTATAGCCCAGAAGGAAGGACAGCCCATGTGAGATCCGCTGGGTCAGAGTCGCTTGCAGCCCGCTGTAGTTCGACCGGTACTGGTTCGACATCATGTTGATAAATCCAAGATAGGGAAACTGCGCGGTGTAGGGACCGGGATTGGCCGTGGCACTTCCCAACACTGGCGTGCCCTGATTGATGTCACGGATGCCGATCAGATTGGAGCTGTGATTGCCGACATAAGCAAGGTCAAGGGCGAGATCTTTGGTGAAGGTGTGCTGGACTCCGACGGCCCATGTGGCGATGTACGGCGTGCGGAAATTGCGGTCGATCCCGAGAAGGTTGCACGGTTGGGGATCGTTGAAGACCGGGTTGCCGTCGCCGCATTGAATTGGCGCGGTGGGGAAAATCGGAAGTCCGCCCACGGATGAGCCATTCCAGTTGAGATTAGGGATTACCACCGAACTTACGGCGATTGTTCCTGTGGCCGGGGTCGTGACACCGTTTACCACGATGGGGGCGCCGGTGGGAATTGTCGCCAGACCAATCGTGGTCGCGTTCTGAACATTTTCCTGGACCAGCAACGTTTCCATGGAAATGGTATCGTACACAATGCCGCCTCCGGCGCGGACCACGGTCGTCCCTTTGCCGGTTACGTCCCAAGCCAGGCCGAATCGCGGAGCGAACTGGGTGTGATCCGGGTTATAGGGAGAACTGATTTGCTTGCCCACCTGCACCAGTCCTCCAAGTTTGGGATCGAAGTTGCCGAGCAGGTTGTGGTCCTCGCGGATAGGCGTCTCGTACTCGTAGCGCAACCCGAGATTCAAGGTCAAATTCGGAGTAACGCGCCAATCATCTTGAAAAAAAACTGCGTACAACCACTGGGTTTCGTGGCGCTGGGGATTCCCATAGGTGATTTTTCCGAACGTCGGAGCGCCCGCTAAGAAGTCTTCCAAGTTCGAAGAACCGGGGAAGGCGACTCCGCCGTTGAAGAAGATCTGTCCTTTGCTCCCGCGAAACGAGCCTTCGTTAACGCTGCCGTGACGTATTTCGGTTCCGAACTTGAAGGCGTGCTTGCCTCGCAAAAAGGAGGCATAGTCGCTGGCCTGATAGACGCTGTCAGGACCTTGAAACTTCGGCCAGTTCACACCGCCGCCTAGCGAGTTAAACGGGGCGACGTTGACCTGCGGCATGCCCAGGCGCAGGGGATCAGTCACGCCGGTGTTCAGGCCGTAGGCGGTCGCAGGTACGGTGTGGTCCTGGGCCAGGTTGGCCTTGTTATCGTAGACGTAGCCAAATCTGGCTTCATTTACCCACTGCGAATTTGGAGTCCAAGTCCAATTGCCTCCGCCAGTGATTGGCTTCTGACTTTGCGTCGACAACCATTGTGGCTGGAGAAACGGTTGGTCCTGGGCCACCTCAAAGTCACGACCCCAAAATACCATGCCGTTTAGAGTGTGGCGTTCGTTAATGTGGTAATCGATCTTTCCGAGGACGCTGTCAGAGCTGTTTACGTTCGGAAAGCCAATGGTGACACTTGCGGACTGCCCGGCATTGACCGGATACAACGGCAACAGGCCCAGACTCTGCTGGCTCAATGTGGTGATGCCGTGCGCTGCCAGATCAGCTTTGGCGTCCGGTATGCTGATGCTCGCATCTCCCACGGAGGCGGTCGTCGGAACAGTCACTACGAACGAGTTTCCCACTGTGTAGCGTTGTCCCTCGTAACCTACGAAGTAGAAGAGTTTGTCTTTAATAATCGGTCCACCGCCCGTCGCACCGAACTGTTGGAAATCCAGTGAAGTCTTGGGCTGTGGCGCCGGATTGAAGTAGTTGCGCGCATCGAACGAGTCACTGCGACCAAAGGCGTAGGCCGTGCCGTGGATCGTATTCGTGCCCGACTTCAATCCAACCGTAACGGTGACTCCCGGCTTCCAACCATATTCGGCTTTCGGGTTCATCTGAGTGTTAAATTCCTGAATGGCATCGATTGGAATGACCGTTACCGCATCTCCCGTCAGCCCCGGTGCGTTGATGACGCTGAGCGCGGAGAAGGGTTCGTCGTCAGTCATGCCGTCTACGAGGTAGGCATTCGATTCAGGGCGAATTCCGTTGGCGCTCTGGTCCCATCCTCCTCCGCCGGGGTAAATCATGACTCCCGGGCGCAGAGTGAGAAGTTTTTGATAGTCGCGGCCGTTCAACGGCAGATCGTTGATGGTTTTGTTGTCGATAGTTCCGCCTAGAATGGCGCTGGTCGTGTCTACCAACGGGACCTCTTCCATTACCTGTACGACCTCTGAAATCTGACCGGGCGCAAGGACAAGATCGATACGAACGTCGTTGCCGACCTCCAACGTGATATTCAGGCGCTCGATCGCCTTAAAACCCTTGGATTCAGCGCGGACCTTATAGCTGCCGGGAAGTAGATTCGGAGCAGAGTACTGACCGGCTTCGTCCGTGGTCAAGGTTCGGGTGATTCCTCTTTGCAGATCGGTTATTGTCACCGCAGCACCCACGACGGCTGCTCCAGTTTGGTCGGTGACGTCTCCGAGGATCCGTCCGGCATTGCCTTGGGCGAACAGCGGCAGAAACAGTAAGAGGACGCCGAGACTAGCGCCGAATACCCGAATCGCGTTCTTTCCCCCGACGCGAACAGAGTGGTTGACCGCTGTCGTGAAAGACTCCATACTGCCTCCAGTTTGAAATGGAACTTACGGTGACTAATATATGAACTTGTTCACAATTCCAACGAGTTGAACTCTATCTGGGGAGCAATGTCAAGCATTTTCGCACAGGCTCACCATGGAATGTGGAGGAATGTGCTGTGAACCAGCAAAAGCTAGAGGGTTCTTTCCATTCTGGCCTAGCGCCAGAATGGAACGAAATCGATCCTAACTCGCCGGAGTGTTAGGGAAGGTGATACAACTTTCGGGAACAAGTTCCGTTGAGTCGCCAATGGAAGATCGATTTGAGATAGTAGCTCGATGACCAGTCTGCTGATTCTTCTGGCAATGCCGGCAGAGACCACGGCGCAGTACAGCTCTCGACTGCGGGCGGCGTTTCCACAGTTAACGATTCATCTGGTCGACCATCACAGCAAAGTCGGTCCCTACATCGCCGGCGCGGACATTCTGATGACTTTCGGTCCCATGGTGACTGATCAGGTCGTGCGCGACGCGACGAACCTGAAGTGGATTCAGGCTCTGGGAACCGGGGTGGACAACCTTGTCGATTTGCCGTCCCTAAGGAGCAACGTCATCGTCACTAATCTGCAGGGGATTCATGGTGCTCCGATGTCGGAAGCGGCGATCATGGCGATGCTCGCGCTGAGCCGCAATTTCCCTCGGGCGGTCCGAAACCAGGATCGTCATCTCTGGGAACGCTGGCCTGCCACCTTGCTCGATGGCAAGAGGCTGGGTATCCTCGGCATTGGAGTCATTGCGGAAACACTCGCTCCCAAGTGCAAGGCGTTGGGGATGACTGTCGTCGGCATCAGTTCCGCCAAACGAACAGTTGCCGGATTTGATCAAGTCTATGGGCGAGATGAGTTGCTTGCGGCGGTTCGCTACCTCGACTACCTGATTGCCCTCACCCCCTATTCGCCCGCGACGCGCCACATCGTGAGCGCCGCGATATTCTCGGCCATGCCGCCGACCAGCTATTTCATCAATCTGGCGAGGGGCGGCGTGGTTGACGAAGTGGCATTGATAAAAGCTCTGGAAAGCAGCCAGATCGCAGGCGCGGCGCTCGATGTCTTCAACGACGAGCCTCTTCCCCAGGATCACCCGTTCTGGACGATGAAGAACGTCATCGTTACTGCACACCTCGGCGGCTTCTACGACGGATATGCTGAGCGTGCGCTGCCCGTAGTCGAGGAGAATATCCGCAGATTTCTCGCAGGTGACACGGCGAACATGATTAATGTCGTAAGACGCTGAAGAGACGGAAGGTCCAACAGAGGCGGTCGGGATTATGGAGGCATAAGTCATGGCAGGTGTCGTGTCTGGCGGTTTGGCGGGAGATCAGCGAAGAGGCGGCGCCAGTCGGCGGGATTTTCTGAAGGTGGCCGCTGTGCTTGGAGCGAGCCGAGTGTTATCACGCAGCAAGTTAATGGCGCAAACTTTGTTGCCCGCCAGCAGCGCCAAACCGGGCCGCATCGATGTTCATCACCACATTCTGCCCCCGCCTTATATGTTGCGCGCGCGAGACCGGATTCTCGCGATTTCCGATCGAGACCACTCGGCACTACTGAACTGGACGCCAGCGAGAGCTGTTGAAGAGATGGACAAAAACGGTATTGCAACGGCCGTGACTTCGCTCGGGCTTCCCGGCGTCTGGTTTGAGGGGGCGAAAACCGCTCGTAGCCTGGCACGAGCGTGCAATGAATACGCAGCGCAAATGGTAAAAGACTATCCGGGCCGCTTCGGCTTCTTTGCAGCTCTGCCATTGCCTGATCGAGAAGGCAGCCTGCGGGAAATCGCCTATGCTTTCGACGAACTTAAAGCGGATGGCGTGGGACTGGTGAGCAGTTATGACAATAAATGGCCCGGCGACGCCACGTTTGCGCCGCTGTTCGAGGAACTGAATCGCCGCAAGGCTGTCGTCTTTATTCACCCCGCTGTGCCGGGCTGCTGCGGTCATCTAATGCCTGGAATCCCCGCCTCCACAATTGAATTTCTGTTTGATACGACCCGCGCGATTACGAGCCTCCTTGTGAGTGGAACATTTTCACGGTTTCCGGACATTCGTTTCATCTTCTGTCACGCGGGTGGAACCATGCCGATGGCTGCCCGCACCAATGCATTTGTCCAGCGCCACAAAGAAATTTCCGATCGCGTGCCGAATGGGGTTCCCGATGAACTGAAGAAGCTTTATTACGACGTCGCCAATTCGACCAACCCTTCGTCGATGGCCGCATTGATGAACCTCGTTCCCACGTCGCAGATGCTATTCGGAAGCGATTTCCCATATGTACCTGCTGCCGTGACCGCCAACGGCTTGGGTCATTTCGGACTCTCCGCAATCGACTTGGAGGCCTTGAACCACGCCAATGCGGCTCGATTATTTCCCCGACTGAGCTTGACAACGAGTCCGACCGGAATACACTGAACCACTCGGAAAATGTACATGTTCATTTTTGGCAGATTTCTTAAAAGGAGCACCAGGGATTTCAGGATCACTTCAGCGATCGGCACTGCGTTTGTTCTGGCGGTTACTCTCGTCGTTTGTGCACTTGCCCAGGACACTTCATCCCACTCCGGCACATCCGGCTATCATTTAGTGAAAACTATTTCTGTCGGGGGAACTGAAGGCTGGGACTACGTCACTATGAACAGCGATGCCCGGCGTCTGTACATCGGGCGGGATGATCACATTGATGTTGTGGATGTTGATGCTGGCATGGTCGTCGGAAAGGTTGCCGGTCTATCGCACACCCACGGCATGGTGCTCGTGCCCGACCTTGGTCGCGGATTCACCTCCGACGGAGAGGCAAACACCTCGACCATCGTCGATCTGAAGACCCTGACGAAAATCGGCAGCGTAAAAACCGGAAAAGATCCTGACTCGTTTGTTTACGACGAGGTCACAAAGCGTGTTTTCATCATGAACAGCGCCGGAAGCGACGTGACCGCCATCGACGCCGCGGTGGGCACGTTTGCCGGCACGGTTGCTCTTGATGGTCAACCGGAAGCTGGAGTAGCCGACGGCAAGGGCAAAATTTTCGTCAACATTACCGATAAAGACCAGATTGTCGAGTTCGACGCGCGATCCCTGCAAATCCTTCATCGCTGGCCGCTCGCTCCTGGTGAGGGGCCCTCTGGCCTCGCGATCGACCGCAAGAATCGCCGTCTCTTCTCGGTTTGCGACAACTTGATGATGGTTGTCATGGACGCGGATACCGGCAAAGTGATCGCCACACCGGCAGTCGGCGCAGGCACGGATGCGAGCCTTTTCGACCCTGACACGGGCAATGCTTTCGCTTCAGCCGGCGGTTCAGCAACTCTCACGGTTATTCATGAAGATTCGCCCGATCAGTTTCGCGTGGTCGACAATATTCCCACGCAATCGGGCGCCCGGACTATGACTCTCGATACGAAGACTCACAACATTCTTCTGGTCACGGCACGACATGGCCATGGCGCGACCCACTCGCTGGTGCTGCCTAATACATTCGTCGTTTTGGTCGTAGGTAGATGATCGCAAAAACCAGTAGGGCTGAATGATCTGCGGAACCTGAGTCAGGACGCTCCCATTCTCATTCGAGAGTGCGTTTTTCGCGCACTGTTGTTGCGGTTACTCGCGGACTCAAACCGGTTGTTGCGTAACTTTAGCGCGGGTTGAAGTCCATGGAGTTGCAGTTCGAGCAGTCGCCTCAACTCGGCTAACCCTTCGCCCGCGTGTGGGCTCAGGCTGGCAATCCACCAGCGAATCGCACCTGACGAGATGAAGAAGATCTGGCGCGCGACGATCGGCGCTTTTTCTTTAGTTCGGATGCGGCGGTCCTGTTGGGCAGTTCGTACGGCCTTTTCGATCCCCGCGATAAGGCGCCCGCGAATCTCCTGGAACGCCGCAGCCTGCTTCCCCTCCGAGTAAAACGTCAGTTCCTTGAGGAGGATGCGCGAGAGCGCGGGATGCTTGCTGAAATATTCGTAGTGAGGCTTATAAATATCCATCAGTTGATCGAGCAAAGAGCGATGCGACTCCGCTGCCCGAAGTGCTTCGTCGGTCACCGCGGCAAGTTCTTCATTGAAGATGAGAAACACCAAGTCGCGTTTGTCCTGCGCATAATTGAACAGGGTTCCAAGGCCGACGTGGGCGCGTCGGGCGATCTGGCGAAGGGTTGCCGAATCGTATCCACGCTTGGAGAAAAGTTCACGCGCGGCCTCACGAATGCGCTGACGCTTTTCCAGTTTGTTCTGTTCCCGCAGTCCAAGCTCGAAAGTCTCAGAGTCGGTATTGTCGAATTTCTCGCGATCTCGCATGCGCGATCACCATCATACCTGTTTTGCCACCTCTTGGATGACAGCGGCCCGGAAGAAGCCTCGACCCTTGACAATCTAACTGAACATGTTCCAAAGTGTACTTGTTCACGTATTGCTTGTAGTAGCGAGAAGCCGCCTCTCCGCGGGATCCAGGCCGGCTATTATGTTGTAGCCGAAACGGGATCGATGCGAGAGCAGAGTAAACGCAAATCTACCCGAGACAACCACTTTTGAGCAGGAGAATGGATGACGCAGAACCGGCGAGTCGCCTTGATCACCGGTGCTGCCACGGGAATTGGACGGGCCACCGCAGTGGCGTTGGCCGCCGCCGGCTTTGACATAGCCATCAACTACAGCCGTAGTGAAGCTGCAGCGCGCGAGACGGCCAAGTCAGCAGAGGACAAAGGCGCAAAAACTCTGCTGTTCCGCGCCGATGTCAGCGACGATCCATTGGTACGAAAGATGCTCTCGGCTGTCGAGGAGCAATTTGGCCGGCTGGATGCGCTGGTAAACAACGCCGGTACCACCACCGAGATCAAACCGCAGGATTTCGACTCACTGACAGCCGAGGAGTGGGACCGCGTCTTCGCGGTGAATGTCCGTGGAGTTTTTCAGGTAACCCGCGCTTCCGTACCGATGTTGAAAAAGGCCGGCGGAAGCATCGTCAATACTGCGAGTATCGTCGGATTGCGGCCCGGTCCGCAGCCTTTGCCCTACGCGGCGAGCAAAGCCGCCGTCGTAAGCCTTACCAAACTGTTGGCGCTTAATCTTGGGCCGGAGATTCGTGTCAACGCGGTTGCTCCTGGCTGGATGGAGGGAGACTGGATGGTGCGCATGCTCAAGAATCGATATGACGACTTGATGGCTCGTCGCGCCAAGAACACGCCTCTGCGGCGTTGCGTGAGTGCGGAAGACGTTGCCGAGGTGATTGTGAACCTGATAACCAGCAATCGTCTGGTGAACGGTGAGGTGGTCGTGGTCGACGGCGGTTACGCGGCCACTACGTAGGAAGGTGGGGGCGAATGCTGGACGGCGTAGTTCCTTTTCCGCCCGAATTTGCTCGCCGGTATCGGGAGCGCGGTTACTGGGCGGATAAATCGCTGGCGGACGAATTTAGAATCGTGTTCGAACGTTACGCGAATCGCGTTGCGCTCATCGATCGCGACCGATCCATTACCTATGCGGAACTCGATCGTCTTTCCGACAATCTGGCTTTGAATCTTCTGGATCTGGGGCTCAAGACCCTGGACCGAGTTGTGGTGCAACTGCCGAACGTGGCCGAGTTTGTGGTCCTTTATTTTGCCCTGCAAAAGATGGGTTGCATTCCGATTGCAGCGCTGGCGAGCCATCGCTACGCAGAAATCAGCCAGTTCGTCGAGCTTTCCGGCGCCACGGCCTGCGTGATCCCTGATTACCAGCGTGATTTTGATTACGCTCAAATGGTCAATCGTATCCGCGCGGGAGTCCCGACGTTGAAGCACGCGATCATTCTCGGTGCTGCACGCCAAGGGTTCAGTTCACTCTTGGAATTGATTGCCAAGCCTGCGAGATTGCCCGCTTCGCGGTTGTGCGAAATATATATCGACCCAACCGACCCCGCGGTCTTTCAGCTCTCCGGCGGCACTACTGGTATTCCCAAGCTGATTCCTCGCACCCATAACGACTACGCATACAATTCCAAGGCCGCCGCGAGCGTCTGCGGAATCAACCAGGACTCAGTTATTCTGGTCGTACTGCCGATCGCGCACAACCTGCCTCTGGCTTGTCCCGGTATTCAGGGCTGTTTGTTTCATGGGGGCAAAGTTGTTATCAGCGCCAGCACCCGGCCGGAAGACATCTGTGCTCTGATTGAAAAACATCGCGTCACCCATCTGAAGGTGGTTCCTGCCCTCCTGATTCGTTTGCTGAACGATCCCGCGATGAAGGACTACGACCTGTCTTCGTTAAAGGTCATCCAAAGTGGCGGCCAATGTCTGCAGCGCGAGACGCGGTTGTTGGCCAATAAGCTCATCCCGAATGCTTTCGTCCAAGAGAATTTCGGCATGTCCGAAGGATTGTTAATGTTTGTTGGTCTCAATGACCCCGAGGATGTATGCCTGGAAACGGTCGGACGCCCAATTTCTCCTGACGATGAAGTCCGCATTCTCGACGATGATGGTAATGAGGTACCGGCGGGTGAAGTTGGCGAACTCTGTTGCCGCGGGCCGTACACCCTTCGCGGGTACTTTGGCGTGCCCGAGTACAATGCCCGAGTTTTTACCCCTGACGGCTTTTACCGATCTGGGGATCTGATGCGTCAGCATGTTTCCGGCAACTATATCGTCGAGGGTCGAAAAAAGGACTTGATCAACCGGGGTGGAGAAAAAATCAGCGCGGAGGAGATCGAGAACCTCATTCTGTCGCATCCCTCGGTGAAGAATGTTGCCTGCATTCCTGTTCCAGACCCGGACTTTGGCGAGCGTATGTGTGCCTGCGTGTTATTGCGTGATGGAGCAAACTTGAGCTTTGATGAATTAAAGAACTTTCTGTTGAGAAGGGAAATCGCGAAGTACAAGCTTCCCGAGCGCCTGGAAGTCTTGCCTGACTTCCCACTGTCGACTTTCGGAAAAGTTTCCAAAAAGAAGCTGGTGGGGCTGATTTCCCAGAAGATGGCCGCTGAAAAACAAGCTAGCGGCATATACACATAAGACATTGTTGCTGAGACTAAACGCCTCATGAGAATCATTGACGTCCATTGTTATCCCAATACCCAGGAGTGGATCGCCTGCCAGCAGCCTTATGTCGATGCGCTGGCCAAGTATTGGAATCGGTCCTGGACCGCGAAAAGCGAGGACGAAGTCATAAAGGATTTTGCCGATGCGGGAGTCGAAGCCGTTCTGGTGGCGCTCGATCTCGAAACAACTGTTGGCACGCCCCCTTGCTCGAACGACTACGTATCGGCAATGCAAAAGCGTCATCCGGAGCGGATCATTCAAGCTTGGGCAGCCGTCGATCCTTTCAAGGGTCAGCAAGCGATCGGTGAAGCCACGCACGCTATTCAGGATCTGCACATGCTGGGGTTTCACTTCCATCCGATCATTGGGCGCTTCGCCGTGAATGACCGGCGAATTTACCCGCTGTTTGAAGTGATTAACGAATTGAATGTGCCGGTGTTGATTGATGTCGGAACGACCGGCATGGGAGCCGGAATGCCAGGAGGCATGGGGGCTAAACTTCGGCACGCCCACCCGTCGGCGATCGATGAACTGGCTGCTGACTTTCCGAATTTGACGATTGTCGCGGCGCACCCGGGTTGGCCATGGGTCGACGAGATGACCGCGGTCGCACTGCACAAGGGAAATGTTTATTGGGAAGTATCAGGCTGGGCGCCGAAGTATTTTACGCCGCAACTAAAGACCGATATTCGCGGACGGTTAAAAGACAAAATCATGTTTGGCAGCGATTATCCAAGCATTCCTCATTCCCGCTTGCTGCGCGAATGGAGTGAACTTGGCTATTCCGACGAAATAATGGAGCGAGTGTTGCATCTAAACGCTGAGCGGGTACTCGGGCTTTAAGCACGGAAACACCGCTAGTAAAGGACGACTTCTAACCATAGATCAAAGCTTCAGCAAGCGGGCCGCGTTACCGCTGAGGATCATCTTGCGTTCCGGGCTCCCGAGGTCGACTTGCTCAAGGAACTGTACTGGGCGATCGTAACCCATGGTGAAGCAGTAATCGCTGCCGAGCATGATCCGTTCCGCTCCGACTTGCTTGATCACGAATTCCATGACCGCTTTCGAATGGGTAATCGTGTCATAAGTGAAGCGCGTGAGATAGGTGCTTGGAGCCGCGGGAAGGTTCTTTAACTCTGGGCGCGTGCGCCAGCCTTGATCGATCCGGCCAGTCAGGATGGGAAGAACTCCTCCCGCGTGGGGCAATCCGATCTGGAGCTTGGGATGGCGATCAAGCACGCCGCCGAAAATAAGATGGCACGCGGCAATCGCCGTGTCCACCGGATTGCCAATCAGATTCGAAAGAAAAAAAGGTTTCAACCGGTCGCCACCAATCGTCTCCACGGGATGCAGAAAGATCGGAAGGTCAAGGGCCTCAATACGTGCAAAGATCGGCTCGAACAGAGGATCATCGAGATCGTGGCTGCTGATGTTGGTGCCCAGATACACGCCACGCATGCCAGGCAGTTTGCTGGCCCGGTTGAGTTCATCAATGGCGCGGTCAGGATAGAGCATCGGAAGAGTGAGAAAGCAGACCAGCCGCGTGGGATATGCCTGATGCGCCGCAGTGGCCGCATCATTCCATGCCTTGGCAAGTTTCGTGGAAAGATCCGCGTCCCCCCAATACAGCATTGGGGCGGTCAGCGAAATGGCTTGCACCGCGACGCCCTGCTGATCCATGTCGGCGATGCGCGCCTTCAAGTCGATGAACTTCGCCGGCAGTGGCCCATTGCTTCCAGCGGGCGTCTTTATAAAGAAGCCTTTGTCGGTCATGTGGTATTCGGCGTCGAAGCGCTTGCCTTCACCGGCGACGAGTTCCAGATAGGCTTCCGGGAAGTAGTGGGCGTGAATATCGATCACTGGGACATCAGGGTTCAGCGCTCGCGACGCTTGGCTTGGGCTGAGCGCGGTACCGCTTCCACTCATCGCCGCTGCCGCTGCGGTTGCCAGTCCTGCTTTCAGCACCTGCCTGCGTGATACTCCCTGTTCGCTGCCGAGTCCCGATCGCGTTTTCATCTCCCTGCCTCTCTTGAGTCGATTAACATCACGGTGTAAGACTTATTTGTCCCCGCTCGAAAATTCGAATGCATCGTGCTCCGCTGTTGAGACCTCCACTCCGGTGCCTGCGGATTGCACGTCTCCGCTCACCACGTGCAGGCGATTGCCGATCACGCCCACCGCCAATCCGTGACGCGACACTGGCATCGGAGGCATTTCCGTCCACGTGTTACTTGCGGGATCGTAGGCTTCGACGGCGCGGAAAGTGGCCATCATGTGAGGATCCTGGTATTCGCCCCCGGCGACATAAATGCGTCCGCCATAAACCCCCGCTCCGAGCGCGCTGCGTGCAATCGGCATACGGGCGCGTGGGCCACTCCACTGATCTGTGGCGGGATCATATTCCTCGACGACCGAGATGTCTGAAGCTAGACCGATGAACGCTGCTCCAACCCGCCCGCCGATCACATAAATCTTTCCGTTCACTGCACCAATCGCAGCATGGTTGCGTGGAGTCGGCATCGCGCTGCGCTCGCGCCAGGTATCGGCCGTGGGATCATATTCCTCGACCGTTCCTACTGACATGTGCGGGTGCGCGGGTAAAACCGCCGTTTCCTTCGATCCAGGAATCGTAGTGGCACCGCCGATCACATAGATTTTGTCGTTTACTACCGCAGCTAGTGCGGAGCCGCGTTTGCTCGGCATTGGCGTTAATGCTTTCCAAGTGTCGGCCGCGGGCTCATATTCCCATGCATTGTTGATCGGTACCCACGCGGGCGGGCCTGATTCCGGCGGCACGAATCCCCCGAAGGCATAAATCTTGCCACGATATTCGGTGAAGGCGACATGGTGCGAAGGCAGCGCCATCGGCTTCTTCTTCTTCCAGGCATTAGCGGCGGGATCATATTCGTAGACCATACCCACAGGTTTCCATACCGGCGCGAGACCGGCGAAAACATACATCTTGCCTCCGGCCGCCGCGCCAGAGATTTCCTCGGCGGGCTGCGGGAACGGCGCTAACTTCAGCCACTTCCCCTGAGCATGTGCTAAGGGCGTCGCAAAAAAAAGACCAACAACCAGCAGCACGCGATGCAGACTATGCCAACTGCTTGACCAGAACATCTTTCCCCCTTTTCAAGAAGCGAACGGACTCAGCCTCATCTTCCTGGAGACTGCCACGCTAGCCACGATACCAAGGAAACAAGCTTCCGCTGTTTAGTGTTAAGGCAAACTTAATTGCGCGGATGCCGGTTGGCAAGAGTCGCACTTTGCTGAACCCAACGTCGAAAACCTCAGCGACATATCATGCGAATGCCGTAGGCCCCACCTACCAAATCATCTTCAAGGCAACTTGAACCTGCATTGAAGTGGTTGACTAATGTCCAGTAAACCCGGATTCTTTCGATGTGGTTGTTCTTGAACAAAGACGGTATACAGAGACGGAAGCCCTGTCAACAACTCGCACCGCGAGCAAGGCCAAAGAGAATGCAGCTCAAGTACAATGCTGCCGCACACGGAGGAGTTCAACAATTGGGAAATCCTCACTCAGAGCACGGCAAGTCCAAGCCTGATCACAATCATGCGCGCGGCATGGCGCGTGGGCTGAAATTGTTGACCATTCGTCGCAACGGTGAATACCGCCTCGGCGTAATGACTGACAAAGGCATTCTGAATGTGCCGGAGGCGGCAGACCTTTTGCGCATACACGCTCCAGCTACTATGGACGCCTTGCTTCAGGATGAAGACGGGCCGAGTCTGAATGCGCTGGTCGGTGCCGCGCTCGAATCGTGCTCGGCTCATTCCGCGTTTCTCAGCGAAGAGAGCGTTGAATACGGACCGGTCGTGACCCGTCCGGAGAAGATTGTGTGCGTAGGTCTGAACTATCGACGGCATGCCAAAGAAGTCAATATGGCGATTCCGAACCAACCGGTACTGTTCAATAAATACAACAATTCCCTTAGCGCCCACCGCGGCGCCATCAAACTGCCGGTAGAGATTGCGAAGAAATTCGATTACGAAACCGAACTGGTGATCGTTGTTGGCAGAACGGCAAAGAACGTTAGCGAGGAGGATGCCCTTTCGTACGTAGCAGGCTATTGCACGGGCAACGACTTCAGTGCCAGGGATCTGCAGTTCGATACCGGTGGACAATGGATGCTGGGAAAAACTCCTGATCAGTTTGCTCCCCTGGGCCCTTATCTGATTACGGCCGACCAGGTCAATCCGGACCAACTTAAGATCGAGTGTCGAGTGAACGGAGAAACCCGACAGTCCTCCAACACTGAAGATTTCATATTCAGCAGCGCACAGATTGTCAGCTATATTTCCCGGCACATGACTCTTAGGCCCGGCGACGTAATTTTCACGGGAACGCCAGAAGGCGTAATTCTAGGCTATCCCAAGGACAAACAAATTTGGCTCAAAGCCGGCGACAGAATCGCCTGCAGCGTGGAGAAGCTGGGCGAGCTAGAGTTCGAGTTGATTTGAACTCACTCTTTCTGGACTGAGGCGCAGTCGCCGATGTATAGTGGCCCTGCATTTCTGAACTTGTTCTTTTTTTGCCGCAATCAAATAAACTGAAGTTCCACCCTCGGGGAGATTTGGGCAATGGATACGAGTTTCATCGGCAAGCCGCATGAGTGGGATCCTCGCCGCGTCTACAGCCAGACTGGTGCCGACTGGCAATACCGCGTCGACTTCGATCGGCTGCGCAAAGATCGTCTGCAACGCGTGAAGGAACAGATGACTGCGCGTGACCTGGGCGCCCTGGTTCTGTTCGCGGGCGCGAATATTCGATACGTCACCGGTTCCTATCAGGGCAATTGGAAGTACAACATCAATATCCGATATGTGGTCTTGCCGAACGGCGCTGAGCCTGTTCTTTTCGAGACCGCAGGATCCGACCTGCACTGCGCCGAGATCGACCTGCCCTGGATGGGAGGCCGCATCAATCCAGCCATCACGTGGCAATGGGCCGAGGGGGCGGTTCCAGTCATGGCAGGCAGGATGGCAAAGAGCGTAGTCGACGTTCTCGAGGCCAACGGAGTTCGCAAAGAGCGGATTGGTATCGACAACTTCGATATGCCGGCGCTGAAAGCGTTTCAGGAATGCGGTCTAAATATCGTGGATGCATGGCCTGCAATGTCGTCCGCACGCGTCGTCAAGACTCGCGACGAGATCGAACTGCTCAAGCAATCGGCAAGCATCGGCGATGCGGCTATGTGGCGAATCAAGAATGAGTGGCTTAAGCCCGGCGTGCGCGAGCGCGAGATCGAAGCCAAGGTCCACGAGTTCATGCTGGAGCGAGGCTGCGAGATCATTTACGACATCATCGTGGCCTCTGGAGGTAATACCAGTCCGTATCGCCGCTGGGCGACGGAAAAGATTATCCGGCAAGGTGACCTGGTGATTGTGGACATCAATGCGGTGGGACCTTCCGGTTACTTTATCGATTTCGTGCGCTGCTTCAAATGTGCAGGAAAGATGAACCAGAAAGAAATCGATTTGTACCGCGAAGTCTACGATTCGATGTATGCGGGATTGGAAAAACTGCGACCGGGCAACACCACGGCAGACGTCGCTGCAGCCTTCCCCAAGTACGACGACGACAAATACGGAACGGTGACTCTGCAGCAGTTTGCCCACAGCATCGGCCTCACTCTCTATGAAGGGATGTGGGTTTCCCGGGCCTATTCGCTCAAATATCCGGCCGAGATAAAAGAAAATATGTACTTCGCTATCGAGACCTTCGCTGGCCATCCCGGCCTGCAGCAGACCACACGGCTGGAGGAGAATGTTTTAGTTTCAGGCGACGGCCCCGTGGTCTTCACGCTCATGGAACACATGGAAGAAGCGATGGCGCGTTAGCATGGGGCAACTAGTCGCTGTCGCCGACTCTGTATTTCCGACCCTCGATCCAGCGCGTGCAGTGCTGTCGAAAATCGGCGCAGAATTAAGCCTTGCGAACCAACCCACGCCCCAGGACATCATAAAAGTCGCACGGGACGCCGATGCCGTGCTGGTTACCTACGCCAAGATCACAGCCGACATGATCCAGCAGATGGCTCGGTGTCGGATCATCGCTCGCTTCGGAATCGGTGTGGACAATGTGGATATTGGAGCTGCAACCGATGCGGGCATCATCGTTACTAGGGTACCCGATTACTGCATCGATGAGGTTTCCGATCACACTCTGGCATTGCTGCTGGCTTTGGCGCGCAAGATCCCATTCGCGAACTCAAGCGTACAGACGGGCCGGTGGGAAATGTCTGCGACTGTTCCCATTCATCGCTTGCGCGGAAGAGTTCTCGGTTTAGTGGGCTTCGGCCGGATTCCGCAGTTAGTCGCGCCCAAAGCGAAAGCCTTTGGTCTCAAAGTCATCACCTACGATCCCTTCGTTCAGCAAGACATCGCGGCCGCCGCGCTTGTCGAGAAAGTTGATTTCACCGAGTTGGTAAAGGTCTCCGATTATGTTTCCATCCATACTCCGCTAATGCCGGAAACCCGGGGCCTGTTCAACGCCGATGTATTTCGTCAAATGAAACCGACGGCTTACCTGATTAACACTGCGCGTGGCCCCATCGTCGACGAAGCAGCACTCGCTCATGCAATCGACTTGGGATTGCTCGCCGGGGCGGCGCTGGACGTTTTATCACAGGAACCGCCGACTGCCTCACCCCTTCTTGGCCGCGACAATGTAATTCTGACACCGCATATGAGCTTCTATTCAGTAGAGTCGCTGGTCGAACTGCAGACCAAGGCGGCCGAGGAAGTTGTCCGCGTTCTGACTGGCCAGATGCCCCGCAATCCAGTTAATCCTGAGGTTACGACATCGCGCACCGAGCGGCGTCCCACAGCGTAATTGACGAAAATGAACATGTTCGTATATTTTAAGCGACAGCTGGACATCGCCTCTGGCCGTGACATAAACTGAGAACTCTTCTCGCAGAAAGCGCACCTCTTGCGAGGGTTGTTTGGGTTACTGGGGTCTCAAGACTCCGCCAAACGAGAGGCTTCCGCATGGCTACGGTCCGGCAGTTAAACGTCAACGGGCGCGTCTATACGACCGACGCGGATTCCGACGTCAGCCTACTCTTCGTTTTGCGCGACCATCTCGATTTGACAGGGAGCAAGTACGGCTGCGGAGAAGGCCAGTGCGGCGCTTGCACCGTATTGATCGATGGCAAGTCTCGCCGATCCTGCATCACGCGTGTCGGCGATGTCGCCCAGAGGCAAATCACTACCATTGAAGGCCTCGCGCAAGGCGACCGACTTCATCCGGTGCAGCAGGCATTCCTGGATGAGGGTGCCATGCAATGCGCCTACTGCACTTCCGGAATGATTATGACGGCGGTTTCGCTGTTGAATGCCAGAGGCGGCTCGTCCGCGGCAGAAATCGCTCGTTCGATGGAAGGCAACATCTGCCGCTGTGGAACCCAGCCACGTATTGTGTTGGCTATTCAAAGAGCAGCGAAGGCCATGAACGAGTCCAAGCAATGAGCAAGGATTTCAATTTTGAAGCTGGCCTGGAGCCGGATCGGTTTGAACTCACTGCACCGCCCAGCTATCACTTCGACGTCGATCGGCGCGAATTTTTCAGATTCCTAGGCGCCGGCGTTTTGATTGTCTGCGTGTTGAAGGACGCTCGTGCCATCCAGGAGTCCGGCGCTGATAAAGGTGGACAAGACGCGTCACCTCCCAAAGAGATCGGAGCCTGGCTGCACCTTGGCGAAAATGGCAGCGTCACCGTTTATACCGGCAAGGTCGAAGTCGGACAGAATATCCGCACATCTCTCACTCAGGCGGTCGCCGAAGAGTTGCACGTTCCCGTGAGCTCAATCCACATGGTGATGGGCGACACCAAGCTTACTCCCTATGACCGCGGTACCTTTGGCAGCCGCACCACTCCCGAGATGAATTTGCAGTTGCGGAAGGTGGCGTCCGCCGCTCGCGACACTCTGATTGTCCTGGCCGCAACTCAATGGCAGGTTGACCGCAAGCGTCTTATCGCGGCCGACGGGAAGATTACCGACTCCGAAAACAAACGTACCGTTGAATATGCCGCGCTGGTGAAGGGCAAACAGCTCACTGAAACCCTGCCGGTCGAAGACCCGCTAATTCCGGCTGCGCTATGGATGGTGGCCGGTCAGCCGTTGCCGAAGGTCGAAGGCCGCGATTTTGTGACCGGCAAGCATCGATATCCCTGCGATCAGAAACTGCCGGAGATGCTGCACGGCAAAGTTCTTCGTCCATCTTCTTTTGGTGCGACTCTTTCATCCCTCGACACGCAAGACGCAGAGAAAATCTCCGGCGTTGTCGTCGTTCACGATGGGAACTTCGTCGGGGTTGCAGCGCCGAGCGCGGAGATTGCATCCCGCGCTATTTCGGCAATCCGCGCTGAATGGAAATTCCAGCCGCAGATTTCAAATAAGGAACTGTTCGACTATCTAAAAAAGAATTCCGCGGAAGGAGGGGGACCGCTGGATTCGCCTTTCCGCTATGAGAAGGGCTCAATAGAAAAAGCTTTAGCGTCCGCCGATCATCGCCTGCAACAGACCTACACGACCAACTACATTGCACATTGCCCACTTGAACCGCGGGCTGCGCTGGCGCAGTGGTCAGGCGATGATTTGACCGTCTGGACCGGCACCCAGCGGCCCTTTGGCGTGCGCACGGAACTCGCTGCCGCGTTTCACATGCCGGAGGAACGAGTTCGTGTCCTGATGCCGGATATGGGATCTGGTTATGGTGGCAAGCACACCGGCGAAACCGCAATCGAGGCCGGACGGCTGGCGCGTGCCGCGAAACGGCCAGTCAAAATAATGTGGACCCGCGAAGAGGAATTTACCTGGGCTTATTTCCGTCCTGCAGCTGTCCTCGATATCAGCGGCGCGATGAACAAAGAGGGCAAAATTACAGGCTGGGAGTTTCACAACTACAATTCCGGAGCGGCTGGAATTCCAACCTTTTACGATATCGAGAATCAGAGAATCGAATTTCGTCCCGCGAATTCTCCTTTGCGACAAGGTTCATACCGTGCGCTAGCTGCCACCGCGAACCATTTCGCCCGTGAGTCGTTTATGGATGAATTGGCGCTTCTGGTGAAGATGGATCCGCTGGAATTTCGCCTGAAGAACTTGAAGAACGAACGCCTCCGCACGGTATTTCAAACCGCCGCGAAGAAGTTCGGATGGGAACGAGCGAAAACCAGCGCGGGGCAAGGTTTCGGCATGGGAGGCGGATTCGAGAAGGGCGGCAATGTCGCCACGTTCGCCGAAGTTTCCTTTGATCGGAAATCCGGCGAGGTCAAGGTGGTTCGCCTGGTCACGGCATTCGAATGCGGCGCCATCGTTAACCCTGATGGTCTGCGCAATCAGCTCGAAGGCGCCAACATCATGGCTCTGGGTGGCGCGCTGTTTGAGGCTATCGAGTTTGAAAACGGACAGATCCGGAACGGACGCTTCTCGGACTATCGCCTGCCCCGGTTCAGCGATGTCCCGGTGCTCGAGACGGTGATGATCGACCGGAAAGATATTCCCTCAGCGGGCGCTGGGGAGAGTTCTCTGGTGGGAGTTGCGCCCGCGATCGCCAATGCCATTTTCGACGCGAGCGGTGTACGGCTGCGCTCGCTGCCGCTGGTTCCGGATGGGTTAAGGGTAGCTTAAGGTGCGCTGGTGCCAGATGATCCACTGGCCGGATGGGGTGTCTCTGCCTGTCCGCACAGAGACCGAGTGCGTTTCAGAAAACGAGGAGCAAACATCATGCGTCGTCAATCTACGGTTGTGATCGCAGCCGCGACTCTCAGTATGGTAGCGAGTCTTCTCCTGGTTGACTCCGCGCTGGCGGTTCCGCCTGGCGCCTCCGGCTATCACGTCGTGAAAACCATTCCCATCGGCGGGCCGGGCAAATGGGACTACATCGTCGTGGACACTGCCGCGCGCCGCGTGTATGTTACGCACAGCACGCATGTCGTGGTTCTTGATGCTGATTCCGATGCCGTCGTAGGTAACATTCCCGATACGTTAGGCGTTCATGGCGTCGCGCTTGCGCCCGATCTTGGCCGCGGCTTTACTAGCAACGGAAAAGCCAACACCGTGACCATCTTCGATCTGAAAACCTTGAAACCGATCAGCACTGTCAAGTCGAGTGGCGTGAATCCGGATGCGATTTATTACGACGCGGGATCGAAACGTGTTTTCGCATTCAATGGGCGGAGCGCCAACGCGGTTGCGATTAATGCCACAGATGGTAAAGTTGCGGGCACGATTGCCGTGGACGGCAAGCCTGAATTTGCGGTTGGCGACGATCAAGGTCACGTCTATGTGAATGTTGAAGACAAGTCGCAGTTGCTCGAGATCGACGCACAGAAGCTCTCGGTGCTTCATCGCTGGCCGCTGGCGGGTTGCAAAGAGCCCTCCGGACTCGCCATCGATCAGAAGAATCGCCGTTTGTTCTCTGTCTGCGGCAACAAGAAGATGATGGTTGTGAATGCGGATACCGGCAAAGTAGTCGCGACCCCAGCAATCGGTGAGGACCCGGACGCCGCCGGTTTCGATCCTGACACGCAACTCGTATTCAGTTCCAACGGTGAATCGGGAGATCTCACCGTCATTCATGAAGATTCAGCAGACAAATACACAGTCGTCGACAACGTTCCAACCCGGAAATATGCTCGCACCATGGCGATAGACTTTAAGACGCACAATATTTTTCTTCCTATCGCGGAGTTCGAGTCTACTATTCCGAAGGGTGAGGATGAGCCCGCGATGAAGCCAAACACGTTCGGTGCCCTGCTCGTCAGCAAATAGTTCGATTACAGTATGGACAAACGGCCGGTGGTGAATTCATGACTGCGGTCAATGTTGGAATCATCGGGACTGGATGGTGTGGAGGCATACGCGCCGAAGTCTGCGCCGCTAGCCCGTACGTGGGCGCTTTGCACCTGGCGGAAATTAAGGAGGCGCGACTCAGGGAAGTTGCAGACAAAACCAAGCCGGCCACGGTCACAACGGATTACCGAACGCTTCTCGAAAATCAGAATATCGACGCCATCATTATTTCCGCCACACCGGAAACCACACACTACCCAATGGCGAAGGAAAGTTTGCTGGCCGGCAAACATGTTTTTCTGGAAAAACCCATAGCCCTCGAACTCTCCGAGGCGGATGAATTGATCGACATCTCCCACTCGAAGGGCTTGCTGTTCACCATTGGATATTCACAACGCTTCAATCCCAAGTTCGCTTATGTGAAGCGCGCGATCGATGATGGCACCATCGGTCAGCCCGTTAGTGCGTTAGTGAGCCGGCACATCACCCGCAACCTGGGCAATAAAATCGGTGGACGCATCAAGCTCTCTCCCGCTGCCATGGAAGCCACCCATGACATCGATTTTGTGCTCTGGTGTTTTGCGCCCAGGAGGCCGGTCCGCGTTTATGCCCAGGAAGTGCGGAAAATTATGCAACCCGTGCACGGCGTGCCCGATTGCGTATGGATTATTGTCACCCTGGACGACGGGTGCGCATTTACTATCGGTGCGGGCTGGGTCCTTCCTCCGGCGTATCCGAATTTTTCCTCCACCTGGATCGAGATGGTCGGAACCGAAGGCGCGATTATGGTGGATGACACTCATCGTGACGTCACCTTGAATACCATGAAGCGGGGGATCGAATTTCCTATCTCCACTATGCCCGGCGAAAAAGTAGCCCACGTCTATGCGGGACCGATGGAGGCGGAGACCATTCATTTTCTGGAGTGCGTCGCCCTGAACCGGCAGCCTCTGGTGACGCCTGAGCACGCGCGAATGGTGATGCAGGTTTATCAGGCGGCAGATAAGTCGGCGGAAGAAGGACGGCCGATCGACATCCTGCCCTCCGAGCTTCCATCCAGGCGGCCACTGCCACGGCAAGCTGATTCTATTAAAAGCGCCACGGCTGATCGCAGCTGACCATTTCTGAACCTGCCATAAAAAACAATGTTGCGCCTCGATCGCACGCGCATCCCGGAAAGCAACGTCGCCTTGGAGAACCCAACCTCCCCGCCCACTAAGACCCGCTGGTTAGTGCTTCTACTAATCAGCCTTATGTACATGATCACTTATATGGATCGCACGGGCATCTCAATAGCCGCGCCGGCGATGGCAAAGGAATTCAGGCTGAACCAGACCGCGCTGGGCATTGTATTCAGCGTGTTCTTATGGGCTTATGCTTTAGGGCAGATCCCGCTCGGATCGCTTGCAGACCGCTTGGGGCCGCGATTGGTTCTGCTTATCATCGTCCCCTCCTGGTCTTTCATGACGGCGATGACCGCCATCGCCGGCGGCATCGCGTCCCTCATCGTTATGCGTTTTGTTTTCGGGTTGGCGGAAGCCGGCGCCTTCCCCACGGCGACACGAGCGATGCAGCTCTGGTTTCCCAAGGCCGAGCGCGGAATCGTGCATGGCGTCACACATAGTTTCAGCCGGTTTGCTGTCGCCATTGTTCCTTTCATTGCAGTCAGCATCATGGTCGCATTCGGCTGGCGCTGGATTTTTTATCTGTTTGGGGCCGCCGGCTTGCTGTGGTCGGTGGTGTTCTACTTCCTATACCGTAACCTTCCAGAAGAGCATCCCAAGGTCAACCGGGCTGAGTTAGCCCAGATTCGAGGCCGGGCGCCCGATGGCGCTATCAAGCCGGTTGAACTCCATCAACATCTTGCTCCGCCATGGAGAATCATCTTTCGCTCCGCCAACATGTGGTACATCGCCGCGGGATATTGCTGCTTTTACTATGGTACGTACTTTTTCATGACCTGGTTTCCCACCTACCTTCTCGAATACCGCCACTTGTCGCTAAAGGCGGTAGGGACGTTGGCGTCTCTTCCTCTTTTGGCCGGCATGGTAGGCGACATTGTGGGGGGAACTCTGACTGACAAGGTCTACAGAAAGACAGGCAAGCTCAAGTTTGCGCGCCGCATTGTGGCTGCGCCCGCCATGCTGGCCTCAGGGGTGTGCCTGATTCCCGCCGCGATGGCGCACTCTGCCTGGATAGCGATCCTTTGCTTGACAGCTTCATTATTCTTCCTGGAATTAGTGATCAGCCCCGCCTGGGCGGTTCCCATGGATGTCGGCGGCGAATACAGCGGCACAGTGTCGGGTGTCATGAACATGGCGGGAAGTTTAGCCGCCTCGCTGTCTCCAATTATTTTTGGGGCGCTGGTTCAGCGGGGATTCTGGATTACCCCGTTCTTTATCACTGCGGGGGTCCTGCTCGCGGGCGCGCTGATTTGGACATTTCTTATCGATCCAGAACGATCCGTCGTGGGAGCTTGAGCCCGCGAATTCCCAGCAATGCCAAGGGAAGTCACCACCAGGGTCAGCGATCAGGAATCGCGGGTTGTTCCAACAAGTGGAAGACAATCTGTCAGCTATGAGAATTCTGGAAAACGAAACCAAGATTCACGACGAAGCAGCTGACATTTCCGTTGAAAACAGCCCATAGGGTTCGTGCGAGTCTCCAAGAAACGCTGACGCTGACCGCGTGTCCTGTTGACTCCAAACACGCATAGGTATCTCTCCACGACATAACTCCTCAGCACGCTCACGGGTAGTGCACCCGCTAGCCAGGATGGACGGTCTCGCCAAGAGGTCTCGCAATGCCCGTTCAGAGGTATATGAGATTACAAAACGCTCCGCGTGTCCATCTGGAGAACAGGCCTGGATTGCCGCGTAGAGCGTGCGAGATTCGTCAATCAGCGCTTTCATAGTCTCAATCCAGCTCGGAAAGGTTGAAGCAAGTTGCATACCAAACCTATTTCTACCGCGACCATCCGCGCCCCACATTCTTTGGAACTCAAATCTCGGATTCGACGGCAGTGGTCCAAATACCGTCGCCCTGTCAATCCGCGGACAGAGCCCATACCAGCGGACAACGTGGGCGGATTCCTGACCAGAGGAATTTGTGGAAAGTCGGCTAATCGACCGCCAAAGACGGATAGGCGGGAGGACGGATTGAGTGAGGCTGGTCGGCGTTACTGCAGGAGAGCGTCTCCCATCGTGCCACGCCCTCTTACATCCGCGACGCGTTGCGGGCCAGGCCGAGAAATCCCCAGCTTCTGCATCTTATGGATTAGCGTGGTCCGCTTTAATCCAAGTTTGGTAGCTGCGCCTTTCGGGCCACCGATTACCCAACCGACCGATTCAAGCGTGCGCAGAATCAGAATGCGTTCGGAGTCCCTTAGAGTAGTTGCTGCCTGCGAAGTGGTGACATCGCCATTCCCGGCAGTGAGCAAAGGGTTGGGAAGAACGCCATCGTTGGAAAGGATCACGGCGCGCTCGATCAGGTTCTGCAGTTCGCGGACGTTGCCTGGCCACTGGTACGAGGTGAGCGCAGACATCGTTGTCGGAGGAATGTGCTCGATCTGGCGACTCATCCGGCGGCCATAGATGTCGACAAAGTGGGCCACGAGGGCCGGAATGTCTTCGCGACGTTCGCGCAAGGGCGGCAACAAAACCGGAAATACATTTAAACGGTAGTAGAGATCGCTGCGAAACTCACCCCGGTCCGCCATCTCTGTCAGATTACGATTTGTGGCAGCCACCAGCCGAACGTCCACCTGGTGAGTGCGAGCGCTGCCCAGGCGCTCGAACTCCTGCTCCTGAAGAACGCGCAGCAACTTCGGCTGCAACGCCGGCGGAATATCCCCGACTTCATCCAGGAAAAGCGTGCCTTTGTCGGCCAGTTCGAAACGTCCAATCTTTTGCGCGATGGCTCCGGTGAATGCGCCCTTCTCGTGACCGAAAAGTTCGCTCTCCAGCAAGTCCAGAGGAATGGCAGCGCAATTCAGCCGGATGAAGGGTCGTCCGCAGCGCGCACTGAGGTTATGAATCGCGTGCGCGATCAACTCCTTGCCGGTGCCGGTTTCCCCCTGGATAAGAACCGTGGAATCGGTGGGCGCAACCCGTTCTACTTGTTCGAGCACCGATTCCAGAGCAGGGCTATTGCCTATCACCTGCTCGAATCTACGCTCATAAGATGCTTGATCACTGAATCGTTGGATAGCTCCCACAGAGAACCTCCTGGCGCGCACGCGCTCTTTATCGGGCTCAATTCTCTAAAGCCGCCTGAACGCTTTCAAGCAGGACCTCATCATCAAACGGTTTGGCCAGGAACTCCACTGCGCCTGCTCTTAGTGCCTGCATCCGCATTTTTGTGTCGCCGTGTGCCGTAATGAAGATGGTCGGAATTCTGCAGTGTTCAGCGTTCAGCTTGGCCTGCAGTTCCAGACCGGACATTCCCGGCATTCGAATATCTGCGATCAGGCATGCAGTCTGCTGGTGCTGCCCGGACTTCAGGAAGTCTTCCGCGGACGCAAACGCTTGTGACGCCAATCCGACAGACTTCAGCATGCCCTGCAATGCACTGCGCATTAACTCATCGTCATCGACAATCGCCACTAGTTTTGCTTTCGTCTGAATAACCATACTTGTAAAGTATCTTTCTGCCACCGGCGGCGCAATCATCCTTTGGTATGAGGACTCTAATACTGGCCTGACGGACGGTGGAAGCGGCTGTGAATGTCATTCATCGGCCTGGTCTTTGATGGGGAGGGTGAGGTGAAAGCTGGCACCGCGCGCTGGGCTATTGGCTGCCCACAAGCGGCCGCCGTGTGATTCCACGATGGAGCGACTGATCCGTAGTCCCATGCCAGTGCCCTGAGGTTTGGTGGTAAAGAAAGCATCGAAGATTTGCTCCGCTTGCTGCGGAGGTAGTCCCACCCCCGTATCGCTGACCGAGACCATAATTTGCTCGTTCTCTTGTGGCTCCGACTTGATGGTCAGGTCACGCGTCCCATCCACATCCCTCATTGCGTCTATGCTGTTAATCATGAGATTCATCAGCACCTGCTGCAATTGCACCCGATCGCCCGTGACGTGGGGAAGATCTGCTGCCAGGTCCATTCGGACCGATATGGAATATTGCGCTGCTTCACTGCGCAGGAAGACCACCATCTCCCGAATGACTTCGTTCACGTCAACCAGGTCTCGCTGCGGAACGCCCTTCTTGAAGAGCACGCGGATCCGGTTGATGATTTCTGCCGCGCGAGTGGCGTCTTTAATGGTTCTCGATGCAGCTTCGCGCGCCTCGTCCACAACAGGTGGATCGCGCATAAGCCATCGCAAGCAGGTATTTGCGTCGGTGACCGCGGCGGCGATTGGCTGATTCACTTCGTGCGCCAGGGAAGCGGTTAACTCTCCCATCGTGGTCATCCGGCTGACGCGGGCGAGATCCGAGTGCGCCTGACGCAAGCCCTCTTCAGCGCGGTTGCGAGACTCCTCGGCTCGCCGCTTCATCTCCATTAACCCAGTAGTCAGCAAAGTCGCTGCCAGGAAGACTGTGTATCGCAACAAGGGAGCCGGTTCGTGGGCTGGAGAAGGTATCCTCCACAGAAAGAAGTGTTCGTAGGCTATAGCGGACACAGCAACTGAAAAGAGGCCCGCCCCCAAGCCTCCGAAGAGACTACTCACCATGACGGCTAGAAGGAAACACGATGCAGGGGCATCTATAGGCCACGCCACCGCCAGCGCGATACCGCAGGAAATCGCCGCCAGACCGTAACGTTGAAGTTTGGAGAGCACTTTCATTCGCGAACAGTTCCTGAGGCCCTAGCTACTGTTTGTAGAAGCGGCTGCAGGTGTGCCTCGACTTCTGTGGGCAGGGTAAAGTGAAAGCTGGCATTGCGCGGTGAGTTGTTACCCGCCCACAATTGCCCGCGATGCCGATTTAACGACAAACCCGCGGATGCGAAGTCCCATGCTGGCGCGCTGAGGTTTGGTATCAGGTGATGAAGCCCTCGTAACTTTAGCCCGGTTTCAAGGCCATTATAATCAAGCGCCGCACGACTTGAATCGTTTTTGGCGACGTTGTCTGATACAGTCGCGTGATTCAAAGCTGTGAGATCAGAATTGTGAGTTGTGTGCTATGAGATTCGTGGATATCAGACAACAGGCTCTGCGATCAACAAACGCCGCAATACGGCAGTAAGTTTGTCGGTGCTCACGCACCTATCTGTCCATGATGGTGGATCGATCTGGTCACCGCACAGCACCAGTACAGGAACCTTTGGACGAATTTCCCTCAGGGTCTGCACCACGTCAAAGCTCGCCTGTTTTCTCGCCCGGTGGTCGAGCATGACGGCATCAACTGAGTGCATAGCATAAAACAGGGCGACGCCTACCTTTAGGCTGTTTGTGCTCACCACCTCGCAGCCTGTTTCCTTTAGTCTGGCTAATACCGAATTACTACTCTTCGCTCGGTCGGATATGTAGAGAACGATGTTGTGCTGGGTCATTTTTTGGCTTCCTCTCTCGACATGGAGTGACCGGCGGCGCGCCTCCTGTTACGGCTTTCTTGCTGCGGCTCTGTCTCAAGGTGTTTAACCAAGTACTTCATCCGAATGCCACTGGCCAAGAACTCTGCGCCTTCGGACTTCATCGATGCGAGTGCGCCCTTGGCAGCGCTTCCGATTCGCGTGACTCCCCTGAGATCAACTACAAATTTGCGATCCGGGTGAGCGTGGCGGGTCTCCTCCCAATGGGAACTTAGATCCGAAATCCAAGGTTCGGTAAGGTATCCCTCAAGAATCAGCTTTTGTTCAGACCGAGTGTCGACTTTTGTGATTCTTAACATTGTGTCTCCCCTTGACAAGCACTGCTCAGGCGCAGCAAAGGTCGCTTCACGTTTGCAGAAGCAGCTTTCGCGAGCGGCCCAGGTTCTGCGAACCCGGGCCCTGCCGAGCGAATTACAGGTTCATGCTCAGTTGCCGGCTCTGGAAGCGTCAGAGTCTGGTACTGCCGTGTGGTTGGCCACGATAGTCTGCTGCTTGTCTTGTGCTAGTTCTTTTTCTTGCGGGCTCGGATACAGGAATTCATGCCCGGTTTCGCGGCCAGGATAGAACCACTTCAAGAGCGCATCCGGCTGTCCGGCTCCCTGTTCGGCTACTGCGACCACGACATCTCCGGTCGGCTCTCGACGCTCAGTTCCGATCGTCTGAAGAGTTGCATACAGGACAGTCCCGTCGGCATTAAAGACCTGAACAGTATTTAGA
>Ga0207141_10064_pt1 | contig 37181 bp, 28 predicted proteins | sample Alteio_BWMinHeat_5_FD_153553 | JGI IMG/M metagenome (GOLD analysis project Ga0207141, IMG submission 153553) | Enriched cells from forest soil in Barre Woods Harvard Forest LTER site, Petersham, Massachusetts, United States -... | ecosystem: Environmental > Terrestrial > Soil > Temperate forest >... | reverse complement strand
TTGCGCCGTGATCACCTCGAGGTAACTTGTGACTCCACCCTTGTAACGGGTGATCGAAAGGTCGAGTGAGTGTTGGGCCGCGACCACTGCTTCATCCTGAATCTTGGCTTCGTTTTCCAGAATTCTCACTGCCGCCAGATTGTCTTCTACCTGTTGGAATCCATTCAGTACGCTCTGTCGATAGTTAGCGACTTGAGCGTCATAAGCGGCACGTGCCTGATCGGTGAGGGCGCGGCGTCTTCCCACGTCAAACACAGTCCCCACGGCGGACAAACCAATCGACCAAATGCCGCTCGGGCCGTTAATGAGGGTGGTGATAGCGGAGCTTTCAAATCCTCCCGATGCGCCTAAGCTAATCGATGGGTAATAGGCAGACTTCGCCACCCCGATCTGGGCGTTCGCGGACGCAACCAGCCTCTCCTGAGCCGCAATATCCGGACGCCTTTCGAGCAATTCCGAAGGCACGCCGATGGGAACGTGCGGAGGCGGTGCGGTGAGAGGCAGCGGGGGAAGGCTGAACTCCGCAGGTGGCTTGCCGATAAGAATGGCGACAGCGTGTTCGAACTGCGCCCGCGCAACACCCACGTCGACCGCTTCTGCTCGGGTCGTCTGAAGTATGGTCTTGGCCTGCTCAACTTCAACTTCTGAAGCAATCCCTCCCTGGTAACGGTTTTCATTCAATTCCAAGGCCTGCTCGTACTGTTTTACCGTGGAGTTCAGGAGCTGTTCCTCCGCGTCTAGGCTGCGGGCCTCAAAATAGTCGACTGCCAGATCCGCATGCATGCTCAGATTGACCGTCGCCAAGTCTGCCGCACTGGCTTGTGCTTGCTCTCGATAGGATTCAACGTTTTTTCGGATGCGGCCCCAGACATCGGCCTGGTAGGAAACGTCGAACGGCAACACAAAGTCGTTCTCAGTGACGCCGTTAAAAATCGAATTCGGGGGCGGACGGTTCGACGACACTCGGGTTCGGGTTGCCGACGGCCCGGCCGCCACCGTCGGATAATAGTCAGCACGGTTGTAGCGTAGGGCGGCTCGCGCTTGCTGAAATTGCGCCGCTGCTGCCTTCAGGTTCTGATTCGAAACGTTGACCTGGAGTTCCAGCGCATCGAGCTGCGGATCTTGAAAAATCTTCCACCACTCGCCACCAAGATTCTGATCGTTGGGTTGTGCGGGCTTCCAGTCTCCTATCTCTTTGTAAGCAGGAGGAGCAGGCATCGCTGGCTGGTGGTACTTGGGGCCAACCACGCATCCCGTCAGCTGTAGCGCCCCTATCGTGAACAGCGCTAGCCAACGAGTTGGCCGCTGAGACGCGGATAGAATCATCTTTCGCGGGAGCTTCACTTGGTATCCCCCGGCAGGGTTGCGTTGACGATTTGTACTTGCTGTCCAGAAACCAGCGAATCGGACGGATTTATGATCACCTGGTCGTCGGCGTTCAGGCCGGCCACGATTTCTATCTCCGCCCCCAAGTCATGCCCCGGAGTTACAGTTTTAAGGACAGTCTTGCCATTTTGCACCACGCCAACCTGCAAATTGTCCGACCGAAAAATGAGCGTACTCACTGGAAGCAAATAGGTAGACCCCTGCCCGGGAATCTTCAAATGCACTTCGGCATAGGAACCGCTGAGCAGAGTACCTTTCGGGTTCTCTACATCCACTTCAGTCAGCAGCGTGCGGGTAGTCCCGTTAATCGCTTCGGCGGTGCGTACTAACTTTCCTGGGAATTTCTCGCCGGGAAACTCAGCCAACACGATGTCTGCGGCGGTTTCTCCCGGTTTGACGCCACGCGAATATTCCTCCGGGACATTCACGTAAACGCGCAACACTCCCGGCTGCACTATATCGAAGAGATCGGTCCGCGCAACGGTACTACTTCCTGAATTAATGAGATCGCCGATATCCGTGTTGCGGGCAATGATCACGCCATCGAATGGAGCGTATACCTTTTCAAAAGAAACTAGCGCGCCGTACCGTTGTACGCTGGCTTTGTCGGCTTCGACCGTCGCGAGGTTCGCTCTGTAGCTGCCTACCGCATTGTCGACGTCTTGCTGAGAAACGGCGTGTTTGGTCAATAACCCTTGATAGCGGTCCATCGTGATCTTCGCCAGTTCCAGGTTGGCTTCTGCCGTGGCCAGAGTGCTGCGCGCCTGGGATAGTTGCTGATCCAGTTCCGGAGTTTGGATCACCGCCAGTAAGTCTCCGGCCTTCACATGGGCTCCGATATCGAAATACCACTTCTTCAAGTAGCCGTCGGTGCGAGCGTAAGTCGGCGAGGAGATGAATGGCTGTATGTTGCCGGGCAGGATAACCTCCGTCGTGGGAGAAGTTCGCTTGGGCAACACGGTCGAAACCGATGGCACAGCCATCTGCGCAGTCACCGTGCGTAGATTCGACGAAGCCTTGACACGGGAGCGTATCCCGAAGATCAAAACTCCGGCGACAACCGCGACAATGATGAACGGGATCAGCCAACGTCTGAACTTTCCCCTTCGGTCAGCTGTCGTACCTGGCGGGTTCGCCTCTTGCTTGCCGATCTGTTCTTTGACTTCGTTAATCACCATAATTAGTCACCAATGTTCTTGTCCGAAACCTGCTCTTGGACAGGGGAAAGTTTTCGCCGCCACCCATGCAATACGCTGAAGAAGGTCGGGACGAAGAACAGCGTAGAAACGGTTGCGAACAGCAGACCACCAATGACGGCACGTCCCAGCGGAGCGTTTTGCTCGCCGCCATCCCCCATGCCAAGGGCCATGGGGATCATCCCGATGATCATGGCCAACGCCGTCATGAGCACGGGCCGAAAGCGCGTGAATCCTGCCTCTAGAGCCGCGGCGATCGGATCTTTCCCCTCCGTCATTTGCTCCGTCGCGAAACTCACCACCAGGATGCTGTTCGCAGTGGCGACGCCCATGCACATGATAGTTCCCATGAGCGCGGGCACGCTGAGAGTTGTATGGGTGATGAACAGAAACCACGCAATCCCGGCCAGCGCCGCCGGCAAGGCGGAAATCATGATGAAGGGGTCGAGCCAGGATTGAAAATTAACCACGATCAGCAGGTAATCCAGCATGATCGCGAACACCAGACCGAGGAGCAAGCCGACATAAGATTCTCGCATGGTCTGCACCTGGCCACGAACTACGACTCGCGATCCACGTGGCAATTGCGGGCGGGCCGCATCGATGAGCTTGTTAATGTCACCAGCGACTCCCCCCAAGTCGCGTCCTGAGACCGAGCCGAAGATATCGATCACGGGCGCGACGTTGTAGTGCGACACGACTGCCATGCCGGCTCCTCGTTGCATGGAAACCAAGCTGGCCATGAGCGAAGGGGAATTCGTCGTGCTTGATCCCGTCACGGGCATATTGTAGAGATCCTGCAAGCTGTCCGCGCGGTATTGCGGCGTTTGGGTAGCGATCGAGTAGCTAACTCCGTTCTGTGGGCTAAGCCAGAACGTCGGTGAGGTCTGAAAGCTACCGCTGAGAGAAACCAGCACATTTTGTGCGATGTCGTGTGCCGAGTAACCGAGCTCCTGGGCTTTAGTACGCTCGATGTTGAGATGCATATACGGCTCATCGAAGGGCTGTTGGATTCGCAGGTCAGCGGTGCCGGGGACGTATCTGACTTTTTGCAATAGTGCGCTGGCCCAGGCACGGTTACCTTCCAGGTTGTTGCCTAAAACTTGAATGTCGATCGGAGCTGGAAGTCCGAAATTCAAAATCTGCGTCACCATATCGGAGGGGAGAAACGCGAACATCACCCCCGGAAATTGCTTTGCCAGGCTCAAGCGCAGTTGGTTCACATAATCCGCGGTGGGATGATGTTTCGGGGTCAGGGTAACCAGGATGTCTGCGTCTGACGTGCCCACCGGCGCTGAATTGCTATACGAAAGATTAATGCCGCTGTAGGGCAGGCCTATGTTGTCGATAATGCTGCTTATTTCGGCAGCAGGCACTTCTTTACGAATCGAATTCTCAACCAGGTCGCACAGAAAGGCGGTGTTTTCGATGCGCATCCCCGTGGGGCCGCGCATGTGAAGCTTAAAACTGCCAGCATCTACACTGGGGAAAAAGTCTTGGCCAAGCCAGGGAACGATAAGTGCCAGTGATCCCATGCAAGCTGCGAAGAACACTGCCAGGAAAGCGGCTCGGTGATGAAGGCAGAGTTCCAGCAGGAGGTGATATCGTTCACGGAACTTTTCGAACCCAGCCTCGAAACGCTTTTGGAGCCGGACCATGGGATTGCGGCTCTCGGGCTGCTCACCTACTTTTTGATTACGGAGCAGATACTTTGCCATCGTCGGAACGATTGTCCGAGAGAGAAAATACGAAGCCAGCATGGCAAAGACAACGGCTTCCGCGAGCGGCAGGAAGAGATACCGAGCCACGCCTGAGAGCAAGAACATGGGCGCGAACACGATGCAGATGGATAGCGTCGACACGAAAGCGGGAGTTGCGATTTGCTGTGCACTGTCCAGGACAACCCCATCCAGGTCTTTGTCTGGCTCCGCTTCCCGGTTCCGGTTGATGTTCTCGACCTCAACCGTGGCATCATCGACAAGGATGCCGACGGCTAGCGCTAATCCACCGAGCGTCATGATGTTGATGGTTTGCCCAATCACGCTCAACGCGATGAGCGACGAAAGGATGGCCAGAGGGATCGAGGTCGCGATGATGAGCGTGCTTCGCCAACTCCCAAGAAACGTAAGGATCATGAAGGCCGTCAGACACGCTGCAATCAGGGCTTCCCGTACGACGCCGCTGATTGCGCCTAGAACAAAAATGGATTGATCAGCCAGCGGTTCCATCTTTAGCTGCGGCGGGACCGTGGCCGCAATCTCCGGCAGCAGAGACTTGATGCCGGAAATCACGCTGAGCGTTGAAGCATCCCCTGCCTTTTGGATAGTCAGCAGCACCGAACGCTGGCCATTCACACGCACGATGTTGGTCTGCGGGGGAAAACCATCGCGCACCCAACCGACATCTTTCATGTAGATCGTAGTGTTTCCGACCGTTTTGATGGGGATGCGGTTCAGGTCCGTCATTGACTGCGGCGCCGCATTGGGAATGTCGACGTCGTATTCCTTGCCGCCGATTTTGGACGTACCCGTGGGAAGGATCAAATTCTGGAGTGTAATTGCGTTCACCACGTCCAGCGCAGAAAGACCTTTCGACTGTAACAACGACGGATTTATGTCGACTTGTACCTGGCGCTGTTTGCCACCGTAAGGATAAGGTACTGCTACTCCCGGAACCGTAATGAGCTGGGTCCGAATGAAGTTCAGGCCATAGTCGTTCAGTGCCTGCTCGGAAAGGCCCTGACCCGAGAGTGCCAACTGCAACACCGGCACGCTAGATGCGCTGTAGGCGATGATGAGTGGAGGCGTGGTTCCGGGAGCTAGTTGCTTCAATTGCGTTTGAGAGCTTGCTGTGAGCTGCCCGATGGCGCGATCTATGCTGGCGTTTGGCTGCAGAAAAACCTTGACGACAGCTACCCCATACAGCGACTGCGACTCGATATGCTCGATGTTATCTACGACTGTGGTGAGGTTTCGTTCGGTGACGCTGACGATCCGGTCGGCGATGTCCTTGGGGACCATGCCGGTGTAAACCCAAATGACGCTGACGACCGGTATGTTGATGTTCGGAAAGATATCAGTAGGAGTGCGGTAGATTGAAATCGCGCCCATCGCCAGGATGAGTATGGCCATCACCACAAAGGTGTATGGCCGCCTTAATGCGAGTCGCACAATCCACATAGAATTTCCTTTTGGTCAATTACCGATAGCTACTCAGTTTGCAGTTTTTGATCGCGTCCATCCCGCATAAAGCGCTTGAGTTTCGCGCGTGCCCGTGCGAGTTGGGCCTTCACGGTTCCGTCTGCCACTCCGAGGATCTTCGCGGCTTCGCTCGTGCTCAGGCCGGCCAAGGCACGTAATTGGAACGCATTGCGTAACGATGGCGAAAGCTGCGCAACGAATTGTGTGAGCCGCCGGTGAAGTTCCGACGTTCGACACTCCTCTTCAGGAGTCGGACCGCGCTCCGACAGTAGGTCGGACACGGAATACTTCTGCTCACCGCCGATTTGCTCATCCAGCGACAGATGGTTTTGGCGTGGACGCCTGCGTAGCTGCATCCGGGCAGAATTCGTGACGATGGCGGTTAACCAAGTCGACATTTGAGACTGCCCCTTGAATTGATCCAAGTGTTTATACGCGGACAGGAGTGCATCCTGAACCGCGTCTTCGGCGTCGGCTGCATTCCTCAAGTATCGCCAAGCTGTTCTCTGAAACGACGGTAGGCAGCGACAGAGAGCCTCCTCCATTTCCCTGGTTCTTGGTTCCAGGATGCGGACGTTTGGACGCTGCTCGCTTCCGATATATCCCTCTGTTGCCTGCATATCGTGTGTGTCTCCTTGTTCGGACGGGAAATGCACGCCGCTCTCCAATCGGCTGGCGGTGATCTAAGTGTTTATTTTCAGCACCATGGAATTACATGTGGGTTGGGACGGCTAATGAAGATCGGCTAGCAAGTCCTGCGACTGACACAGCGTCAGCATTTCGACAGACCGTCATCAGTGGGAGACCCGTTGGACCTTGATTTGAAGCAGCAGCGGGGGCGGTCCCTGAGGGACCTCGCCCATCCGGTGACGCTCGCGGCCTGAGACGCAGAGAGCATCAGCCGCCTTTTGCAGTGGAATGACGAATCTAGGGGAGGCAGGACTGCAAAGGCGGATGATGCTCTTGGGGTGTTGTCATATGTGAATTTGATGCTGCGGCCGATGATCGGTTGCGTTTTACGCCGACAACTTTATGCACTGGAATCGTGCCTGAACTTGGCGCAGTTTGGAATAGGAAATGCACTTGCATTAGCGATTCGCATTGTCATTCGTGAGGTGAGTATGCAATTCATGAAATGGAGCACAGTCCAGGCGAGCCGAAATGTGATATCCGGCATTCTGAATTGCGTGTGCCCAGATTGCGGCGGTAGGATGGGTGAACGCGGCAAAGAATTCAAGTGCCAGGGCGAATGCCAGAAGGATTGGCGTCAGATTTGGGAGTCCATTCACTTAGGTACTGACCATTCCTGGACACAGGCCGTCTAAACGCCGCCATCGACCGCTCCTCGACGGCAGAGAACCGCCCGGGCAGCGTACACCACAGTGCCAGTTGTGAGCAGTTGACTTCTGCCAACTCGCTCATGCGAATTGCAAGAGGACTGCGACATTATGAGGAGGAAACCACTGTGGTCAAGGTTGCGATTGACGGTGTCGTTCAAGAGGCCCAACCCAACGAACTTCTCATCGATTTAATCAACCGGACGGGCGTGTCTGTCCCACACGTCTGCTACCACCCTCAGCTTGGTCCCGTTCAGACATGTGACACATGCATGGTTGAAGTTGAGGGTCGTCTGGTCCGGGCCTGCGCTACGCCCGTCGCCAATGGAGTGAGAGTCTCCACAAAGTCAGCGAAGGCGGCGGCCGCCCAGGTGGAAGCATTTGATCGCATTCTCAGCAACCACTTGCTATACTGCACCGTTTGCGACAACAACAATGGCAATTGCACTGTCCATAACACAACTAAGCTGCTGGCCATTGAGCATCAGAAAATTCCGTTTCGGTCGAAGCCCTACCAGGTTGACAACACGAACCCGTTCTATCGCTACGATCCTGATCAATGCATTCTCTGTGGCCGCTGCGTAGAGGCTTGCCAGAACGTCGAGGTCAACGAAACGCTTTCCATCAATTGGGAAGATCCAAATCCCCGCGTGCTCTGGGACGGAGGCTCAACCATTGGAGAGTCAAGCTGTGTTTCATGCGGTCATTGTGTCACTGTCTGTCCGTGCAATGCGCTGATGGAAAAAACCATGCTTGGTCATGCCGGATTTCTAACCTCTCTGAAAAAGTCAGCTCTAAGCGGCATGATCGAAATCGTCAAAGGTGTGGAACCCGAGACCGGATACGGAAGCATTCTTCAGGTCTCCGAGGCGGAAGAGGCAATGCGGAAGCATCGCATCCGCAAGACGAAGACGGTTTGCACGTACTGTGGCGTTGGGTGCAGCTTCGACGTCTGGACCAAAGACCGCCACATTCTCAAAGTGGCGCCGGAGCACGGCCCCGCCAACGGCATTTCCACTTGTGTGAAGGGGAAATTTGGCTGGGGTCACATCAATAGCGAGGACCGCCTGACCACGCCGCTGATTCGTGAGGGCGGCAAGTTTCGCCAGGCCAGTTGGGATGAAGCTCTCGGCCTTGTCGCCCGCAGACTGTCAGAGATTAAAGCCAACGATGGACCCGACGCTCTCGCCTTCATCTCTTCTTCCAAGTGCACGAACGAAGAAAGCTACCTCATGCAAAAGTTAGCGAGAGCCGTGATTGGCACGAACAACGTCGACAATTGTTCGCGCTATTGCCAATCCCCGGCGACGGCCGGCTTGTTCCGCACGGTGGGTTACGGCGGCGATTCGGGTTCTATCTCCGACATGGAGAAGGCGGACCTTGTGCTCATCATCGGGAGCAACACGGCAGAGAGTCATCCGGTCATCGCCACGCGAGTGAAAAGTTCTCACAAACTGGATGGACAGAAGCTAATTGTCTCCGATTTGCGTGAGCACGAGATGGCGAGACGCGCCGATTTGTTTCTGCACCCCAATCCCGGGACAGATTTGTTCTGGCTGAGCGCAATCAGCCGTTATCTGCTCGACAACAACCTTGCAAACCCCAAATTCCTCGATCAATGGGTACATGGATTGACCGAATATCGCAAGAGCCTCGAGCCTTTCACCATGGAAGCCGCCGTGCGAGTTTCGGGCGTACCGGGAGATACTCTCAAGACCGTGGCTCGAATGATCTCGGAAGCTAAAGCCGTCTGCGTCCTCTGGGCGATGGGCGTAACTCAGCACAGCCAGGGTTCCGACACTTCGACCGCCATTTCAAACCTGTTACTGATCACCGGCAACTACATGAGACCGGGTACCGGCTCTTATCCCCTGCGCGGCCACAACAATGTGCAGGGGGCCAGCGACCACGGGGCTATGCCAAACATGCTGCCGGGTTACCAATCGGTCGACGATCCCGAAGTGCGGCAGCGATTTGAAACTTGCTGGAAGGTCAAGCTGCCTTCCACTAAGGGTCTGGACAACCACCAGATGGTCGAAGCCATTCATGAGGGCAAGCTTAAAGCAATGTATCTGATGGGCGAGGAAATGAGCATCGTCGACTCCAACGCAAATTACGTGGCAGACGCGTTCACCAAGCTCGACTTTTTTGTCGTGCAGGATATTTTCTTCAGCAACACGTGCCGCTATGCCGATGTTGTGCTGCCAGGTGCACCGAGCCTGGAAAAGGAAGGGACGTTCACCAGCACCGAGAGACGGATCCAGCGACTCTATGAAGTGTTAGAACCGCTTGGCGATTGTCGGCCGGATTGGAGGGTTACCCAGGACGTTGCCAACCATTTGGGAGCAGGTTGGAATTATCAACATCCTTCCGAGATCATGGATGAGATCGCTTCTCTGACACCGATGTTCGCCGGCGTCAACTACGAAAGGCTGGCGGGATACAAATCTCTGCAATGGCCGGTCGCGGCCGACGGAACCGATGAGCCATTGCACTATACCAAAGGCTTTGCTTTCCCCGACGGGAAGGCGAGGCTGTTTGCCGTCTCTTGGGTTGGCCCCACCGATCAACCGAACTCTGAATTTGACTTGCACTTGAACAATGGGCGGCTTCTCGAACACTTCCACGAGGGCAACCTGACCTATCGCACAGAAGGGATTCGAGAGAAGACTCCGGATGTTTTTGTGGAAGTTTCCCCCGAACTCGCCGAAGAAAGAGGAATTCAAAGCGGGACATGGGTGCAACTGGTCTCTCGCTACGGTCAAGTCCGAGTCCGGGCGTTAGTCACCGACCGGGTGCAGGGGCGGGAACTATACATGCCGATGAACTCAGTCGAGAGTCCTGTGAACCGGTTGACCAGCAGCCACACCGATCCCGTGACCAACACGCCCGCCTACAAGGAGGCTAGCGTTCACTTGAACGTACTGCCCGAAGTTGGAGAGAGTCCGTTGCCCCGGATTAATCCGCGCTTTGGTCATCCGACGCCGCAGAACGGAGTGGAAGTCGAACGCAAGTGGAAGCGACCGGACTATACTCCTCCAGGAAATGGTCTGGTTCAGTTGCAAACCAAGAAATGACATAAGGAGAACTCAGTGGCTCAACCGATTCCTCTGGAAATTCCACCGCGCAATCCTCGTGCTGAGTTGCGCTCTCGATTGGAGCAAGCACCGGAAGAACATGCTGAAGCCGTGTTAGCCGCGTACGAAGTGCTCCAGGAATTGCACAAGCGCGGCGTGCTGGAAATTATGCGCGGTGCTCTGGCGGCGAGCGACGATATTCTGGAGAAGGTCGTGGACAATGTCAAAACGCCCGAAGCCATTCGAGCCATCCGCAACCTGCTCTTTTGGCGTCAGATTCTCGGCAGTATCGAGCCGGAGTGGTTCAAGGGAGTCTTTCAGGCGATTCCTGAAGGAATAGCCCAGGCAACAGCGGAGCGCGACGAACCGGTAAGGCTCTTCGGGCTGCTCCGGCGAATGACTAACAAAGACAGTCTCCGCGGTCTGGCCGCAGCCGTTGACTTCTTGCAGGCCTTTGGGCGCCACCTCCACTCATTGGGGGTTTCGAACTCGCAAACCGTGAAGATCTGACCACTGATTGGGGCCGTGAGCATGCCGTGCTGCAGCGGTAGCGCAGAGATGAGATATGGGATCGAGCGAATGAGGGCCCCGAGAGTTACTTCCGGTAAATAGTCGAATTTGCGAGAGGTATTAGGGTCGATAGACCGACGCTTCATCCCCCGGGGTTACGGGCAGGAAATTCCAGCGAGGGAGATCGTGTTGTCCGGGCACGTCGCTCTTCCACCAGCAGCTGAAAGAATGATTTCCACCCTTGATTCCAAGACTGCGAAACGTAAGCCCTGGCTCGGTGAGAAACAGGTTAGCAGGTTACGGGAGCGGTATGTAAGGGTCGATTAAGAGACTCGGATTGGGGGATTCGCGTCCATTCTTCCTCAAGCCGATTTTAAGAGTACCAGTTGCGCCATTGGGTCTCCACTCGCAGCACTCGATCATCAGTCGCTCACGATTCACAGGATGAAGCCACCTCCTGTTGATGACAGTTGCTGCTCCGCTAGTTCTAGCGGGGGGCGCAGGAGAATGAACCATTGCAGCGTCGACATGCGGACAGTAGGTCAGGCAATCGACGGTGCCAATCTGGCTAGACTGTCGAATCCTCAGCAGGGACAAACTCACAAAGCTTTGCACCAGAAGGTCGAAAGAGTTGTTCTGAGTGCGAAGAGTGTTTGGAGATGCAAATGCATTTCTGACAGTCGAAAAGGAGGCTCACATGAAGCCCATAATCCGTACAGTAGTTTGCGCCATGCTTTTCCTGGCCGCGCTTGGAACCGCGTTCGCGCAGCAGGTCCAAACCGACTTTGATCATCAAGCTAATTTCTCTCAGTACAAAACCTATTCGTGGCAGGAAATCAAGCCACCGGATTCTCTCTGGGATTCACGAATCAAGAATGCCGTGGATGCGCAATTGGCCGCCAAGGGCTGGACTCAGGTGCCCAGCGGTGGCGATGTGGCGATTGTGGCGATTAAGACCACCCAGACTCAGAGATCACTTCAGACGTTCTATGACGGCATGGGTGGGGGATGGGGCTGGCGAAGATTCGGGGGCGGTGGGTTCGGAGAGTCGACGACAACTGAACAGGACTACAAAGAAGGGACCCTGGTTATCGACTTGTATGACGCCAAAACCAAGCAGTTGATTTGGCGCGGTAGCGCCGAGGACACGCTATCCAGCAAGGCCGAGAAAAACGAAAAGAACCTGGATAAGGGTGTGGCGAAGATGTTCAAAAAGTTCCCTCCCGACTCAGCAAAGGGTTAAGCAGACGGATTTCACATCGAGTAGGACAAGAACGTTATCTCACCATCACAAGAAGGAGAAATTATGAAACTGCAGAAAAAAAGAAGACACTACCCATTGCTGTCGTTGTTCATCGCTTTGGTTTTTGCCCTGACGATGTACTCAAGCAAAGCACAGGCGCAAATCATTGGAAATCTTGAAGCCGACATTCCATTTCAGTTCCATGCCGGGAACACCGAACTTCCACCTGGTAAATACGTCATCCACATTCTGGATAACTCCGATCTGACGATCATGGAAATCAGCAGCGCGGACGGCAAAATGTCTGCTCTCTTCGACGTCCGCGAAGCAGAGGCTAACTCCACACCGGCCAGGGACGAATTGATCTTCAACAAATATGGGAATCGCTATTTCCTGGCGAAGTTGTTTGATGAAAGCAACGCGGACGGTAGTGCAGTGATCGAGTCGCGCTAGGAAAAGAGGATCGACAAAGCGACCGCGGAAGCCCAGGAACACGTGCCGGCGCGCCACCAGGGGACCTAGGGTTGACAGAATAAACTGAAAGAAACCTGAAGGGAAGGTTGAAAAGGAGATTCGCAATGCAAACTCGCAAGCTCGGCAACTCAGATCTGCACATCACTCCCGTCGGCTTCGGGGCCTGGGCCGTCGGCGGTTCGGGCTGGCAATTCGCCTGGGGATCGCAGGATGACACCGATTCCATCGCCGCCATTCATCGGGCGCTTGAACTCGGGGTCAATTGGATCGACACCGCCGCCGTCTATGGTCTGGGACATTCCGAGGAAGTTGTCGCCCGTGCGCTGAAAAGTTGGTCGGGTCCACGGCCGTACGTTTTCACAAAGTGTGGCTTGCGCTGGGATGAGCAGGGTCAGGTGCAGAAAGTATTGAGCGCTGATTCGATTCGACGCGAACTCGAAGAGAGCCTCCGCCGGCTCTCTGTCGACACTATTGATCTCTACCAGATCCACTGGCCTCCGGATCCAGACTCACCCGCGTTGGAAGAAGGATGGTGCACGCTAGCCAACCTAAAACGCGAAGGCAAGGTCCGGTGGATAGGGGTTTCGAACTTCAATGTCGAGCAACTGCGGCGCGCTGAAGAAATCGCCCCTGTAACTTCTCTCCAGCCTCGCTATTCATTGGTGCATCCCGAGGTCGAAGGCGAGATTCTGCCCTATTGCTTGCGCCAGGGGATTGGAGTCGTGGTGTACTCGCCGATGGCGTCCGGTCTCCTGACCGGTGCGATGACTCGTGAGCGCGCCGTCAGGCTACCCAATGATGATTGGCGCAGCGGGGATCCCGATTTTACGGAGCCGAAGCTCTCTCGCAATCTGGCGCTAGTCGCCGTATTGCGAAAGATTGCCAAACGCCACAACCGTGCCGTCGGTAAAGTTGCAATCGCCTGGACGCTACGCCACCCCGCGGTGACAGGCGCTATCGTAGGAGCCCGCAATGCCCAACAGTCAGAGGGGGTCATGCGCGCCGGCGAGCTGCGCCTGGCCGATGAGGAGCTGAACGAGATCAACACATTCCTCGTCGAGACCCTGGTTTGAAGAGAAGACATTCGCTTTCTCCCACCCTGATCATTGGGAGACCTCGTGCTCTGTGAATTATGAACAGAATTAATCGAAGATCATTTGTGTGCACTGCCGCTACCGGCGTCGCTGCACTGGCCGCGATGGGCAGCGTGAACAGCGCCGAAGGCCAGTTGGTGTACACAACATCCGACTGGAAGACCACACCACCATGGAGAACTGGAAACCGTCCTGTACGTGGTCAAGGGACGAGTGCGGATGCGCTGGGGAGATCGATTAGAACTCAGTGACGAAGCCAGAGCCGGGGATTTTATTTACGTTCCGCCGTTCGTCCCGCACCAGGAGATTAATGCTGATCCAAATGAGACGTGCGAAGCCGTAGTCGTTAGGAATGGCCAGGAACCGGTCGTCGTGAATCTTGACTTGCAGACGCCGGAGCTAGCCAGTGCTGGGCACCGGGGTATGGCCTTTCACCCTGATCGATGACCCGAGGTTCAAACCATCGAATTTGCTTCCCCTTGCAAAGGATTCCGTGCGCCGCGTTCGTCATGCAGAAGGGCCGCACGTCGGGCCATCCTCTAGGCGACACTGGTATCGAGGTGTCAGATCTAGCCCGAACCTTGGCTTACTGCTTCGCATCTAGTAGAGCTTTGGCGGCTCCGCCCCTGCGCGAAGATCAGGTCAGGCAAGCAGGACAATGGCGCCCAATTGCCCCGGCAATTACATTGGACCATTCTCGCTTTCGCTATCTCGCATATTTTCAGTTGGCAGGTCCACGACTCGCCCGGTTTCGGCTGGTGGTCGATCGAGGATTGACAGTGAGTGTCATATTGCGGAAGTCGAGGGTGTAACTAGACAATAGGCCAACAGCGCTTTGTCCCAAATTGCCGGAGAACTCCGAGGGCACCCCTGTCGGTTCGGTCAGCACGGGAACATCATGCAGTTCGACACCAACACCTCCGATCGTGAAAGTCACGTCGGGCAAGATGTGAGAGTGGATGGTTGTCGAGCCGCCTGCCCCTATCAGTTCCAACTCTCGCGGCTCTTGGGCGTCGAACTCGTGTTTGTGTTCTTCGTAATACTGTTTCGATAAGAAGGTTCCAGTGGCGCCCGTATCTAACGTCAGGAGGTGTTGTTCGCCTTCGATTTCTGTTTCAATCAGCACAGTGAATCCGTCGAGGTAAAGATTTGTGGGATTTGATGGTGGATCGGACAAAGCCTCGCCAACCGCAAACCGCCCATCTGAGTGAAATGTGATCTTTCCCAGCGATTGCAGCGCCGGAAAACCTATGCTGCCATGAACCTGGTATGGCAGTTGCGGAAACGATAAGTCATGATCTTCAAAGACCAACACCGGCAGGTTACGTATGACGGCGCGACCTATCTGAATTTCCGGCACTGTTGCCGTGTGGACCCGCACAAAGATTCCACTACTACCTTGCGCTGTCGACGTAGCCGTTGACAGTGTCAGACCTAGCTGCGCAGCTACGGTTCGAGTGACTGCAGAAAGATTAGCTCCGGTGTCAAGAATCCAACGGTCCGAGAAATGCGGAGCTCGAACCGCTATCTCAACCAATCCGGCGGGAGTGCGATTTTCAGGAAGCGCAAAAGGACCGGCGATGGTAGTGCTTTGTGGTGGCGATTGCCGCAGCAACCCCCATCTCTCAGACTCCAGCCCGGCTCGACATCCGGTATCGTCTTCCTTGTAGCCGGGTAGGCGACTGAGCAGCAAGTAGGTGTCGGCTGCGTCTCCATAGCGGAAGCTTTTCGCATAATCGTCGGCGAGGCTGCAGAGACCCAGTTCCGCTCGATCTACAGGATCCGCGAGAAGCGCGTGGGTTAATGACTCCAGCAAGCGAATGGATTCTGAAACCTGATTTCTGCGATTTGCCAATATTCCTTCAAACAAACTGCGCTCGGAGAGAGCAAGGCCTTGGGCGCCGTCTAACTGACGCGCGAACTCGATGTATTGCTTTTGCCGAACCAGAGACGCGAGAGCGTCGGCCACTCCGTCAGAAGGTTCCAGACCTGACATTAAAAGCGGTCCAAGAATTACCACCGCAGCAAGAATAAAGCCGTTAAGGAAGACGCGAATTGACCAGTTCGAAGCGATCATGATTTAACCCAGGTTGCTTCCCAAGCGGAGGAACATAAGAGAAAAGCTTCCGCCAATTCCTGAGCAACCCCCGACCGCAGTAGGTTCCACAATTCCATTTAACAGCATGGTGGATGTTAAGAATGTAAAGAGTCGCAAAGAATGTGTAATGTTTTGTCTCGATAGTTGCTGTCGTAGCTCCGCTTTACTTATCGAGCAGCGACTGAATCTCATCGTGGTGCTCCTGAACATGAGCACAGCCCCATACGCAACTGCAACTGTGAAAAGTCGGCTTCGCATAGAGCTTGCGCAGCAAATCAAGCCGCCTTCCCCGTCGCTAGCCCCGATTCGTAACCAGCAGCGGTGGAGTCCGGAGTTTGGAGCCGGTAGCACGATTTCCCGCAGCTTTAGCGCGTCGGTTGGTGGCAACCCTGGCAGTAAGCAGGAGAGCTAACAAGCTTGCGAGGATTATAACGATTGCCTTCCACCCGCCTATGATCGGATCGTTCTTCATGAGGGTGAGTGCGAAGAAGACACACAACAGATGCACACAGAACACCGGGAGCGAGGCCTGGCCGAGCATCACGAGGGGCCGGATCGCAAGCGGCCTCAGAACCGATCGAAACCTGATCGCCAGGACTGCGACCGCGGTGAAATCGATTAGCCGGCCCACTCCAAAGTCCCACTTATCGAGCAGCAATCCGAACTTCCCGAATGTGAGGATCCCGTCCAGTTGCGCGTAGCGCAGCACCAGGAAAAAAATCGACACTGCCGCCGCCGGGATCGTCATCTGCTTAACCCAGTCGAGACGCAAGTCGCCCTTGGCCCAACGCACCCCCAGCCACACTCCGACTAACCACCACAGTTGCCAGGCCCACAGATCGAACGCGCCCATCTCGTTCAACGGGATCTGCATGCCGAAAATGCGACTCTGCACGTGATATACGAAGCTCCGTAATCCGAACTGTGCCAGCAACCAAAGGGTGAAACCTCCAGTAAGGGGATACTTCCATCCAAATCGCTCCCCGAGGACCACCGCGAAAGGAGTCAAGGCCATGAGGATGATATAGATCGGCAGGATATCCAGCAGCGGCGGCCGGTAGATCATCAACGCCGCGTCGATGAAAGCGCGGGTGTGACTCGCGGAAAAGTAAAAGTCGAGAAGATTATGTACCGCCGGTCGGTTGCCGTGGGCCGCAATCGGCGCTTCTATCACGAAGGCAAACGCCAGCAGCAACAACTGATAGCCGTACAGTTTTCCGGTTCGCGTCCATAGCTTGCGCACCATCGCGCCGTAGCCGTCGCGCTCGGCGATCCGGAAATAAATACGCCCCGTAAACAAAGCGGAAAGAAAGATGAAGCCCTCTGTCGCGGCGAAAAAACCAAACGGCTGATTGACGTATGTGCTCAGGATAGTCGGCAAATGAGTGCAGGTGATCCACACCAACATCAGGCCGCGAAGGGCATCGAGTTCTTCTATTCGCTGTGGCATCTGTTTCCTGTCATCACTTGTTCGCAAAGTGGGCAATGTCTCCGCTGAACTTCTCTAAACCATGCGAGTCTATGTATTCCCTCGCCTTCGGATCTTGCTTCAAATAGGCATCCCAGAACGCTAGGGTTTCGAGCTTCGCGCATTGAAATACCTCAACCCGATGGCCCTGAGCCGGCAAAATACCGGCGAATCCCATGTGCGTTCCGCCCTCGAGTTCCACCTCGTATTTATTGCCTGCCGGCCCCTTTTTGAATGCCTCACTTCGCCAAACTGGCTCTTCGCCAAAGGGACCGAAATCGCGCGAACCGTACATAAGCAGCATGGGTACACGAACCTCGTCCCACGAGTGCGCGCTCAGCCCCATGATGCCTTCTCCTTGAGGCGATAACAGCACCACTGCCGAGACCCGCTTGTCTGCAAAACTCTGTGGCTTGGTTTTTCCCGGAAGCAGAATCGTCGTGCCCCCGATGAGACCAGCCGTATAAGCACCAAACGAGTGTCCACCCACGCCGATATGCCGAAGATCGAGTTTACCCACCAGTTGCGGAGCAACGGTTTCGACATGGGCCAGCGAATCGATGATCAAGGAAACGTCCTCCGGGCGGTTTTCCCATGCGTGAGGATCGCTGATCGCCTGGTGCAAAGTGCCGCAGAAGCCGGAATCGGCAACGGAGTCGGCATGCGAAGGATGAATGCTTACATATCCGTAGCTGGCCCAGAATTGGCCAAGACCCGAATAATTATCTTTTGATGCCAGAGCTCCGTGGGAGAAGATGATGACCGGAAACCGCCCTACCCCCCCGGGATAATAAATTTTGACCGGGATGTTTTTGTTCCGCGCCGGATCGCGCAATAGGATCTTCTCGAGCGTAAGTACCTTATACGGCCCAGCAGTTGGGACGTACTGGCACCAGACTGTGCCGGACCACAGACAAACTAAACTAACCGCAATTGTGGTCCAACTTGGTTGCCTATGACTCACAACCAAAATTCCCTCCAATTTTTCGCATTTATTTGGCCTTACAGGTCTTAGATGTTGGTCGTGGCGTTCAGGGTCGCCTATGAATGGGTAGAACGAATTCGCCAACAGTTGTCCCTCATGCGCAGATTCCGGGGACATTGAGGTTTGGGAATGTATCCAAATTGTCCGCATCGCTAGGGTCTAGGCAGGCAAAGTCCTTTTCGACAACAAGATCCAAAGTACCTCGAGGACCAAGATCGACCGTAGCAGAGATTCCAACCCGATTGCCCTCCGCCCAGGTCACAGCTTCTTTTTCAGGAAGAACAATCACAACTTCAGGCGAGTCATATCGGAGCGTTGCGCCGGCCAAATCAGGTTCATGCTCAAGGGCATACGTCAACCTGCACTGTTCATTAGAACTGAAGTAGATTGTTTCCTCGATATGTCCAGTGTCGATCAACTTTACCAACTCTGAGCGAGTGAGCCGTAATCCCAGCGAGTTGCCCTTGATGCGCAGCTTCATGTTTACTCCCTCGTGCATTCGGAGCGTCCGATAACGTGTGCCGCCCCGTTATAAACATTAAAGTGGTCGGCACGCAGGAAGCCAACCAGCGCGATATCGAACTCTCTTGCAACCTGGACCGCAAGGCTCGATGGTGCTCCGACAACACAACCATGGGAATTCCTCCCATGAGGGATTCTTGAAGCAACTCAAAGCTGGCCCGACCCGATAACAGAAGCAGACGATCACGCAAAAGAGTGCGATCTGCCATGAACTCTACACCCAGTAGCTTATCGACAGCATTATGACGACCTACATCCTCCCGGCTGGAAAAAAGCTGGCCGTCTGCGTCGAACAATCCCGCAGCATGCAACCCACCAGTTTTCTGGAACACCTTCTGTGCAGCCCGCAATCGTGCCGGCAAAGAATATGAGACTTGTACTGCGACCTGAAACGCATTTTCAGATCTAGGTGGGCAGACTGTACGCAAAGCCAGTAGAAAAGCCTTCCCGCAAATACCGCAACTGGATGTGGTGTAGAAATTGCGCTCTAAGTTCGCCGTGCTGACCGAGACATTTGGCGCTAGCTCGATTTGAACAATGTTCCGCTCAGGCTGGTAGGGGAGAACTGCAGAGCCCAGCTGAGGCCTTTCCTGGTGCACGGCTTCCATCGGGTTCGAACGGCCGGCGACGTATCTTAGTGATGTCGGCTGGGTCGCTGACGACTCCTTCGGTCATTAGAAATCCCGCAGCCAGCTCAAAGTCGTGTCCCGGAGTGCGCATCGTGACCGATATCGACTTCACGCGTCTTGCCTTCCCCGGTCCATAGGCCAGTCTAAGTTCCAGGGGCTCTTCGACGGTAAGAAGGTCGGCTCCGGGGTGGGCTTGACTTCCCTCAAATATCTCAGCCGACGTCTCTACGGCCGTGCGGCCGTCCGGTGCCCCAACATAACTTAGGAATTCGGTGTCAGTTAACATCGCTCTGCCAAGTCCGTATTCTTCCAGTCCCGACTGCCCCGGCGTGCCCTGTTTCCGCCGCGAACCTATTGCCACGGCAGCGTTACCCGTTACGCCGACTTTCGAATCTGACCTGGAAACTCAACCACCTTACCCCGAAGAGCCGGCGGGATCCACTTCGCGTGCTTGTGGAATCGTGCAGGAATATAGAACTCAATTACAGTTGCCATAAGCCATCCTCCCACGTGCTTTCGTTCGACACCTGTATAGAAGCAACCCAGATGCCACAGGCGTAATGACTGTAAGAGGCTGAATTTTAACCAGGGACAGCTAAGACAGAGCACGCGCCTAAGATGCGTAGACCCGGTTCCAGTGACCGGGGGACGACTCGCGTCGAAAAAGTGACACAAAGCTCATCAGCGGGTCTCGGAATTTGCGGGCCGAGAGTCCTATCTCTACTCTCCTCTATTGATCCAGCCTCCACTCTTAACGCGATCGATTGACACCGCCCAAAGCCGCTAACAAAACGATCCCTGCGACTGCCTTCAACATGTTCTTCATTGGAGTTCTCCTTGTTTTTGGTTGGGTCCGAAACATTTCTGGTTTCGGCCTTCATCCGCTAATGCGCTATGGTGAATAATTCGGGTGACGAAGCAGAAGATCGAAGGTTGGCGTGGCAGTACGTCCTTATTCTTGGAAATCAAAACAAAGCGTAGAATTGGCCTCCGGGGAGGATTTCATGACAAACCGCAATCTGACTTTCAGTCTGGGCGCAGTCTTGCTGACCATTGCTGCGTTAGCACTGCCAGCATCGGAATCCCCAGGGAGCGTCTCAGGATTCAAGAACGTAAACGCTCCCGGGGCAGTTGAGACCGATCCGTACGCAATCAACCATCTGGGCGCGATTGCGGGGGACTATGTTGACAGCAGCGGGGTCCAGCATGGAATGATTCTCAGAGGGAAATCGTTGACAACGATCGACCGGCAGAACTGTTCGAACACTCCGGGTGCCACCGCGATTGCATTTTATGGTATCAATCGCGCGGGCACCGTTGTTGGTTGGTGCCAGGACACCGTAACCGGAGTCAACGATGCTTTCTCCTTCTCCAAAGGCCAATTCACAACGATCCTTCCCCCAGGTGCAACTTCCACCCAGGCGCACGGAATCAACGACAAAGGACAGATCGTTGGCGCATTCCTTGACTCCGCCAGCAATCAGCACGGATTCCTTCTGAGCGGCGGGAAGTACACGACTCTGGATGTGCCCGGCGAAAGCTCGTCGGATGCGTGGGGCATCAACAACTCAGGCCTGATCACAATCTTTGCCCTTAACAGCGGCGGAAACTACGATTCGTTCCTTTTGCAGAACAAGAAATACACAAAAATCAATGTTAAAGGAGAAATTCAGAATTTCGTTGCCGCGATCGACAGCTTCGGTGACCGCGTCTATACCGTCGTCGACGCCAGCAACAACGTGCACGGAGCTTTCTTCCTCAATATCAAAGGCGGGACCTACACCGTGTTTGACGATCCGAAGGGCGTGGGCACCACCGAAGCCTTCGGTCTCAACGACAAGCTAAAGATCGTGGGACGCTATGCTCCAACTGCGGGGCCTTCGGGTCCTCCAGCTCAAGGGTATTCGGCGGTTGGTTGCTGTCGGCCCGAAAACAGATAGGCGAGGCGGCAGTTCAATTGCCACCGGCATGGCACTCGCTTACTCCAATTTTGCATTCTCGACCTTGGCTTCGCGCAATATATTGACCTCAGGGTCGGCGTTGCTCCAGAGGGTAAGAAAGTCCTGGAAAGCGGCCTGAGCTTTTGTTTTGTCCCCAGCGAGGGCGAAGGCTTTCCCGAGTTGGAAATGGGTCAACGCCCCCAGGAAACAATTGGTCACGCGGCCGCTGTGATCAAGAATCTTTTGGAACTCAGTAGTTGCGCCGCTGGCGTTGCGCTGCGACAGATGGGCAAGACCGCGAAGGTAGACGGGATATAACGTATCTTGATCGAAGGGCTGTCCGCCCAGTTCGTAAGGGGACGCGATTTGCAAGACTTCGATCGCCCGCGCAGGGTTCTTCCGGTCAATTTCAATGGCGGCTTGAATGCTCGGCATCCAATAGCCCTTCAATAACGTATCTGTTGGAAATCTGCGGTTAAGATCCTTGGCTATCGCGCTCGCGCCAACTATGTCTCCAGCCCGCGCCAGCGCCAGCGCAGCGACGGTTTGCACGGTCTTGGCAGAGCTCAGGCCGAGCGCGGCAGCAGCTTTTTTCCTGGCTAGCAATGAATTCCCACACTCCGCGTCCCGCAGCGCTGTGTGCGCCTGCCAGGCGGCAGCGCGCTCTTGCGCTCCGCTTTGACGAGCCGCATCGACCGCGCTCTCGGACAGCTCACGTGCATTCTTCAGCCGCCCATGGAAAGCCTCAGTATCAGACTGGCTGGCGAGAAGGTAATCCCTGATTCCCGCATCGAAAGAACCGGGTAAAAGCCACTTTCTCATCTCCTGGGAGTCGTCACGCAGAAAGCCCAGCAAGTACGAAATCCAAGGCACCAGTTCATGCTGCAGCTTACGCTTCCCCGCCTCGTCCAATGTCGACTCGGCTTCGTTGAAGCGGTTCAGATTCATGTAAGTGCCCGCCAGATTTAAATAGGTCATTGCATCGTTCGGCTCTAGTTGCAAGGCTTGCTGATAACCGTGTAAAGCCTTTTCGTATTGCCCGAGGAATCCATCGTAGAGCGCAAGGTACTGATACGGCGTCTGGTCCCGCGGGTAGGTTTCCTTCCACAATTGATAAATCTGTGCCTCCTTTTCTAACTCGCCGGTCACCAGGCCGTAGTAACTCGAATCGATGCGAAACTTCTCCCGCTCGCTAACCCGATTTCGAAGGGCATACGCTCTCTGAATTGAGGCGACGGCTAGAGCCGTGTCACTGAGGTTGAAATAGACAGTTCCGAGAGCGGCATAGGCCATGGCGAAATTCGGATCCAATTCAACCGCGCGCTTGAGTAGTGGTAACGCAGCCGCATCCCCTTTGGAGTAACGTTCACGCAACGCCCGGCTGTACGCTTGTAATGCTTCCAAGGACGGTGTCGTCGCCTGTTCGACCGGGATGTCATACTTCTGAATCGAAACCAATGACTCGCCCAGTTTTTCGCGCATTTTGGCGCTGGCCTCTTGCAGCTTGGACAGTATCTGCTCGCGCTGATCCGCCTCCACCTGCTCTACATCCAAAAAATTCCCGTTTTCACAATTAACCGCCTTTAGCGTGATGGCATAGTGGCGTCCGATGGCGGAGATCGATCCCGCCAGCTTCGCTTTGCTGCTTTCCCGCCGGCAGATTTCTTGCGCCACCTCCGAAGTCAAAGGAGTGTCGACAGGCCGCCCCATGTAACTAAGTTGTTGCTCGATCCGTTGCTGCGAAAGCAGGTTGAGAAAAGTAGATTGGTTGAGATCGGCTGCCAGTCCTTCTCGCAGCGCGTCGGTGAACACCGGATCGCCGGTCGTGTTGGTGAAATCGGCGAGTACGATGGTATCTTTTTCGGCCAGAATTTGCCGCCGGCCCCAATGGAGCCAAGAGCCTGCTGACAGAATTGCAACTGCCACAACTCCAAATACGATCCAGCTTAGGTTCTTCCAGGAAAAGGATCTCGCAGCAAAACGGGCGGGGTGTTCATGGGTTCCTGTACCCGCATAGAAATCACGCTTCAGCCGCTGCAACTCGGCCCGCATGTCGGAAGCATGCTGGTATCGCAACTCGCGATCTTTCTCCAGAGCCTGATGGATAATGTCCTGCAACCGCGAGGGCACGCGGGTGTTCAAGTCGGCGGGCGGAAGGGGTGCCTGATCCACGATCACACTGAAGATTTCTGCAGGACTGTTCCCTGAGAACGGCATCCTGCCCGTCGCCATTTCATACAAGACAACTCCGAACGAGAATAAATCGGTGCGCGCATCCAATTCCTTGCCTCGCACCTGCTCCGGGGACATGTACTGTATTGTGCCCGCCACCGCACCTGGGCCGGTCAAATCCAAGTCGGACCCGCGGCTTGTAGGGACGACCTTGAGGTCGTGTCCACGCAGATCGGAGCTGGCGGTAGCATTTGCAGGAACGCCTTTCGCCAGCCCGAAGTCCAGTATCTTCGCATGCCCGCGCTGGGTCACGAAAATGTTGGCACTCTTTATATCGCGATGAAAGACGCCCGCGGCGTGCGCGGCATCCAACGCATCCGCCACTTCAATTCCGATCGTCAGGAGCGTCTCGACATCAAGCGGCCGTCCCGCGATACGCTTTTTCAGCGTGACTCCGTCCAGGAATTCCATGGCAATGAATGCCTGACCTTCGTGCCGGCTGATTTCGTAGATGGTGCAGATGTTGGGGTGGTTCAGCGCGGACGCCGCCTGCGCTTCCCGCTGAAAACGGGCTTCTGCCTTGGGATCACGGGCAATTACTTCGGGCAGAAACTTGAGTGCGGCGAAGCGATGAAGCTGCGTGTCCTCGGCCTTGTAAACCACCCCCATGCCACCAGCCGCCACGAAGTCGACAATCCGGAATCGTCCGGCGAGAAGCTGGCCCGCTGAAAACCTATGAGAATCGCTGTACTGACCTTGTTGGTCATTCGAGACGAATGGAGGAGAGGAAAGGAAAGTGCCGGCCTCATGGAATTCGGCCAGAAGCCGGCCGACTTCGGCCCGCACCGCAGGATCAGCGGACTTGGCCGCCAAGAATGCTGACACTTGTTCGTCCGGCACGTCTTGGGCAGATTCGAAAAGAGCCTTAACGATCTCCCATTGCTCCGGCGATATTGCCACGGCCTTGTTTGAGCTCTCCATGGAGCCAAGCTTTGGCGACACTCCAATCGCGTTTGACGGTCTTGGGGGAAATGCCCAGCACGGCAGCCGTCTCGTCCACGGTCAAGCCGCCGAAGAAACGCAATTCGACAATCTTACCCTGTCGCGGATCCAGTTCGGTGAGGCGATGCAAAGCCGCGTCGACCTCGAGCAACTCTGAAGATTGTTCTGGCGAAAAGACAAGAGCCTCATCGAGTTGGATAACTGCTACTCCGCCGCCACGCTTTTCGCGTGCTTGTCCGCGTGCGTGGTCAATAAGAATGTGCCGCATGACCTGGGCGGCGACCGCAAAGAAATGCGTGCGATTCTGCCAACTTGCTGGAGTTTGCTCCACTAGCTTCAAGTAGGCTTCGTGGACAAGCGCGGTGGTCTGCAAAGTGTGGTCCACTCTTTCGCGTCTCATCTGCCGCGCAGCCATCTGCCGAAGCTCACGATAAACCAACGGAATTAGCCGGGAGGCGGCTTGCTCATCTCCCTCGGCCAATTGGGTCAGGAGGACCGTCACCTCCGTCGAGCCAGCGTGACCTGACACGGGATTTGGATTTGCCCCCATAACTGGCCAGCTATTCTATCCTCCCCCAGACTCTTCCTCAACCATAGAGGTTAACCGGCGATTCGGCAATTCGGCGACCGAGACGCTGTAGAGACGTGCTTGCTACGTCTCAGGCCCGAGGTTGCGACTATTCCTTCGTATTTCTTGCTCGGTGTTACACTTTTGTGCGTGAATGCGAGATTGCTGCAAATCGCTGTTTTGATCGGAATCGCGGCCCAGGCCAGCGGGCAAAGCGCGTCCCGACCCGATGTGCCCGACAAAATCAAAGCGCCGGCTGGCGAGGAAATTGTGCTGCAGGTGCATGCGTCGGGCTCGCAGATATACGTTTGTTCGGCTGCAACCGACGGCAGGTTCGCCTGGACTTTGAAGGCTCCGGAAGCGGAGCTTCATGACCAGAAAGGCGCGATTGTCGGACGGCACTATGCGGGGCCTACCTGGAAGCACAACGACGGAAGTGAAGTTACGGGTAAGGCCGTGGCCAAGGTCGATTCTCCAGATTCGGATTCAATCCCCTGGCTGCTAGTGGCCGCCAGTGGCCATTCCGGCGACGGCGCGCTCAGTCGCGTTTCCAGCATCCAGCGGATTCACACAAAGGGTGGGCAACCGCCGACAGACGCGTGCGATGCCTCAAAGCAGAACCGCGAGGTAAAGAGCAGCTACACGGCGGATTACTACTTTTACGCTCCCTCGAAATGAAATGCCGCTGCAGCATCCGGTTCTCATTGACTTGCCCTTCCCTTCCCGCCTAACATGACCCGACTCCATGATTGGCGAAACCATTTCGCACTACCGGATTGTCGAGAGGTTGGGCGGCGGGGGAATGGGCGTCGTCTATAAGGCCGAGGACACAACCCTGCATCGCTTTGTCGCGCTTAAGTTTCTGCCCGACGATGTGGCCAAAGATCGTCAGGCGCTCGACCGGTTCCAGCGCGAGGCGCAGGCTGCCTCGGCCCTGAACCATCCCAATATCTGCACGATTTATGAAATCGGACAGCATGACCGCCAACCCTTTATTGCGATGGAGTTCCTCGACGGCCAGACCCTGAAACACGCAATCATCGGTCGGCCATGGGACCTTGATCAGTTACTCGACATCGCAATTTCAGTGGCGGATGCGCTCGACAACGCCCACGGCGAAGGCATCATCCATCGTGATATCAAACCCGCGAACATTTTTATCACCAAGCGTGGACGGGCCAAGGTGTTGGACTTCGGCCTGGCCAAGGTTGTCGCCCGAAAAGCTGAGGCTGGAATCGATGCCAGCGCGACGGCATTTAGCGACCCGCATCTGACCAGCCCGGGCAGTACGCTCGGTACGGTTTGCTACATGTCACCGGAGCAGGCGCGGGCCAAGGAGTTGGACGCGCGCACGGATTTGTTTTCGTTTGGCGTTGTACTTTACGAGATGGCTACTGGTGCGCTGCCGTTTCGCGGCGACAGTACAGCGGCGATATTCGAATCGATTCTGCGCAAGGTGCCCGTGCCGCCGGTGAGGCTTAATCCTGATCTTCCTCCGAAGCTGGAGGAGATTATCAGCAAGGCGCTGGAAAAAGACCGCAACCTGCGCTATCAGCATGCTGCTGATATGCGGGCTGATCTGCAACGGTTGAAGCGGGATACGGAATCGGGCAGGACTGCGTCCTTCGACGGTGCGGCACCGGCCCTCGCGCCGGTGGCTTCGCCAATCAGTTCTTCGCCGGTTAACTCTTCGCAAGTCATGACTTCCGAGCCCGTTGGCTCCGATGCTCTGCCTGGCGCCATCGGGTCGTCCTCAAGCAACACTGCCGCGCCTGCGCAAGTAAGTGCGGTGGCGGCCACGGCTCCGGTCCACAAGGTTCCTCGGGTCATGGCCTCCGCGGTCGTCTTCGTGGTGGTTGCGGCTGTCGCTGGATTGTGGTTCTGGCGCGGCCGAAGCGCGCATCCCGCCGTCCCCGGTCACAAGTCGATTGCCGTTTTGTATTTTTCGAATCTGTCTCAGGATCAATCTCTCAACTGGCTGAACAACGGTCTGACCGACATGCTGACCACGAACCTGGCTCAGGTAAAAGGTCTGGATGTGCTTTCGACCGAGCGCGTGATGGGCGCGGTGCAGCGGGCAAGCAAGGATGGCAAGTCGATGGACCCTGCGCAGGCGCAAGGCGTCGCTCGCGACGCTGGAGCTGATGCATACATCACCGGCGCGTTATTGAAGATCGGCCCCACACAACTGCGCCTCGACGTGCGCGCTCAAGATACGGGGACCGGACAAATCTTATTCTCCGACAAGCTCGAAGGGCAGGACGTGCAGAGCATTTTCGGAATGGTCGATCGGCTGACCGCGAGCATTGCGAGCAGCTTTTTGCCGGCGTCGGAGGTGCCGCAAAAAGCGCCGGAGATCGAGCAGTCTTCCACCTCCAACCTCGAAGCCTATCGCCATTACCAGTTGGGCATTGACTATGGCCGCCGCTATCTCACCAGCGACGCCATTCGCGAATTGGAGGAGGGGGTCCGTTTGGACCCGCAGTTCGCTCTGGCCGAATTGCGCCTCTCCGATCAGTACCGCCTTCAGGGCGATCTGCGACGCAGTAACGAGTTTGCGATCAAAGTCAGTCAAAACCAGTCGCGCCTGCCGCGTTACGAGCAACTGTCGTTGCAGGTGCTAAAAGCGCGGCGATCGGAAGATCCGGAAGCTGAACTGGCCGCGCGAGAGCAACTAGTGTCCGAGTTCCCCCGCCAGAGTATCGACCGGGGCATTCTGGTCGCCATGCTGGGCAGCTTCGGTAAAAAAGAACAGGCGAATGAACTGCTGCAGCAAGGACTCGCGCTGGATCCCAAGAATGAAGATCTCCTCAACTTTGAATCCTACGGGCTGGCTGCCCAAGGCGATTTTAGTGGCGCCTTGGCGGCGAATGACAGCTATATGGCGATTCGTCCCGGCGACCCTAATCCTCTCGACACGCGCGGGGACATCCTTTTTATAGCGGGTCGGGATGACGAAGCTGTTGCCGCCTACCGAAAAGTGCTCGAACTGAAATCGGACTTCAGTGACTACAGCGAGTACCTCAAGCTGGCCATCGTTTACACCGACCAGAAGAAACCTGACATAGCCAACGCTGCCTTCCAGCAGTATGCGCACCGGGCGTCTCCCTTGTCGAGGCTTTACGTTCCGGCCTTCGAGGCACAGTTCAAGCAGACGGCAGGCGATCTCGAAGGCGCACTGGCCAGTTATCGCGAGGCGATACGCCAACTGGGGCAGGCAAAACAGAGCCAGGCTGCGCAGACGTTTCTGCGAACATTCGCTGCCTTGTCTGTTTTGGTGGGAGAGAGTTCTTCCGCCCTTTCGTTTGCTCAACAACAGAAGCTCGATGATTATGAACAGCGGCCGGTCGCGTTCCTGCAAATCATGGTGGGAAACCCGTCCGCCGCACAGCAAAGCCGCCAACGATTCGCCTCGAGCCATCCCTGGATCGCCCCTCGGGCGCTTGAAATTGATCAAGCATTCGCCGATATCACCGCAGCGGTGCATCGCGGGGATGGGCAAGCCGGCTTGAGCCGGGCCACCAGCATTCCCGATTTCCAGTTTCCTTATTTGCTTTTCCTCAAAGGCCGCGCCCATCTGCTCACCAACGACTATGCATCGGCCGAGACCGAGTTTCGCGGAGTTTTACGGAGTGAGCGGTTGCTTGCAAACTCGGTTGCTCTGATGGAGCGTTTCCCCGTGCTTGGAATCCTCTCCCACTACTATCTTGGCCAACTCTACGAACGAACCAGCAAACGCGATCAGGCGATTAACGAATACCAGGAGTTTCTCTCGTATTTCGCCAGTTCCCAATCCCGCCTGCCACAAGTCGCCGAAGCTCGGACTGCACTCAAGCGTTTGATGCAGTGAAGCCCAGATTCCCCGAGCTACTTCACCACAGAGTCACAGAGACGCAGGGATAACTTTCGGGTTTCTTCTTTAGGATCTCTGATCCAGCAAAGAACGTCCGCTCTACCCCAAAAAAGGCTCTTCCGCCTCGAATCTGCCGCGACAGGCTCCTCATCCATTATTCTATTAACAGACATTATGGCGACTCGAAGCAAAGCTGCTCCCGGAACCTCGACCGCGATACTAGACACTACCAACGAAGAACGCGAACGCGTGTTCGACGCGTTCCGCCGTTGGGGATATCTGGAGGCCGACCTCGATCCTCTCGGCTTTCTCCACGCTGTGCCCCACCCCGACCTGCCGCTTGATAGCGAGTTCGCGCAAGAGGCGCGACGAGTCTACTGCGGCACGGTAGGAGTGGAGTTCATGCACATCACCGATCCAGTGCGCCGGCGCTGGATTCAGGAGCGACTCGAAGGTCCTCAACCGGCCGTGGACCAGCAGAGAGCGCTTGATCTTCTCATCCGGGCAGAACTGTTCGAGCAAGTGCTACAGCAGCGATATTTAGGCAACAAGCGCTTTTCGCTCGAAGGCGTCACTGCACTCATTCCCTTGATGGACGAAATCCTCGACGCGGCTGGGCAACGGGGTGCGGGAGAGCTCGTGATGGGGATGAGCCATCGCGGCCGGCTGAACGTCATTGTGCATGTGGCCAGGCGTGCAGCCGAAGAAGTGTTTGCCGGGTTTGAAGATGTCGATCCACGCAGTGTGTTGGGCAGCGGCGACGTCAAATATCACATGGGCGCAACCGGCGAGTATCTCACTCGGAGCGGCGTGAAAGTTCACATCCACCTGGTGTCGAATCCCAGCCATCTGGAAGCGGTTGACCCGGTAACGATCGGCAGGACTCGGGCCAAGCATGACCGCACGGGAGAGGCGGGGCGGAAAAAATATCTTCCGCTGCTGGTGCACGGCGACGCTGCCTTCGCCGGACAAGGCATCGTTGCGGAAACTTTGAACTTTGCGGATCTGCCTGGCTACACCGTGGGTGGAACCGTGCACATCATTGCCAATAACCTGATCGGCTTCACGACCGTTCCACGCGAATTGCACTCCTCACGCTTCGCCGCGCAGTTGGCCCGGCGACAGTCGGTCCCCATTCTTCACGTGAACGGCGAAGATGTGGACGCCGTGATTCGCGTCGGTCGCATCGCCCTGGAATACCGCTACGCATTCGGCACGGACGTTGTCGTGGACCTGATCGGCTACCGGCGCCATGGTCACAGCGAAGTCGATGATCCGACCATTACGCAGCCGCTGCTGTACAAAGCAATCAAAGAGCATCCGCCCCTCTGGGAGATTTATTCGGAAGACATCGGCGTCGAAGATGTTCAGGTGAGAGTGCAGACCGTCCGCGCCGAACTCGAGGCCGCGCAGAAGAAAGCAGGCTCCATCTCCAAGAAACCTACTCTTCGAGAGCTGCCAGGGTATTGGGACGATTACATGGGCGGCCGCTATAAGCCGGAGTACGAAGTCGAAACCGGATTGTCGGCGGAAGAACTTCGTGAAATCACAGGGCCGCTCACAACGTACCCGAAGGACTTTAACGTCCATCCGAAGGTCAAGAAACTGCTTGAACAACGCGCTGAAATGGGCGCGGGCAAGCGTGCGGTGGATTACGGTATGGCCGAAGCTCTGGCGTTCGCCAGTCTGGTGAAGGCTGGCGTTCCAGTGCGGTTGAGCGGGCAGGATAGCCGCCGCGGCACATTCAATCAGCGGCATTCGGTGCTTGTCGATGTTGAAAACGAGCAGGAGTACATTCCACTACAGCATATTTCTGAGCAGCAGGCGCGTTGTGAAATTTATAACTCGACATTATCCGAAGCTGGCGTGCTCGGGTTTGAATACGGTTACAGCCGCGATTATCCGGAAGCACTGGTTCTCTGGGAGGCGCAGTTCGGAGACTTCGTGAACGTGGCACAGGCAGTGATTGATCAGTTCATCAGCGCCGGCGAAGACAAATGGAATTTGCTGTCTGGCGTGGTTTTGCTGCTGCCGCACGGCTACGAAGGTCAAGGCCCCGAGCACTCGAGCGCGCGCATCGAACGTTTCTTACAACTCGCGGCACGTGATAATTTTCAGATTTGCCAGCCGTCAAATGCGGCCCAATATTTCCACCTGCTGCGGCGTCAGGCGCTGCGGCACTGGCGCAAACCGCTGATCGTCTTTACTCCCAAGAGCATGTTGCGACATCCGGATGCTTCTTCCCCAATCGAGGACTTCGTCCATCCTCACTTCCGCAACGTGTTACCCGACACGGAAGTCAGCCAGGCCAAGCGCATTCTGCTTTGTACGGGAAAAATCGGCCACGAGCTACGCGATGAGCGCAAGAAGAGAAAAGACAACTCAAGTGCCATCGTTTTCCTGGAGCAAATGTACCCATTCCCCGAGGCCGAACTGATTAAGGAACTGGAGCGGCATTCGAGCGCTCGCGACGTCGTCTGGGTGCAGGAAGAACCCGCCAACATGGGCGCAATGTTCTATGTGCTGCCGCGGCTGCGACATATCGCGGGAGACCGCCCAGTGCTGTCGGTTAAACGCTCCGCCAGCGCTAGCCCCGCAACCGGGTCAGCCAAGGCACACGAGATGGAACAGAATACGTTGCTCTCGCTCGCCTTCTCCACAAATAACGAGTGAGAGAGACGGTCCAAATCTACGCGGGGCGTTCGGTCACAGGTTTGCCGCCTGATCCGGGCAGAGGACTCTTCGTGCCTCCCGCAGCTTCTCCTTCGAGCAGCGCATCCAGGCTCGCGTAGGCGTAAATTGTTGGCGCGCGATTTTGCATCAGGCCGCCGGTGTCCGCTGTGGGTCCGTAGTTACTGTGCAAGTCGCGTCCCAGCATGCGAAGCATGGCCATCAGTTGCCCGCGATGATGCGAGGTGTGCGCAATGCGCCGTATCACTATCCATGCGCGAGAACGTTGCACAGTAAAAAACTTGGCCTCTTCTTCCCACCAGGCTTCGTCTTTTCCGCGCAGTTGCGCCAGTCGTTTTCCGCTATCCTCCGCGTACTGTCGGACGAACTGCAGGCGCGTTTCTGGCTTCGGCAAGGGCGGCGCTTCGACGTCGATTCCAAGCATCGTCCGAAACCACAAATCTTCGCTGACGCACTGATGCACCATCTGCTCATGCACACTGCGTCCCCGCGGGTCATCGCGGCAGGGACGCACCGGAAGATCTTCGTCGCGAAACTCACTCCACACGCTGGCCACCTTGATCCGCTCGGTGGTATATGTCTCCACCAGAAAGTCGTATCTCATGCCTCGCCCTCCTCGTCATCGTGTGCCTAATAGCATAAGCCCATCTCGGAAATGGTACCCTAGCGTTCCAGTTTAAAATCGCATGGCACGCCAAACTCAAGCTCAAAGCTTCCGCGTCGCAATCGACACCGGCGGCACGTTTACCGACTGTGTGTGGGTGGACCGCGGCCGCCTCCGCATACTCAAGGTTTTTTCGAGTCCCGACGACCCTTCGAGAGCCATTCTGGAAGCGCTCGAAAAGATCGGCCGCCGCGACTCGCTGATTTTGCTCCACGGCACAACGGTCGGCACGAACGCATTGTTACAGCGTAAGGGAGCGCGCGTGGCGCTCGTCACCACGACTGGTTTCGAGGATGTCATTGAGATTGGCCGGCAGGCCCGTCCCAAGCTCTACGACTTCTTCTTCGACCGTGTTGAGCCTCTTGTGCCTGCGGATCTGCGTTTCGGCGTGGATGAACGAACGAGCAGCGACGGTGAGATTTTGCGAAGGCCTTCGCAAACGGATCTGCTGGACTTGAAAGCCAGAGTGCTTGAGAAAGTGCCTGAGGCGATTGCGATTTCGCTCCTGTTTTCATTTTCTAATCCTAAGAACGAAGCTTTGGTTGCGGCTGAATTGCAAGACCTGGGCGTGCCGCTCTCCGCTTCTAATCAGATTCTCCCGGAATTTCGCGAATATGAACGCACCAGCACCGTCGTGGTCAATGCGTATCTGCAACCGCTGATGCAGAGCTATCTGGAAAGCCTCGAAGTGCGGGCGCAAAGTCAGAACGAAAAACCTCAAGAACTGGAGCCCGGATTTTCAGAGCATCTTAGCGGCATGGCTGAAGCCATGCTCTCCCGAAATAGCGCAAGTGGCAATCGCAGGATGAGCGGCGCTATGAACGGCAAGGGTAGTTCGGGCGTCCGCATTTTTGTCATGCAATCGAGCGGAGGAATCACTGCGCTCAGGTCTGCCGCCCGCGAACCCGTGCGGACTGTACTCTCCGGCCCAGCGGGGGGAGTCGTGGGAGCCGCGGCTACGGCGCGCCGCAGTGGATGCGACCGAATTATTTCGTTCGATATGGGCGGCACTTCGACCGACGTTGCGCTGGTCGACCACGAAATACATGGAGCGAATCAAACGGAAATTGCCGGCCTGCCGATTGGTGTGCCCATGCTCGACATTCATACTGTAGGCGCGGGTGGAGGTTCCATCGCGCGTTTCGATGCGGCGGGGGCGCTACGCGTGGGGCCGGAGTCTGCCGGGGCTGACCCAGGTCCCATTTGCTATGGTCGCGGCACTCAGCCGACGGTCACGGATGCGAATCTGATCCTGGGGCGGTTACCGGCGCATCGTTTTCTTGGTGGCGATTTTACGCTCGACGTGGAACGCACGCGCCGGATGGTCCGCCACAGCACGGTGTGCGAATAGTCCTTCACAACATCGCTGACCAGAATGCCGAAGGCGGAGCAGGAGGGTTGCATGCTGGCGAATTGGCTGCGGCTCTGCGGGTTCCACGGGTGATCGTGCCTGCGCGTCCCGGTGCGCTCTCCGCCTTCGGCATTCTGGTCAGCGATGTTGTGAAGGACTATTCGCACACCGTGCTGTGGCGGACCATCGACGAACTTCCCGTAAAAAAGCTGAGTGAAGAATTCGGGAACTTGTGTCGCCGCGCCGACAGAGATTTCCAAGCTGAGGGTTGGCGGGGCGCTATTCGGCGCCAACTCAGTGTAGACGTTCGTTATCGCGGACAAGGATACGAGCTCAACGTTCCTTATACTACCCGGCTGATGGCAGCCTTCCGTCGTGAGCATGAGCGTCGCTATGGCTATAGCTATCCGTCTCGCGAAATAGAATTGGTCACCCTTCGGGTGCGGGCGATCATGAAGTCTCCGCAGTCGAACCTGGGTAAAGCCGGCGCGGTGCGCGGGAAGCGCGGCCTTGTTGATCCTGATCGAGCCTGGGTCTTTCTCGACGGTAAGAGAATCAGAGCCGCTACGTATGACCGCGACTCGCTCCCGCTCGGAAGAGAGTTCCCGGGGCCAGCCGTGATCACAGAATATAGCGCGACGACCTTTGTTCCCTTGGGTGCTCGCTTCAGGCTGGACCCGGCGGGAAACCTGTCCATACGGATTCCTTCCTGAGGAAAGAACACCTTTCCCCAGGGATAGCCAAAGTCGAAATGTTTCAATCAGGTTACAATCGGGGCAATATTCCCATCTCCCGGCTACAATACCCGTGTGAAACCAAGCATCTTTGTAGTTGAAGACGATCCTGATATTTCACGGTTGGTGCGGCATCACCTGGAGGGGGCGGGATTCGCGGTGAAACTGTTTCCAACCGGAAACACTGTGGTCATGGAATCGGAGCGGCAGAGGCCCACTCTTTTCGTTCTCGACATTATGGTGCCAGGAAGGGACGGGCTCGAACTCTGCCGTCAGATCCGGCAGACGCCTTTGCTGGCATCGACTCCGGTGATCTTTCTCACCGCTAAAAGTGGGGAGGCGGACCGCATTCTCGGACTGGAACTGGGCGCGGACGACTATATTCCGAAGCCATTCAGCCCGCGCGAGCTAGTGGCCCGGGTGAAGGCGGTATTACGCCGTTTCGAGCGTCCACTCTCGCAGTCGCCTTTACGGGTGGGCGAGATCGAAATTAATCCCAGCGCGATGACGCTAACGGTGCGCGGTCAACTGGTAGGCACAACGGCCACCGAGTTCCGGCTGCTTGATTATTTCGCGCGGCACAGCGGCCGCGTCTTCAGCCGGGACCAGCTTCTGGATTCGGTCTGGCGGGATACGGCTTACGTTACGCCACGCTCAGTGGATGTGTATGTGCGCCGCATTCGCGAAAAGATTGAGCCTGATCCTGAGAGCCCACGCTACCTGAAGACGGTGCGCGGGGCGGGTTACCGCTTTGAGGCCCCCAAGTGAGGAGCCGGCTTTTCTTGCGGCTGCTGGCCGCTTTTGTTTTAGTAATTGCAACGGCGACGGCAACGCTTAATTTCACCACCAGACGCGCCTGGGAAAGTTCACTCCGGCAAGAAATAGTCCGCAACCTAAGACAGAAGACGGTGATGTTCGCGAACCGCGTGAATACCGACCGCGAACGCAATCTTCAGGATATCGTCTCGCAGGAGGGCCAGGCAGCGGGCGCGCGCGCGACAGTCATTGATGTGACTGGCAAAGTCCTGGCCGACTCTGAGGCGGCGTCGTCGGAAATGGACAATCTTGCCTCTTCTCCCGAGTTTGCCGCGGCCCTGAAGGGAGAAATCGGGACCGATACGCGCGCCAGCCAAACTTTGAAAATTCCCTTCCTTTACGTCGCCGCACCCATTTCCGGGGGAGCAGCGCGCCTAGCCTACCCCCTATCCGACCTCGGAGCGTCTACACAGCAGCTTCGAAATACGTTGCTGATCAGTTCGGCACTCGCATTTCTGGTCGCATTTTTGCTGGCGGGAGCATTATCCCAGTTCACGGCGCGCCGGCTGCAACGGATCGTGGACTTTGCCAACAAAATCGCCAGCGGCCAACTTACCGCGCGCATCGCCGAAGGTTCTGGGGATGAAATTGGGCACGTCGCGGCCGCCCTCGACAAGACGGCGCGCCACGTGGAAAACAACTTCGCGGCCCTGCGAGACAGCCAGCGCCAGCTTGAAACCTTGCTGAACAGCATGGAGGATGCTGTCATCGCGGTCGGGTCTGATGAACGCGTACAGTGGGCCAACCAGCGCATGGACAGCCTGGTTCCGCAACGCACCCGCCTGAACGCGCCGATCGTTGAGACCGTCCGCGATCCCGATTTCCTGCGTGCGGTGCGCGGAGCCAGTGTGATGCAGAAGGTGTTCACGGCACGAGCGACGTCCATTGTTCCTGCCCGCACCCTCGATGTGCCGCAAGAAAATCAGATTGCGCAGACGGTCCATCTCGGCGTCGGCGCGCAATACCTCCACAGCTTTTTTGACGTCGCGAGCAGCAAATGCGCCGCCCGCATCGGATAACATTTTCTCGAGAACTGTCGCCATGTGCGTAAGGTCACGAGTGTCCTGAGGATCGATCCGCGGGCCGACCGATTGCGCGCTGCTCGCAAAACTCAGCAGCAAGTCCCCGATGCGCTCCAGGCTGATCATGAATTTCATACAGGCGAGCAATTCGCGAGCTTCGGTTCCGTTGACCTGGGTAATGGCGAGCGTAACCCCATCGTCGATTTCGCGGTCGAGCGTGTCCAGTTCCTTCTCCCGGTCTCGTATGGTATTGAGCAGTGGCGAAGAGCCGGTCGCGATACCCTCAGCCGCAGCCCCTGCGGCATCCTTGGCAACATTGCAAGCTTCAATCGTTCTCTTTACCAGGTAGGAGTGGGCGGGCTCGGGCACTGGAGTGTTCACAGCAGCAGTACTCATCACAACTTCCCTCGGCTCACGGAATGGCGTGCGCAGTGCATTCGGTCGTCTTCGCTTCCGGCCCAGATTGGTGATCACCGTTCAAGCATAGGTTCTTTCTATTCAGCAAGTTGTTAAAAGCTTGTAAATTCTTAGGGTTAATATCGGCGGTCGTGCTCGCCTGTGCGGCGTGCAGCAGGGGATTTGCCTTCAGACGAGACCATCCAACGACATTGGGGAAGAATCAGTTGCCAAAGGCAGGGTGAACAAAAATTCTGAACCATGGTTGAGTTCGCTTTCGGCACGGATCGTGCCATCATGCGCCAGCACGATGTGTTTCGCAATGGCGAGACCCAACCCGGTGCCCCCAGATTCGCGGGAGCGAGCCTTGTCGACGCGGTAGAAGCGCTCGAACAAGCGCTGCAGGTGCTCAAAGGGAATGCCCGGTCCGAAATCGCGCACATAGAACTCAACTGCGTCGTCCGAGCGCCTCGCCCCCAGCACCAGTCGCCCTCCCGACGCCGCGTACTTGAGCGCGTTGTCGATGAGGTTGGAAAAAACCTGATGAATTGCCTCGCGATCGGCGCTCACCAAATCCTGCGCGGAATCTTCCACCTGCAAATCGATGCCATGGGCGCGCGCCAGTTCGCGGAAGTTCTGTACCGCTTCCTGCAGAATGTCTGCCGCAGCCACAGCCTGAATGTCAAAGCGTTGCTCGCCCGATTCCACCCTGGCCAGGGTCAGAAGATCTTCGGTCAGGCGCGACATACGATG